>Ga0187808_10000529_pt1 | contig 12002 bp, 9 predicted proteins | sample NC_wetland_sal_i_5_FD_132427 | JGI IMG/M metagenome (GOLD analysis project Ga0187808, IMG submission 132427) | Wetland sediment microbial communities from Neuse River Estuary, North Carolina, USA - ASW_3 | ecosystem: Environmental > Aquatic > Freshwater > Wetlands > Sediment | place: USA: North...
GAACCGGTAGCCGCGCTGCTCGATCTTCGTAAGAAGCGCATCGAGGCTCTCGGTGTTCAATTGGCTGTCGTGCAGCAAAAGCACCTGGGGAATTTCCCTGCCGAATAGATTTCGCGACATTCCCTCGAAGTAGTCGAAGATGACCTCCATATACTCCAGGTATTCTTTTTTCGCCTTGGCCGCCAGTTTCTTATCCTTTTTCTCATTCGCCCGGCCGAGCACATCGTTGAACATCCAATCGGCGCAGTCGAGCGTGACGGGGGCGACTTGATAGCCGCGCTCTTTCAGGAATGCCTCGAAGACGGCCTTGGCCTCCGCGGTGGGCCCGGTATCGAGAAACGGATGGCGAAAGTATTTTTCGGTCTGGCCGCGCGCAGTCATCAAGGCGCGCGTCACCACCTCGCCGCGAATCGTTTCGTCCTCGAACTGAGCGAGCGGCGTATTTTGAAAATCGGGGTGGGTGTAGGTGTGATTGCCGAGCGACATCCCGGCATCCAGCCAATCTTCGAGCAGCGCCACTCGCGCATCCCGCTCGCCCTGCACTTGCAGCTTCCATTCATTCACGAATCCGATCGCCGGGACGTGGTGCGCCTTCAGAATCGCCGGGATGCCGCGATTGATTTTTTGGAGCTCCTTCAAGTCGCTGACGGCGTGGTCCGTCCCCGGCTCCGCGCCGGGCAGGTCGTCCACAGTGACTACCAGCGCGCGCTGCGCGGCCGGCTGGGCCCCCGCTTGTCCGCGCGGAAGCCGGCCGTGCCCTGCGAGCGAGGCGCCGCCGCAGACTAAAATGGCCAGCAGAAAGGCCCATCTCCGTTGAATTCCGCTCATCGGGTCCGCCCGGCACAAAACAAATCAGCGAGTGCCCACACGCAAACAAAAACATTGTGCCTCATACGGGGCAGAATCGGCGTGAAGAATCTGGAGCGGGAGAAGGGAATCGAACCCTCACCTCTAGCTTGGGAAGCTAGCGTTCTGCCACTGAACTACTCCCGCTCGCGATGAACCCAGGTGAAGGATAGCACCGCCTTCGCGGCCCAGGCAAGAATGCTTCAAGGAGAGGGATCGCTACGAGCATGGTAGCGCGGACTAAAGAGGAAAGCGCGGAGAAGCGATTTGCTTCGCCCGCGAGAGCGAAGACAGGCGAGATGCTACTCGTGAGTCGCCAAAAGCCTGCGATCAAGAGTCACAGCTGCAAAATACGAGCAGCGCGAAAGCTCCTCTTGAAACGTGCGGCGAAGCCCCCGTGAAAACGCTCCGGAAAGCCAACAGGCAAGCTTCACGAGCCGGTAATACAATCCGATGGTCCTGATTTCCATCGCATCATCGCCCGGATCGGGCGCGACACTCACCATCACCATCAAGTGGTGAAATGCCAGCGGATCGATTTGCTCGCTGTCCGCGGCGATGAGTTCCTGAACCTTGCTGGAGAGTTCCACCTTGCCGTACGTCACCAGAAGCGTGCGGCAATAGGCGAATGAAAACTGCGCCAGGGTGGCTGCCATAAACATCAGTATGAGAATCGAGATAATCATCGCTGGACCGTTCCCTCCAACAGAAGGAAGGCTCCTTTTTGGCCGTACTGTTGTTTCTTCGCCATGAATGCCAAAACCGAATCCTTTCAAAGGCGCGAGCTGAGTTTCGCCAAGCTCCTTGGATGCACCTCTTCTACAATTCCTCGCAGATGTATCTGCAATTGGCGAGCCACAGATTAGATTTTACTCAGCAATATACCGGCGCCCACCATCTGCCTGAATTAAGGGAACTTAATGAGGCCCCTAGCCCGCTCAGCGGAAAGAATTTACACCGCAGGCTCGGCCCAAGCCTGTGCCGCTCTGAACCAAAATGTACCGCACACGCACTCCGTCATCGCGCTCGCATTGCCTTTCTCGAAGCGGTCCTCCAGCCGCGCGGCCGCTCAGCGTCTAATCCTCATATTCTTGGTCCGCAAGACTCCATGTTAGAGTGGCGGCGCCGGTTCATGCGCATTCGACTGGGAGACGGCAGGGAGGGGAAGTGGCATATCGAGATCTGCGGGATTTTCTGAACACACTTGAGAAGAAGGATGAGCTAAGGCGCATTTCCGTAGAAGTCGATCCGGTCCTCGAAATCACCGAAATCACCGACCGCGCTGTAAAGGCAGGCGGCCCCGCCCTCCTCTTCGAAAAGCCCAAAGGCTCGAAAATTCCCGTAGTCACGAATCTCGTTGGCACCGAGCGCCGCATGAACCTGGCTCTGGAAGTCGAATCGCTCAACGAGATTGCCGACCGCGTGCATTCCTACATTGACATGCAGTCCCCGCAGGGATTCCTCGAAAAAGTGAAAATGTTGCCGAAGCTTGCGGAGTTGGGCTCCTTCTTCCCGAAGACAGTCCGCAACGGCGAATGCCAGGAGGTAGTCCGGACCGAAAACCTCTCCCTCAGCGAATTCCCGATTCTGCAATGCTGGCCCCAGGATGGCGGCCGCTTCATTACCTGGCCGATGGTCATCACCAAGAACCCCGAGACCGGGAAGCGCAATGTGGGCTGCTATCGCATGCAGGTTTTCGACGACTTGACCACCGGCATGCACTGGCAAACGCAGAAGCATGGCGCGGAACATTTCCGCAGCGCCCGCTCGAGAGACCTGGAAGGGAGGCTGGAGGTAGCCGTGGCCATCGGCGCAGACCCCGCTACGGCCATGGCCGGGATACTGCCGGTTCCCCCGGACATGGACGAATTTTTATTCTCCGGGTTCCTGCGCCGCGAGCCGGTCGAGCTGGTGGCATGCAAAACAGTTGACCTGGAAGTTCCGGGCAACGCCGAGATCGTGCTGGAGGGATTTGTCGAGCTCGGCGAATTGCGCACCGAGGGCCCGTTTGGGGACCACACCGGCTTCTATTCTCTCGAGGGGCAGTTTCCCGTCTTCCACGTGACCTGCATCACCCACCGGAAGTCCCCCCTCTATCTGACGACGATTGTCGGGCCTCCTCCTCAAGAGGACTATTTCATCGGCCACGCCATCGAGCGCATCTTTCTGCCGGTCATGAGGATGCAATATCCCGAGATTGTTGATGTGGCCATGCCCGCCGAAGGCATTTTCCAGAACCTGATGATCGTCTCGATCCGGAAAAGCTATCCCGGCCAGGCGCGCAAGATCATGAACGCGATTTGGTCGCTCGGGCAGGCCATGTTCACGAAGGTTGTGGTGGTCGTGGATCATGACGTGAACGTGCAAGACTCGCGCGAAGTGGTTTGGAAGGCGCTTTGCGCCATTGATCCCGAGCGGGACATCCAATTTGTGCTCGGTCCCGTGGATACCCTCGACCACGCAGCGCGCCGGACAGACTTTGGTTCAAAGATGGGAATTGACGCCACGAGGAAATGGCCCGAGGAAGGATTCGCGGGCCGCTGGCCCGATGAAATAAAGATGGACGCGGCCACGAAAGCGCGCATCGATGCCATCTGGCACCATCTAAAAGTGGACCACACGAAGAAAAAGTAAACAGACGCCCGCCTGCTGGTAGCCCCCATGCCCCCGCCTCGCACCCCCTGCAAACATGGGCGAAATGCCCCATCTGGCCCTTTCCGCAGCCCTTTTGCCCTACCTGTCCTTGAGGCCTGGGTTTTAACCAACAGCACACAGGGGAAACACGTTGCTTGACAGTCCGTTCGGTGGATGTAATAAACGGTAAAAGCGGGTCGTACCGGGCGTATCAGTACTACGGGTCTTCGCCGCCTCGGATGTGCCTCAATGGGGTTTGAGGCAGATGTAACGGCAAGGGGCTTTGGGGGTCTTCACAGAAAAGTAGCCGGGCCAGAAATAAAAAGTGGGGCCGTTCTGCGAAGCGGAGCGGCGTGAGGAGTGAGGGGCCGCGCGATGTTCAATCTGGGGAAAGCGAAATCGTTAATCGGTTTGGATATCGGCTCGAGTTCCGTGAAAGCCATCGAGCTGAAAAAAGCGAAATCCGGGTACGAGCTGGTCAGCTACGGCCTGGAGGCTCTCGCCCAGGATACGGTCGTGGACGGCGCGATCATGGATGCCCCGTCGGTCGCCGAAAAAATCATTTCGATTTTCGAAAATCAGAAAATCAAGGCCAAGGATGTGGCCACCTCCGTTTCCGGCCACTCCGTCATCGTGAAGCGCGTGAGCATGCCGCTGATGACCGAGGAAGAATTATTCGACAGGATTCAAGCCGAGGCCAGCCAGCACATCCCCTTCGACATTGCCGACGTCAACCTCAGCTACCAGCTTCTGGAAGCCACCGAGAACCAGATGGACGTTCTGCTGGTAGCCGTCAAGAAGGACAAAATTCTGAATCACACGAACGTTCTGGCGCAGGCGGGGAAGACTCCCGCCATCGTGGATATTGACGCCTTCGCCCTCCAAAACGCCTTCGAGGTCAATTACGAGCCTGATCCCTCGCAAGTGGTGGCCCTGCTCAACGTGGGCGCCAGCGTGATGAACATCAATATCGTGCGCGGTTGGACGCCGCTCTTTACCCGCGACGTTTCCGTGGGCGGCAACCAATATACCGACGCGCTCCAGAAGGAACTGGACCTCAGCTTCGAGGACGCCGAGAAATTGAAGATGGGCGGAACGCTGGCCGGCGTGAGCGAAGAGCAGAGCACGGCCATCCTTCGCTCCGTCTCCGACATTCTGATCCTTGAGATTCAGAAAACCTTTGACTTTTTCCGTGCCACGGCGAGCGGGGAGAACATTCGCCGGATCTACGTCGCCGGGGGAACGGCGCGCGTTCCCGGCTTGCTCGACCTGCTGAAGGAAGAATTCGCCATGCCGGTCGAAGAGTTGTACCCCTTCCGGAAGGTCGCAATCAATCCTGGGCGTCACGATGAAAGCCAGCTACGGGAGTTGGCGCCGCGTCTGGCAATCGCAGTGGGCCTGGCGCTGAGGAGCTTTGACACGCCATGATCCGGATCAACTTACTGGGCCAGGCCCGTCCGAAGGCCGCCAAAAAAGCAGTCCCGCTGGAAGCTACCGTCCAGGTCTTGTTCCTGGCCGTGGCTGTCGGTCTCGCAGTTGTCATTCTCTTCATCACCTATCTTCAGCAGAAGAGACAGCTGGACGCCGCCAATCAGAAAATCTCCACCCTGCGCGCTGAGAAGGCCAATCTGCAAGCCATCAAGACCGATGTGGATCGCTTCGAGAGCCAGAAGGCCGAACTCCAGCACCGCATTGACGTGATCGAAACCTTGCAGAAGAACCGCACCGGTGGCCAGGAATTGCTCCAGATGGTGGCAAATACCGTCGTGCGCGTGGACTCACTGTGGCTCACTTCTCTCGAGCGCAAGGGCGAGTCGCTTGACATTCAAGGGCAAGCCGGCTCCATCAACGCCGTGGCCAATTTCATTACCCAGCTCAAACGCTCCGGCTATTTCGGCAAAGTGGAAATTAAGGAAGCGAAGGAAACGGACATCGTCAAGTCGGCTCAGACCTTTGGGTTCACCATGACGGCTGACATCAGTCCGACACCGGCGGCACCGCCGGAGGGCCAGCCCAAGGCTCAGCCCACCGGTACCGCGCCAGCCCCGCAGCCTGCGGCCAAGGGGAGGAGCTAACCATGGCGACTTCATTCCGTGATTGGCCGTGGCCTCTACAAGCCCTGTTCTATGTCGGGTTGGCTGTGGTCATAGTCCTCGCCGGATTCTATGTCCCGGGCTCCCCGGTTCGAAATGTGCGCGCCGATCTGGAGACGGCCCAGGCCTCGTTGAAGCCTTTGGAGGCCGAGGTCGCCAGCCTGAGAGTCTATAAACAGCGCAGAGCGGAACTGCAATCGGAAATGGACGCGCTGCAAAAGCAACTCGCCACCTTGCAGACAATCGTTCCCGAGGAAAAGCAGGTTGACCAGTTCATCCTCATGATTCAGGGCGCGGCGGTTAGTTCCGGTGTTTCCATTCGCCGGCTCCTAGCCAAGCCGGTGGCGCAGAAGCCTTATTACTTCGAGATGCCGTTCGACGTTGAGGCCGATGGCCCCTACTTTGCCGTGCTGGACTTCTTCGCCCGCTTGGGGCGGCTCTCTCGAATCATCAATGTGGGGGACTTGAAGCTCACTGGAATTAGCTCGGGGAATGCGAAGTTCCATATGGCTGCGGGAACATCCGTGACAGGCACTTTTACGATAACCACTTTCTTCACGCAATCGGCAGACCATCCGGCGGCTGCCTCTCCGGCTGCTCCGCCGGCAAGACGGTAGGGCGATGACGATGAAACTGGCCAAGACATCCGCAAGACTGTTGGCAGTGCTGGCAATGTCATTTTGCCTCGTCTCCTGGGCCGGGGCACAGAACAAGCCGGCAAAGAAGCACGCGGGCAAAGGCAAGGCTGCGGCGAAGGCTGCCACAGCCGCGCCGGTACCGAAGCCCGAAGCGAGCGCCGCTCCCGAAGCAGCCAAGCTCGAGCCGGTGGTAGCCAAGCGCGATCCTTTCGAGCCGCTTGTAAACGAAAAAGAAGCCGGTCACGGGCCTTTGCCTCCGGGTAAGGCCGGACTGGTGATCTCAACGGTTCGCGTGGATGGCACGGTGCGAAGCCCCAGCGGGATGATTGCCGTGGTCTCGAACCCTGACCAGCGTGTCTACTTCATCCGCGAGGGCGACCGCCTTTACGATGGAGAAGTGCAGAAGATTGGATTGGATGGGGTCACGTTCAAAGAGAATTCAAAAGATGCGTTCGGGAAATTGGTGGAGCGAGTAGTCACGAAGCGAATCTACCCGAGTGCAGGAGAGCAGCAATGAGGATCATGAGGCGGGCGTGGGGGCTTTCAGCGCTGGTGGCTTTAAGCCTGATTCTGACGAATGGAGCGCTGCCGGCTAACGATTCGCCGGTGGTGCATGTGAAAGCGGTGGTGAAAGACGGCACCGTGCGGCTGGAAGCGCAAGCCAACGGGCCGTTCGAGTACACCACCTATCGCCCCAGTGAGAGCCTCTATGTGCTCGACCTGAGCGGAGTTTCGGCGGCGGACCCATCCGGCGCGCGCGTGGTGGCCTCTGATTTGATCAAGAGCTATCGCATGCTGACGTACGCCTCGGGTCAGAAGCCGATTGTCCGCCTGGAGATTTTGCTCAGCCAGGGCGTTGAGCCGCGCTTGGAGCGTAAGGATTCGCAGGATTTGACTCTCCTTGTCTCGCGATCCTCCGGCTCGGCCGCGCCAGCGGCTCCCGCGGCCATCTCGGCGCCTCCGGCCTTGACTCCCGCAGCCGCAAAATCCACGGAATCAAAATCGGTGGGCACCACATTCGAATCCATCCAGCAAGTGAAGCTCGTCCAGAATGGCCAACAGACCGAAGTGAATGTTCTGGGCTCCGGCCGGTTGAATTATCACGCCAGCCGTCTTCAGAATCCGGAACGCCTGGTCCTGGATTTCGCGGGGTCGCACCTGAAGACCTCGGAGAAGACGATTGCAAGCAATCTGGATCCCGTCCGCGAGATTCGCCTGGCTCAGTTCACGCCGGACGTTTCCCGCATCGTGATCGATCTCCGCCAGCCGGCGCGTTACAGCGTCAGCGCAGCAGGAAATTCAGTCTCGATTGTTTTTGCCGCCAACGCTGCCCCGGCCGGCGTCCCTTCGAAATCTAAATCTATCCCTGAACCGGAGCCTTCCAATCTGACAACCGCGAAAGCGCAAGCTCCGGCTGCCATACCGGCAACCAACGCGTCTGCAATTTCAAGCGGCATTCCTGCTCCCGCCGCCGTCCTTCCTGCGGCATTGACGCAGCCAACCGCCCAGCTGGCGGCTCCAGCCATTGGGACGGACGATACGGCAGCGAGTGCAAAGGCCGCTCCGGAAGCCCCGGCAACACCCGCTTCCGCGCCTGCCATTCCAACGGTAGCTCCTTCGCCGGCGCCCGAATCACCGCGCCCCCTCATCGGCGGGCAGAGCCCTGCACCCGCTCCCACGGGCAAGTACTCCGGTGAGCCGATTTCGGTCAACCTCAAGGACGTGGACCTGCGCGACTTCTTCCGCCTGATTCATGAAATCAGCGGCTTGAACGTCGTCGTCGATCCCCAGGTAAAGGGGAGCCTGACGATCGTTCTCGACGATGTACCGTGGGACCAGGCCCTCGACATCGTTTTGAAGAATAACGACCTCGATAAGCAGCTGGACGGGAACGTTCTGCGCGTCGCCACTCGCCAGACGATGAAGAAGGAAGCCGAGGAAAGCCGCGACCTATCCAAGGCGCAAGCCGAAGCCGCCGACGTCGTCACCACCACCCGCGTGCTCAGCTATGGCAAGGCAACGGCCATGGTGGCCCTGCTGAAGAAGTTTCTTTCGTCGCGCGGCGATGTCCTGGCCGATGCCCGCTCCAACACTCTCATTATTCGCGACATTCCGAGCGTCCTGCCCGTCCTCGACAACCTGATCCGCCAGCTGGACCGCAAGTCCCAGCAGGTGGAAATCGAAGCGCGCGTCGTGGCCGCCACGAGGTCCTTCTCGAGCGAGATAGGGACGCAGTTTGGCGCCGCTAGTGCCTTCAATGGAATCGGAAGCGTTCTCGGCGGCACCTCCGGCGTCGGAACCAGCCCGGTCGTCCGCAACTTCCCGCCGCTCCCCGCTCCTCCGATCGTTGTAGGCACCGGCGGGAGCTCCACTACCAGCGGCTCGATCCCCTTGATCACCAACCTGGGCGTCGGCAGCCCCACCAGCGGCCTGAGCTACTCCTTCTCCGCGAAGAACTTCGCTCTCGACTTCATCATCACGGCAGCGGAATCCCGCGGCGTCGGCAAACTGCTCTCCAAGCCGAAAGTGATCACCCAGAACAACGAAAAGGCGACCGTCAAGCAAGGTACCAAGATTCCGGTCCAGACCATCGTCAACAATACGGTTTCCGTTCAGTTCGTTGACGCCGTGCTGCAGCTCGAAGTCACTCCGCAGATCACCGCGGAAGGCACCATTTTCATGGACGTCAACGTCACCAACGACCAGATCGACCAGGCCATCCCGCGCGTCCAGGGCGTCCCCGCCATCGACACGCAAGCGCCCGAAACCAAAGTGCTCGTCAATGACGGCGGCACCGTCGTTATCGGCGGCATCATCGTTTCGAACCAACAGACCAACGTTGACCAGGTCCCGCTCTTCGGCAGCCTCCCAGTCGTCGGCAACCTGTTCAAGCACACCACGGTCAGCTCGACCGCATCGGAATTGCTGTTCTTCCTCACGCCGCGCATCCTGCCCAGCTAAGCAAGGCACGCGGGGAAGAGGGAACTGACGGCCAAAGTGGCGGAGAAATCGGGTCACAGAAGTTCAAGCCGGAGCCGTATGGATAGGCTCCGGCTTTCTTTTTCTGCTCTCACCGCCGACGCCTTCTGCGTCACGCACCTGCCCAATATCCGCTACCTTTGCGGCTTCACGGGCAGCGCGGGCCTCCTGCTCGTCGAATCCTTCGGCAGCACCCTCTACACCGATTCCCGCTATAAATTCCAGGCGCGCGAGGAAGCATCCGATGCGCGCGTGGTTATCGCCGCCCACGGCCTCGCCCGAGCCTTGGGCGAGCGCCTGCGAGGGCGGCGGGGGCGCCTGCGCGTCGCCTATTCCCCCTCCCACCTCACCGTCGCTCAGAAATCAGCCCTGGAGGCCGCCGCAGGCCCCCGCGTCCGCTGGGTGAATGGCGGTGACGCCATCGAGCGCCTCCGCGCCGTCAAGGACGCCTCCGAACTCGCCACCATGCGCGAGGCCGCCATGCTGATCAGCGAAGTGATGAACAATGTCATCCCCTCCATCCAGCCCGGCCTCACGGAACTCGACATCGCCGCCGAGATCGAATACGGCATCAAGCGCCGCGGCGCCAGCGGCCCCTCCTTTGAAACCATCGTCGCCTCCGGCCCCCGCTCCGCCTGGGCCCATGCCCGCCCTTCGTCCAAGCCTCTCAGGAAAAACGAGTTGGTCGTCCTCGATCAGGGTGCTATACTGCGCGACTATTGTAGCGACATGACTCGCACCGTCTTCCTGGGGCGGTCCCCTGCGCGCATTCGGCGGATGTACCGCGCCGTATTGGAGGCCCAGGAAGCGGCCAGGCGCGCTATTCGCCCCGGAGTCACGGCGGGAGCAGTTGACGCGGCAGCCCGGCGGGTCCTGAAGGGGTTCGGATTCGCCCAATACTTCACCCACAGCACCGGCCACGGCCTTGGCTTGGAAGTTCACGAGATGCCGCGGCTGGGCAAGGGCGAGCAGACCGAACTCCAGGAGGGAATGGTGGTCACGGTCGAGCCGGGCGTCTATATGGAGGGCTTGGGCGGCATCCGCATTGAGGACGACGTCGTCGTGACATCGAATGGCGCGGAGGATTTGACCACCGCGCCGCGGGAATTTCTCGAACTTTAAATGGCAACGCGAACGAAATCCCAGCCAAAACCAGCCAGCTCCTCTCCGGGTGTCGACCTGACCGAAATCGAGCGCCTGCTTGGCTTCATGGACAAGCATGGGCTCGAGGAATTCGAATACGAGCGCGATGGCCTGCGCATCCGCCTGAAGAAGGCCTCGGCGCACTCCCAGGGCGCCGTGCGCGTCTTCCCGGCCCCGGAGATCGTCGTCCCCGGCGCATCCCCTGCATCGCATGCCAGCGCGTCAGCTCACGCGCCTTCCGCAGCACGGGAAGCGTCCTCGGACCCCGGCCGCTCGGAAGACCTCCACGTCGTGAAATCGCCCATTGTCGGCACCTATTACGCCTCGGCCACGCCCGGTGGCGAGCCATTCGTCGCGGTCGGGGCGCACGTCGAATCCGGGCAAGTGCTGTGCATCATCGAAGCCATGAAATTGATGAACGAAATCGAAGCCGATGTAGCGGGAGAAGTGGTGCGCATCTTCGTCGAAAACGGCCAGCCGGTCGAATACGGCGAGCCGCTCTTCGGCATCCATCCGCACCGGAAGAAGTAGCGCTTCTTGTCCCGAACCCCATGTTCCGAAAAATTCTGATCGCCAATCGCGGCGAAATCGCCCTGCGAATCCTCACCGCCTGCAAGGAACTCGGCATTCGCACCGTCGCGGTCTATTCCGAAGCCGACCGCAACGCCCTGCACGTACGCTTTGCCGACGAAGCCATCTGCATCGGCCCGCCGCGCAGCAGCGAAAGCTACCTGAATATCCCGCAAGTCATCAGCGCCGCCGAAATCGCCAATGTGGACGCCATCCATCCCGGCTACGGCTTCCTCTCCGAAAACGCGAATTTCGCCGAAGTCTGCGAAGCCTCGCACATCACCTTCATCGGCCCCTCGCCCGAGTCCATCCGCCTGATGGGCGAAAAAGATAAAGCCCGCGTCGAGATGGCCGCAGCCGGCGTGCCCATCATTCCCGGCAGCCCCGGCGTGGTTCCCGACGAAGACGCGGCGAAAAAAATCGCCGAGGAAATCGGCTACCCGCTGATCATTAAGGCCGCCGAAGGCGGCGGCGGGCGCGGCATGCGGGTCGTGCGCGAAAAAGGCGAACTCATTCCCGCGTTCCAGACCGCGCGCAACGAGGCCGAGCAGGCCTTCGGCAGCGCCAATGTGTACATCGAGAAATTGATCGAGCGCCCGCGCCACATTGAGTTTCAAGTCCTCGGCGATAAGCACGGCAGCGTCATCCACCTCGGCGAGCGCGAATGCTCGATTCAGCGCCGCCATCAGAAAGTGCTCGAGGAGTCTCCCTCGCCCGTCCTGGACGCGAGGACGCGCAAGCGCGTCGGCGATCAGGTGGTCAAAGCGCTAGCGAAAATCGGCTATTCGAGCGCCGGCACGGTTGAATTCCTTCGCGAGGAATCCGGCAAACTCTATTTCATTGAAATGAACGCGCGCATCCAGGTCGAGCACCCCGTCACGGAAATGGTCACGGGCGTGGACCTCGTAAAATCCCAGATTCGCGTAGCGGCCGGCGAAATGCTCGCCGACGTCGTCGGCTCGGTGGAATTTCGCGGCCACGCCATCGAGTGCCGCATCAACGCCGAGGACCCCGAAACCTTCACCCCGTCGGCCGGCCGCATCACGGCCTTCCGCGTCCCGGGCGGCCCGGGCATTCGCGTGGACACCGCCGCCTATTC
>Ga0187808_10000531_pt1 | contig 11997 bp, 7 predicted proteins | sample NC_wetland_sal_i_5_FD_132427 | JGI IMG/M metagenome (GOLD analysis project Ga0187808, IMG submission 132427) | Wetland sediment microbial communities from Neuse River Estuary, North Carolina, USA - ASW_3 | ecosystem: Environmental > Aquatic > Freshwater > Wetlands > Sediment | place: USA: North...
CGACTACGCGGTCGCGCCCGCGCAGCGGGTGAGTTCGGCCCGCCAGGTGCAGCTCGTCGGGGGCGGCGGGACCAACATGGGCGCGGGCATCGAGGCGGCGGCGGCGCTGCGGCCCAGGCCCGCCGTCACGGTCGTGCTGACCGACGGGTTCACGCCCTGGCCGCCGGCGCCGCCCAAGGGGATGCGGGTCGTGGTCGGCCTGCTCGGTCACCGCGCGCCCGACGCGCCGGTCTGGGCCCGCGCCGTCCGGGTCGAGCCCGAGTGAGTCCGTTCTGCCTGGCGCCGGAGCATACCTGCCCGCCGGTGGATTGAGCTGCGCCCGATTTGACACATGAGCCGACCCGGTTTGGCGGTTTGTTCCATCGTTTTTAACTATTTGGCACAGAATTCAGCATTCTTTCGCCTCATGGCTGTCCTTGCGTCAACCACCGGCGGCCGGAGCGAGCTTACGCTCCCCGTGGCCGATCTAACGGCCAGGCAACGGATGAGGAGACATGGCATGCGAATACCGCGCCGGTCGTACGTGATCACTGCCGCGCTGACGGCGGTGATACTGAGCGCCGCAGGGGTGACAGCCGCCCTGGCCGGCCAGGACAGCCCGGCGGTTGTCCAGGACAGTGGCCAGCCCAGTACGGCCACTCCGATCAAGCACCTCGTCGTCATCTTCGACGAGAACGTCTCGTTCGACCACTACTTCGCCACCTACCCGTACGCGGCCAACACCGACGGGAGCACCTTCAACGCCAGGCCGGACACCCCGACGGTCAACGGCCTGTACAACCAGCTCAACGCCGCCGGGCAGCCCACCGGCCCGCTGCTGACCAGCAACCCCAACGGCGCGAACGCCAACCCGGTGCGGCTCAGCGCCAACGACCCGATGACCTGCGACCAGGACCACGCCTACACCGCCGAGCAGCAGGCCGCCGACCACGGCGCCGAGGACGCCTACCCGGCCAACACCGGCGACGGCAGCGAGACGCTGGCTAAGTGCCTGAGCGGATTCAACTACCCGGGTAGCACGCCTGAGGTGGTGCCGACGGGCGCGGGATCGGACGCGGCCGTCATGAGCTACTACGACGGCAACACGGTTACTGCGCTGTGGAACTACGCGCAGCATTACGCGATGAGCGACAACATGTACGGCACCACCTACGGCCCGTCGACTCCCGGCGCGCTCAACGTGACTGCCGCCCAGACCTACGGCTCGATCTGCGGCCCGTCGTCCGCGACGATCAACGACAGCCCGTGCGCGGCCCCGGCCGGGCTGAACACGACCACCCCGACCTCCTCTGACATCACCGCCGGGGCGCCGGCCGCCGCCGGGGGCGGGACGACCTACAGCGACGCCGACCCGACCTACGACATCTGCTCCTACGTGCCGAGTTCCGACGGCGGCGACGGCCGCAGCCCGGCCTCGACCATCACGATGGGCGGCCCCAACATCGGCACCGAACTGGACAGCGCCAACATCACCTGGGGCTGGTTCGAGGGCGGCTTCGACGACGGATACGTCCCCGGTCAGGGCACCACCGCCCCGACCACGGCGCAGATCTGCTCGGAAAGCCACGACAACGTGGGCGGAAACAGCGTGACCGACTACATCCCGCACCACGAGCCGTTCCAGTACTACGCGTCCACCGCTAACCCGATGCACCTGCCGCCGACGTCGGTGGCCATGGTCGGGCAGACGGACCAGGCCAGCCACCAGTACGACATCGCCGATTTCTGGGCCGCGGCCGACGCGGGCTACCTGCCCTCGGTCTCGTACCTGAAGGCGCCGGCGTACCAGGACGGTCACGCGGGCTACTCCGACCCGCTGGACGAGCAGACCTGGCTGGCCAGCACCATCAACCACCTGGAGAGCCTGCGCACCTGGAACTCCACCGCGATCGTCGTCACCTGGGACGACTCAGACGGCTGGTACGACCACGTGCTGGCCCCGATCATCACCGGTTCGCAGACCTCGCTGGACGCGCTGACCGGGACCGCGCAGTGCGGCAGCAACGTTCCCGTCAACTCGACCGGCGGCGCGGAGCAGGGCAAGTGCGGCCTCGGGCCGCGGCTGCCGTTCCTGGTCATCTCCCCGTGGGCGAAGTCGAACTTCGTCGACAACACCCTGATCGACCAGAGCTCCGTGGTGAAGTTCATCGAGTACAACTGGAACCTCACGGACATGGGCAACGGCGCGGCCGACGACGCGGCCGGGTCGATCCTGTCGATGTTCGACTTCCACCACTACAACTTCCCGCTGTTCCTCAACCCGACGACCGGTGAGCCGTCCTTCGGGCCGGGGCAAGGCGGGGGCGACCAGTAGCACTTGGTAAACGCCGGCGGCGGGGAGGCTGCGGTCTCCCCGCCGCTCTTGGCGTTTGGGGCTTAGCCGGCTGGACCTGGGCTTGCTGCTCGGCGCTGGGCCGGTCTGACCTGCGTTTCCCGATGCCTCGGCTGTCCCGCTTACCGCACTCGTATCTATTCGGTCAGGAGTACGAAATTTGCGGGGAGGATACGGGCTTGCGGGAGGATCCGGGGGATCATAGTGCACCAAAAGCTCCCCGAAGCCCGGATCCTCCCGCATAATTCCGGGGGCTACACGCAGCACTAAACTCACCGACCGCAATACTCACTGGTGACGCATAGGCATTCGGACATGGGCTGACGGCTGCGGGTCGGAGCGTTCTGGTACGGCGGCAACGTGGCCAGCTTGCCTGGGGGGTCCCGAGGTGATCTCCTAGCGGGCCATGGACCACAGGCCGGACGGGCGGGTCTTGACGGTGATCGCGGTCGCGCTGACGTTCGCGTCTGGGGCGATGGACGTGGCCAGCTTCACCAGGCTCGGGAGCGTCTTCACCAGCGTCATGACGGGAAACATCGTGCTGTGGGGGCTAGCCGCGGCGCGCGGCTCGCTGACGCTGGCCAGTCATACCGCCGTCGCCATCGTCGGGTACATCGCTGGCGTCGCCGGAGGCAGCCGGATAGCCGTTGGGGCTCCCGGCGCGGGCGGCCGGGCCGCGGCTGGCGGGGACGGGCGCGAGGGCGGGGACGGCAAGGACGCCGGGGGCAAGGACGGTGACGAGCAGGCGCGCGACGCGCGGGCGGGCGAGGGACGGGCGGGGGGGTGGCCGGCTCACGTCACCTGGGCGCTGCTGGCCGAACTGGCCCTGCTCGGCGGGTTCGCCGTCGGTTGGGAGATCACGGGAGCCGAGCCGGGCGGGTGGGTGCAGTTCTGCCTGCTCGCGGTGGCGGCGGCCGGGATGGGGGTGCAGTCGTCGGCGGTCAAGTACATGGGGTTGACCGAGGTGTCGACCACGTATCTCACCGGGACCCTGACCGGGCTGGTCAGCTCGCTGGTCAGCCCCGGCCCGCGCGCGACGGATCGCTGGCGGCGCCTCGGGGTCCTGCTCGGGCTCGCGGCGGGCGCCAGCCTGACTGGCCTGCTCGTGGCGACCGCGCCGGACGGCGTCCCGGCCCTGCCGCTGGCCGCGCTGGTCACCTGCGTTGTACTGGCCACCTGGCCCCAGGCCCGGACGGCCGGGCGGGCTCGCGGAAAGCCGGGCGGGGCCAGATGACCGATCAGGAACAGCTGGAGCGGCAGCGGGACACGATCAGGAACAGCTGGAGCGGCAGCGGGACAGTGGTTCGCCGACGGCACGGTCAGGGCGAGAGCCGGCTAGGCGTCTGGGGTTAGTTCCGGGTCGCGTAGCTCGATGCGGCCGGGGCCGGCCAGGAAGATACCGAACATCACGGTGGAGGCGTCGCCGGGGACGCGCGCGGTGACCTCGTGCCCGGTCCAGTCGGGCTGGCCGGCGATGCTGACGATGTGGTTGTCTGGGTCAGCGAGGACGGCGTGCTCGGTCATCGGTCCGCGGATGTCGAGCACCTTCCTCATCCGCAGGAACAGCCCGGCGCGGGTGGCGCCGGTGGCGTCCGCGACGCGGAACTGGCCGCGGAAGACGATCGCGGCGCCGTGGTAGTCGTCGGCGTACATCTCCTGGGCCAGGAAGGCGAAGCCCTCGGGGCGCGAGACGGTGGCCGACAGCACCGCGACTCCGTGTTCCGCGGCGCACGCGTAGTCCTGCCAGTGCGACTCGATTTCGTTTTGCGCGAAGCTGCCGCCGAGCCCCCATCCGTCCAGCCCGGCGGCGAAGGCCATGTTCCGCGGCTCGTAACGCGGCCGGTAGTGGACGTTAAGGTCGCGCGCGGTCTGGTCGGGGAGTGAACCGGTGCGGCTGGCCCCCATCGGTACCGCCAAGCGGTCCATCACCACATCGGCCACCCTTATCGGTGCGCCCGCCGTGATCGCGATGGCCAGCCCGTCGGGGAGGCGAGCCGTGACGTGCCGGGTTCCGGCGGGGGTGGTGAGCTCGATGCGGGCCGCGGTCACCTCCGGACCGAGTTCATCGATGTCCACCGCGGTCACGCGGGCGTCGGCGGCGCGCAGCAGCCGGTCGGTGAGCTCGTCCGCGGTCTGCGCCTGGACGGCCGCGGCCGGCTCGGCGGTCCCGGCCGGCGACTCGAAGAGTTCCGGGAACCGGTGGCTGTCCCGGCCCAGCAGCCAGATCGGCAGGTCCCGGTGGCCCGCATCGTCGGCGAACACGATGACGTGCGTGGGGAAGCGGTCTGGCACAGGGCCCAGCGGGATGCGGCGTTCGGCGTGCGCGATGCGGACGGTGGTCATGTGCGTCCTCCGGGGGTCGGGAACGAGGTCGGGGCGGTGTTCGGTGAGGTGGGCGCGCAGCCTGAGCCGAGCCTTGTGCAGGCTGGCCCGGGCCGCGCCGGAGCCGGTTCCCGGCTCGGCGATCTGACCGGGCGGCAGGTCGGCGTAGTAGTGCAGGGTCACGGCGCGCCGCTGCCCGGCGGGCAGGCCGGCGACGGCCGCGCGCAGCGCGTCGGCGCGGTCGAGGTCCTCGGCCGACGGCAGGCCCTGCGCCGAGGCCGGGTGCAGCGGCTCGGGCCAGTCGGGCAGCAGGGTGAGCTGGTCCCGGCGGTACAGGCTGCGGCTGACGTTGAGGACGATCCCGGTCAGCCAGCCGGCCAGCCGGTCGGGATCCCGCAGCCGGTCCAGCGCGAGGAACGCCTGCAGGAACGATTCCTGGACGATGTCGTCGACGTCGCTGGGATTGGGGCTCAGGCGCCGGGCCCGGGTGCGCACCATCGGCTGGTACCGCTCCACGATCAGCCGGAACGCCACCGTGTCGCCGTCGCGGGCCAGGCGGACCAGGTCGCCATCGGAGATCTGGGCGCTCATCGGGCTCCGTCGTCCGGTTCGGCGCGGCGGAGCTCGGGGTGGCGCAACCAGATCCGGCCCGGGCCGGACAGCGTGATGCCGAACCGGATCGTGTCCGCTTCCTCGGGAATCAGCGCCGTGATCTCCTGCGTGGTCCAGCCGCGACCGCCGTCGAGAGTGAACCCGTGATACTCGCGGGGACGCGGGGTGCGCCACCAGTGGCTGAGGATCTCCAGGCGAAGTCCGGCCTCTACGATGCCGGGCGTAGCTCGGATCTCGCCGCGGAAGACGACGGTGGCGCCGCGGTAATCGTCGGCGAAGATCGCCTGGACCAGGGCGGCGGACCCGGCGGGCCGCGGGACGGCCGAGGATAGGACCGCGCACGGGCCGTCAGCGGCGCCCGTGTAGTCCTCCTCGTCCGTCAGGTCAAGGTCCCACCGGTCCAGGCCGTCGGCGAATTCCAGGTTGCGCGGCTCGTATCGGGGTCGGCGTCGCGCCCGGCCCGGCCGCTCCCTGGCCGCGGGCGGCACGCGGTCGAGGAACGGGCTGATCAGGTCGTCGCCCGAGACCGGGACGGCCAGGCGGTCCATCACCCCGTCGGGCAGCCGGACCGGGGCGGCCGCGGCGGCCGCCATGGCTAGGCCCAAGCCGAGCGCCGCCGTGACCTGCCGGGTCCCCGCGGGACCGGTGAGCCCGATCCGCGCGACGGCGGCCTGCGGGGTCAACTGCGTCGCGTCCGCCGCGGTCACGTCGATGTCCACGCTGGTCACGCTGGCGTTGACCGCATGCAGCAGCCGGGCGGTGAGGTCCTGCGGGGCGCTGGCCGTCACGATCTCGTAGGCGGACCCGAGGAGCTCCGACAGGTCGCCTCCTCCTGGCTCGCTGGTCATCCAGATCGGTACCGCCCGGTGACCGGCGTCGTCGGCGAGCACGACCATGAAGCCCCGGACATCGAATCCGCCGGTGCTCAGCTTCCCGGGCCGGGGCTCGGCGTGCGCGATGCGGACGGTGGTCATGGTGTCCTCCGGTGCGTCAGGCGCGGTGATGGGTTCCACCTGTCAGTGTTCTCGGCCCGCGCGTGTGTTACCCGGTCGTCCCCGGGACTTGGGAGGGCCCCGCAGGTCCTTACCGCCGAAAGCCCGCCGGCGTGAGCCGACCTTTCCCGGGAGGGCACCGTTCGGGGAAATGCGAAATGTCATGGTTCGGTGGCAGCATGTGGCCATGAGGCCAGCATTGAAGGCAGGGCTGTTGCCGGTGTGGCGGGACCGCGACACGCTGCAGGTCGGCGTGGATCCGCGGCGGGCGGTTGCGCTCGGCGGGCTCGGCCGGACCGCGGCCGTCATCAGCCTGCTGGACGGGAGCCGGGATCGCGCGGCGGTCATCGCCGCGGCCGGGGCTTACGGCGTTCCCGAGCAGGCGGCCAGCGACGTGCTCGCGGTGCTGGCGGCGGCGGGCGTGCTCGATGACTACCCGGCCCGGTTGCACGCCAGCCTCCCCGATGAACTGCGCGCGCGCCTGGCCCCGGAACTCGCGACGGCCTCGCTGGCCCACGCGGACGGAGACGGCGGGGCCCGCACGCTGGCGCGCCGGCGGGCCGCCTTCGTCAGGATCCACGGGGCGGGCCGGACCGGCGCGTGCGTGGCGAGCTTCCTGGCGGCGTCGGGCATAGGGCACGTCGCGTGCACCGATCCGGGCGCGGCCGGGCCTGCCGATCTCGCGCCCGCCGGGCTGATCCGGGCCGACCTGGGCGAACCGAGGCAGGAGGGCGCCGCCCGGGCGGTCGGGCGGGCGGCCCCCGACGTCAGGACCCGGGACGACGGCGCGGTACCCGACCTGGTGATCCTCACCGCCCCGGCGCTGCCGGACCTGGCCGAGGGCCTGCTCCGTGACCGCGTGCCGCATCTGGCCGTCTGGGCCGGCGAGGCGATCGGCGTGGTCGGGCCGCTGGTCCGGCCGGGGCGGTCGGCCTGCCTGCGCTGCGTGGACATGCGCAAGGCCGACGGGGACCCGGCCTGGCCGAAGATCCTGGCCCAGGCCACCTTCGCCCCGGCCCTTCCGCAGGCCTGCGATACCGTGCTGGCCGCCATGACGGCCGCGATCGCCTCCGCGCAGGCCCTGGCGCTCATCGACCTGGCGGGGTCGGAACCGGCCACCGTGAACGGGACCCTCGAGGTGGTTCTCCCGGACTGGCAGTGGCGGCGCCGGACCTGGCCGCCGCACCCGTCGTGCGCCTGCGGCGCGGTCCGGGTTCGCGCGGAGCCCTTGGGCGCCCGTGCCGTAACGACGCGGTAACGGATGCTCGTTAGCGTGTGTTCTTGGGACACGGGGTCCGAGGAGGGGCCATGAACGAGACGTCAGAGATGCGGGACAACGCCCGCGTGAGTGATGTGCCCCGGACCACGGTGGGCCGGGCCGCGAAGCTGGCCAGGCTGCCGATCGGGCTCGCGGGGCGTACGGCGCTGGGGGTCGGCAAGCGGATCGGCGGGCGGCCGGCCGAGATCGTCGCCCAGGAGATCCAGCAGCGCACGGCCGACCAGATCTTCCGCGTCCTGGGCGAGCTCAAGGGCGGCGCGATGAAGCTGGGCCAGGCGCTGTCGATCTTCGAGGCGGCGCTGCCGCCCGAGATCGCCGGGCCGTACCGGGCCACGCTGACCAAGCTGCAGGAATCCGCCCCGCCGCTGCCCACGCGCAGCGTGCACCAGGTCCTGGTCGGTGACCTGGGCGAGGCCTGGCGGGACAACTTCGCCGAGTTCAACGAATCGCCGGCGGCCGCGGCGTCCATCGGCCAGGTCCACCAGGCGGTCTGGCACGACGGCCGGCGGGTCGCGGTGAAGATCCAGTACCCGGGGGCGGGACGCGCCCTGATCAGCGACTTCACCCAGCTCAGCCGGGCCGGCCGGCTGTTCGGCCTGCTGATGCCCGGGCTGGACGTCAAGCCGCTGCTCGACGAGTTGCGCGACCGGGTGACCGAGGAACTCGACTACGAGCTCGAGGCGGCCTCGCAGCACGCCTTTGCCGCGGCTTACGCGGACGACCCCGACCTCTACGTGCCGGACGTCGTCGCGGGGACCAAGCACGTGCTGGTCACCGACTGGATGGACGGCATCCCGCTGTCGGCGATTATCAGCGACGGCACCAGGGAGGAGCGCGACCGGGCCGGCATCCGGCTCGTCCGGTTCCTGTTCTCTGGCCCGGCCCGGGCGGGGCTGCTGCACGCCGATCCGCACCCGGGCAATTTCCGGCTGCTCGAGGACGGCCGGCTCGGCGTGCTGGACTTCGGCGCGGTCGACCGGCTGCCGGACGGCCTGCCGCCGTTCTTCGGCCGGCTGCTGCGGATCATGCACGAGGACGACCCCGACATCGAGGCCGTGGAGCGTGAGCTTCGGGCTCACGGGTTCCTGCGCCCCGGCATCGACGTGGACCTGGAGGCGCTGCAGGCCTTCCTCGCGCCGATGGCCGAGCCGTCCAAGGTCGACTGCTTCAAGTTCAACCGCGAATGGCTGCGCGGTGAGGCCGTCCGGGTCACCGACATGCGTGCGGGCAACATCTCGCGCAAGTTCAACCTGCCCCCGTCTTACGTGCTCATCCACCGCGTGTCCACGGCCGGCATCGGCGTGCTCTGCCAGCTCGAGTGCGAGGGCGAGTTCAGGGCCGAGGTCCTGCGGTGGGTGCCCGGCTACGACGACGAGGCCGAGCTGGACGGTTAGGTCCGCGCTGGCCCGTCTTACGGCTTCCTGGCGACGACCACGCAGTAATACGATTCGGCGACGTTGGCGGGGATCTCGTCCCCCGGGTCCGGCCGCCACTCCGGCGGCCAGACCAGGCCGGGCTCGACGATCTCCATCCCGTCGACGAGCTTGGCGACGCCGGCCCGGGTGCGGACGTGGGCCTGCTCGGTGGCCTCGTCGAAGACCCGCTCGACGTCGTTGACCTCGGGGACGGTGTCCGGTGTCGCGTGCGAGATCGCGACGTAGCTCCCGGCGGGGAACGGCTCGAGGAGCCTGGCGATGATCCCGGCCGGGTCGGCCTCCTCGGAGACGAAGTGCAGAATGGACAGGTACAGGAACGCCACGGGCTGGCTGAAGTCGATCAGGTCCAGGAGCACGGGGTCGGCCAGGATCGCATCGGGCTCGAGCAGGTCCTGCTCGATGATCGCCGTGTTGGCGATGCCCTGGAGCATGTTCCTGGCGTGCACCAGGACCACCGGGTCGTGGTCGACGTAGACCACCTTCGTGTCCGGGTGGGCCAGCAGTGCGATCTCGTGAGTGTTGCCGACACTGGGCAGCCCGGCACCGATGTCGACGATCTGCCGGATGCCGGCCTCGCCGACCAGGTAGCGGACCACCCGGCGCAGGAACGCCCGGTTCCACTGGACCGCGAGCCGGACGTTCGGCAGCTGGGCGATCATCGACTCGGCCACGGCGCGGTCGGCCGGGTAATTGTCCTTGCCGCCCAGCAGGTAGTCATACACGCGCGCCGCGCTGGGGATATCAGGCCGGAAGGTCGTCCGCCAGTCACTGTCGGACATCAGCCGGTTCCCCTCACGCGGCGCATCGTACCTCAGATCACCGGACACATGTGTCTCCACAATGGACGGACACTATTAAAGAACGGCAGCGGCTCGTGGCTAGTTACGGCAGCGGCTAAAGACGGCAGGGGCGAGCAGGGCGGTGAGGTGAGGGATGAGCGACTGGGCCGGGCTTGATCCGCGGACTCCCGTCCTGGTCGGCGGGGGGCAGGCCATCGACCGCCTGGGCGCCGCCGATTACGCGCAGCTGTCCGCGGTGGGGCTTGCGGCGGAGGCCGCGCGCGCGGCGCTGGCCGACTGCGGCGGCGATCTGCCCGCCGTGACCGCCGCGGTGGACACGATCGCCGGGGTGCGGCAGTTCGAGACGACCACGCCGTTCGCCCGGGCTCCCCTGGGCCGCGCCGACAACTACCCCCGGGCCGTCGCCGCCAGGATCGGCGCCGATCCCGGCCGGGCGATCCTGGAGGTCAGCGGGGGCCAGGCTCCGCAGCACCTGGTCACCGAGCTGGCCGGGTCGATCGCGGCCGGAGCGACCGAGGTCGCGCTGATCGTCGGGTCCGAGGCGATCTCGACCGCGCGTCATTTCGCCGGCGCCGGCGACCGCCCGGACTTTACCGAGACGGTGGGCGGCAGCCTCGAAGACCGGGGCTACGGGCTGGCCGGGCTCGGCTCACGGCACCTGGCCGCGCACGGGCTGACCGACGCGCCCAGCCAGTACGCGCTGCTCGAGAACGCCCGGCGCGCCCGGGAGGGGCTGAGCCGGGAGGCCTACGCGGCCGCGATGGGCGCCTTGTTCGCCCCGTTCACCGAGGTCGCGGCCGCTAACCCCGTCGCCGCCTCGCGGGTTAGGCGGGACGCTGCCGAGCTGGTGAGGTTGAGCGAGGCCAACCGGCTCATCGCCGAGCCCTATCCGCGCTACCTGGTGGCCCGCGATCAGGTCAACCAGGGCGCGGCCGTCCTGCTCGCCTCGATCGCGGCCGTCCGGCGGCTCGGCGTGCCGCAGGAGCGGTGCGTGTTCCTGGCCGGGCACGCCGACGCGCGCGAGCAGCGGCTGCTGGCCCGGCCGGACCTGTCCCGCAGCCCCGCGGCGGCCCGCGCCAGCGAGCTGGCGCTCGAGCTGGCGGGGATCACCATGGCCGAGGTCGCCACGATCGACCTGTACAGCTGCTTCCCGATCCCGGTGTTCAACATCTGCGACGCGTTCGGCCTGGCCGCCGACGACCCGCGGGGGCTCACCCTGACGGGCGGCCTGCCGTACTTCGGCGGCGCGGGGAACAACTACTCGATGCACGCGATCGTCGAGACCCTGCACCGGGCTCGGCGGGCCCCGGGCAGCTTCGGCTTCGTCGGCGCCAACGGCGGCATCATGGGCAAGTACTCGGCGGGCGTCTACACCACCCGGCCGACGCCGTGGCGGCCGGGGCGCAGCGGCGCCCTGCAGGCGAGCCTGGACGAGAGGCCGCGTGTCGAGGTCGACCGGCGCCCGCACGGGCCGGCCGTCATCGAGACGTTCACCGTGAGGCACGGCAAAGACGGGCAGCGCCGCGGCATCGTCATCGGCCGCCTGGACGGCACTGGTCATCCGGAGGCCAGTGGCCACCGGGACGGAAGTGGCCGGCGTTTCGTCGCCACGGTTCCTCCCGGCGAGCAGGAGTTGCTCGACCTGCTCGGCCAGGGCGACCCGTTCGGCGCCGTGGTGTACGCGCGGGCCTTCGCCTCCGGTAACCACGTCACCCGGACCCGGGCGCGGATGGACAGCCTGTTCCCGGCCCGCCCGCCCGGGCTGCGCGAGGAGTACGAGCACGTCACGGTCGCCCGCGACGGCCACCTGCTCGAGGTCACGATCAACCGCCCGGAGGTGCGCAACGCCCTGCACCCGCCGGCCAACGACGAGCTCGACGAGATCTTCGACGCGTACTTCGCCGATCCTGACCTGTGGGTGGCGATCCTGACCGGCGCGGTGCTGGCCGGCACCGGGGAGTTCTGCGCCGGCCACGACCTGGCCTACGTGGCCAGCGGGCAGAAGGTCTGGGTGCCGATGAACGGGCTGGCCGGCCTGACCAGCCGCGAGCGGCTGCCCAAGCCGGTGATCGCCGCGGTGAACGGCCTGGCCGAGGGCGCCGGGTGCGAGATCGCGCTCGCGTGCCACCTGGTGGTCGCCGATGCCGCCGCCGGGTTCGGGCTGGGCGAGGTCCGGTCCGGCCAGGTGCCCGGCGCCGGCGGGCTGGTCCGGCTGCCCCGCGCC
>Ga0187808_10000532_pt1 | contig 11993 bp, 10 predicted proteins | sample NC_wetland_sal_i_5_FD_132427 | JGI IMG/M metagenome (GOLD analysis project Ga0187808, IMG submission 132427) | Wetland sediment microbial communities from Neuse River Estuary, North Carolina, USA - ASW_3 | ecosystem: Environmental > Aquatic > Freshwater > Wetlands > Sediment | place: USA: North...
GAACCGAGGAACCCGGTGCCGCCGGTGACCACCGCCCGCGAGAACCTGCGAACCATGCGTTAGCTCCCCTCCGTCACGCCAGCCATCGTGCGGCTGGCTACCCGCCGCCCGCCAGACCAAACGACCAGGTTCTCCCGCTCCGCCGCCGCCGAGCGCTCCGCCCGCCGGCCGCCGCCCACGCGGTCGCTCCGCCGCCCGCCGGGTCGCTCCGCCTGCCCGCCGGGTCGCTCCGCCTGCCCGCTGGCAGGCATCCCGGTTTCTCGTGGGCACCACCGGTCACAAATACAGCACCTGCCTCGCGTCTTCGCCAAACCGGCGCCGAACACGCCAAAGATCGTGAAAACATTTTTCAACGTGTAAATAAATCGCAGCTATTAGTCATAAAAAGTTTCACAATAAAAAGAGTCTTCGCGCTGATGCCCGGTTCTGGTGCTCCTGCGCCTGGTGTGGCAGCCAGCGCACCGCGCCGCGACAGCCGCAGCCAGCGCACCGCACCGCGACAGCGGGGCCGTTAGGCGAGCGGCGCGGGCGGGGCGGGCGGGGCGACGGGTGCGGACTGGCCGGACCGGCGCAGCGAGTCGGCGACGAAGCCGCTCGCCTTCAGTTCCTCGACGAGCCCCCGCAGGAACCGCGTCGTCTCCAGGCTCTTGGTCTTCGCCGTGCCGACCGCCTGCCGGATCTCCATGAACCGCCCGTCGATGAGCCGGACCCCGGGATGCGTCCGCGCGAACTCGGTGACCGGCTCCCGGACCCCGGCGGCCGCCTCCAGGTGACCGGCGAGGAACTCGTCGGTCCCCTCCGCACCGCGGACCACGGTCGCGTTCCGCAGCGTGCGAGACAGGAACAGGTCATAAGCGGACCCGTGCTTCACGCCGATGCGCACGCCGGGGCTGTCCACGTCCTCAACCGTGCGCAACGCCGACTCATCAGGCACCGCGTACACGCCTTCGATCAGCACGTACGGTGCGGTGAAGGCCACCTCGGCCTCGCGCGCGGGCTCGATCGCCAGAAAGCAGATGTCGGCCCGTCCCGTCATCATCGCCTCGAGCGAGTCGCGCGCGGCGGTGAAGCAGGCGAACTCCACGGGAACGCCGAGCCGCGCGGCGATCTCGCGCGCGATGTCGACGGCGACGCCCGCTGGTGACGCCGGCGTGCCCTGGGCCAGCACGGGATTGCCCAGGTTGATAGCGGCCCGCAGCACGCCGCCCGGCGCCAGCTCCGCGACGACATTCAGCATCGCAACAGATTACTCAAGCGCCCGCGCCCATATCCACGTCACGCGAGAGCACGACCGCGCACTCGAGCATGCCCGCGTGCACGAACGCCTGCGGCAGGTTCCCCCGCAGCTGGCGCTGCCGCACGTCGTACTCCTCGGTATACAACGCGGCGGGCCCGCACGCGCCCCGGTTGCGCTCGAACCAGTGCGCGGCGGCCACCGGGTGACCGCAGAGGTGCTCGACCTGCGCCAGCCAGAACCCGCACAGCAAAAACGTGCCCTCGGCGGAGTGCAGCGGGCGGGCGTCATGCCGGAACCGGTACACGTACCCGTCGACGCCGAGGTCGCGCCGCACCGCGTCGATCGTCGCCACGCTTCGCGGGTCTTCAGGTGGCAGCGCGCCACGGATCACCGACAGCAGCAGGGCCGCGTCGACCCGGTCGTCGTCGGGTGCCCGCCGCCACCGGCCCGATGAGTGGACGCAGTCGCCGAGGCTGGCCAGGATGCCGTCGGCGAGCGCGCACCACCGCGCCGCCTCCCGGTGCCCGTGTCCGCCGGCTGCGCCGTCGGCGGCGACCGCCGCGATCGCGCGCAGCCCGGACACGCAGGCGAGCCGGGAGTGCGCCCATCGCTTGTCGCCGAGTTCCCAGATCCCGGCGTCCGGTTCCTGCCACCGTTTCTCGATCGCGTCCGCGGCCACCGCGACCGCGCGCCAGTCGTCCTCGGCGAGCATGTCGTGCCGCGCCGCCGCCGCGAGCAGCGACAGCGCCTCGCCGAGCGCGTCCAGCTGGAACTGGCCGCGCACCCAGTTCCCGGCCAGCGCCGAGCCGCCGGGGTAGCCGCGCACCCGCAGCCGCCGCTCGGCCGGGATGGTCGCGCCTGTCACCGTGTACGCGGGCATCAGGTCTGGTCCGTCGGCCAGCAGGCGCTCGGTGACGAACCTGACGGTCCCGGCGAGCAGCGGGTGCGGGCCGTGCGCGGCGACGGCCAGCCCCGCGTAGCACTGGTCCCTGATCCAGGCGTAGCGGTAGTCGTAGTTCCGGCCGCCTTTCAGCCGTTCCGGCAGCGACGTCGTGGCGGCCGCCACCATCGCGCCGCTGCCGGACGTGAGACCGCGCAGCACCGCGTAGGCGTGCCTCGCGTCGGCCACCGCGATCAGGTCACCGCAGTCGGGAACGACCAGTGACCACGCTTCCTCGGTCGCCGCCCAGCTCCGGCCGGAGTCGGGCGCCTCATCAGAAAAATCACAATCAGACATTTCCAGAACGAGGTCGTGCTGCTCTCCGGCCTTCAGCTTCACGCTCATCCGCAGGCCGCCTGCCACCCGCCGGGCCCGGCCGGCACCCGACCAGCGGAACCGGGTCGTCCCGGCCTGGCCGGCCCACAGGTCGCCGTGGCGGGACAGCGTGGCCGGTCGCCCCCGCCCGTCCCGCACGTCGAGGACCACCGTGACGTCGGCCGGCCCGTCGACCGCTTCGATCCGGCGCAGCAGCACGGCCCGCCGCGGGTCGGCCGGCATGGCGAGCGCCTCCCGGCATTCGATCCGGGAGTCGCCGACCCAGCGGCTGCGCCAGATCAGGGTGCCGTCCTCGTAGTAGCCGCCCCAGACGTGCCAGGGATCGGCGGGCGTGACGGTGTACCGGCCGGCGCCCCCAAGCAGTCCGCCGAAGGCTGGCGCGCTGTCCCAGCGCGGCACGCACATCCATGCGACCGAGCCGTCCGGCCCGATGAGCGCGCCGCGCTCCCCGTCCGCGACTAGCGCGTACTCCCTCAGCACCCGCGGTGTTAGTGACTCCTGCGGCACCGTTTTCTCCCTCCACGCGACCGAACTTCCCGACTACCCCGGCCACGCCGCCCTACCCTTTCGCCGTTTGAGCGGCCCGATACCTGGAAGTAGAAGCGGTTACATCACCATCGGAAGGAACGACGATCACGTGACTGAGACAGTCGTCATCACCGGTGCCAGCGCTGGGATCGGCCGGGCCACCGCCCGGTTGTACGGCCGCCGGGGCGCCCGCGTCGCCCTGATCGCGCGCGGCGAGGCAGGCTTGGAGGCGGCCGCACAAGAGGTGCGGCAGGCCGGCGGCTGGGCGCTGCCGATTCCCGCGGACGTCGCCGACTCCGAGGCTCTGCGGCGGGCCGCGGAGCAGACGGAAAGCGATTTCGGCCCGATCGACGTGTGGATCAACGTCGCGTTCACCTCGGTGTTCGCGCCGTTCACGGAGATCAGCCCGGAGGATTTCCGGCGCGTCACCGAGGTGAGTTACCTGGGCTTCGTCTACGGCACGAAGGCGGCGCTCGCCGCGATGCTGCCGCGCGATCATGGCACGATCGTCCAGGTAGGGTCCGCGCTCGGCTACCGGTCGATCCCGCTGCAGTCCGCGTACTGCGGCGCCAAGCACGCCATCAACGGGTTCACCGAGTCGGTGCGCTGCGAGCTGCTGCACAACCACAGCAACGTGCGGATCACGATCGCGCAGATGCCCGCCGTGAACACACCGCAGTTCTCCTGGGTGCGGTCCCGGCTACCGCATCACCCGCGGCCGGTGGCGCCGATCTACCAGCCCGAGGTCGCCGCGCGCGGGGTCGCCTTCGCCGCGGACCATCCCGGGCACAAGGAGCACTGGGTGGGCGTGAGCACGGTGGCGACGATCCTGGCCCAGCGGTTCGCCGCGCCGCTGCTCGACCGCTACCTGGCCAGGACCGGGTACGGCTCGCAGCAGACATCGGACATGCCAGTGACGGACCGTGCTGGCAACTTGTGGCAGCCGGCTGACGACGCCCCGGGTCAGGACCATGGCGCGCACGGCGTGTTCGACGACGAGGCTCGTCCGCGCAGCGCCCAGCTGTGGGTCACCCGGCAGGCCGAATCCGCCGGCTCCGCGGTCGGCCGCGCGCTGGACGGATTCCGGGGACAAGCGTCCCGGCACGGCCGTTCCGTGGCGAAAGAACATACCGCGTCGTGACAACCCACACGGCACCGTCCCGCACGGGTATGGACTATCCGGCCCTGGACCGGATCACCGCGGCGGCCTACGAGGTCCCCACCGACCAGCCTGAGGCCGACGGCACGCTGGCCTGGTCGTCGACCACCCTGGTCGTCGCGCACGTGACCGCCGGCGGCCAGACGGGGATCGGGTACACCTACGCCAGCGGCGCGTGCGTGCCGCTGATCGAGGGCCCGCTGGCCGCGGCGGTCGAGGGCCATTGCGTGCTCGACACCGGCGCCGCGTGGCAGGCCATGGTGCGCGCCGTGCGGAACCTGGGCCGCCCCGGGCTGGTGTCCTGCGCGATCTCCGCGGTGGACGCCGCGCTGTGGGACCTGAAGGCGATCATGCTCGGGCTGCCGGTCAGTCGGCTGCTCGGCATGACCCGCCCGGATGTTCCCGTCTACGGCAGCGGCGGCTTCACCACCTACGACGAGCCCACCGCGCGCGCCCAGCTCGAACGCTGGACGGGGGAGTGGGGGATACCCCGCGTCAAGATCAAGATCGGCGAGTCCTGGGGAGCGGAACCGGCCAGGGACCTCGCCCGGATCGCCTTCGCCCGCCAGGTGATCGGCCCGGACGCCGAACTATACGTGGACGCCAACGGCGGTTACGCCCGCAAGCAGGCGGTGCGGATGGGCCACGCGATGGCCGAGCACGGCGTCCGGTGGTTCGAGGAGCCGGTGAGTTCGGATGACCTGGACGGGCTGCGCGAGGTCCGCGACCACGTCGCCGCCGACGTCGCCGCGGGGGAGTACGGGTACGACCTCGTCTACTTCGCCCGGATGGTCGACGCCGGGGCGGTCGACTGCTTGCAAGCGGACGTCACCCGGTGCGGCGGAATCACAGAATGGCTGCGTGCCGCCGCCGTCGCCGCCGCTCGCGGCCTGCAGGTCTCCGGCCACTGCGCGCCAAACCTGCACGCGCACGTCGCCGCGGCCGTCCCGAACCTGCGCCACCTGGAGTACTTCCACGACCACGTCAGGATCGAGTCGATGCTGTTCGACGGCGCCCTGAACCCCCACGGCGGCGCGCTGCGCCCCGACCCGGCGCGCCCCGGCCTCGGCCTGACCCTCAAGGCCCCCGACGCGGAGCGGTTCCGGATCGCCTGACCCCACGATCCTCCAGCTGGCCTTCTACCATGCCGTGCTGAATTCGATGCCCTGGCAGACGCTGTCGCGTGACTTCGATCGGGAGCCTGGCGAATGCTGAGCCTGGCACAAGAAATGGCACCTGTCCCGGTCCAGGTGGCCCGGGCAGATGATGATCACGAAAACATTTTTCATCATGAAGGCATTTTGCACCTGTGGCTCGCAAAAGCCTTCGTGGTCATGCCTGGCCGGTCACGGATGTGACCTGAAGTGAGGTATGGGGCGACCGGGACGACCGCTGAGCCCCTGAGGGGCAGCCTGGCCGCCGCGACCCTGACGCGGGGCGCGTTCTTAACGGCGCGGCGAATAGGGCGGGAACCTCGCCCAGTCGGTGAGGTCCAGATCCGCGTCGGGCCAGCGGCGGCGCAGCACGCCGGCCATGCGCCTGACCCAGCCGGCCAGGTGGGGCAGGGCGCGGTGGGCTTCGGCGGTCCGGGCGGCGGATTCCAGCGTCTCCACGAGTTGCACCCGGCTGTGGTCGCCCGGCACGCGGGTGTCAAGCACGGCGAACCGGTGCAGGCGCACGAGCGCCCAGGACATGCAGGCCGCGGCCAAGGCGAATCCGTAGCGCCGGTCGTCCTGCGCCTCGGGCACGCCCTGGGCCAGAGCGCGGCGGTACTCATCGGCCAGGCCGACGGCACCCGGGTCGCCAACGGATATCCACCCCGGACCGGGGACGTGCAGGCAGACCGCGTCGATAAGGGCATGGGCGTAGCAGGCGGCCTCGAAGTCGATCAGGCGGGCATCGGCGGGACCTGATTCACGGACCAGGATGTTGTTGGATTCCGCGTCCCCGTGGCACAGCGCCAGGAACGGGCCCGGCGCGTTCAGCTCCTCGAGCACTGCGACCAGTTCGGATGCGGCCGGTCCGGCGATGGGTGCCCCGAGCGCCGCGGCGTCTTCGTGCCCCTGCTCCCATAGCCCGGCGACCCGGCCATCCGCGCCGCCCGCCGGGGCCGGGAATCCCAGGGTGGCGCACCGCTCGCGATAAGTCTCGGCCTGACCAGCGGTGACCGCGCTCAGCTCGCCGCTGGCCCGGGCGAAGACGCCCAGCAGCCCGAGGCAGGCCGCCGCGCCGTCGCGGCGGATAAGGCGGTCCAGGGCGACACGAGGCGCGAGGTCTTCCAGAACGAGGATCCCGGCCGGTACGTCGGCGGCGATAACGCGCGGGGCAAGCGCGAGTCCCAGATCGTCGGACAGGAACTGCAGCGCGGCCAGTTCGGTACGCAGCCGCCAGGGTTCGGCGCGTACCTGGGCCGGGCCGGCCCGCACCCACTTCACGATAACCGTCCGGCCAGCGCCAGCCCCCCCGAGCAGCACTCGCGCGACAGCCCAGGGCTCAAGCCGCTCCCCAGCGCTCGACGGCGACGGGTGCACGGAACACATCCGTCAGGAGGGCTTGCACCGCGGCGGGGCGGCCGTTCGCGCCGGAGGCAGGCATCACCGCAGAATACAGCGCTCGCCCCAGCTGCCCACCTTCCCGCGCTGACGCTCGCGGTCACGAACGTCGGCCTGCCCAGCCCCGGACGGCCCGCCACCGCCTACCGGCCTGTGAATCGCTCGCGTATCCGCTCCTGGGTTTCGGCCGCTATGTCGGCGGTGGCAACCGGGTAGGAAGACAACTCTTCGGTGCATTCACTGGGCACCTCCGCGCCAAACAGCTCGCTGTCGATGCGGATCGGCGCGCCGGTGGCCAGCGCCAGAGTTACCGCGTCACTCGGCCGCGCGTCGACCTCCCGCAGCCCTGTCGGGCTTTGCACGAGCACCGACGCGTAGAACACCGGGGGCAGCAGGCGGGTGATCCTTACTTCTGCGATGCGGGAACCCGCGGCCTCTACGAGGCTGGCGGCCAGCTGGTAGGTGAATGGGCGGGGGAGTTCAGCTGATTCCAGCGTCAGGGCCAGAGCCGTAGCTTCGACGGGGCCTATCCAAATCGGAAGTCGCCTGTCACCGCTATGTTCCTGAAGGATCATGACATGCTTGCGCTGCCAGCTGTCCGCACCCTGCGCCCTGCGGATTTCCGCCACTGACACGTCGGTCCACCGCACTTCGTCAGCCGATGTCACTGTCTTTGCCTCCGGGATGTCTATGACCTGGGCAAGCCGCGGAGCCAGCCCAGCGCGTGCTTGATGGAGCCGGGCCTTGACGGCCCCCACCGAGATGCCAAGCTCCTCGGCCACCTCGCGATGACTGAGGCCCTGCAGGTAGAACAGCAGCACAGCGTGGCGCTGACCATCGGGCAGCGCCGCCACGGCGCCACGAACGCGTGCGGCGATATCGGCGATCTCCGCCGCCTCGGCCGGGCCCGGTGAAGACGAGGCCTGCTCAAGGCACGAGCCGGGTACCTCCGACCGAAGCTGGCGCAGCCACCTGCGCGAGACGTTAAGCGTGATCCCGCAAAACCAGGCACCGAACCGATCGGGGGCGCGTAGCCGCTGCAGGTCGGTCATGGCCGCGATCGCGGCTTCTTGCGCGGCATCACGTGCCAGCTCCGAAGACCTCAGCACCTGCGCGGCCAGGAAGACCGCGGTGTCCCAATGCCGCCGCAGAAGTTCGCCCAGCGGCTCCCTGGTTCCCCGCAGCGCCTCGCGCACCAGGTCAGCGTCTGACTTCCCGCGCTCAGCCGATCCCACGCTTTATAGTGCCAGCAGGCTGCCCCAGGGTTAGTCGGGCTCGGCGCATTTCAGGCGAGGCGCGCCTAATCGCACGACGCCGTGGCCTGCTTCCTGATCGCCGCCGTGAACGCGGCGATCGCCGGGTGGTGGCGGGTACCCCTGCGGCAGGCGATGCTCGAGCGGCGGCGGGCGGGCAGCGCGGTGAGCAGCACGCCTGGCGGCGTCTCGATCACCCCGAGCCGCGGGATGAGTGAGACGCCCTGGCCGGCGGCCACGAGGGCCAGGACGGTGCCGAAGTCGTCGGCGTAATGGCGGATCCGCGGCGTGAAACCGCTGGCCTGGCAGGCGCGAACGATCATCGTGTGACACAGGGTGTCCGGGCTGCCCGCGATCCACGGGGTGTCGCGCAGGTCCTGGATGCTGGTTTTCCCTGGATCACACGTGGCCAGATAGACGATCTCCTCGAGCAGCGGTTCCGTGTCCAGCGCGGGGTCCGGTTCAGCCGGCACGTAGTCGTAGACGAAGGTAAGGGCGACGTCGATGGCGCCCGCGTGCAAAGCGCCTGGCACGGCCGCCGGGTCCAGTTCGGTCACCATGAGCTCCAGGCCCGGATGATCGCGGCCGAGGCTGACCAAGGCCGTCGGCAGGATGGCGCGCGCCGCGGAAGGGAACGCGCCGATCCGCAGCGGGCCGGTCACGCTGGCACGGGTGGCGGCGAGCGCCGCCGACGCCTCTTCCAGGACCGCCATGACGGATTCCGCGTACCGGGCCAGGACAGCGCCGGCCGGAGTGAGGGCCACCCGACGGCCGACATGGTCGAGCAGTGGCACGCCCGCCTCGCGCTCCAGCGCGGCGAGCTGCTGTGAGACGGCCGACGGGGTGTAGGCCAGGGCGTCGGCCACCGCGGTGAGCGTGCCGCGTCGGGACAGTTCGAGCAGCAACCGGAGCCTGCGCACGTCCATCATTAGGTCAGCTTACAAATCACTGAAGTAATTTGAACTGGAACTACATAATGCGATGCGGGCATGCTCGGTGCATGGAACTCTCAGGCCTCTACGTCCCGCTCGTCACGCCGTTCACCGAGGACGGCGAACTCGCGCCGGACGCGCTGGAAACGCTCGCGCACGACGTCATCGAGGCCGGCGCGTCCGGCCTGGTCGCCCTCGGGACCACCGGCGAGCCCGCCACGCTCACCGCCTCCGAGCGTCGCACCGTCCTCGACGTCTGCGCGCGGGTCTGCCGGGAGCGCGCCGCCACCCTCATCGCGGGCGCGGGCTCGAACGACACCGCGAGCACCGCCCGCGCGGTGCGCGACCTGGCGGCCTGGCCGCAGGTGTCGGCCGCCCTCACCGTGCTGCCTTACTACACCCGGCCGTCGCAAGACGGGATCATCGCGCACTTCAGCCGCGTGGCCGCCGACAGCCCGGTGCCGCTGATCGTGTACAACATCCCGTACCGGGCCGGCGTATCGGCGACCCTCCAGACGCTGCGCGAACTGGCCCGCATACCGGGGATCGCCGGGATCAAGCACGCCGTCGGCGGCGTCGACCACGACACCGTACTGCTGATGGCCGACCCGCCCGAACACTTCGCGGTGCTCGCCGGCGACGACATGTTCGCGTCCCCGCTCCTCGCGCTCGGCGCCGCGGGCGCCATCCTGGCCTCCGCGCACGTGCGCACCGGCGAGTTCGCCGCGCTCATCGCGGCCTGGCGCGGCGGGGACGCCGCACGGGCGCGGGAACTCGGTCAGCGGCTCGCCCCGCTGTCCGCGGCCCTGTTCGCCGAGCCCAACCCGGTCGTCATCAAGGGCGTGCTGTACTCCCAGGGCAGGATCCCCAGCCCGGCGGTCCGGCTTCCGCTGCTGCCCGCCAGCGCCGCTTCTGTGGGCACGGCCACAAGCCTGCTGGCCGGCCGCGACTACCCGGCCGCCGCGTCAGCGATGCTCGCGTAGACCGGCACTACCCGGTCGGCCTCGGTCATCTGCAGAACCCGCGCGACAGCGTCGCTCGGGCTGACCAGCGCGAGCCGGCCGCCGGCCTTGCCGAGCGCCACGTGAGCCCGCAAGATCGTGTGCAGCGCCGCTGAGTCTATGTATCGCAGCGCGGACATCTCGATGATCAGCAGGCCCGGTCCTTTGCTCGTCTCGGCCTCGAGCAGGTCGTTCAGGGCCTGGATGCCGGTCACGTCGGCTTCGCCCGCGAGTTCTACCAGCGTGTAGGAGCCCTCGACGGTGACCAATGCCGTCAGCGGCGTCACCATTGTTTTGTACCACACCGTCACCCGGTTTCCTCCGCCCCCGGTGTCGGCCCCCGTGCCAGCCCCGGTATCACCGCGCGGGCAGCCGCATGTGCACGCGGATCGTGGTGCCCCGCGGGCCGGTGCGCACCTGAACGAGGTCGCACATCTGGTGGACGAGCCACAGGCCGCGCCCGCCGTCACCGGCCGTCGGGTCGGGCCGGAGCTGGCCCGCGAGCGGGTCGGTGATGTGCCCACCGTCGCCTACCTCACAGACGATCTCCGCGCCCGTCGTCCAGGTGGTCAGCGTGCCCGGCCCGCCGACGTGCGCCAGCGTGTTCGCCGCCAGCTCACCGACCGCGATGACCAAGTCGCTGGCCCGGTGCGGCGGCAGCCCGGCCGCTCGCGCGCGCAGCGAGACCAGGCTGCGCAGGGGCCGCAGGTCGTCCGTATACGACACCACCCAGGCGTCGGCGGGCGGGGCGGGCAGCGGCCGGTCGCACGCGGCGGGCACGATTCCGCGCGCGGCCTCGCCATAACGCGGGCTGGCCTGCCAGCGTCCAGCGGGCGCGATCACCGGGTGGGTGGCCTCCGCGCACGAGATCAGGTCCGCGGGCAGGCCCGTGTCGTACGGGCACAGCATCCGCAACGGCGCCCCCGACAGGGCGCTGTTCAGCAGGGCCTCGTGCCTGAGGACCTCCCACAGTTCCTCGTCCGGGCGGGACGGCCAGGCGGCTTGGTGCACACACCAGATGGCCTGACCGAAGTGCTGGTCGGCGAACCGGGTGAGCGCGGAGATCAGGCGGCCCGGGTTCGCCCCGAGCTCGGCCATGTCGGCCCATGTGACCAGGTCCCCAAGGCCGTCGAGGCGTGCCCGCAGCCGGTCCAGGCTGCTGGCCGGGGCGGTGACGAGCACGGCGGCGCCAGCGCTGGCGGCGGCCTCGGCGAACTGGCACGCCTGCGCCTCGAATTCGGCGGCACCGCGGTGGAACAGCGCCGCGTGCCAGAGCCCAGACGACCCCGGCTCCGCCACCCCTCTAATCACCCCACCCAGGTCGCATCTTTGGTCAAACGCTCCCGCACTACCCGCCCATGGGCACGTTACCCCACGATTTTGGCCGAACAGTGATGGCATCATGGGATGCGTCAGGGGACCCCCGAAATCTGAGGTGATCGGCATGGTTACGGCTACCCAAACCCGGCAGCAGGAGCAGCTTCAGCAACTGCTGGCCGGGCTGACCGCGGTGCGTGGCGGCGACTTCAGCACCCGGTTGCCCGAGGGCCGCGACGCGCTGATGAACGAGATCGCCGCCGTGTTCAACGCGATGAACGAGCAGTTGTCCGTCTTCACCTCCGAGGTCACCCGGGTGGCCCGCGAGGTCGGCGTCGACGGCAAACTCGGCGGTCAGGCCGAGGTGCCCGCGGTCACCGGCACCTGGAAGGACCTGACCGACTCTGTCAACGCGATGGCGGGCAACCTCACCGGGCAGGTCCGCAACATCGCGCAGGTGACCACCGCGGTGGCGCGGGGTGACCTGAGCCAGAAGATCTCCGTGGAAGCGAAGGGCGAGGTCGCCACCCTCGCCGAGACGATCAACGGGATGGTCGACACGCTGTCCGCGTTCGCGGGCGAGGTGACCCGTGTCGCGCGGGAGGTCGGGACCGAGGGCCGCCTCGGCGGGCAGGCGGAAGTACCCGGCGTGGGCGGGACCTGGCGGGACCTGACCGAGTCGGTGAACTTCATGGCCGGCAACCTGACCAGCCAGGTGCGGAACATCGCCCAGGTCAC
>Ga0187808_10000533_pt1 | contig 11980 bp, 6 predicted proteins | sample NC_wetland_sal_i_5_FD_132427 | JGI IMG/M metagenome (GOLD analysis project Ga0187808, IMG submission 132427) | Wetland sediment microbial communities from Neuse River Estuary, North Carolina, USA - ASW_3 | ecosystem: Environmental > Aquatic > Freshwater > Wetlands > Sediment | place: USA: North...
ATAGAGGGACAACACTTGGTTGGCGACCGTCGGGCCGATGGAATCGAACCGGCTGTGAAGCGCGGCTTCGTATTGACTCTCCGTGAGGAGGGTAGCCGGGTCGTCATTGACACCCGCCCATTCCTCCCGCGTGGACCCGATGAGCAGCGGCACGGGAGAGCCGTTCTGCTGAAGGAACGTGAAGGAATCTACTGGGAGAAAGGTGGACCCGAGTCCAGGGCCCAGGGCAAACGGCGACTGCTGTCCATAGTTGACAATGGTATCAGCGGGAACGGCGCGCAGGCAGGCGAGAACATCCGCTGCGTTGCTGCACCCCACGGCGGCGACAAAGGGCTCGCTGGCTGCTTCGGCGACGGCGAGGGTGGGGATCCATGACGCAGTGCTCGCACTAGGAATCGCATTGCTCTCCATTCCGGCAACCGAGAACGTACCTTGGGCGGAGGGAGCCGCCAGCAACATCTGGATGTTGAATGAACCTGCTGATTGACCGAAGAGCATGATGCGGCTCGGGTCGCCGCCGAAGTTGGCGATATTCCGCTTTGCCCAGGAAAGAACTGCAATCATGTCCTGAAGCGCGTACTGCCCTGAAGTGCCCCCGCCTTCTGCCGTGAGCAGCGAGTTTGCCATGAAGCCCAGGATACCCAGCCGGTATTCCGCCGTGATGACGACCACGCCCTGTGTTTGGAGGTTCGGCGAACCATATGGCGCGTCTTGCGACGACCCTCTCTGGTCCCCCCCGCCGTGAAAAAACACCATCACTGGCTGATTCGTCTGCGGTGGGGGATTTGCGGTGAACACGTTCAACACCAGGCAATCCTCATCGCCGACGAGATCGCCGTTGTAATTGATCTCAGGGCAGACATTTCCAAATGACGACGCGTCCCGGACGCCCTGCCATGCGAGCGGCGGCGCGGGTGGACGCCAGCGCAAATTCCCGACGGGAGGAGCGGCGTAAGGGATTCCGAGGAAGGAGCGCGAGTCACCGGACACGACGCCCTGGACCGGCCCTGATTGCGTACACGCGATGGTGGATGTGTTCACGCATTCCGGCGTCATAGCGCCGTTGCCGCCGCCGCAGCTCGATAACGCTGCGGCTGAAATGATTCCCAGCATGATGCGAGCAGCCCAAGCCACGCGGTTCATAGTGCTATCCTTCTGCTTGCATTCATTGAATGAAATCGGACCACTGGCATTGCACTGGCCCGGCCACTCTTCGCAGGGAGCGGACGCGAGGATACTGAGAGGTGCGAGCAAATCAATAGACAGCGCCTTGAATCTGCCTTATTCGCTAACGCGCTGACAAAGAAGGGTTTGGAGGCGGGCCTTAATTGGAGTGCGGGGCTTCTGTCTGAGGTGCGCTTGGTGGTAAACTCTGGCGCAATAGTGGGTGCCCGCAATGCAGCATGCAAACCAACATCGCCGTGTGGTTCGCTTTGGCGTCTTTGAAGCTGATTTGGCCGCCAGGGAACTTCGTAGAAACGGCGTGAAAGTCCACCTGCAGGACCAACCGTTCCTGTTTTTGGAGGCTCTTATCGAGCGCCCCGGCGAGGTGGTTACGCGAGAGGAACTGCGCCAGAGGCTGTGGGCGGGCGATACGTTCGTTGATTTCGATAACTGCCTGAACACAGCGATGAACAAGATCCGAGAAGCCCTCGGTGACGCCTCGGAACATCCCATTTTTGTCCAGACTCTGCCCCGGCGAGGTTACCGCTTCATTGCACCGATCGATCCAAGTGAAAACGGCCAGAAGGCAAAGGATCAACTGCAACCCGGGACGGTGGAAACCGCTCCCAAAGTCACGCGAAACCGGGCGATGCTGATGGGCGGCTTGGCGATCCTGGGGGCAGTGGTAATGCTCTTCGGGGCACTCGTGGGATTGGACGTGGATGGCCTGAGGGGGCGGCTGTGGGGAGGAACAACGACTCCCCGAGTCCGATCGCTGGCTGTGCTGCCGCTGGCCAACTTGTCGAACGACCCTGCGCAGGAATATTTCACCGATGGAATGACTGACGCGCTGATCACGGAGTTATCGCAGATCAGCGCGCTGAAGGTGATCTCCCGCACCTCGGTGGTGCAATACAAGAAAACCGATAAGTCGCTGCCACAAATTGCGAGGGAGCTGGATGTGGACGCGGTTGTCGAAGGGACAGTGCAGCACTCCGGCGACCGCGTGCGTATTACCGCACAGCTCATTCAGGGAACCACCGACAAGCACATTTGGGCCAGCAGCTACGAGCGAAGCATGCAGGATGTTTTATCCCTGCAAGGAGAGATTGCGAACGAAATCGCGGAAGAGATTCGGGTGAAAGTGACGCCGCAGGAGAAGCTCCGGATGACGCATGTGCGGCCGATCAATTTGAATGCTGTGGAGGACTACCTGCAAGGGCGATATCACTACCAGAAGGCCAAGGACATGGGCTCCCATCGGGGCATCGAACGGGCGCACGAAGCGGAGTTGAATCAGGCCGTCGCTTTTTTCAAGCGCGCCGTGGCAGAGGATCCCAACTACGCCCCCGCTTATATCGGAATGGGGGAAGTCTGGGGCGTGCCGTCAAGTTTCCCCTACCCGCCGAATTCGATGGCCCAGCCTGCCAGGGAGGCGCTCAAAAAAGCATTGGCGATCGATCCCGATCTGGCGGAAGCATACGTGGATTTAGGCAGAATCGATTACCGCTACTGGAACTGGTCCGCCTTGGAATTCGAAGCCAAACATGCGATTGAGCTCAATCCGAACTTGGCGTCGGCCCATGATCTCTATGCGGCCTTTCTCCTCGTGATGAACCGGGTGGACGAGGCCATGGAAGAGGCGGAACGCACCCGGGCACTGGATCCCGGCACAGATAGAGTGGCATGGGTGTTTTACTGCCGGCATCAATTTGACCGGTTCAACGAAATGAAGCGCAGCGATGTGGAGCGCCATGCGTTTGGCGCCATGGCGCACTTTGATCTCGGTCACGGATACCAACATGCCCACATGTATAAAGAAGCCGTTGAAGAGTGGGAAGAAGCCATGTCCGGCTTCGGCTATGACGAGTTGGCGGAGGATCTGCGGCGCGGGTACGGAGCCAACGGCTTCGAAGGCGCGGTGCGTGAATGGGTTGCCGGATTGGAGACCCTATCCAGGCAGGGAGAAGTGGTACATCCGGATTTGATGGCATATCTTTACGCCGTCCTCGGCGAGAAAGACCGTGCCTTCGCGTGGTTCGAAAAGTCCATGGAGATGCATTCGAGCGGGTCGTCAGTATTCACAATAGATCCAGATGATGACCCCCTTCGCTCCGATCCGCGTTTCGCGGATTTGCTTCGCCGCGTCGGCTTATCCCCTTAAAGAGGTATGTCCTAAGGCCAGCGGGGCCACCAACCGGGATCCCGGCGCGCGGTCTCTGCTTCCCGATCGAATCCCCAGGACCCTGTTTGTGTGCGACACCGGGATACATGTCAGGCGTCTAATCCTTTGCGGGGGGTGCTACAATGATTGTTCGGGCGCGGCGGGGGATGGGAACCGCTGGGCGCTCGGTGGAAACCGCCGGGGGCGGGGCGGCATCAGAGGGGACTGGGGCGGGGAGAGGGAAACGGGATGAGTTCATTGGCTAAGAAGATCGTGGTCGCGTTGTCGGTGCTGGTGATTGCGTATGTGACGACGGGCTACGTTCTGGGGCGGTCGTCGGACGACAAATCGTTCCAGGCGCTGAAGGTGTACGGCGAAGTGCTCGAGCACATCCAGCGCGACTACGTGGACGACCCGAACATGCACCAGGTGACGAGCGGGGCGCTGCACGGGCTGCTCGACTCGCTCGATCCCGAGTCCGCGTATATGAGCCCGCTCGAATACAAGGACTACAAGGAAAAGAGCGCCAAGAACGCCAAGGGCGAAGCGGGCCTGGCGCTGACCAAGCGCTTCGGGTATATCGGCGTGATCGCCGTCCTGCCGGACAGCCCGGCGCAGAAGGCGGGCTTGCGCATCAGCGACATCATCGAGAAAATCGCGGGGTTCACGACCGGGCAGATGGCCATCGAGCAGGCGCAGGTGCTGCTCTCGGGCGAGCCGGGGACCGTGGTGAAGCTTTCGGTGATTCGGCGCGGCAAGGCCGAGCCGCAGGAGATGGAATTGACACTGGCGAAGCTCGGGGCGCCGAAACTGCTTGAGGACAGGCTCGAGGGCGATATCGGCTACCTGCGCGTGCAGGCGTTCGCTCCCGGGATGGCGAAGCAGATGCACGACAAATTGGCGCAGCTTGACCGGCAGGGCGCGCACAAGCTGATTTTGGATTTGCGCGATTGCGCCACGGGCGACATGCAGGAAGGAATTTCGGCGGCGCAGCTTTTCCTGGCGTCGGGGACGATTACGACGCTGAAGGGGCAGACGATTGCGCCGGTGGTCTATAGCGCCGATGCAGCGAAGGTGGTTTGGTCGCAGCCGATGACCGTGCTGATCGGCAATGGGACGGCCGGTCCGGCGGAAATTCTGGCGGGAGCGATTGCCGGGAATAAGCGCGGCGAGACAGTGGGCGACCGGACGTATGGCACGGCTTCGATGCAGAAGCTGATCCAGCTCGATGATGGGTCGGCGTTGATTCTGACCGTGGCGAATTACTACACACCCGCCGGGAAAGAGATTCCGACGGAAGGCGTGGCGGCGACGGCGGAAGTGCACCCCTCGGCGGACGATTCCGCTGTGGCGAGCGATCAGAGCGCGGCCATCCCGAGCGGGCAGATTGTGGCTGCGGATGATCCGGTGGTGAAGAAGGCCATCGAGATACTGGAAAGCTCCGGCACGATGCGAAAGGCCGCGTAGTTCCTCGTGGGACGATCGAGCGGGCCTGCGATCCCGCTGCTGATGGCTTTACGGGCAGGTTTTGCTTCTCTCCTCTTGGCTGAATTTTTACGCGCGCGTTTTACTTCCCGCTTTCCGGCGCGGCTTTCTTGGATTTTCGCTGCCGCGCTCTCCCTCTGCGTGACTGGCTGCGGTGAGAAAACCATCTCGAAGGCGGAACTGCGCGCGGTGACTTCCGAGGTCGTTGCGGCCGCGCAGAAGGCGACGCAGCGTAAGACCGAGATCACGATCCGGCCGGAGCTTCAGGCGGCGAAGGGCGGGTCGGCAGGGCGGCTAGCGGCTGACGACATTTATGTGACGCTGACGGACTCCGCGCAGGAGCCGCAACTGACGCAGGCGCTGCTGGGGATTGCGCGGCGGCACCGGCTTTCGGCCGGGCAATCGGTTTCGGGCGGCGTCGTGCGGTTCGTTTACATGTTCAACGGGCAGCGCACGCACACGATTCACGTGGTGCTGCCGCTGCCGGCGCACGCGCCGTCGCGCGCGGCGGCCAAGGCGGGCGCGGGAAATGCGCGGCTGGCCATCATCGTCGATGATCTGGGCTATGATCGCGGGGCCGCCGATACGCTGCTCGCGCTTCCCTTTCCGCTGACTGTTTCCGTGCTGCCGCATTTGCCGCTCTCGGGCGAAGTGGCTGAGGAGGCATTTCGCCGCGGGGACCAGGTATTGCTGCACCTGCCGATGGAATCGCTGGGGGAGGGGGCGAAGGTGGAAGAGGTGGAATTGCGCGTGGGGATGAATGCCGCGGAGGTGGAAAGCGCGCTGGCCGGGATGCTCGAGACCGTGCCGCACGCGGTGGGCGTGAATAATCACCAGGGGTCGCGGGCGACGGCGGACGCGGCGCTGATGGAGGCGCTGATGCCGGCGCTTGAGCGGCGCGGGCTGTTTTTCGTGGACAGCCGCACGACGGCGGCGACCGTGGCTTATGTGGCGGCGGAACGGTCGCGTGTGCGCGCGGCATCGCGGAAGGTTTTCCTCGACGATACGCCGACGCGCGAAGCAGTGCTGGCGCAGCTGGATTTGGCCGCGCGCGATGCGCTGCGCGACGGGGTGGCCATCGCTATCGGGCACCCGCATGCGGCGACGATTGCGGCGCTCAGCGAGGGAGTTCCGCGGCTGGAAGCGCGGGGGATTCGGCTGGTGTTCGCGTCGGAGGTGGTTCGGTAGCGCGCGCGCCGCGACGGAGGATCAGGCGGAGCCGGCGGCGCTGGCATGCCCTGCGATGGGTGGCGGGGGAGGGGCTGCGTTGCCGAAGCGGTTTCGGTGCTCTGCGTAGATGCGCATGGCGAAGGCTCCGGCTGGATGGGCTCTCATTTCGTTGACGGCCGCTTGAATCTCGGCGGGCATTTGCTCGAAGGAGGGGATGGGGCCGCCGTATTGGGGCGGCAGCAAGACCGGCGCGGCGGCGACGGAGAAGGCGAGATCGGACATGGTGAGGCGGTCGCCGACAAGGAATTGGGCGCCGGATGCGAGCCTGGCGTCCACGGCATCGAAGATCTGGCGGATTTGGTCGAGGCTGGCCTGTGTTCTGGCCGCGCTGAGGCGCAGGAGGACGTTTAGGAGGCCGGCGAAAACAGGGTAGGCGCGCTGGACGGCGCTTTGCTCGTAGGCAGGGGTGCCCTGGGAGAGGGGCTGGATCATGATGTCGCGGTGGGGCAGGAGGTAGTAGTAGGCGAAATCGGCGGTGGCCCAGGCGAGGGTGTTGTTGAACTGGTTCCAGTCGCTGATCACCTGGGATTTGGCGGGGGCCGAGGCGGGCCACAACTGGAGGCTCGGGTCGCAGCGCGCGTCGAAATATTGGGAGATGGGCTGTGGGCCGACGAGCTTGTAGGTGTCGCTATAGAGCAACGGAAAGATGACGGTGAAGCCGTGGCGCAGAGTGGAGAAGAAACAGAAGATCATGGTGTGGCGCTGCTCGACATGCTCGATGCCGTAATGCTGGACGAGAAAGCGGCTGAGCTCGCTATCGAGGCTCGGGGGGAAGGTGATGAGGACCGGGGTGGAAGCTTTGGCAGAGTCGGTCATTTTTTTTGCCCTCCGGGAATCGGGGCCGTTGCGTTCAGGATTTCGGGGCCGGGCGCGTATATAGGCGAGCCGGCTAAACGGGGCTGATCAATGAGGCGACTATACACCTCGGAGTTATTGCGCGGTAGCGCGAGATTTGGAAAGGCTGCGGTGCTCTTCTGCGCCGATTCTCAAAGAGATTGATTTCCGGGAGGTTGCGGCTCAATATGGCGGCCTCCCGCGGGGAGACCTGATGCCTGCCTGAGCGGCGGGCGCCTTGAAATGGAGAAATCGTGAAACTGAGAATCGTGAAGGTGTGCGGAATCGTGGCGGGCCTTTTGCTGACGTCAGCGGGCGCGACTGCGCAAACGCGCGCATCAAAGAACGCGAAGCCAGCGCACGATGCCGCTGTCCGGGCAATGTTTGAGCTGCACGAATTTCAGCAGACCGTGATTTCTCCGGACGGGAAACGGGTCGCATGGGTGGAATCGCTCCGGGGACCGGGGGGCGCGCCTTCGTATAACGCGGCCATTTACGTGGCGGAGGTGAGCGCACCCGGGGGCGCCAAGCGGATCACGGCCGGGGACGGCAAAGTGGACCACGAGGAGCACGACATCGCGTGGTCGCCGGACGGCAAGCGGCTGGCCTTTCTTTCGGACGCGGCGAAAACGGGGCAATTGCAGCTCTACGTCGCGGCGGTGAATGGCGGCGCCGCCAGGCAGTTCACGCACATCAAGGGATTTCTTGCCAGTCCAGGTTGGTCGCCTGACGGGAAAACCATCGCCGTGCTCTTCACTGAGAACGCAACCAAGCGCGCGGGGCCGCTGGTGGCGGAAACGCCGGATGAAGGGGTGGTGTCCGAGGAATTTCTCGAGCAGCGGCTGACGCTGGTGGATGCGGCGAGCGGGAAAGTGGGGCAGATTTCGCCGGCCGATACGTATGTGTATGAATTCGATTGGTCGCCGGACAGCAAGCGGCTGGTGATTTCGTCCGCACACGGGAATGGGGACGACCAGTGGTACGTGGCGTCGCTCTGGATCATTGACGCGGCTACGGGCGCGCTGAGTGAGCTCCTCCCGAAGCCGGGAATGCAGGTAGCCGAGCCGATCTGGTCGCCGGATGGGGGGACCATCGCATTCATCGGCGGGCTGATGAGCGATGAACCGATTCCGGGGGGCGACGTTTTCACGGTGCCCGCAAGCGGCGGGACGCCGCGCAACCTGACGCCGGATTCGAAGTTTTCCGCGACGGAACTCACTTGGGCGGCCGACTCATCCGGGCTGATGGCCGCCGGAGTCGAGGATGGGCAGACGTTTATCGCCCGGGTTGATACGGACCAGAAAATCACGCCGATTTGGACTTCGCCGGAATCGCTGCCCATAGGCATCTTTGACCCATCGGTTTCCTTCTCGAGCGACGGCAAGACCACGGCCGTCGTTCGCGAATCGTATTCGAGGCCGCCCGAGGTGTGGGCCGGGGCGATCGGCGAATGGAAGCAGATTACGCATCGCAATGCGGCTTTGCGCCCGGAGTGGGGCGAGGCCAAAAGCCTCCATTGGAAGACCGATATTGGGGACGTGCAGGGCTGGCTGATTTACCCGCGCGATTTCGATCCGGCTAAGAAATATCCTCTTGTCGTCAGGGTTCATGGGGGGCCTGCCTGGGCCAACCAGCCCATGTGGCCGACGCGCCTGGATTACTTTTTCGCGCTGCCCTCCCAGGGCTATTTCCTGCTGCTGCCGAATCCGCGGGGCAGCTATGGACAGGGCGAGAAATTCACGCGCGCGAATGTGAAGGATTTTGGATACGGCGATTTCGTGGACATCATGGCCGGTGTGGACGAAGCCATCAAGCAAGCTCCCGTGGACCCGAATCGACTGGGAATTACGGGTTGGAGCTACGGTGGCTATATGGCCATGTGGGCCGTGACCCAGACGAACCGCTTCCGCGCCGCAGTCGCGGGGGCCGGCCTCGCCAACTACCTCAGTTACTACGGCCAGAACAAAATTGATGAGTGGATGATCCCCTATTTCGGCGCGAGCGTGTACGACGACCCGCAGGTCTATGCCCGAAGCTCACCCATCACGTTCATCAAGAACGCCAAGACGCCTAGTTTGGTGGTGGTCGGCGACAGCGACGGTGAGTGCCCCGCGCCGCAATCCTACGAATTCTGGCACGCCTTGAAAACGCTCGGCGTTCCCACGGAATTTGTGATCTATGAAAATGAGGGGCACGAGTTCGCCAATCCGGCACACAGCCGGGACGTGATTGACCGCACCGTTTCCTGGTTCAACGAGTATCTGGAAGGGCCCAAATAGCCCGGAAATAGCTGCGCTTCCCTCTCGCCTGTCAATTCGTACAGGATACGTACTAGAACCAAATCTGTCCCTGCTTCCTATTCCTCCCGGCGTTGCCCGCCGCTATCTTTCTCCATGTTGGCTCCGCTCATAGGAGCGGGGCGAGGAAGGAGCCTATGTCCCACTGGATTGGAACCACTTCTCCCGCGGATGCCGGGATGACAGATTTCAAGGAATGCCTCAAGCAACTTCGTGACGGTCACTCAGAAGAAGCCCTGCAACATGCTCGCCGCGCCCTGGGTGTTGCCCCCAAGAATCCCTTTTATCTCTCCTACACGGGCCTGCTGGCGGCGCTTTCCGAGAAGCGTTTTGGCGATGCGGAGACGCTTTGCCGGGAAGCACTGGGAATGCGCTGCAACCATGCGCAGCTCTACCTGAACCTGGCCGAGGTTTACCACCAGGCCGGGCGCACGGGCGACGCGATCAATACGCTCGAAAAGGGGCTGGTGTCCGCGGGCCGCGATTTCCGGATTCGACGCGCGCTTGAGAAAATCGGCGTGCGCCGCGCACCGGTTCTCACGTTTTTGCACCGCAGCCATCCGGTGAATCGCGCGCTGGGCAGGTGGCGGCACCGGTTTACCGGCCCGTACAAGGCGGCTTAGGCCTCCCGGGCACGGGCGGGCCGCTGCTCCGAATCCAATCTTCTCCGAAGCGTGCCGGGACGGATGAACTGGCGGGGTTCCCGTCCCGGAGCTTTCGTTCTGTCTCAAACCAATTTCATAAATGCGGATTACTCCGAGCGCAGCGCTTGCATGACGTCGATGCGGGCGGCGCGGGCCGCGGGCAAAACCGAAGCGATCACCGCGGCGGCCAGCAGCACGATCGCAGAGGCCAGGACGGGGACGGTATCCGGCATGCGCACATCCGCGAAATAGCTCCCGGCAAGACGCGCCAGCGCGTACCCGCACAAGGCGCCCGCGACGATCCCCGCGGCCGCCATCACGGCGCCTTCGGTAATCACATCCGTCAGAAGATTCCTCGGCTGGGCGCCGAGAGCCAGGCGAATTCCGAATTCGCGCGTCCGCCCGCTCACCGAGAACACCAGCACGCCCGCAACGCCAATCACGGCGATCGCGAGGGCGACTGCCGCGAAGCAACTGAACACCAGGGCGTTCAACCGGTCCGGCGTGAGCACTTCCGCGCGAATGTCTTCGAGCGTGGCGGCGCGCTCGACCGGCTGGTCCACGGCCATTTCGCGGATGATGCGAGTGATGGGCGTCACCAATGCGTAGGGATCCGAATGCGTGTGAACAAACAATCGCCCTCCGCCCATCTCCTGCTCAAAGGGGTGGTAAATGGTGAGCGCCGGGCCGGGCACCACGTGTTCGTCATCAATATCGGCGGTGACCCCGACAATGCGCCGGGGCTCCGGGCTGACGTCGATGAATTTCATCACCGGATCGGTCCACATCATGTGGTGATTGACGGCATCCTGGTTGGGAAACATGCGCTGGGCGACGCTCTGGCTTACGATGACGACTTTCTCGGTGTCCTTGCGATCCAAATCGTTGAAATCGCGCCCCGCAATGATGGGGACGCCGAGCGCGGCGAAAAATCCGGGCGAAACAGTCCGAAAGGACGCCCGGGGATCTTCCTCGCCAGGGCCATGCAGGTGACCATCGGCCGAGAACTGGAAGCCGGGACCGAAGCGTCCCGCATCGCGCCACGGGACAATGGTGCCGATGGCGACTCGATCCACCCCCGGCAGCGCTGAGATTTGCCGCAACGCTTCCCGGTAGAATCCCTGGATCTGGTCAGGTGTGCGTCCGTAGGAAATTACCGGCACATTCAATGCCAGGACATTGTGCATATCGAAGCCGGTGCGCGCAGCCTGGAGCGAGAGCAGCGTCTTCACGAGCATGCCCGCGCCGGCGAGGAGCATGAAGGAGGCGGCAATCTGGGTCACGGCGAAGATACGTAGGCGGCGGCTGGTGCTGCCCGTGATGCGCAGGCCGCCGGTCGAGAGATTCAAACCGTTTGAGGCTTCCGCCGAGGGCAAGCGCGGGACAAACGCCAGGAGCACCGCCGCGATGACCGCGAGAAGCGCGCCGACCAAGAGCATGCTCGAGTCAACGGTGAGATCGAGCGCGCGGACTGAAAAGCGGGAGGCGTAGCGCGCCAGGATCGAGACCATCGGCCCGGCGATAAACACGCCCAGAGCCGCGCCGGCGCCACAGAGCAGCAGGCTATCGGCCAGCAGCGTCCGCCGCAGCGAGCCGGCGCTTGCGCCCAGAGCCGCGCGGATGGCGAATTCGCCTTCGCGGCGGACGGAGCGGGCGAGAATCAGGTTGGCGGCATTCGAGCAGGCGATGATGAAGACGAGGCCGGAAGCCGCGAGCAGGACGAGCAGCACGGTTTTAGCGCGCGAGGTGATCTGGTCGCGGAGCAGGACGGCGCTGATGGTGAAATTCGCTTTTGCGGAATAGGCTTCGGGATGATCTTTAATCATTGTGGCGTAGACGGAGCGCAGCTCGGCGCGAGCTGTTTCGATGTCCGTGCCGGGCGCGAGCCGGCCGAATAATTCGGTCATACGATGAACGCGTCCGGTGACCATGGTGGCGGAGAGATGGTGCGGGCTGGTGACCACGTTGGCGATGATTTCGGTTTCGGCGGGGTACGGGACGGAGGGTTCCAGCACGCCGACGATGGTCGCCAGGCGCGTGTCGAGCCGGACGGTCTTGCCGAGAACGGAGGGATCGCCTTTGAGCACGGTGGTCCAGAAGCGGTAGGTGAGCACGGCCGCGCCGGCAGCGTTGGGACCGTCATCGTGCGCGTCGAGCAGGCG
>Ga0187808_10000534_pt1 | contig 11978 bp, 10 predicted proteins | sample NC_wetland_sal_i_5_FD_132427 | JGI IMG/M metagenome (GOLD analysis project Ga0187808, IMG submission 132427) | Wetland sediment microbial communities from Neuse River Estuary, North Carolina, USA - ASW_3 | ecosystem: Environmental > Aquatic > Freshwater > Wetlands > Sediment | place: USA: North...
CAGAAGTTTCCAGTACTCCCCCTTCCCCTGGTAGTGTTGCCGCCGGACCTTTTCTTCCACGAGGGTGACGGTCCGGTCGGACCAGTTGTCCCGCAGCGCCTCCTCGTCGAGGTCGGTGAGCTCTAGGACGGCCACGTTGCCGTCGAACCGGAGCTCGTGAGGGATCGGAAGCGTCACGGGGGCAGTGGGGGCTTCGGGAACATCGAACGTCAGCCGGTATCGCGTCGCGCGGACGGTCCGAATCCCGATCTTCTCCTTGCGGCCCAACTCCTCCTTCAGTCGGCGGGTGAGAGCGAGCAACGCTTGATGGGCCCGGCTGCTCTCCGTCGTAAGCGACAGCGTGAGGCGATCCCCTTCGAGGTTCCAGGAGCCGATCCGGCCCCCTACGCCTTTACCGAGACTCCGGGCCAGGGCCTCCTCCGCCACGGCTGGGAGCAGGGCCTCGAGCGCCGCGCGTCCGCCCGGTAGCGGCTGGCTCAGAACGAGTTCTGCCTCCAGCTCCCCGCGCATCGGGGCAGCGGACGCGGTGAGCGCGTAATAAACCTGAGGGAGGCGAGCCGTTTCGACGCCGAGCATTGAGCGCACACCCCGGGCTTCAGTCCTGCGCGGGCCAACCCTTTTACCTCCGGGTAAACTGTTCACGCCAGTTCCGAGGCATCGACATGTCATCGTACCCGGAGGTCGGGCTCTTCATCGGCGGAAAGTGGGCGTCGCCCCCGGGGGCGGCGCGTTTCACAACCCACAACCCAACGAACGGTGAAGTGGTGGGCTCCTTCGTCTCCGGCACTCCCCGAGACGTCGATGCGGCCGTCACGGCCGCCTACGCGGCCTTTCCAAAGTGGAAGGCAACCCCGCCGCCCGCCAGAGGGGAGATCCTGCTGAGGGTATCCCAGATCCTGAGGGAACGCAAGGAGCAGATCGGTCGCATTGTCACCCAGGAGATGGGCAAGGTTCTCGCCGAAGGTCGCGGCGACGTGCAGGAGGCGATCGATTTCGTCGAGTACATGGCGGGGGAGGGGCGCCGACTCTTCGGTGAAACCGTTCCCTCGGAGCTTCGCAGCAAGTTCTGCTTGACCGTTCGTCAGCCCAAGGGGGTCGTGGCCTGCATCACGCCGTGGAACTTTCCCACCGCGATTCCGAACTGGAAGATCGCGGCCGCGCTGATCTGCGGCAACACCGTCGTCTTCAAACCGGCCTCGAACACAGCGATGTGCGCCACGGAGGTCGTCAAGGCGTACGAGGCAGGGGGTGTGCCCCCGGGCGTGCTCAATTTGATCACCGGTCCGGGTGGAACCGTTGGCAACGCGCTCATCGACGACCCCCGGGTTCGAGCCGTTTCCTTCACGGGCGGCGTCGAGACGGGCCGGAGCGTCAACGTCCGGGGGGCTCAGGACCTCAAGGCCGTCCATCTGGAGCTTGGGGGCAAGAACCCGATGATCGTGATGGACGATGCCAATCTTCCGCTGGCGCTCGAAGGGTTGCTGTTCGGCGCCTTCGGGACCGCGGGCCAGCGGTGCACCGCGACGAGCCGATTAATCCTCCACGAGAAGGTCTATGACGAGTTCCTCGCCATGCTCGACCAGCGGGTCCGACGCCTGCGTCTCGGCGACCCGCTCGACCCGGCGACCGATGTGGGCCCGGTGGCGTCGGCCGACCAGGAGAAGAAGATTCTCGAGTACATCGCCATCGGCCGTAAAGAGGCCAAGCTGCGCACCGGAGGCACCAAACTGACGGGCGGGAGCTTCGACAAGGGGTTCTTCATCGCGCCCACGGTCTTTGAAACGGCCCATGGTACTCGGATCTCCAAGGAGGAGATCTTCGGTCCGGTGCTGTCGGTGATCAAGGTCCCCAACTACGAGGAGGCCGTGCGCGTGGCGAACGACGTCGAGTACGGACTTTCGTCCTCGATCTATACGACGGATATCAATCGGGCCTTCCGGGCCATCGACGACCTCGAGTGCGGCATCACCTACATCAACGCCCCCACGATCGGCGCCGAGGTCCAGCTTCCTTTCGGGGGCACCAAGCATACCGGCACCGGTGGCCGCGAAGCCGGCAGCGTGGCCGTGGAGGAGTTCACCGAGATCAAGACGGTCTTCGTCGACTTCTCGAACCATCTCCAGAAAGCTCAAATCGACAACGCCGAATAGCGCCGGTTCGATGGCTCCCTTCCGCGGCTCGGACGAGTCCCTCGACCGGGAGATCGAAACGCTGGAGGGCATCGCCCGAGTGCGAGTGCGGCGGGTGGCCCGGGAACTCCGTGACATCGATAGAGACCTCTCGGAGTTGCGCCGGGAACGGGCCCGACGCCGGGCGTCCTCGGATGTTCCTACCTCGGAGTCGGTCCGCGCGCCCCTCGAATCCTAGTTGCGCGTCTCGTACTTCTGGGCGGACGGCCCGGGCGGCCGAGAATCACACCGATAGCGCGCGCGAGGGGCCGGAAGCTGCGGAGCTCGTCGGCGGAGGGCATCGGCGGCAGCGGTCGCGAATCGCGGTGGAACCAGACGGCCCGGATCCCGGCTCGGACCGCTCCGACGATATCGTACTCCCAACTGTCCCCCACCATGACGGTCCTCTGGGGCGGCGCGCCGGCCCGGCGAAGCGCAATGCGAAAGATCCTGGCGTCGGGCTTGGTCACTCCCACCTGTTCGGAGCACACGAGATGGTCGACCAGTCGGTCGAGGCCCGTGACGCGGAGCTTCTCCGCCTGCTCGGAACGGAGATTGTTCGTGACCACCCCAACTGTCGTCCCCGAGTCGTGCAGATGCCGAAGGAGGGCAACCGCTCCCGGGACGGCGCGTCGGTGTCGCACGTAGGTCTCGAGCCGGAGGTCGATCAGTTCTTGCACCCGCCGGCGGGGCAGCTCGATTCGATATTCTTCCAGGAATCTTGTCATCCGCAGCCATCGACTCTGGGTCAGGGAGATCTTCCCGGTGAGGACGAGAGAGATGTGGATGTCGCTCAGCAGGCGCTCGAACGTCCGGTCGAGCCGGTCGAGCGGGAGCCGGCCTAACGCCGGCTCGACCCGACGCATCGCCTGCATACCGGCCCGGCGCGCATGGCGGTGGTCGTACAGGGTGTCGTCCAGGTCGAAGAGCACGGCGTCAACGGCCATGGGGTTCCCCCGGCGGGAGCGCTCGGTAGCCCGGTGCGGGGCCGGGTTCAGCCGTAGTTGGGGCCGGTCCGGTTCGGGTTATCAAAGTTGGTGAGGAGCGTCTGCGAGAGGAGGCGGGGGCGGGCGAGCACCTTGAGGAGCTCGTCGTCCTCCAGGGCCCGCATCGTTTCCGACACCGGAACCTCGACGAAGATCTCCCGCGTGCGTCCCCCTCGGCCCCGGGACACGACGTTGGCCTGGATGAGTCCGAGGCTTTCCAGCTCGATCACGTAGTTCGAGATGCTGCGAGGGTGCAGCGGTGGCAGGGCGAGCTTCTGGGAGAGCTTGGTGTACCCCTCGTACACCTCTCCGGTGAGGACGCCGCCTCGGCGGCGCTCGTACCCCTGAAGGATGGCGTAGAGGAGGATCTTGCAGTGCGGCGGCAGCGAGCGGACGCACTCGACGACGACATCGAGGTCGTACCGGTTCTTGGCCTTCACCACGTGATCGGGCGTGATCCGTTTCGCCCGCTCTCGCTCGGCGATCTCCGCCGAGAGTCGCAGAAGAGAGATCGCCCGACGCGCATCCCCGTTCTCCAGCGCGGCGTAGGCGGCGCAGCGCTCGATGACGCCCGGCTCGACGACCCCGTCGCGGAAGACCTCCTTCGCGCGGTCCCTGAGGATGTCCTGGAGCTGAGGGGCGTCGTACGGGGGGAACAGGATCTTCTCTTCGTGGAGCCGGCTGCGGACCCGGGCGTCCAGCCCCTCCGTGAACTTGAGGTCGTTCGAGATGCCGACGAGGACCACCCGGCCCTTTTCGAGTTCCGAGTTGATCTGGCTGAGGGTATAGAGGACGCCGTCGCCGCTCTTCTTGACGAGCCGGTCGATCTCGTCGAGCACCAGGATCAGCGTCCCGGTCCGGGCGTCGATCAGGTCGCGCATCGACGCCTGGACCCGGTCGAGAGACCGTCCGGTCGGGATGCGGTCGGATTCCTTCGCGGCGAAGTGGTTGCCAATCGTCTGGAGCAGGCTGTACGGCGTGTCGACGTTCGCGCAGTTGAAGGTGATGAAGTTGATTCGGCCGCGCGCTTCGGGGCGCCGGAGCAGTTCGGACCGCACCTGGCTCACGACCGCGGTCTTCCCGGTCCCGATCTTTCCGTAGATCAGGAGGTTCGATGGCACCTCTCCGCGGAGCGACGGGGCGAGCACCTCTGCGACCTGACGGATCTGATGTTCTCGATGGGGAAGACGCGAAGGGACGAACGAGTCCTGTAGTATCTCGCGGCTGCCCCGGAAAAGCTCGGAAGGCGCCGAGAGGGCGGCATCGAAGATGCCCGAGGGTGTCGACGGCGACGGCGCCGGGCTCGCGCCCGAGATCGTCGGACTGAAGGGGGGAGAGCCGCCGACGAGGCCGGGGTCGGCCACCGGGGTCGAGGGAAGGCTCCCTGCGACGCGCGGAGGGCTGCGGTCCGGCTCGTCGACGTCTCGCCCGCGTGTGGAAGGCTGCACCGTGCGCTTCTACCCGGGCCTCGGGTACGGCGCGCAGGTGCCTAACGAATATCTACCTTTCCCACTGTCGCGACAAATTTTTCGCGTCGGGCCCGGTCCGAGCGCGTGTCGCGTCGCCCGTTCCTTAGGAAAGAGGCTCGGCGTCGGCTGCACGCCAGGTTTCGCGAGGTGCAACCCCGGCGCGCGTCCCCGGCTCATCGAGCGGGTCCCGTGGCCGTCGCAAGGGTTAAGGCCGCTAGGGGTACGGCCGACCCCAAGTGAACCGGATGGCCCGAAACCTCGTAGTCGAATCGCTCCCGACCGTCCATATCGAGAATCAGGCTATCGAGCTGGTCGAGCGGAAGGGGATCGGCCACCCCGACTCGATCGCGGACGGAGTCTCGGAGAGCGTCAGTCGGGCACTGTCCCGGATGTATCTCGACGAGTTCGGACGGATCCTGCATCACAACACCGACGAGACTCAGGTTGTCGGCGGGGCCTCGGAGCCCAAGTTCGGCGGGGGGAAGATCACCGCTCCGATCTACATCCTGCTCTGCGGACGCGCCACGACGGAGGTCAACGGAGAGAAGCTCCCCGTTCGCCAGATCGCCATCGACGCGGCCCGGAACTACATCAAGTCGGTCTGCGCGCACATCGACCCGGTGAAGAACATCGACCTCGATTGCAAGATCGGGTCGGGGTCGGTCGACCTGCGGGGCGTCTTCGAGCACGAAGCGGTCCTCTCGAACGACACGTCCTTCGGCGTGGGATTCGCCCCGTTGTCGGACACCGAGCGCCTGGTCCTCGAAACCGAGCGATTCATCACCACCAAGCTGAAGAAGAAGGTCCCCGCCGTCGGCGAGGATGTCAAGGTAATGGCGTGCCGGAACGGCCAGGACATCCGTCTCACGATCGCGGCGGCCCTGGTCGGCTCGGAGATCGCGGACGGCGACGAGTATCAGACGGTCTGCGACACCATCCGCGACCAGGTGGCGGACCTGGCCACGAAGCTCACCACCCGCAGCGTGGACATCGATGTCAACACCGCCGACGACCCCGAGCTCGGCCGGTACTACCTCACGGTCACCGGCTGCTCGATGGAAGCGGGCGACGACGGGTCCGTCGGACGCGGGAACCGCGTCAACGGGCTGATCACCCCCTGCCGCCCGATGAGCCTCGAGGCGGCGGCGGGGAAGAACCCGGTCAACCACGTGGGAAAGATCTACAACCTGCTCTCGAACCTGATCGCCCAGGACGTCGTCAAGGAGGCCGGCGGTAACGTGAAAGAGATTCATGTCCGGATCCTCTCGCAGATCGGCAAGCCGGTCGACCAGCCCCAAGTCGCGAGCCTGCAGATCCTGCCCGCGGACGGGGTGAAGCTCGCGACGGTCCGGAAGAACGCCGAGGCCATCGCGAACCGCTGGTTCGAGAATATCGACACGATCCCCCAGAAGCTCCTCACCGGTAAGCTGAACGTGTTCTAGGCCGGACCGGGAGAGCCGTCCCCCGTGGGTCGTCCCTCCGCCGAGGGAGGCTCGCATGCCGCCAGGCTTTGTGTCAAAAACTCGATAGAGCGTGGTTTCTGAAACGCCTCGTACTCATTCTGAAACAGCCGAGGCGGACGTCATAAATAGACTCGGAAGGCTGGAGCGACCTAAATGGACGATGGCCAGACCGAGATCATCGGACGCCACTGGCTCATTCGCGAGTTGTTGGAGGCTGGTTTGGAGGTCGCGTTGCCAGAGCGGGATCGGGGGGTGGATCTCATCGCCTATTCTGAACTCGATGGCAGCGGCAGGTTCGTCGCGAAACCCATTCAGCTCAAGTCGGCCAACGATTGTAGTTTTGCGGTCGATCAGAAGTACGAGCCGAGCCAGGAGCTCCTAATCGCTTACGTTTGGCACGTTGCCGACCCCGAAAAGACGTGCTGCTACTGCCTCACTTATTCAGAGGCGGAAGGGGTCGCCCAGCGGTTGCGGTGGACCGAAACGAATTCGTGGAAGGAGGGGCACAACTACACGACCCAGCACCCCAGCCGCGAGCTTGTCGGAATCCTAGAACCGTTTCTGATGGATTCGACCAAGTGGTCCCAGAAAGTCGGAATCTCGCTAGCGTCCGGACCCCGACCTCGCGATGAAGCGGCGGAGGCGGTCCCGGAGTGAGGGCATTCACCCCACCCCGGGATCGTCCGATTTGGGGCGCCAAGTGTCGGCCCCGTTTCTATCGGATCACGAGGATGAGACTCACGATGAGGACTACGAAGGCAACGCCAAGAATCGCCTCCCCAATTTGTCGGTAACCTGCCCCTGCGACAAAGGCAGCGATTATCGAAAGCGCGCCGTCAGGATAGAAGATGACCCCCGGTAGGTAACCCGTGTACGAGAGGCCGATGAAAATGATGCCCATCCAGACCCCGACTAAGAATTCTGCCGTCTGCCCTGCGGTCCAACTGCCACCGGCCACGGTTTATGGAATGGGGCCCGGATATTTGCGTACACCTCCGAGAAGACCGTGATTCTCGCCTCCCGACTTTGGAACAGCCTTTCGGGGAGTAGGAGCTAACGCCCGTTACCCGTACAGAACCCGACGTCACACCCCGTGTTGGAGTTCAATCGGGTTCCGCAGGAAGTCCGGGACGACTCCATGCTCGTAGAACTCGTGGACAAGCACAGTCAGGTTGTACGCCACGACCTTCGAAAGGATCTCGTTCTCCTGGGCGACTCGCGTCTTGGACTTGAGGCCCTCGCCGAGCTTGCGCTTGAGCGCTGAAAAGACCGACTCGACGTTGCTCCTCTTGTGGTACCGCTCGCCGAACTCCTCCGGGTGGTCCTGGGCGTAGTGGAACATCTTCGTCCATAGTCGGGAAGAAACTCGACGCCCGAATCGATTCTTCTACACTCCAGGGATTCTTCCACAACTGCTAACTTGATCTCTTCGACGGATGAGGGGACCATTCGTGGTCTGCTGAACAGTTACGGTCCGAAGTGGCGGCCTAGTTCGCTACTAAAAACCCTGAGCTTCTCCTAGACCGCGCCCCATGACATGGTGACCGACACATTCTTTCCCGGCGAGAGGATTGCCGTGGAATTTGAGTCGGTCGCGCTCAAACTGTACGCGAGACAACTGCTCGTCGCCGACGCGTTGAAGCTATCGTTGCCGGCAGTCCCGGAGGCAGAATAGACAAGTTCTATCGCCTGAGGACACGGCTCAGTCGGGTGGCCTCCTGCGTACGGGCCAAAGTAAATCGAAAGGAAAACTGGCCCGCCGGTCGCGGTCCAGGAGACGGCGACTGAGATAGCTTTGGTGAAACTCAAGCAGGATACCAAGGCGTTCGAGGAGTTTAGCAGAAATGTCTGGCTTTCGGCCGCGCCTCCAAGCCGGACACAGTTGGCGGAAGATCCCGGTGACGCGCTCATTGCAAGCAGTGTCCCGGCAAGTCCAATACCGACTAGTAAAGATGCCAGCGACAGGAGCGCTGAAGGCCTACCGGGCCGCGACATTTGACTCGCCGTCTGTCGTTAGATGTAATGCCCCCACATCGATTAAGTCTTGCGACTCAATGGCCGGCCTGGGTAATCTCGCGAGCGGCAACTGGACGCGACAAGGCCAGCGCTGTCGCTGTCCTCTCCCGGCTCTAGCGACCGGGTACGGTATAGCGTCCCGAAAGCGCCGGACAACGCTCCAAAGGAGTATGAGCATGGACTTCGATGGGGGGTCGGGGAGTATTCTGATACCAGGAGGCGAAGGTTGGCACATCTCAGCCGTCGCGATGGGCATGCGAGGAGCCTATGGCGACGGAGTGCCCTTGGTCTCTTCGTAGTGCTTCTTGCTTTCTTCTTTGTCGCCTCCACCGAAGTAATCAACCTTCAATCCGCACAAGTCCGCGCGCCTGACGGTAGTAGCGGCCAGGCTCCTCTTAGCGACGGAATCGCACTGTTGCCGCACGTCTACGCGGCCGTTCCGGCCACCTCAATTCGGAATGGCCCCGCTGATCCGGAGAGTATGATTGGTTTCTACCTTGATTTGAAAGCGGCGTTGCCAGAGAACGGGACTGGGATGCCGTCGCGTCATGTCATTCCCGACCCGAGCGCCGCAGACGAACTGCTCTCGTACTTCGCAGGTTGTGGAATCACCATGGCTTCGCCTCAAGGTCCCTTCATTTACGGCATGGTCGGACCGGTCAAATGCGCGGAGAAAACATTGCATGTTCAGATTCTCAGCTACGAATATCTTGGAAGGCAATACCTGGTGCCGGGAAGTACCCCAGCCTTACCTGCTTCGCTGGCTCCTTACGTCGGATCCCTGACCGATTTGGATCAGTTCGAGGAACCCATATCTCAGGCCATAAAGGGCCCCCCGGGGGCTGATCCGATTGCCCCGGTGACGATGCGGGGGTTCTACAACGAGTCAGGGCTTCTTTCTAGCGGAATAACTGGTGCCTCCACCATAGGTTTGACCGAAATATGTGACCCAGACGAAACGCAAAGCCAATACCAGACCGATTTGAATTCCTTTGACACTCACTACGGCCTTCCTTCGACGACCATACAGTTCGTGTCTATCGGGCTCGGCTACCCCAAAACCTGCTACAACGCAACAGGTTGGGACTCGGAAACGGACCTTGACGTCCAGTGGGCGCACGAAAGCGCGCCAGGAGCCAAGATAATTGTGTGCATGGACTACGGAGATTCGTACGTGCTCCCGCCTGATCCAGCGAACTGCGTGCAATCGTTCTACAACAATTTAGCGAGCACCTACGTTCAGTTCATTTCCAACAGCTGGGGTGGGCCTTCCATCGGGGTAGATTATGATTCCCTATGGTACGATCTTGCCGCAAGCGAGGTTACCATCTTCACGGCGTCCGGAGACGCCGGGTCGTCTTCGCCCTCGTTGCCTCCGGTGGAGCCTTATGGAGTGGCTGTCAGCGGCACCACTATCACCCCGAACGGGAACGGCTACGGCTCTGAAACTACTTGGAACGACGGGGTTCATGCTTCGGGCGGAGGATGCAGCACGACATACTATGCAGAAAGCTGGCAACTGAGCATGCATGGCTACCCAGGCGCCTGTGAGGCAGGCTATCGTGGATACCCGGACGTCTCTGCGGATGCGGATCCCAGCACCGGCGTCGAGGTGTTCGTTAACGGACAGATCCAAGTATGGGGTGGCACCTCGCTCGCTTCTCCTATGTGGGCCGGCTGGATGGACGTCATTGTACAAGCTTCAGGACAGCCGGCTCGATTCGAGGCTCCGGAAATCTACTACCTTGGTGAGAGCGCCAAGTACTCCGCCCTTTTCCACGATATCACCACGGGAAACAACGGCGAGTATTCTGCAACACCCGGTTGGGACCCCGCGACCGGTATCGGAACGCCGAACGTGGGAGCCCTCGCCGCCGCCTTCTCCCTGACTCCGCTTGCTTATGAGGTCGGGGCGCAGTACACCGGTGACAGTTTCGCGACGGAGATTAACTTCGAGCTCCAGTTGCCCGACGGCCTTCCGGCTTCGAGTAGCACGTACGCGGTGCTGGGGGGAACCTATGACAACGCCGGCCCTCAGACCTGGGATTCGCTGGGCGTGGATTCCAACGGCGGCTTGTGGGACATCTTCTACCAGTTTGAGACGACATGCGGAACTGGGGGGGTGACGAGCTGGGTTAACACCAATCTTCAGCCCGGCCAGACCTACTTTTTCGAGATTAAGATCTCGAGCGGGACTGCATCGTACAGCATAGCATACGCTAGTAGCCCTGGAACGACCATATGGTCCACCAGCTACTCAACGAAAGCGACAGAATTTTCGATAGCCAACTCAGCCCCTTGCGGTCCGGCGTGGTTTCCGGGATGGACCGATGGGGAGTATGTGACGCCTCTCATGCCAATCCCCCCGTTTGACTTTCTATTTTCTCAGAGCGAATTCTGTACGTCCAGCTGTTACTCCATCGTGATCCAAGACCTGACCGACTTCAACAGTCAGTACTCACCCTTCAGGTATCCCCTTCTGACGTACGGGACCTGGCCACCTTTCGCGGACATTGGAGGCAATGCTTCGACGCCTACAGTCACGATAGCGAACGAGGCGTATCTCGTAACTGATAGCTCGGGCGGAGCGGTCAGCGTAGCGAAGGGCTACCAGGTCGAGGTCTCAGGGACTGTGAACCTCGTCGACCCGAGTTGCAGCAGCCCCGCTTGCACAATTACGATGAGTGCGTCTACCCAGTTGAGTGGCCTGACTTTGACCATCACCCCTCACTCTTCAACTCTAAACTTTGGATTCACCCTTACTGCCTCTGCAAGCAGCAGTGCAAGCTGTGGGGCAGGGACTGTCGGAATTATAGCGTCGACGAATTCCGTTTCGCCTGTTGAGATAGGTCAGGCTACGTTCACGATAGTAATCATTGGTTGCTCCGGCGGCTGTATCGAGGCAGGATCACCAATCCTAACACCTCAGGGTTACGTGCCCGTCCAGAAGTTGAAGGTGGGCCAAGCAATTCTCGGGTACGACTTTGCAGAGGAGAGGCTCGCCAGGGAGACGTTGGTCGGAAACAACGCGAGCACAGTCAGCTCAATCTTGGACGTGAACCGAGGGTGGTTGCTACTCACTTTGTCAGACCAGCCGCTTTACGTACTGAACGCGACATGGGTTGGCTGGGTTCAGAACCCGGAAAGCCTCTTCGTTGGCGAGGAAATATTCAACCCTGTGACCGTGTCCTGGGTACCGATTACAAACATCACGGTTCTCGCAGGCAGCTTCACCGTCTACGACGTGGTAACAAGCGGCCCGAATAACTTCGTGGACAACGGTGCTCTACTGGACATAAAGAGATAGGGCCCAAGCCCGGGCCTTCACTTCCTCGTCCCACTCATATGTTACCGTCTGGCTCCCGACTAGCGGAAGTCGAGAATCCGCAACCGATTTCCGGCCCGAGAACTAGCCCTCAGCCTCTCTGACACTATTCCCCGAGTTGAGTTCTATGGCCTGGCTGTTGCGCTGACCTCTTCTGCCATGATTGATGGCATCGCGTGGTAGTAGAACAAGAAGGCCGAGTGACGGATGTTAAGAGGGCACATATCCCACCGGGTGGTTGGGTCCGTCTCCAGTTGCCCCAGCGGACTTGTGAAACAAACAAGGGATTTCTGAAACACTCCTGGCGTTCCGACACAAAGCCCATGCCGCCATAACGCTCTAAATAGTGGTCCATCGCTAGATTTCGCTAGCCTGGCCGACCGGTCGCGCGAGGTAAGGGGTACGCGTCACGAATGGTCAGCACCGCGACCCTCGACACCGAGATCGGCATCGTCATCGTCGGCATCTTCGCTGTTCTGGTGGGCGTCTACGCCCTCTACCGATACCTGAGGCGTCGTGGTCCGGAGCTGGCCGCGCGCGAGGGGAAGAAC
>Ga0187808_10000535_pt1 | contig 11975 bp, 14 predicted proteins | sample NC_wetland_sal_i_5_FD_132427 | JGI IMG/M metagenome (GOLD analysis project Ga0187808, IMG submission 132427) | Wetland sediment microbial communities from Neuse River Estuary, North Carolina, USA - ASW_3 | ecosystem: Environmental > Aquatic > Freshwater > Wetlands > Sediment | place: USA: North...
CAGGAAGCCGCCGGTCTACCTGCGTTCGGGCCAGACGCTGCGCACCTGGATCGAAGGGCTCGGCGAGTGCCAGAACTACTGCGTCGAGGAGGAGAAGGCCGGATAGGGCCGACTTCGAAAGGTCCAGCGGCGATCGCGGGGCCATCGCGCTTCAGCTGATCGCCCGGATTACGGGCGGGGACCAAGCACCGCCGAGGACCTGCGGCGCGGGGTCGTACACGCGCAGCACGAGGCTGAACGCGCCCGTGGGGGCCGGCAGCCAGTTCACGTCCGTCTGGGTAGGACGGCTGGCCGCCATGACGATGGTGAGTGAGCCGTCGGCACCTCGGATGAGGCCGGGTGTTTCGTTTCCGATGGAGTAGCGGTCGATCGGGTTGGCCACCAGGAACCCTGCGGCGTTATAGAGCGTGATCGACCAGAAGCCGTCGGATCCATGGGGCGGAAGGTCCCCGGCGGGGAACCGGATCTCGTAGCTGCCGGTTCCGGCCAGCGGAGTCGTGGTCGTCCCTGACCGGGCGCGGCTGGCCTTGAAGTAGACGGCCTGGGTCGGGACCTGCAGACCGGGCTCCCCCTCGGCCAGGCGGGCGCGGTCCAGGTAGTCGGTCCCGTACGATCCCGCCGCGGCCCCCCGGGCATATCCGGTCCAGATCGTGGCTGAGCCTGCACCGGCCGCTCCGGCCAGAAGGCTGGCCCCGAGCCTCAGAGCCCCGAGATAGTCGGCCGCGTTACCCGGGCTGGTGGTTCCAGGAGTTCGTCCCGGGCCGATGCCGGCCGCAGCCATGGCCTGGACGACCGGGCCGTCGGCGGCTTCGGGTGGATCGGCGGCCATGTCTTTTCCGAGATCGCCCAGGAACCCGAGCGACGTCGATGATGGCAGGGCCGGTGCCGGACAGGCGAGAGTGCTTGGCCCGCCGGCCGTCCCCGAGCCGTGGCCGGACAGCGCGGTGAGCGAGTACTGCGCTTCCAGCACCACGGCCGCAGGGAGGTCAGCTGGCCCCTTCACCTGGGTACGTCCGAGCAGCCACGCATCGGGCGTGGGGACATCGATCCGGACGGCACCCGCCGGGATGACGCCATGCCAGCCGGGACCGACGAAGGCGTAGGTGCCGCCATGGCCGCCGTCGGTCAGCACGCCGACGTCAGCGATCGTGTTGGTGTACATGTCGAGCAGCTGGAAATCGACGTAGCGTCCGCTGATCGAGGGCATGCTGAGCAGCTGCGGCCCGGCGCGCAGGTCGAGAAACGCAGTCGAGTAGAGCGTGTGGTCGTTCGGGTAGGCCACCGAGGCCGATTCCGGGCCAGCCAGCTTCACCGCGTTGTCCAGGACGTTCACCCTCAATAGGCAGGCCAGTTGATCCCGCAGATTGCTCACGATCACCAGGGGCAGGCCCCAGACCTCGGCGTCGACGGTGCCCGCGCACAACGCGAGGTCGGACGCGCCTGCCCTCCGACAGGCAGCGCTCGCCGCGTCCAGCAGCGCAGGGTGGGCACTGACCGGACCCGGCGGCTCGATGAACTTGGCTGCGGGGACCGACGTCCCGGCCGTCGAAGTCCCGCGGCTGGCCGTCTTAGACGGTCCCGACGTGCACCCCACCAAGACCAGGGACACGATAATTAGGATGGCGCCGATGCGGCGCTCGGGTCGGCGACGGCCTTGCCGGGCAGGCCGCCAGGCGCGATCGGTGAAGGCAACGGCGATACCCACTCCGGTATCCTGTCAGACGCGCACCGACGTCGAGGCCGAGGCGATGGCCAGGGTCAGGGGCCCGGGTTCCCGGCAGCCAGCAGCCGCTGGCCGAGGGCGCGCGCGGCCTCTTGAAGTTCGGGGCACCTGATGATCCGGTACGAAGCCGGGATCGCCGCGAGTTGCCTGGTGTACCACATCGGGTCGCTGGTGCTGCCGGTCAGTCGGGTGCCCTGGGCATCGAGCGGCTCAAGCCGCCCGAGGGCGCGGGGCACCCAGCGCGTCAGGGTTTCCACGGGCGCGTCGATGATGACCTCTACGTCGTATTCCCATCCGGCGGCGAGATGTTCCTCCAGGATGGCCACGGGGTCCAGGTCGGCGGGCGGGCTGAAGTGGTCCTCGAGGAGTTGTACCGCACCGACCCGGTCGATCCGGTAGGCCCGCCGGGGCTGGCCTGGATCAACTCAAGGGCCAGCAGCGCCCGCGCCGTCGGGCTCGCGTCGAGCTTCACCGTGTCTCCCCAGTGGAGGAAGCAGAAAGTTCACAAACGGACTCTAGCTCGGAGCCGAGCGCAATCCGGACGTGGATCGTCCGCTATTGCGTGTACCGTGCCTGCCATGGCTATCGCACGCTTCCCGAGCATCGTCATCGACTGCCCCGACCCGGCCGCTCTCGCCACCTTCTACGGCGCCATGCTGGACTGGAAGACCGAGGTCCGAGCCGACTGGGCCGAGGTCCGCGCGGACTACGGCCAGTGCATCGGCTTCCAGCAGGTGCAGGACTACTCCCCGCCGAGATGGCCGGGGCAGCAGGTGCCTCAGCAGTTGCATCTCGACGTGATGGTCGACGACCTTGACACCGCCGAGGCGGCCGTGATCGATCTCGGCGCGACCAAGCACGAGCACCAGCCCGGCACCTCATTCCGGGTGTTCCTCGACCCAGCCGGGCATCCGTTCTGCCTGTGCGTGGAGTAACCCCGGCGACGCGAGGCTCGTCAGCTGGATGGTGCTCGCACCAAGGGTCGTTCGGCTAAAAATTATTCTTCGGCGGAGCCGGTGGCGAGCTCGGTGACTACGTCCAGGTGTCCGAGGTGCCTGGCGTACTCCTGGAGCAGGTGGAACAGGACGCGCTCGAGGGTGGCGGGGTCGGCGCCGTCCCAGCGGGGGCCCGGCTGGCCCACGTCGGACAGGTCGTGGGACTCGATGATTGCTCGGCTGCGGGCCGCCTGGCTGGACAGGTCGGCCAGGAGGGTGTCGAGGGTCTCGCCGGGGTCGACGTGCCAGCGGCCGCCCGCGCGGTCACCCCACGGGTCGCCGACGTCACGGCCCTCGAAGCCCCACTCCAGCCAGCGCAGCTCGACGAAGCGCAGGTGCTTGAGCAACTCGAGCGGCGTCCAGCCGGACGGCAGGGCGCTGGTGGTGAGATCGTTCGGGGGCAGGGCCCTGAGCTTGGCGGCCAGCCGGGCCCTGAAGTAGTCGAGGTAGCGCAGGAACACCTCGGTACGCGAACTCGCCGGGGTGGTCGGCTCGGGGAACGGCTCGGTCAAGCCGTCATCCCGAGACGGGCACGATGTGCCAGAGGCCGCCGTTGAGGTTGAGGTTGTTGCCGCTGTCCTGGCCGGGCGCGCTGTCGCCGACGTACGTGTACAGCGGGTGCCCGTCGTAGGTGGCCTGGAGCCCGCCGCCGTTCCTGGTGATCGTGCCGAGCCTGCCGGTGACGCCCGGCCCGGCCGACGGGTCGCCGAGCGCCGGCGGCCAGTAGGCGGCGCAGTCGCCGTAGCAGGCGGACTTGCCCGGGGTGTCGGGGGCGAACCAGTACAGGGTGAGGCCCTTGGCGTCGGTGAGCACGGTCTGCCCGCCGATGTGCGTGACCTTCAGGACGTCCGGGCCGGTCGCGACGGGCGGCGTCTTCGGTGCGGCGACGGCCGCGCCGAGCAGCGCGAACGCCACCACCGAGGCGACGGCGACGGCCGGGACCAGGCGCCGGCCGAGGTCCAGTGCCCGCGGCAGACCGGGCGCCGCGGCGATGGCCAGCGCGGCGAACGCGGCCACGTCGACGATCCCGGACACGATCCCGGCGGTCGTGCGGACCTCGGTGAAGCCGAACAGCCCGAACCACAGCGACAGCAGGTACCCGCCGAGCACGCTCACCGCGAACCCGGCGCCCGCCGCGGCGGCCAGCCAGTTCCCGGTCAGCGGGATCGCGACGGCCAGCGCGAAGGCGGCGATCACCTGCAGCAGGAACAGCCACCCGATGGTCGGGATGGTCCGGTAACCCGTCAGGTAGAGGTCGAGGTGAATGGCTCCCGACGCGATGAGCAAAGCCGCACCGGCGATCCCGAACCAGGATCGCCGGTTGGCTGACGTCCCCTTATGGCTCCCCACGATCTTCACTACGTGCTCACCTGCCAGCCGGTTCAAAGGCATTTGTCAGGCGTCAGCGTAAGCCTTCTCGATCTCGGCGATGTCGAACTTGGTCATGGTGAGCATGGCCCGCGTGACCCGGGCGACTTTCTCCTGGTCAGGGTCCCCGATCATGTCCAGGAAGGCGGCCGGGACGATCTGCCAGCTCAGCCCGTACTTGTCCGACAGCCAGCCGCAGGCGACCTCCTGCCCGCCCTCGGTCAGGCTGCTCCAGTAGTAGTCCACCTCGGCCTGGTCCGCGCAGGGGACGACGATCGAGACGGCCGGGCTGAACGTGTACAGCGGGCCGCCGTTGAGCGCGGGACCGGGGCCGGGGAGTCATCGGTCCGGTGGCGGGGCGGTCAGGCGCGCAGGACGCGGGCGAGCTCGTCGCGGCTGGTCACGCCCAGCTTGCTGTAGACGTTCTGCAGGTGGTTGTCCACGGTGCGCACGGACAGGACGAGCTTGGCGGCGATATCGCGGCTCGACGCGCCCGCGGCGGCCATGGCCGCGATCTCCCGTTCGCGCCGGGTCAGCTGATCGAGGCCGGTGCTGCCGCCGAGCGATAGCCCGGGGGTCCTGACGTCCCCGAGCGGGGCGGCCAGTTCGCCGGCGCGCCTGGTGGCGTTGGTCGCCTGCCGGGCGAATCCCTCGTCCCGGTAGCTGGCGGCCGCGGCCAGGTAGGCCTCGGCCGCGAGCAGGTCCGCGCCGAGCGCCTCGAAAGCGTGCGCGGCGGCCTCGAGGTCGTGCCCCTTCCCCCGGACCAGGGCGGCGGCGTGCCTGGCCAGCGCGGCGACGAACTCGCTGTCGGTGACCTCGGCGAGGGTCGCCAGGCGCGGCGCCGCCAGGGCGGGCTGGCCCAGCCGAGATACGTCGTGGAGTAGGCGCGCTTCCGCGATGCGCAGGTTGGCCATGGCCGCTCGCCCCGCGCCGGCGGCCAGGATCTGACTGGCCTGTGACAACTCCCCGGACGCGGCGGCGACCCAGGCGCGACTTCGTTCGATCAGGTCCGTCTCCCAGATCGCCAGCGGGCCCGCGGGCAGTTCGTCCCGCTCCGCCGCGGCGGCCGCGGCGGCGTCCAGGTGCCCGCGCATCGCCTCGGCGAGCGCCAGCCCGGCCAGGCACCAGCGCAGCGCCGCGGAGTCATGGATCTCGCGGTTGATCGAGGCGGCGTCCAGGAAGGCCCGGGCGGCGTCGGCCAGCCGGCCGCGCTCGATCAAGATCGACCCGGTCAGCATCAGGTGCGTGGCCTGCCCGTCCTGGTCGCCGGCGGCCAGGCTGCCCTCGTAGCCGACGGTGGCGTCCGCCTCAGCCTGGGCGAGTTGGCCGCCGGCGGCGTGGCCCATAACGGCCCCGACGAGCTGCTGCTCAGGCGACGACGGGATGCCGATGGCCCGCCGGTGGGTCTCCAGGCCCGCGTAGGCGACGGAAACCGCTTCCTGGGTCCGGCCCAGCAGGGCCAGGGCGACGGAGGACACGTAGCTGCCCCGGCTCTTTATGCCGTCGTCCTCGCTGGCGAGCAGCGGGCCCGCGGCGGCCAGGGCGCCCTCCGGATCCGCCTCGAGCAGCCTGATCGTGGCCAGGCGGCCGAGCAGTTGCAGGCGGGCGAGGGGGTCGGTGACCACGGCCAGGGCCTCGTCGAGCACCGCGTGGGCGGCCGCCGGATCACCTATCAGGTTGTGCAGGTTGTGGGCCCGGGCGTTGGCGATCCTGGCCAGTTCGGCGTCGGTACGGCACAGCGCGACCGTCGCGGCGAGCGCGGCCTCGGCTTCCGCGTGCCGACCGGAACGGAACCTGGACTCCCCCAGCACCAGGCCCGCCTCCGCCCCGCCGCCCGAATCGAGGGCGGCCTGCGCGAGCCGCGCGGCGAGATCGAGGTCGAACATCTCGCTGGCCCGCCGGGCCGCGCGCGTGAGCAGCGCGGCGTCCCCCGGCGCGCCGGAGTCGAGCCGCCAGCGACCCAGGCGCAGCAGATCGTCACGGCGGCGGGCGCCGGTCGCTTCGATGGCGCTGGCCAGCGCGGCCGATACCCGCCGCATCGTCAGGCGGGGCAGGCTCTGGCGCAGCGCCTCACCGTAGACCGGGTGGGCCAGCCGGACCTCGGTCCGCCGCCCGTCCTGGCGCACGACCACCAGCCCCTGGGCTTCGGCATTCTCCAGGCCGGCCGGATCGGTGAGCCGTTCGAGGACCGGCATGCCGAGCGGCTCGCCCGCCGCGAGCAGTTCGATCACCGTGACCGTCTCGGGGCTCAGGCCGGCGAGCCGGGACGCCACCAGTTCCACCAGCCGTCCGGGCGCGGTCAGCGGCTGGCCCAGGTTCCAGATGCCACCGGTCTGGACCAGGGCACCTGACTCGACCGCGCCGATCAGCAGCTCGCGCAGGTACAGGGCGTTGCCCCGGCTGACCTCCCACAGCCGCCTGACGGTGCCCCGGGCGACCGGGCCGCCCAGAACGGTGGTGACCACGGCCTCGGTCCCCGCCTCGTCCCAGCAGTCCAGGTCGATGCGTTCGGCCAGGCCGTCCTTCCACAGCGCGGTCACCGGGTCCGGCGCGGGGCCGGGCGTCCGCACGCTCGCCACCACGCTGCAGCTTCCCTCCTGGACCAGCTGGTGGACCAGGGCCGCCGACCCGTCGTCGAGCAACTGCGCGTCGTCGACGACCAGCAGGAGCTTTCGCTCCGGTCCGGCCCGTTCGAGGATGGCGTCGCCAACCTGACGGAGCAGCCCCAGCAGGTCGCCGGACGACGCCCCGGTTTCGGGCAGGAACCGCGCGAAGGGGCCGAACGGGATCAGGGCCGCCGACCGGGAGGCGACCGCCCGGGCGGTGGCGAAGCCCAGTTCCGCCGCCGACCTGGCCGCCTCGGAGGCCAGGCGGGTCTTGCCCACGCCGGCCTGCCCGGCCAGCACGAACGCGGCCGGTTCCGATCGCTTGAGCTTGGCGAGGATCCGGCCCAGCTCGGCCTCGCGTGACATGAGGGGTATCTCGCCCGTCAGCGCCATCGTCACTGCCCAGAGCTACGCATTCCGGGCGGGTCCCCGCCGGTGGGCCGCCGCTGTGCGGCAGATCTCCAGGGTAGCGCTGGGCGGGTGAGTAGAGGAGGGGGACAGAAATGAGTAGCCCCTACTCAAGCGGTACGCAAGGCGCCTGACTGAACCTGTGTACGAGCGGTCCGGCACGGGCCGCCGCCCAACTAGGAGTGACTGGAATGTTCAGGCAGATCAAGGAGATGAAGGCCATGCTGGAGGGCGCGCCCAACCCGGCGCAGCCGATGGGCCCGCAGTCCTGGCGGCTGGCCGCGACGCAGGCGGTGCGGCAGGCGCAGGCCGACGGCACGAGGACTGGCTATGCCGAGGCGGGCTACGCCCAGGCTGGTGTCGACGACGAACCGATCGCCGGTGTCTCGCTTGAGCACGGATCCCTGCTCCGGCGAACCGTCATGATCACTGGGATGCGGCAGATCGCGATGGTCAACTTCGACCTGCTGTTTGAGTTCGACTTGACCGTGCTGCCCCACGGGATGCCGGCGTACCCCGCGACGACGCAGCAGCTAGTGGGCCAGCAGGATATTCGGCGGCTGGTGCCCGGCCTCACCCTGGAGGCCACGGTCGACCTGGCGAACTCGGCTGCCATCTGGCTGGACCTGGGCAGCCTGCGGTGACGGCGATGGCGGTGGCGGAGCGGGAACCCCTGGCCGGGCCGCGTTCCGGCAGGCTCCCCCGGACGAGCGCGTGGGAGGCCGAATGCGCCATCACCGAGCTGTATGCGCAGCACTACAAGGCGCTGGTCCAGCTCGCGGCGTTGTGGGTACGGGACGTGGCGACCGCGGAGGAGGTGGTGCAGGACTCGTTCATCGCGATGCACGGCGGATGGCGGCGGCTGCGGGATACCGATAAGGCGCTGCCCTACCTGCGGCAGGCGGTGGTGAACCGGGCCAGGTCGGTGCTGAGGCACCGGGGCGTCGTGGAAAGGATTGTGCTGGATACGCCGCCCGATGTGGTCAGCGCGGAGCACCTGGCGCTGGCCCGGCTCGAGCGGTCCGCGGTGGTGGCCGCGCTGCGCGAGCTGACCGGCCGGCAGCGCGAGGCGATCACGCTGCGGTACTACGCCGGCTTGTCCGAGGGCGAGATCGCGGCCGCCATGAAGGTCACCCGGGGCTCGGTTAAGAGTCACACCTCGCGAGGGATGGCCGCGCTGCGCACCGCGCTGCAGCAGGACTAGTGTTGATCACCGTGACCACTGCCGAACCTCCCGCCACCTCGTTCTTGCACCTCGTCGTCGGTTACGACGGTTCGCCTCCGGCCCGCCGGGCGCTCGATGGCGCGGTCAGGCTGCTCCAGGGCCGGACCGGCAGCATCGAGGTCGTCTACATCGCCCACCTGTCCAGCTTGGTCATGCTGTCGGCCGACGCCATCGCCGAGATGGAGCAGGACTTCAGCGAGATCGAGCAGGAGCTTCGTGCCCAGGCCGCCGCGCAGCTGAGCGGCAAGACGGAGGCCTGGAAGTTCCAGCGGCGCCAGGGGATGATCGCCGACGAACTGATCGCGGCGGCGACCGGTCTCCAGGACGCCGGCGGCGCGGGCACGGTGGTGGCGATCGTGGTCGGGAGTTCCTCCCACGCCTCGCACCGGGTGGTCGGCTCGGTGGCGGTCAGCCTGGCCCGCCACTCGCCGGTACCGCTGGTTATCGTCCCGTAGTCCCGTAGCCCGGTCCGGTGACCGCCGATCCGGTTGGGGCTAGCCGAGACGGTCCGGGTACGGGGCGGCGTTATGCAGCCGGGAACCGCTGAACGCGACGGTCGAGGCGGTGACCTGACGCCAGAACGGCCAGATGGACGGGGTGACGCGAAGCTCGATCCCGGCGCTGGCGTGCCGGGCGAGCAGGTCGCCGACGACCTCGCGCTCGATCGCCTCCACCGGTATATCGGCGACCCAGTACCCGCCCACCACCTCGTGCGGCCGGAACGCCTCGACGGGCAGCCGATAGGCGTACAGGCGGCCGGCCCGTACGCGGTCGAGCCAGCCGGACTCGATGACGTGGACCCGGTCGGCGGCGCTCTGGCCGAAGAACCTCTCCTGGTCCTCGGCGGTGGTGGTCGACACCGGCCAGATGCACCCGCGCGGGCAGTCCCTCGGGAACCAGAACATCGGCGCGTGCCGGGTGTCAACCGCCCAGACCAGCGGCGGCACCTGCGGATTGGTGACCGGGACGTGCGGCAGGAACCGGCCGAGAGAAGAATCCTCACTGTAGTGCCACAGGGCGAACGGGCCCTCCCCCGCGTAGCGCGGCGCCGCCTCGCGGGCGAGCAGGTGCTCCGGGTAGTCCGGGTTCGTCATCGGCAGGCTCCTGCGGGACTTGAAGTTGTACTAGCATTATGATATCAGTTTTAGTGAGGACCGCATCGGCGACCTGTGGGAGGTCTCGGGCTATGGATTCGTTCGCGGGAAAGCTCGCGGTGGTGACGGGCGGCGGCTCCGGCATGGGCCGCGAGCTGGTCCGCCAGCTGGCGGCGCAGGGGTGCTCGGTCGCGACGTGTGACGTGCACGGCGAGGCCATCGAACAGACCGCGGCGCTGGCCAGGGAAGGCGCCCCGCCCGGAGTCCTGGTCACCAGCCATGACTGCGACGTCGCCTACGAGTGGCAAGTCCAGCGGTTCCGCGACGAACTGCTCGAGGCGCACGCCAGCGACCACGTCGACGTGGTGTTCAACAACGCCGGCATCGGCGGCGGCAGCAGCTTCGTCACCGATCCCCGGGAGTCGTGGGAGCGGACGTTCGCCGTGGACTTCTTTGGCGTGTACCACTGCGCCCGGGTCTTCCTGCCGCTGCTCATCGCCAGCGGCGACGGCGTCCTGGTCAACACCAGCAGCGTGAACGGCTTCTGGGCGACGCTAGGCCCGGGCATGCCGAACCACGCTTACTGCACGGCCAAGTTCGCCGTGAAGGGCTTCACCGAGGGGCTCATCGAGGACCTGCGCATCAACGCCCCCCAGGTCCGGGTGGCCGTCGTCATGCCCGGACACGTGGGGACGGACATCGTGCTGAACAGCATGGCCGCCAACGACATGCTGCCCGAGTCGGGCGACATGACCGAGCGCCAACTGGAGGCGCGGGACCGGCTCATCGGGGTCGGCATGCTGCCCGAGGGGGCGTCGGCCGACGACCTGCGCCGCGTCCTGATCCAGATGGGCACCGACTTCCGGGACAAGGCGCCGCTCAGCGCGGCCGACGCGGCGACCATCATCCTCGATGGCGTGCGCTCCGGCGCCTGGCGGATCCTGGTCGGCCAGGACGCCGTGCTGCTCGACGAGAATGTGCGCGCCCATCCGGAGGACGCCTACAACTACCCGGCGCTGTTCGCCGGCTTGATGCCGCAGGCGGCCGGCGGGGGCCGGGACCCGGCTAGCTTATTCAGCGGTACCGAACGGAGGTGGTGGCGATGAGCGTACAGGCCCCGGTCAGGACGGTCGTGAAGACGGCCCGGTGGCCACTGAGCGAGCGTGCGGCCTGGTCGGCGCACCCGGCGCTGGGAATCCTGATCCACGCGGCGATATTCATCGCGGGGCTCGAGGTGCTGATCTCCTGGTCGGGCCCCGGCGGGGACCGGGCGGGGAGGATCGCGCTCGGCGTGCTGCTGATCGTCGCGGCGTACGTCATCGCCCACGGGGTGATCTCCGTGGTAGCCGGGGAGGTGACGGTGGTGCAGGTGTTCGGCCGGTACCAGGGGACGGTGCGCGAGCCGGGCATGCACTTCGTCAACCCGATGATCCGCCGGCGCAAGGTGTCGGTGCGGATCCGCAACCACGAGAGCCCGGTGGCCAAGGTCAACGACGCGGACGGCAACCCCATCGACATCGCGGTGGTGGTGGTCTGGCAGGTCGCCGACACGGCGATGGCGCTCTACGCGGTGGATGACTACCCCACGTTCGTGGCGATCCAGACCGAGACCGCCGTCCGGCACATCGCCTCGGCCTACCCCTACACCAGCCATTTCGAGGGTGAGCTGTCGCTGCGCGACAGCGCCGCCGAGATCACGGCCAAGCTGTCCGCCGAGATCGCCGAGCGCGTCGCCCCGGCCGGCGTGTCGGTCATCGAGTCCCGGCTGACCCGGCTGTCCTACGCCGCCGAGATCGCCCCGGCCATGCTCCGCCAGCAGCAGGCCGCCGCCGTGGTGGGAGCCCGCCGCACCATCGTCGAGGGCGCGGTCGGCATGGTGCAGCTCGCTCTTCGGCAGCTGGAGGAGCAGGGCGTGGTGCAACTGGATGAGGAGCGCAAGGCCGCGATGGTGTCCAACTTGCTGGTGGTGCTGTGCAGCGAGCAGGCTACCCAGCAGGTCATCAACACCGGCTCGCTGTACTAGTGACGGCCCTGGTTTTCTGTGAGTGAGCGGAAGAACATCTTGCTGCGGCTGGACCCGGCCGTGCATGACGCGCTGGCCCGGTGGGCCTCGGATCAGCTGCGCAGCACCAACGCCCAGATCGAGTTCCTGCTCCGCAAGGCGCTGGCCGATGCCGGGCGCCTGCCCGGCCGCCTCGGCCCGCAACGCCGTCCCGGCCGCCCGTCCCGAGACGCATCGGCCGATGACGACGATCGAGGATCAGGCCCGCAAAGGGGCGAGCGAGCCAGCTTAGGCCGGAGTAGATACCGTCCAGCAGATGACCTTGCGGTCATTGCCTCCCGATACGACGCAATCCCGGCCGTGGACGCGGGTCAGCGCGACGGCCCAGACCGGGCCTTGGTGCCCGGCGAGCGGCTCCCCGATCGGCACGCCGGACGCCGCATCCACGATGGTCACCGTCCCGTCGCTGCCGCCCGTGACCACCACGTCGCGACCGGCCGCCCGGCCCGCAGCGAGCGCGTGTATCCCCGCGGCCGGAGGCGTGAAAGCCGGCC
>Ga0187808_10000538_pt1 | contig 11962 bp, 12 predicted proteins | sample NC_wetland_sal_i_5_FD_132427 | JGI IMG/M metagenome (GOLD analysis project Ga0187808, IMG submission 132427) | Wetland sediment microbial communities from Neuse River Estuary, North Carolina, USA - ASW_3 | ecosystem: Environmental > Aquatic > Freshwater > Wetlands > Sediment | place: USA: North...
CAGCACTTCCGCGATCCGGCGCGCCAGGGCCTGGGCGGCGGCGTATTCGTTCGGCACGCTGCCGCCGGATGCAGCGACGGTGGCGGCATAGGAGTCGAGCAGCTCGGGCACCCAGAAGCGCGCGGGCAGCTCGACCCGCGCATCGTGGAAAGCGCGCAGGGCGCGCGCCACGGGCTCGGGTGCTGTGCGCACCTCGCGGGCCTGAGACGGGCGGGCGGCCACGTACTCGGTGACCAGACACGCCTCGTCGGCCGCCACCACCACCGGAGCGATCCCGAGCGCGGCCGCCGCTTCGTTGGCGATCCGTTCAGCGTCGCGGTTGATCCCGAGCAGCGAGGTCTTCCTGCCCGGCAGCCGCACGACGCAATCGCGCTCGCCGAAGCGCACGCGGTAGTTGCGGTTGGTGATGCCGCCCTCGAGCGCCACGGGGCCGTCCGTGACCGCTCCAAGGCGCGCCTGGAGCCGCGCCAGAACGCAAGTCAGCTCGTCCACGGGGCGAAACCTAGCGTCTAAGGGCCGGTTCCTATACCTTCACCCCGGTGACGACGCAGGATGGCGACCTGGGGGTGCGGACTACCGAGCAGGTGGTCCCGACACTGACCCTGGACGAGCTCCGCGAGCAGGTCGCACGGGATGAGGTCGACACCGTCCTACTCGCGATCACCGACATGCAGGGGCGACTCCAGGGCAAGCGCCTGACCGCCCGCCACTTCCTCGACGAGATCGCCCACCACGGCGCCGAGGGGTGCAACTACCTGCTGGCCGTCGACGTCGATATGACCCCGGTCGACGGCTACGAGATGGCCTCCTGGGAGCGCGGGTACGGGGACTTCGCGATGCGGCCAGATCTCGACACGCTGCACCCGGTGCCGTGGCAGGAGGGCACTGCGATGTGCCTTGCAGACCTGGAGTGGGCCGATGGCTCCGAGGTCGTGGCCTCGCCCCGGCAGCTGCTGCGCGCGCAGCTGAGGCGCCTGGCCGAGCGAGGCTGGAGCGCGAACGCAAGCACCGAGCTGGAGTTCCTGGTGTTCCGTGACACCTACGAGGACGCGTGGCGCAAGGGGTACCAGGACCTGGAGCCGGCAAACCTGTACAACATCGACTACTCGCTGCTGGGGACCGCGCGCGTGGAGTCGCTGATCCGGCGAATCCGCAACTCGATGATGGGCGCCGGGCTGTCCGTCGAGAACTCCAAGGGCGAGTGCAATCTCGGCCAGCACGAGATCAACTTCCGGTACGCCGACGCGCTGCGAACCGCCGATCAGCACGCGATCTACAAGAACGCGACCAAGGAGATCGCGGCCCAGGAGGGAATGGCGATCAGCTTCATGGCCAAGTTCAACGAGCGCGAGGGGAGCTCCTGCCACGTCCACTTCTCGCTTGCCGACGAATCGGGACCGCTGTTCGAACGCGACCGGGCGACGTTCGAGTCGTTCCTCGCCGGACAGCTCGCGTGCCTGCGCGAGCTGACGCTGATGCTGGCGCCGAACGTCAACTCCTACAAACGCTTCGCGGAGGGGTCGTTCGCGCCGACGGCGGTTGCGTGGGCGCCGGACAATCGCACGTGCGCGCTACGCGTCGTCGGTCACGGGCCCTCGCTGCGGTTCGAGAATCGCGCCGGCGGCTCGGATCTGAACCCGTACCTCGCCTTGAGCGCGATCATCGCGGCCGGCCTGCACGGCGTCGAGGCGGACATCGAGCTCGAGGCGCCTTACAACGGCAACGCCTACCTGGCGGAGGGAAAACCGCGGCTGCCTTCAACGCTGCGCGACGCCCGCGACCTGTTCGCGGCCAGCGACGTCGCGCGGCGGGCATTCGGCGAGCAGGTCGTCGGTCACTACGTCCACGCGGCCGACGTGGAGCTGGCCGCCTTTGAGTCCGCGGTGACCGATTGGGAGCGGTACCGCGGATTCGAGCGACTGTGAGTAATGGGCATCGCGTCGCTCGACTCCGCCACGTCGATGGACACGCTGTTCGCGCCCGTCCGCTCGCAGACCGCCTTCGAGGAGACGGTCGAGCGTCTCGGGACGGCGATCAAGCTGGGCCTGCTGCCACCCGGCACGCGGCTACCGGCCGAGCGCGAGCTGTGCGCGAGGTTGGGGATCGCGCGCTCGACGCTGCGCCAGGCGCTGGTGGCGCTGGCGCAGAGCGGCCACCTGCACGCCACGCGCGGTCGCGGCGGCGGCACCTTCGTCGCCGATCCCCAGCCGCCGGCGAACCCGCCGTCGGCGGAGCTGCTGGCGGCGTGGCGAGAGGTGTGCGACGAGCGCATGGCAGTTGAGATCGGCGTCGCGATGCTGGCGGCGGAGCGCGCCGATCCGGAGACGCTCGACGCTCTCGACGAGCTGGTGGTGGCGCTCGACGCGATGCTGGAGGACTTCCCTGCCTATCGCCAGGCCGATGTCCGCCTGCACGTCGGCCTCGCCGAGGCGACGGAGAGCCCGCGCCTGATCACTGCGATGACCGAGGTGCAGGGCGCGATGACGGATCTGATCTCACTGATCGCCCACCCCGCCGAGGTGCTCAACTCATCCAACGCCCAGCACCGGCGCCTGCTGGCCGCGGTGCGTCGCCGAGACGAGTCGGGCGCCGCACGCGAGATGGCCGAGCACCTCCGGGGCACCGAGCATGTCTTGGCCGGGTTGCTGCCCTTGACTTCGAGCTAGGGGCGGGCGTAGGGTTTCTGCGCTAAGGACGGACCATCAGACCTTTATCGAGGAGAGGGGCCATGGGGACATCTTCCGAGACGATGACGAGTGACGAGCAGAGGCTCGCCGAGCTCGGTTACAAGCAGGAGCTCAATCGCGGATGGAGCCGCTTCGCGAATTTCGCGATCTCGTTCTCGATCATCTCGGTCCTCGCTGGCTGCTTCACGACCTACGGCCAGGCGCTCAACAACGGCGGGCCGATCGCGATCTCGATCGCGTGGCCGCTGATCAGCCTGATCATCCTCACGGTCGCATTCGGGATGTCGGAGCTGGCCTCCGCCTTTCCCACCGCCGGCGGCATCTACTACTGGGCCTCGAAGCTCGGCGGCGCCGGCTGGGGCTGGTTCACGGGTTGGTTCAACCTGATCGGCCTGGTGGCGGTCGTCGCGTCGGTCGACTACGTCTGCGCCGCGTTCCTGATGAACCTGCTCGGCCTCTACAACGTCCACTTCGTCTTCAACTTCACCAAGGCGGCCGCCGCGACCAACGTCCACTACACGGCGCACGTGATCTTCGCGCTGTTCGCGGTGATCCTGATCTTCCATGGCCTGGTCAACGCGTTCCGCAGCCACCTCGTGTCGGTGTTCAACGCAATCTCGGTCTGCTGGCACGTGCTCGGCGTCGCGGTGATCGTGGTGATCCTGATCGCCGTCCCCTCTCACCATGCGAGCTTCTCCTACGTCTTCGGGCACACGATCAACAACTCGGGATTCAAGAGCGGGTCGACCACCGTCCCGTTCTTCTGGTTCTACGTCCTGCCGCTCGGGTTCCTGCTGACGATGTACACGATCACCGGGTATGACGCGTCCGCCCACGTCTCCGAGGAGACCCACGGCGCCGACGAGTCGGCGCCCAAGGGGATCTGGCGCTCGGTGTTCTACTCGGCGGTAATCGGCTGGATCGTGCTGCTAGCGATCACGTTCGCGATCCAGCGCAGCAAGATGTCGACGATCCTGTCCGCCAGCTACCCGTCGCTCGCGATCTTCGAGACCGCGCTCACCTCGGCGGCGGCCAAGGCGGTGATCTTGATCTCGACCGTCGGTCAGCTGTTCTGCGGGATGGCGTGCGTGACCAGTGCCTCGCGCATGACATTTGCGTTCTCACGCGACGGCGCGGTGCCCGGCCACAACCTGTGGCGCCGGCTGGGTAGGAATCGGACTCCCACCTGGGCCGTGCTGTTCGTGTGCCTGTTCGCATTCATCATCACGATCCCGGCCTACTTCCCCAACTCCAAGGGCTCCCCGGTGGCGTTCCTCGCGGTCACCTCGATCTCGGTGATCGGGCTCTACATCGCCTACACGATTCCGGTGTTCCTTCGCTGGCGTAGGGGCGACGATTTCGAACCGGGCCCGTGGACGCTCGGGGCGAAGTACAAATGGAACAACCTGATCGCGACGATCTGGGTCGCGATCTGCGTGATCATCTTCTGCCTGCCGTTCACCCCGGCCGGCGTACCCGGCAACAGCGCGTTCACCTGGTCGTCGGTGAACTACGCGCCGATTGCGACGATCGGAGTGATGATCGCCGTGACGGTCTGGTTCCTCCTCTCTGCACGCAAGTCGTTCAAGGGACCGATCCGCACGATCGATCTTCCGGAGGTCGGCGCGGTTGCACCGCAGCCGGGTGTAGCTCCCGCGCGTCCAACGGGCAGCTGACGCTTCGTTGAGCGACACCCTGGCCGTGATCGAGCCCGCCACCGAGGCGGTGCTTCAGGAGGTGCCCCGGGCTGATGCGGCCGAGGTCGACGCTGCGGTGGCGCGCGCCCGCGAGGCGTTCCCGGCATGGCGGGCGATCGCGCCAGCCGAGCGGGCCTCGCTCCTGCATGGCCTCGCGAACGCGCTCGCCGGCCACCAGGAGGAGCTCGCACAGCTCGAGGCTCGCAACGCCGGCAAGCCGATCGCCGACGCCCGCGGGGAGATGGAGATGGTCGTAGCGACCTTCCGTTACTACGCTGGCGCGCCGGAGCGTCCGCTCGGCGAGACGATCCCGGTCGCCGGCGGCCAGGCGTTCACGGTGCGCGAGCCGCTCGGAGTGGTCGCGCTGATCGTGCCGTGGAACTTCCCGCTCGTGATCGCGTCCTGGAAGCTGGCCCCGGCGCTCGCGGCGGGCAACACCGTGGTGCTGAAACCAGCGGAGCTGACGCCGCTGACCGCGCTTCGGTTCGCCGAGATCGCGGCCGAGGCGGGGATTCCCGACGGTGTCGTGAACGTGGTTGTCGGTCCGGGGAGCGTCTGCGGCAGGCGACTGGTCGAGCACCCGGACGTGGCGAAGATCGCGTTCACTGGGTCGACGGAGGTCGGACGCTCGATCGCCTCCGGGGCAGCGGCGACGATCAAGCGCGTGACGCTCGAGCTCGGCGGCAAGTCCCCCAACGTCGTGTTCGCCGACGCCGACCTCGAGGCAGCGGCCGCGGCGGCGCCGATGGCGGTGTTCGGAAACGCCGGCCAGGACTGCTGCGCCCGGTCGCGGATCCTGGTGCAAGACGCGGTGCTCGACGAGTTCATGACCGCGCTCGAGCGAGCGGTCACGGCGATCCGGGTGGGGGACCCGCTCGACCAGAGCACCCAGATGGGGCCGCTGATCTCCGCGGGCCAGCGCGAGACGGTGTCCTCGTTCGTGAACGCCGAGGAGCCCGTCGCGATCCGCGGCAGCGCTCCCGACGGTCCGGGGTACTGGTTCCCGCCGACGGTGCTCTGCCCCGTCGATCCCGGTTCGCGGGCGGCCCGCGAGGAGATCTTTGGACCGGTCGCCGTGGTGATCCCCTTCCGCGACGAGCACGAGGCGGTGCGGCTCGCAAACGACACGATCTACGGGCTCTCGGGATCGATCTGGTCGCGCGACGGCGCCCGCGCGCTCCGCGTCGCGCGGGCGATCGACGCCGGCGTCCTGTCGATCAACTCGAACACCTCGGTGCGGGTCGCGACGCCATTTGGGGGCTTCAAGCAGTCCGGCTACGGCCGCGAGCTCGGTCCCCACGCGATCGAGGCGTACACCGAGCCGAAATCGATTTACTACGCGACCGGATGAACGGGGAGGGCCGCCTCCAAGGGAAGGTCTGCGTGATCACCGGCGCTGCCGGCGGCATCGGCGCTGCTACTGCCGAGCTGTTCGAGCGCCAGGGGGCCCGGGTCGTCGGCGTCGACTTGCGCGAGCACGCGGTCGGGGCGCTGTCGCTGCAGGCTGATTTGGCGGACGAACCGGCGGTCGAGTCTGTCTACGCGCGCGCGCACGATGAGTTCGGCCGGATCGACGTGCTGTTCAACAACGCCGGCATCTCCCCCACCGACGACGCGTCGGTTCTGGATACGACGCTCGAGGCGTGGGAGCGCGTGCAGGCCGCGAACCTCCGCAGCGTCTTCCTGTGCTGCAAGCACGGCATCCCGCAGCTTCTGAGGAGCGGCGGTGGCTCGGTGATCAACACCGCTTCGTTTGTCGCCGTGCTGGGCTCGGCTACGTCCCAGATCTCCTACACCGCCTCCAAGGGCGGGGTGCTCGCTCTCTCGCGCGAGCTGGGCGTCGAGTTCGCCCGCCGGGGGGTGCGCGTCAACGCGCTGTGTCCCGGCCCGGTCGACACGCCACTACTGCGCGAGCTGTACGCCAAGGACCAGGAGCAGGCGGCGCGACGACTGGTCCACGTGCCGATGGGCCGGTTTGCCCGCGCGGAGGAGATCGCGAGCGCGGCGCTGTTCCTCGCCAGCGACGAGTCGAGCTACGTCAACGCGACCCAGTTCCTGGTCGACGGCGGGATCGGGGGCGCGTACACGACGCCGATGTAGCCGTCGACTCGGCGTGGATCCGCCGCCGCCAGACGGGTGCGGAGCTTCTGAGACGGTCTCTCAGACCGTCGCCAGCGCAGGGCGCTCGGCGACCCATTCCGAGCTCACCTTCTGCAGCACATCGACCATCGCGACGGCGGCCGGCGACACGTATCCAGCGGGGAGCAGGAGCACGATCGGTCTGGGTGGCGCGGGCGGGTCGAGCTCGCGTACGACCACGTCATCGCGGACCCCGCGCGCGACCATGTCCGGGATCAGCGCCACGCCGACACCGGCTGCAACGAACCCGAGGATCGCGGGGTAGTCGTCGTTCTGGAAGGCGATCCGGGGCTCGAAACCGGCGGCGTGGCAGGCGCGCAAGAACAGCCGTGAGTCCGGGCACGAGTGGGTGGTTGCGAGCATCCAGGGCTCGTCGCAGAAGCTCGCCAGGCTGAGCGGCGAGGCCGCCGCGAGTGTATGTGCCGCCGGCATCGCGACGTACATCGGGTCATCGAACAGGTGCACGAGCTCGATCCCCGCCGCCTGCACGCCGCCGCCCGTGCTGAGCGCACCCCCGTCCGCATCGGGCGTGCCGAGCGCGTCGTGCGAGAGCGCCAGGTCGAGCTCTCCCGCGCGCAGCCGCGGCAGCGAGTCGATCGGATCTGACATCACGACGATCAGCTCCACGGCGGGATACCGCGCTCGGAACTCAGCGATCGCCAGGGGCACGATCGAGGCGGCCGCCGAAGCGAACGACGCCAGCCGGACGCGCCCGCCTTCAAGTCCCGCAAGTGCCTTCAGCTCGTGCTCGATGTCGTTCAGCCGGGCGAGCACCGTCTCCCCGCGCTCGACGAGCAGGCTCCCCGCGTCAGTGAGCACGGCACCCTGCGGGACTCGCCGCACGAGCGTCGTGCCGACCTCGGCTTCAAGCAGCGCGATCTGCCGCGAGACCGCAGGCTGGGTGTAGCCGAGAGCCAGCGCCGCCCCCGAGAACGAGCCCTCACGCGCCACTTCGCACAGCACGCGCAGCCGCCTGACATCGAGCATGACCTGAGGTTATACCTCATCTGACGAATCCCTATTTGCATTTATGGCAGTCCAGGGTCACAGTCATGGCAGTCCAGGGTCACAGTCCGGTGACCGACTGCAAGGAGCCCCGATGAGCACATCTGCTGCCTCGATCACGATCCGCCCCGCCTACCCCGACGACGAACCCACCATCAGACGCCTGGCGGCGCTTGACAGCGCGGCCGTGCCGGCCCAGCCACTGTTACTCGCCGAGGTCGGCGGCGTCGTCCGCGCGGCCCTGTCACTCGGCGACGGAAGCGCGATTGCGGACCCCTTCGTCCCCGCGCTGCATCTGGTCGCGCTGCTCCGCTGGCATGCCGCTGAGACCGCGGCGCCCGTAACCCGTCGCCGCGGCGTGCGCCGCTACAGGCCCGGGAGGCTCGCAGCCCAGTACTGAGCGTCGGCCCTCACGGTCCACGGCGCCCGCCCCCAGACGCGAGCACGGTCACGTTCTGCGCCGCCCAGACCGTGACGCGAGCGCCGTCACGGTCTGCGGCACTCGCCGCGTGACGCGAGCGCGGTCACGGTCTGCGCCGCCCGGCGCGTGATGCGACGGCGGTCGCCAGCATCGACCGAAGCGCTAGGCCGACGAACCGTGCTGATAGCGCCAGGGGGGCGAGCACTCGCAGCCGAGTACTCAGAATTAGCTGAGTAAGGCTCGTCAAGATGTGCGCCAAGTATGCCCTGATTGATCAGGAATCCCTGAGCTGGTGGGCTTGCCGAGTTGCGAGCGCTGCTTGACGAGGGGGTGGAAGGCCTCCCGCGCCGTTGCTGCCGCCGGGCGCAGCGCGCGCGAGCACAGGCGGGCAACCCGCGCCCGGCCGCCCCACGCCTCGCCGTGGCTCCATCAGGTCCCGGAAGGCCCGAGCGCCCCACCCCGCTCCCTCCCCACCGCGTCATTCGGCCTTCAATGAACTGGTAGCGACGCGGAACACGGGTATTCCGCGGCGATCCGCTCGAACTCCTCTACGGGGGCTCGCTGATCCAGGGGGAAGTGAGCGCAGGCTCCTGGCGCGAGCTGCAGGTAGCGCTGCAGGATCGGAGCTCGGGCCTGGGGATCGACCTCTTCGAGCCGCACGGCCTCGCGACGTCGATGCCTGAGCACGACGCTTCCTCCACACGCACGCACGTTGCGCACCCAGTTCGCGTCCTGACCGAGCATCGCCCCGAGATACCGGTGGCCCTGATAGTCGGCCACCACGACGTCCCTCGGTTCAGCAGCATCGCGAGACGATTGGGGCGGCCGCCGCGGAAGACCCAGGCGCCCGTACGACAATGCGCACACGACGGCTTCCGGTCAGAACCGCAGCCTGCCGGCGCCCGAGGACGACGGAGCCGCGGATCATCTTCCTGGCGCTCGTCTGCCCGCGATCCCGCTGTCTGCAACCGATGGTCGAGCGATCGACCTGACGGCGCTAGAGCGCGGTCGGTTCTGTTCGTCTATCCCGGCATCGGTGGCCCCGGCGACGACGATCTGCTCGACGAGTGGACCGCGATCCCGGGCGCTCGCGGCTGTACGCCTGAAGCGTGCAGCGTCCGCGACTCGCTGGCCGAGTTTCGCGTCCACGGCGTTGATGTGTTCGGGCTCTCTGCGCAGAGCAACGCCGAGCAGCTCGAGCACGTCAAGCTCCTTGCGCTGCCCTATCCGCTCCTTTCTGACGAACAGCTGCGGCTGAGTGACCAGCTTGGGCTTGCGACGTTCGACTTCCACGGGCGGCGCTACTTCAAGCGGCTGACGCTGATCGCCAACGTCGGCGTGATCGAGGACGCTCTCTACCCCGTATCTCCGCCCGAGCAGGCAGCCGAGCGAGCGCTGACATGGCTGGCCGCGCATCCAGTGTTGCCGGTCACGGATCACGCGCCTGCCGATGGAACCGAGCGGCGACACTGACCACGTCATCCGTCTCGCGACGCTCAGCGAGATTGAGCAGGTGCTCTGCTTGTGGAGGAGGCGCGCGGCGCGTTGCGTACGAGCGCGTTTCTTGTGCTCGGCTGATGAATTCCCAGCCGTGCCGAGTCGCCGCGGCGAGTGCAGATCGACCTCGACATCCGCGGCTGGCGCCCCAGCCTCGAGGAGAACCCTCCATCCCGCGGGCTGAACGTCACGATTCGCCGTCCACGCGTTGGCCCGATGTTGCCGCCGGCGTGGATCGTCCGCCGGCACGTCGTGGCGGCTGGCTGGTCCGGGAAGCGCGCAATCTGAGCGCGCGGGGCTTTTGCTACTCGATTAGTCGGGCTGCCAGCTCGTGTAGTTGGCCGATTGACTCGTCCGCGTCCGGATCCTCGCGTGCAGGCGAGCCCGGTCCGTACTCGAGCGGGCGGTCGATCGTCCACAGTCCCGCTCCCCGCGCGCCTTTGAGATCGAACGGGTGGGCCGCGACCAGCATCACCTCGGCGGGTTGCATCCCGAGCAGGCGCACGGCGGTCATGTAGACCTCGGGCGCGGGCTTGTAGGCCTGCGCCATCTCTGCCGAGATCAGGCAGTCGAACCGCAGATCGCCGTGCCGGGCAAGGTCAATCAGCAATGCCACGTGCCCGTTGGACAGCGCCGCGACGATGCGCTTGCGGCGTAACGCTTCGAGACCATCCCTTACATCGGGCCAAGGATCGAGCTTGTGCCAGGCGGCGACGAGCTGGCGGCGGACCTCGAGCGGAAGCTCGAGCTGTCGCTCGGCGAGCAGTCCCTCCAGCGTGGCAAGGTGAAGTTCGTCGAAGTTGCCCCAGGGCCGCTTCCCCTGGTTCACCTCTGCGGTGATGGGCCACAGCCGCTCGCGCCAAGCGTCGGCAAGCTGCTCCGGATCGCCGGCGAGCCCGCTCTTGCGAAACGCCTGCGCGATCGTCGACCGCCAATCCACCAGCGTCCCGAAGACATCGAATACGAGCGCCCTCACCATTCGGCCCCGGTACCTATATTCGCACACAAGCGTGGCTCGCCCCACCGATGTGAAGCTTCCATCATTGGACGCGTGAGAGACGGAAGTGATTTTGGGGTCAGGACCCGATCCAGAGGGACCCTCGGAACGCCGATGCAGCAGATGAACAGTTATGGACGATCATCGCGACAGCGAGCTGCACGAGCTGCGGAAGCGCGTCACGAGCGGCGCGTACCGCGTCGATCCCGGCGCGGTCGCCGATGCGATCGTGCGCCGCACGTCGAGCGTTGCAAAAGCGCGCGTCAGCTGGGTTGCTCGCAGTGGGGCCGGCACCCAGACGCAGGCTCTGGCGGCGTAGCAACAACATCGGGCTGCCGTGAGGCTCTCGGGCGGACTGTTTGCGTCTGGCCGGCCTTGAGCGCGCCTCGCCCCACTCCCCGTTGGTGCCTATGAACGCCCACGACCTATACGGCCTCCCGCTCGACCGTTTCCTCACCGAGCGCGGGTGCTTGCGAAGGCGCTGCGCGAGGATGGTCGCCGCGAGCAGCCCGCGGAGGTGGCTGGGCTGCGCAAGGCGCCGGTCGCGGCGTGGGCGGTGAACCAGCTCGTTCGCACCCAGAGCCGCGCCGCCGCGCCGCGGTTCGAGGCTGGCGACCCGCTGCAGCACGCCCGTTCGGAGCTGCTCGCCGGTGACCCGGACGGTGGATTTAGTTGCTCGCAGGGATACGATTGACGCATGTGCAGCTACCAGGAGTGGGAGAGGCTCACGCGCCGTCTCCAGGAAGGGATCGATGAGGGCCCGCTGCGCGAATTCCTGGCAGATGCGGTCGCCCGGGTCGAGCTGCTCGTAGACGAGCTCAAGGGCTGGTCATGCGCACCGGAGAACGCGGACTGGGCTTGCGGACGCAGCCGACGCTCCCGGACCGAGTGGGTCGCGTAACCCGAGCTGCGCGCACGTGACGCAGGGCCGGCGTCGCCTTGGCGCCCGCCGTCGCCTACGCTCCAGCCGTGCCCGATCTGCGCGAGCGCTGGCGCGCCAGCTGGGTTGAAGCGACGGCGTATGACTGGGTGGTGGAGCACGAGCATGTCGCCCAGGTGCTCGGCCGCCTGATCTGGGGCACCAATACCTCCGCGTTCTACCGCGAGATCGCACGGCTCGGCGATTTGCCCGGCGGCACGAGCGTCCTGGACATCCCATGCGGTGGAGGAGTTGCGTTCCGCGGTCTTCGCCCGGAGCAGGAGCTGCGCTATGTCGCCGCCGACCTCTCGCCGGTGATGCTCAGGCGCGCCCGCGCCGAGGCCGGGCGCCGCGGCCTTGACTGGATCGAGTTCGCCGAGGCCGACGTCGAGGCGCTGTCCTTCGACGACGGCAGCTTCGATTTGTGCGTCAGTTACACGGGCCTTCACTGCTTCCCTGACCCGGGCGCTGCGATCAACGAGATGGCGCGGGTGCTGCGACCGGATGGCGAGCTGCGGGGCACCACGGTCGTAAAGCGCGCGGGTCTGCGCCAGGACTCACTCGTGCGCCTGATGCAGGCGGGCGGCGTATTCGGCCCCG
>Ga0187808_10000541_pt1 | contig 11955 bp, 10 predicted proteins | sample NC_wetland_sal_i_5_FD_132427 | JGI IMG/M metagenome (GOLD analysis project Ga0187808, IMG submission 132427) | Wetland sediment microbial communities from Neuse River Estuary, North Carolina, USA - ASW_3 | ecosystem: Environmental > Aquatic > Freshwater > Wetlands > Sediment | place: USA: North...
GACTCTTTTCGTAGTCGTGTAACCAGTCAATTACGTAAAGTGCTAACGCGCTGCTTGTGATGGGTGTCAGTTCAAAAGCCTGCGATACGGACAAAACATCGATACGGACAAAACGGTGTCGTCCGTTCGAGCGTGGCTTGACGCAAATCAGTGCGTACTGGAATAGCGGTGGGCGCGGTCAGGACGTTGTCCATTCACGGGGGTCCGCAGATTAGTGCGCCCCTCCTGACGGCTGGTTGTTACTCCAGCGGCTGTCTGGCGATGCCAGAAGGGTTGCGGCCGGCTAGCAGCCAGCCGCCGATTGCGGCCACGGTGGGCAGGCCGGCCAAGGTAAGCAGGAAGTCGATGGCCGGGATGCCGCTGAACATGGCGGACGGGCTGCTCTTCGCCCAGGCCAGGGCGGCGATGGCGGCGGCCGCGGTGCCCAGTATGGCTCCGAGGAGGCCGATCACGGCGGCTGTCGCACCGACGATGGTGCGGCGGATTCCGCTGCTTGCTCCCACCGCGGTGAGCGTGCGCAGGTCGCGTGCTGCCTCGCTGCGGATGAGGCCGACGGTCATCACCAGGACGCCGAGCGCCAGCAGGATACCGAAGGCCGTAGCCCCGTCGCTGATCTCGCCCAACCCAAGCTCGCCGGACTTGGTCTCGATCGTGACACCCGATGCGATGGCAAGCTCCCGGGCCGCGCTTATCTGCGTGGCGGTGAGCGGCGCGGGAGCCTGGATCAGCCAGCCGTAGGGGATCAGCTGCAGGTGCAGCCGCCGCACGGCTTGCGTGGTCAGGACCGTGTTCGGCGCCGACGTGCCACTGGGCAGGCTGCTGAACGTTTGCATCGGCGGGCGGGCGATGTAGCTGCCAGCCTGGCTGCGGGCGCCGGGCTGGGCGATGTCCGTGCCCCAGACCAGGTAAATGCCGGGCAGCGACGCCAGGCCGGGACGCATGGTCAAGACGTCCGTGGCCGCGCGGATCTGGCTGGGCTTGATCCCGTACTCGGCGAGCAGCGCCGGGGTGGCCACGTAGAGTGGGCCAGTGAATTTGCTTTCGAGTCGGCCTGCCTGAAGGGTCGCGCCCTGGAGGAGGCCTCCGGGGCTGCCCGGGATTGCCGGGACGGCCGTCCCTGCCTCGTCCAGGGCCAGCACGGCCCGGGCGTCCAGCGACACGGCGAAGCTGTCCACTTTCGCGTGCAGCACCTTGAGCTGGGCCTGAGTGGAGGCAGTGCCCGGACCGGCCCTCGTCGGCTGGTAGGAGGTGTAGACGATGAGTTGGCTTGTCGTCAGGTTGGGTCCGGTCCAGTCGAGAATGTCGGAGAACCGGATGCTCGCGACCATGCAGATGAGCATGGCCACGAACACAGCGAAGCAGGTAGCGGCCAGGGCGGCGCCGGAGCGGGCCCGGTATCGGACCAGGTCCCGCAGCGCGATCCGGACTGCGACCGGAGCCCACGGGCCCGCAAAGCCAGTCAGCAACACGAGGCACAGCGGCGCGAGCAGCGAGATCCCGACAGCGATCGCGCCTATCCCCACGAGCAGACTGCCGCCGCTCTGGCTGCCAGAGCCGCCGGAGATCGCGATGAAGAAAACGCCAGCCACGAGCAGGCCGACGCCAAGCTTCGCCGGCCTGCGCACGGCCTGCGGCTCAGGACGCCGTCCCGATAGCGCCGCCAGCACGGGAATCCGGGCGGCAGCCCGGGCTGGCCGCTCGGCAGCCGCAGTAGCGGTCACCACCCCCAGGACCATCGCGATGATGATCACCCACCACGGCAGGTTCAGCGGGTCGACGGTATGCGCGGTGAACGCCTGCAGGTACGGCGCGTAGGCGAACCAGGCGGCCAGGCCGAGAAGTGTGCCCGCGCCGACGCCGCTAAGGCCGACCATAACGCCGTTGGCGGCCATGACGAGCCGGACGTTGGCTTGTGTCGCCCCGAGCGCGCTGAGCATGCCGAGCGCCCGCAGGCGCCGCTGCGCCATCACCGTGAATCCGGCCACAGCCACCAGGCAGGTGAAGACCATGCCGAGCACGGCCACGGCGAGGACTATCGTTGCGGGCGAAATGCCAGGCGATGACCCCGAGGGGGGTGGGGGGTAGGACACGCTGGCGGCCGCCGGCAGGCCATGAACGTACCTGGTGCCGACCAGGATCGTCACCCGGGCGGGCCCGGTCAGCTGACCGGGAGATACCAGCGCGAACTCATCCAGCAGGTCGTTCGGGTTCTCGACGATGCCGGTCACCCGCCATGGCCTGCCGTCCGCATGCCAGGTGCTCCCGATGCCCGCGCCATACAGAGCGGCGACGGAGCCGGTCATCGCCACCTGCCCGGGACCGACGGGGTAGTGCCCGGAGACCAGGGCGAGCAGCGGGCCGCCGTAGGGCCCGGCCGGATCCTGGGCGCGCAGCCAGACGGCCTGGGCGGTGCCGCTGGCAAGGCTCTGATTCTCAATCACGTCCGCAGGCCGGTACTGCCTCCGGATGCGAGCGACGTCGGCGGCCAGCCGCGGATCGGTCCCTGACAGGGATATCAGCGCACTGGCGGTGCCGTACGTGCCGGCGTTCGGGTTGGCTGGCGGCGTGTTGGTGGCCACCCCCGCGCCCCAGACGGTGGCTGCGACCGCGACGGTAAGCAGCGCTATCACCAGCAGCTGCTGGCGCCACTCCCGGCGGAACAGCCGCCATGCCCAGTGGATGACCGCGAGCCGCGCGGAACTGCCCCCGTCATCAAGCTCAGATTCGGCCGACGGCTCCAGAACACCCGCACTCACCGGACGTCATCAATCAGCGACCGAGGGTCGGCTGACGGCTCAGCGTCGCCGACCACGCGCCCGTCCCGCACAAGCACGACCCGGTCCGCCCACGACGCCAGCCGCGCGTCATGCGTGACCACCACCGCCGCGACCCCCTGCCGGCAGGCGGCACGGATAATGTGCATGACCATCTCCCCGTTGGCGGAGTCGAGGGCACCCGATGGCTCATCGGCCAGCAGCAGCCGCCGCCTCCCGACTAGCGCCCGGGCGATCGCAACCCGCTGCCGCTCGCCGCCGGACAGCTGCTCAGGAAAATGCCCGGCACGATCCGCCAAGCCCAAACCGGCCAGGGCGCGGTCGGCGACAGCGCGGGCCCGGCCAGCCAGGACGCCATCCAGTTGGAGCGGCAAGGCCACGTTCTCCGTCGCCGTCAGGCCAGGCAGCAGGTTGAAGTCCTGGAAGACATAGCCAATCGCCCGCCGCCGCAGCCGTGCTCGCTCGGCAGCGGACGCCCCCGTCACCAGCCGGCCACCCACGATCACCTCGCCAGACGACGGCTCTTCCAGCGTCCCGGCGATTGCCAGCAGCGTGCTCTTACCCGACCCGCTGGGCCCCATCACCGCCACCAACTGCCCGGGCTCAACCGATAGGCTGACGTCGAACAAGGCGGCCACCTCGGCAGCTCCGTTGCCGTACACCCTCGAGACGTGCCGAAGCTCCAGCATGCTCACCCTCTGAGTCTTATCAGATCAGTGCGCGCCTTTCTGGACCGGAACTACAGGCGGTCGGGCGCGCTGACGCCGAGCAAGCCGAGGCCGTTGGCCAGCACGACCCCCGCGGCCTCGGCCAGCCACAGCCGCGCCCTTCTTGTGTCGTCGAAGGCCTCGCCGTCCCTGGGCAGGATCCGGCAGGCGTCGTAGAACCGGTGATAGGTGCCCGCCAGGTCCTCCAGGTACCGCGCCACCCGGTGCGGCTGGCGCAGGCCGGCCGCCGTGGCGACGACGTCGGGGAACTCGGCCAGGGCCTTCAGCAGGTCTTTCTCGCGGTCGTGGGTCAGCAGGGACGGGTCGTAATCCGAGCCGCGGCCGATACCCGCCTCAGCGGCGTTCCTGAGGAGGGACGCGATCCTGGCGTGCGCGTACTGCACGTAGTACACCGGATTGTCGTTGCTTCGCCGGGTCCACAGGTCCAGGTCGAGGTCGATCGGCGAGTCCAGCGAGTACCTGGCGAGCGCGTACCTGGCGGCGTCGACCCCGATCGCGTCGACGAGGTCGTCGATCATGACGACGGTTCCCGCGCGCTTCGACATCCGCACCGGCTGGCCGTCGCGCACGAGGCTGACCAGCTGCCCGATGAGGATCTCCAGCGTCTGGTCCGGCTCGTCGCCGAAGCAGGCGGCCACCGCCCTCATGCGGCCGATGTAGCCGTGGTGGTCGGCGCCCAAGATGATGATGACCTTGCCGAACCCGCGGCGCCGCTTGTCGAGGTAGTACGCGCAGTCGGCGGCGAAGTACGTGAACTCGCCGTTCCCGCGGACGTAGACCCGGTCCTTGTCGTCGCCGAAGTCCGTGGTGCGAACCCACGTGGCGCCGTCCGCCTGGTACACGTGGCCCGACGCCGTGAGCCGGTCCAGGGCCGCGTCCAGTTCGCCCCGATCATGCAGGTCGCTTTCGTTGAAGTACTCGTCGAAATGCACGCCAAAGTCGGCCAACGACTGCCTGATCTCCGCGAACATCAGCGCCACCCCGGCCGACCTGAAGGTCTCGAGCGCCTGCTCGCGCGGTTGGCCGAGCACGCCGGGATGCTCCTTGACGACCATCTGGGCGATCTCGCCGACGTAGTCGCCGGCGTAGCTGTCGTCCGGCGGGGGCTCGTGCCGCGCGGCCGCGAGCAGCGAGCTGGCGAACCGGTCGATCTGCGCGCCGGCGTCGTTGAAGTAGTACTCCGTTGACACGTCGGCGCCCTCGGCGCGCAGCAGCCGGGCCAGCGCGTCACCGACGGCCGCCCAGCGCACGCCCCCGATGTGGACGGGGCCGGTGGGGTTGGCCGAGACGAACTCCAGGTTCACTCGCTGGCCGGCCATGGCCGTCGAGCGACCGTAGCCGGCGCCCTGCTCGACGACCGTCCCCGCGACCGACCCCGCCGCCGCGGGAGTCAGCCGGATGTTCAGGAACCCGGGCCCGGCGACCTCCGCGCTCCGCACCGCGGGATCGCGCGCCAGCTCGCCGGCGATCACCGCCGCCAGTTCACCCGGCGGGACGCCCGCTTTCCGCGCGGCTTGCAGGGCGACCGTCGAGGCATAGTCGCCGTGCCCGGGATTCCTGGGCCGTTCCACGGTGACCGCGCCGGGTACCGCGGACGGATCAAGCCCCAGGCGGGTCAGCGCGGCCACGGCCGCGGCCCGGACGGCGACGGCCAGCTGCTCGGGAGTCACCGGACAATAGTCGCCCGCCCGGCCGGCGCGACGCAAAATCTTTAACGTCCGCTTAGAGTTCGGCGCGCCGGTCGAACAGCCTGCGCGACGCGACGTAGCCGACCACTGCCAGCCCCACACACCAACACAGCGCGTAAATCCACTGGTTCCCGATGTGCGTGCCCAGCAACAGGCCGCGCAGGGTCTCGGTGATCGGGGTGAATGGCTGGTACTCAGCGAACTGCCGCAGCCCCGGGCTCATCGACGAGGCTGGCACGAACCCGCTGCCAAGGAACGGCAGGAGGATGATCGGCATGGGTAGGTTGCTCGCGGCTTCCGGGGCCTTAGCGGACAGGCCCATGGCCAGGGCCACCCACGTCAGCGCCCAGGCGGTCAGGGCGCAGATGCCGATGGCGCCTAGCCAGTGCAGCGCGTCCGCGTGCGGCCGGAAACCGATGGCCACCGCGACACCGAGCAGTATGGCCATGGCCAGCAGGGTCTGGATCACGTTGCCGAGGACGTGGCCGGCGAGCAGCGCGAACCGCGAGATCGACATGGTCCGCAGGCGGTCTACGATGCCCTCGGTCATGTCCGTGCACACCGCCACGGCCGTGCTCACCATGCTCGCGGCCCCTGTCATGATCAGCAGGCCCGGGGCCAGGTAGTTGATGTAGCTTCCGCCGATACCGGCACCGAGGGTGCGGCCGAACGCGTACCTGAACAGCAGGAGGAAGAGCAGCGGCATCAGCAGGCTGCTCAGGGACATGGCCGGATAGCGCACGGCATGCTTCAAGTTCCGGTCAAGCAGCGTGCGGGTGTCGGAGAAGGTGTAGCTGGCGGCGGTCATCGGTCTGCTCCGTTTTCCATCATCAAGGCGGCGGCGGCGTGGGTTGAGTGGTCGGTGAGGGCGAGGAAGACGTCGTCCAGGTCGGGGGTGTGCACGGTGAGTTCGGTCGGTTCGAGGTTCGCCTGGCTGAGCCGGTCCAGCAGGGATTGCAGCGATCGGACACCGCCGTCACTGGGCACCTGGAGGGTCAGCTCCTCGTCGTCGCGGCTGATCGTGTCCAGCAGGCTGGCCGCCAGGTCGAGTTCGGCCGCGTCGGTGAAGCGCAGGGTCACGTGGCCGCCGGGAACCAGCTGCTTCAGTTCGGTCGAGGTGCCCTCGGCGACGAGCCTGCCCTGGTCAAGCACGGCGATCCGGTCGGCGAGCCGGTCGGCTTCCTCCAGGTACTGCGTGGTGAGGAAGATGGTGACGCCGTCTTGGCTGACCAGGTCGTGGATGATCTGCCACATGGTGCGCCTGCTGCGCGGGTCGAGCCCGGTGGTCGGCTCGTCCAGGAAGATGATCCTGGGCTTGCCGACTAGCGTCATCGCTAGATCCAACTTGCGCCGCATGCCGCCGGAATAGGTGGCCAGCGATTTGCCCGCGGCCTCCGTCAGATCGAATTTCTCGAGCAGCTCCGAGGCGCGCCGCCGCGATTCGCGCTTACCCAGGTGGTGCAGTTTGCCTATCAGCACCAGATTCTCGAAGCCGGTGAGCAATCCGTCCACGGCGGCGAACTGCCCGGTGACGCCGATCGCGGCACGCACCGCGTCCGGCTCCCTGGCCAGCTCCTTCCCGGCGATCCAGGCCTGGCCCGCGTCCGGTTTGCTCAGCGTGGACAGGATGCGCACGGTCGTCGTCTTCCCGGCCCCGTTCGGGCCGAGCAACGAGAAGACCGTGCCCTCCTTGATGTCTAGGTCGATATCGTCGAGTACGAGCTTGTCCTTGAATGATTTCCGCAATCCGCGCACGGCGATAGCAGCAGACGGCATACTCATGCCTTTCATCCCTTTCAAAAGGTCGGCGAATTCTTTGGAATGACCCGAAAAGCGGGCGCGCCTCACCCCGCGGCGAATTTCGCCGCGTAAATTTCCGGGATTTCCCAGCGCGCTAGACGACGGTGGCGGCGCGCCGGATGATGATGTTGCCCATGGAGCTGCGGGCGTACACGTGCACGGTTTCCTCGGCCTGGGTCGGCTGGTCGGCGGTTTCCATCAGGTTCCTCAGGGTGCCGGCCTTGGTGTTGACGTCCAGGTACGCGGCGGTGCCAGGGTGGATACCCACTTCCAGCTCGCCCAGCGACGTCTCCAAGCGCAGGGTGCCGCGCGACGCGTCGCCGATACGGATGTTGCCGTTGGCGGTCTTCGCCGTCACCGAACCACGCGGGCGCTCGACCGTGATGTTGCCGTTCGCGGCGTTCACCTGGAGGTCGCCGGCGACCTCGCGTATCGTGCTGTCCCCGTTGGAGTTCTTGACGACCGCGCTGCCGTTGATCTCGCCGATGCGCACAGAGCCGCAGCCGGTAGTGATGTTCGCCCTGCTCACCACCTGGTCGACCGTGATGTTGCCGGCGGTCCGCAACTCCAGCGGGCCGGCCTTCTCCAGTTGCAGTTCGCCCATGGAGGTCTTCAGCTCGCACTGGCCGAGCTCGCCGGTGACGAGAAACCGGCACCATTGCGCGGTGCCGTGCAGCCGGGAGCCGGTGGGCACCTCGATGGTCACGTCGATCGACGGGTTGCGCCAGGCGTTGGGCGGTGCGTACATCTTCCACCCCGTCGGCCCTTTCACGGTTAGGTCGCCGGCGGCGAAATCGACCACGGTGTCCTGGGCGGCGCGCACGTCGCTCTTCTTCGCCGGGTCGGAGGGCCGGACGTCGACCACGGTGTCGGTACGGTCCGAGGCGATGATCTCGACGTGACCGAGCCACACGTCGACGGTGACGGCGATCGGCTGCGGCGTTTCGAATGTAGGCATGGCTCTGCCCCTTACCTGGTGTCTTGACTGCGGGACGGGTGGCTGAGTTAGCGGACCCAGCCGGTGAACTGCTGGCCGCCGATGTGGCCCGGGGGGCCGGGCTGGTGGGCGGAAGTGCTGTCCAAGGCGGCCGCCGCGGCGCGGGCCAGCCAGACGTTGGCGGAAACCTTCTCTCTGGCCGCGGCTTCCTCGATGCGCGCCTTCAACTGCTCGGACAGGCGCAGGTTGATCCGGGCCATCGCGCCCTCGTCCGCGTCGGCGACGGGCGGCGGGGCGACGGGGGCGGGCGGACCGGAGTCGATAAAGGAATCGTTGGTAGGCGGCGGGGTGACGACGAAGCTGGGTTCGCGGCCGCGCAGGCGCAGTTGCACCGAGCCGGGCGCGAGTTCCGCGGTGATCTCGTCGGCCGCGGAGGACAGGGCCTCCAGGAGCATCAGCCGCACGGCCGAGTCGAGCGGCGCGGTGAGGCGTTCGGCGAGCGCGCGGGCGTCCTCACCACCCGCTTCTGCGGCTACCGCCAGCTCGGCGCTGAGCTTGGATACGTACGGCGTCAGGTCCATGGCACAATTATGGCACACGAATGGCACGCAAGCAAGTCCACGTGCGATGCCACGGAACGTCAAGTGGCACATTGATGGCTCAACGAGGTGCCGGAGCGGTACCGCCACGGCGCTAGGCGCCGCGATAAACGGCTGACCGCCTATGCTCGGAGTCCGTCATGCTTTCGCCATCGCCTCGGCCGTCGCGGGCGGGGAGCGAATGACTCCCGCCGCGCCGCGACCTCTGCCTGGCCAGCCGAACCTGCGGTACCTCAAGCTCGAAGCCAAGCGCCGCCTGGCCGCGGGGGAGTTCGCCACCCTGCATGACGCCCAGCTCGGCGTCGCCAAAGAGCACGGGGCGCGCAGCTGGTCGGCGCTCAGGCAGCTGATCGGCGATCAGGCCCAGCCGGACAGCCCCGCGGTCGGCGCGCTGAGACGGCTGACTGCCAGGTTCCGTGATGCCGGCCAGGCCGGCTGGAAGGCTCCCGACGACGCGGAGATGCGGCAGCACTTCACCGACGAGTTTCTCGGCTTGTTCGAGGCGGACCAGCTGATTGGCTGGATCACGCGCTACGCGAGGGACCTGAGCGAGGAACTGCGGGTGATCGCCCGCGCGCCGTTCGCCGCCCGCGCCGAGATCGCCGGGATTCAGGTGTTCGTGTCGGTCGAGGCGGAGCCGCCGCACCGGATCAGCGGGATGCGGGTCGTTCCCGGTGGCCGGCGCCGCACCGACCAGCGGGCCGCAGGACCGGCGCCGGTCCGTTCCGCTGGCGACGTTCCCGCCTGGGCCGCGCGGACCATCGAGGCGACATTCGACGAGCTGGGCGCTGGCGACGCGGGCCGTACCCGTCGACTCGATATCCCGCCAGGTGCTCCGCACCTGGGCGGTCGACCAGCGGGCTCACTGATAGCGTGCATCAGGTGATAATTCGGGATGCGCGACCGGATGAGGCCGCGGCGGTCGGGGAACTGCGGGTCGCGGCGTACCGGGCGCTAGGGCTGCTGCCCGCTGGGAGTGAGTACGCGCAGACGTTGCGCGGGCTGGGGTTCGACGGCGACCGCGGCGACCGCGCGGTGCTGGTCGCCGCGGATGAGGCCGGGAACCAGATCCTCGGCACGGTCACGCTCGAGTCATTCGAGCCGGGCAGCGAGCTTGCGAAGGACCAGACGGAAGCGGACGTCCGCGCGTTCGCGGTGGCGCCGCAAGCGCAGGGACAGGGCGTCGGACGCGAGCTGCTGCTCGCCGCCATCGAGCGCGCGGAAAAGCGCGGGCTGCGCCGGCTGCGGCTGTGCACGCAGCCGGCGATGCGGGCCGCGCAGCACCTCTACGTGACGACCGGGTTCCGCCGGACCCCTGACCTCGACTGGGAGCCCCGGCCCGGCCTGATCCTGTGCGCCTACGAACTACCGCTCCCGCTCGGCGCGGCGCCCCGCGCGTAAATGGCTGGCGCCCCGCGCACAGCGGGTTAGCCTTACGGCATGCCGGAACAACCGCCAACCGCGCCCGAGCAACAGGTACGCGAGTTCGCCGCGGCGTTCCGCCAGTTCCTCGACTGGGTCAATGCAACGGCGGGCGAGGACGAACACAACGAGGTGTCGGCGCTGGTGCGCGACTTCCTCACAGAAGATGGCGCGCGCCACTCCGTCGTGTCCCGTGACCTGCCGCCGTTCGAGCACGTCAACCTGCAGACCGCCGTAAACCACTGGTCCGCGCGCCCGGGCCGGATGGTGGAACTGCGCGGCATCGCGCTGCCGCCGCACCACGGCATGCTGACGCTGCAGCAGCTCGTGGCGGGTGAAGCGCTGCCGCCGCTGCGGCTGACCGCGCCGGCCCTCGTCGACCTGCCGAACGGTCCCGGTTCCACCCTGGGCTGCCTGCGTCTGGCTCTCCTGCTTGTCAGCGACGACGATGGCCGTTACGTCGTGATGATCCAGGCGCCGAACGATCATCAGCCCGAGCTGTCGGTCGAGGTGGCCGGGCTGCCCGTCGACCTGGCCCAGCGCTTGCTCGCCGAGCTCGACCGGCTGCGCGCCGAGCTCAACGTCTACCGCGGCCACCTGCTGGAGGTGTCGCTGTCACCCATGGGCGGCGTCACCCTCACGTTCGCCCCGTCGCCGGGGATCGCCAGGGACGCCGTGGTGCTCCCCGACGTCGTCCTTAGCCGGATCGAACGGCACGCCCTCGGAGTGGCCGAACACCGGCAGGCCCTGCTGGCCGCCGGCCAGCATCTCAAGCGTGGCCTGCTGCTGTACGGCCCGCCCGGCACCGGCAAGACGCACACCACCCAGTACCTGCTCGGCCAGATGACCGGCTACACGCGCCTGGTGCTGACCGGCCGGTCGCTGGTCGCCGTCGGCGGGGTCACCGAGCTGGCGCGCGCGCTGCTGCCCGCGGTCGTCGTGCTCGAGGACGTCGACCTGGTGGCCGAGGAACGCTCGATGGGCCCGGCGTCGAGCCCGGTGCTGTTCGACCTGCTGGACGCCATGGACGGCGCGGCGCCCGACGCGGATCTGCTGTTCCTGCTCACCACCAACCGCGCGGATCTGCTCGAGCCGGCGCTGGCGGCACGGCCAGGGCGGGTCGACGTGGCGGTAGAGATCGCGCTGCCCGACGCGCCCGCTCGCGGGCGGCTGCTGACCCTCTACGGGCAGAGCGTGCCGCTGGCCCTGACAAGCGATGACGTCGCCGTCGCCGTGGAGCGCACGGACGGCACGACGGCGTCGTTCGTCAAGGAACTGATCCGGCGCAGCGTGCTCGAGGCGCTGCAGGAAGACCCGGTGCTGACCGCGGTCACCGGCGCGCACCTGTCCCGCGCGCTCGACGACCTGCTCGACTCCGCGCAGGAGGTCACCCGCACCCTGCTCGGCGTTGGCGTCGACCCGGCCGACCTGCCCGCGGGCGGCGCCCTGCAGGGGGGTCCCGGCATTCCTATGGCGATGCCCTACCGCCGCGCGATGATGATGCGCCGCCTGGGCCGCTTCGGCTGACGCGGCTGACGCGGCTGACGCGGCTGACGCGGCTGAGCAAGGGTAGGAAGCGGTTGTGACAGGCGATGCGAGGGTTCTTGGCGGGCAGGCGACGCCGCGCGGCCGGTACCCGCACCTCAAGCGGGCGGGCGATTTCGTGTACGTCTCGGGCACCAGCGCGCGCCGCCCGGACAACACGATCGCCGGCGCGACCGCCGACGCGATGGGCACCGCCGCGCTGGACATCAGGGCGCAGACCCGCGCCGTCATCGAGAACATCCGCCAGATGCTCGCCGACGCCGGCGCCGGGCTCACCGACCTGGTCCAGGTGACCGCGTACCTGGTCAGCATGAACGACTTCGGCGGGTACAACGAGGTCTACGGTGAGTACTTCGACGAGACCGGGCCGACGCGCACGACGGTCGCCGTCCACCAGCTCCCGCACCCCCACTTGCTAATAGAAATGCAAGCGGTCGCCTACCTCCCCACCGCCGCGGGGCC
>Ga0187808_10000542_pt1 | contig 11953 bp, 10 predicted proteins | sample NC_wetland_sal_i_5_FD_132427 | JGI IMG/M metagenome (GOLD analysis project Ga0187808, IMG submission 132427) | Wetland sediment microbial communities from Neuse River Estuary, North Carolina, USA - ASW_3 | ecosystem: Environmental > Aquatic > Freshwater > Wetlands > Sediment | place: USA: North...
GCTAGGCAGCGGCCCGCGGGGGGTGCGGCCAGCCCGGCTTGGGTTCTCGTGGCACTTCGTAGAGCAGGCGACCCCTTCGCCTAGAAGGCGACCAGTTTCCTGTCCGGAATATCCAAGTATGGGGAGTGCGGCTCCCTAGGCGAAGGGCCCGCGCTCCCGTCAGACGCGCGCGAGGTCGCGGTCCCCTGGGGCTCTGGCGCATTTCCCCGGATAGCAAGCCCTACCCAGTGGTTGTTTTCGATACTGCTGAGGATTTGACCGGTCATGGCCGGTTCAATCTTCAGCACTATGTTCTATCGCGCTCTCGGCGCAGGAGTGAGAGCACCGGACCGGCGACCGACGTCGTTATCGGCACGAGAAGGAGGCAGCGGTGTTGTCGGCGGGGCTGAAGTTGCCGGCGGGGGCGAGGACCGACCCGGTCTCAGCCCTAGAAATCAGCGTGTTGGTTATCCTCGAGCCCGAAGTCCCCCGCGCTCCCGTCAGACGCGTGGACGGCGGTGTGCACGCCAACGGAGAGTCGCGCACCCGCCCAGGCCGCGCCCGACCGGTCCCACCTGGCCAGCACGGCGTGAGATTCCCGATCAATGTATGGAAGGGGCGACTGATGTTGCCGGGAACCGCGTCCGGGCGGGGCGGCCGGCGGCGAGCAGAGGGCTTGCGTTCCGGTCGCGGGGGAGCGAAAGCGGGAGGGGCGCCGCGGAACGTTACACGGGCGTAATAGCTGGTAGATAAGGGGCAAGGGGTCTGCTGCCCGGACGCGGAAACCAACGCGGGGCAGTGGCCGTTGAGAACAGAGAAACACCTGCCCACTAAGGTGGATCATGACTGAACGGGTGCGTGACCGGGAGCCGGCTCGTGGACGACGAGCGCGTCATCAGATGCAGTTCGGCTAGGACGTGGCGTGTGGCGGGTAGCACGACATACTGTCAGTAGACGAGGTCGTAAGTTAGCGGGCCAGACGCGCCCGGGGCCTACCGAGGAGGGCCTTTGGTACTCGATACGGGGCGCGGTCGCGAGCACGAGCTTGATGACCTCGTGACCAAAGCACAGCGGATCGGCACGGCGGTCGAGTCCGTGATCGACGGGAAAGCGGAAGTCGTCAGGCTGGCGCTCACCGTTCTGCTCGCGGAGGGCCACCTGCTGATCGAAGACGTTCCGGGCGTGGGCAAGACGATGCTCGCCAAGGCGCTCGCCCGGTCGATCGACTGCTCCGTGCGGCGCATCCAGTTCACGCCCGATCTGCTGCCCAGCGACATTACCGGAGTCAGCGCCTATAACCAGGAACGCCGGGAGTTCGAGTTCAAGCCTGGGCCGATTTTCGCGAACATCGTCGTCGGCGACGAGATCAACCGCGCATCACCGAAAACGCAGTCCGCCATGCTCGAATGCATGGAAGAACGGCACGTCACGGTCGACAGCACCACGTACCAGCTCGAGACGCCTTTCATGGTCATCGCGACGCAGAACCCGGTCGAGATGGAAGGCACCTACCCGCTGCCCGAAGCGCAGCGCGACAGGTTCACCGCCCGCATATCGATCGGCTACCCGACCGCGGCCGCGGAGATGGAGATGCTCGACACCCACGGGTCGTCGTCTCCGCTCGATCAGCTGAAGCCGGTCGCGGCGGCGCCAGACGTGCGCGGGCTCATCCGCGCTGTCCGCGGGGTGCTGGTATCCGTCCAGGTCAAGGAGTACATCATCGCCCTGGCCGCGGCCACGAGAACGGCGCCGGAACTGCGTCTTGGCGCGTCGCCGCGCGCCGCGCTGCACCTGCTGCGGGCGAGCAAGGCGCGGGCGGCACTGGACAGCAGAGAGTACGTGATCCCCGACGACGTCCAGGCCCTGGCGGTCCCAGTGCTCGCGCACCGGCTGCTGCCAACCGCCGAGGCACTGGTCGAGCGCCAGCTCCCCGAGCAGGTGGTGGCCAAGCTGGTCGCGGAACTCCCGCTGCCTCATCCGTGACCGGGAGGTGCCATGGGGAAGCTCTTCAGCACGCTGACCACGCGGGGCAGGAGTTTCGTCGCGGCCGGCTTCGCCGCGGTGCTATGCGGCGTATTCATCCCCGAGCCTGACCTGCTCCGCATCGGCCTGCTGCTCATGGCGCTGCCGCTGCTTTCCTCGTTCGGCGCCGGCCGGGCCCGGTACCGACTCTCCTGCGTCCGCCGCATGACCCCCGGGCGCGTGCCCGCCGGGCAGGCCGCCGAGGTCACCATCCGGCTGGCGAACGTCTCCAGGCTGCGCACCGGGCTGCTGCTCGGCGAGGACACGGTGCCCTACGCGCTCGGCAGCAGGCCGCGTTTCGTGCTCGACGGCATCGGCAGCGGCGGCAGCAGGGAGTTCCACTACCAGGTGCGGCCGGACACGCGCGGGAAGTACATCGTCGGCCCGCTGCAGGTCCGGGTCGCCGACTCCTTCGGGCTGGTGTCCATCGGGCGCTCGTTCACCAGCACGAGCACGCTGACCGTCACGCCGCGGATCATCGCGCTGAGCCGCCCGCCGCTGGCAGGCAACTGGCTCGGCGACAGCGAGCACGGCCGGAGGAGCATCGCGGCTACCGGCGAGGACGACGTGGCGCCCCGCGCGTACCAAACCGGCGACGGCCTGCACCGGGTCCACTGGCGATCCACCGCGCGATACGGGGAGCTGATGGTGCGCCGCGAGGAGCAGCACTGGCGCAACACGGCCTCCCTCTTCCTCGACACCCGGCGCTCCGCGCATTTCGTGGCGTCATCGTTCGAGCTCGCGGTGACCGCGGCCGCCTCGATCGGCGTGCACCTGGCCGGCGAGGGGTTCGACGCCAGGCTGGTGACGGACACCGGAGAGGTCCCCGCCCAGGGCACGTTCCGTGACACGCTGCTCGACACGCTCGCCGTCATCCACATGTCGCGCGAAGGCGGGCTGGCCGCCGGCATCGACGCGCTCACCATGGCGGGCGGGCAGATCATCGCGATCCTCGGGCGGGTAACCGCGGAACAGGCCACGCAGCTCGCCGCCACCAGACGCGGCACAGCGCAAGCGATGGCGCTGCTGCTGGTGCCCGATGGCAGCGGGCCCGGCGTCCCGGCCGCGGCCGAGGTACTGATCGGCGCGGGCTGGCGGGTGGCCACCGTGACGGACGGGGCCAGGCTCGCCGCCGCGTGGAACGAGCTGCATCAAGGCAATACCGGGGTGCCGCCAAGCGCCGCGATGGCCAGCCTGGCACCGGAGCGCTGAGCGATGGGCAGCCACCGCAGGACCATCGCCGCGGCCGCCGCGACAATGCTGGCCTCCCTGTCGCTGTACCCGATCTTCTACGGCTTCGCGTGGTTCTGGGCGGGTGTGGGAGCGACGCTGACGGTCGCCCTAGCGGGCACGCTGACCCGGCTGCGGCGGCTGCCTGTCCTCGTTTGCTTGCTCGGCGGGCTGGCCGGGCTGCTGCTTTACCTCAACGTCGCGTTCGAGAGCGCCAGGTCCTGGATCCACCTAGTGCCGAACCCGACCTCGCTGCGCCTGCTGTGGGACCTGGCGGCGCTGGGCTTCCAGCAGTCCTCCAAATACGCTCCCCCCGTGCCGGAACTGCCCGGCATGATGCTGCTCGTCGCCGCCGGCATCGGGCTGACGGCGCTGCTGACCGACCTGATCGCGGTGCGGCTCGAGAGCGCGGCGCTGGCCGGCCTCCCGCTGCTGCTGCTGTGGACCGAGCCGTTCACGCTCAGCGTCTCGCGCAACGGGCTCGGCTTGGCGGTCACCTTCTGCCTGGGGACCGCGGGTTACCTCGCCCTGCTGAGCAGCGAGGGCAGAGACAAGATCCGGGAGTGGGAGCGGCCCAACCCCGGCCCGGACGAGCTACCTGATACCCGCGCGCTCGCGACGACCGGCCGCAGGGTAGGCGTCGCGTCAGTGGCGGTGGCACTGTGCGTGCCGCTGTTCGTACCAGGACTGCACGCCACCCGGCTGTTCAGCAACGGGCAGCCAGGGATCGGCGGCAACGGCGGAACGGGCACCGGCGTCTCGTTCCCCGACCCGAACATTCAGCTGAGCAAGGAACTGCACGAGTCCAGCCCCTCGACGGTCTTCACCTACACGAGCTCCGACCAGACACCGGGGTACTTCCAGATCTACGTGGCCGACAACCTGACCTCTTCCGGATTCACGATGTTCAGCCAGCCGGAGTCGCTGGCCAGCGTGACCCAGGAGCAGCCGCTGCCCCCGCCGCCCGGCCTGACGAATACCACCTGGGAGGCTCCGGAGAACACGTCTGTGACGCTGAGCCGGTCGGTCGGCCAGGACGCCCTGTCCGCGCTGCCCCTCCCCTACCCGCCCACCAAGGTGACCGCGGCGGGATCGGTCAAGATCGACCGGTCGACCTTGATGGTCTTCGACAACAACATCCGTCTCGCCGGCCTCAACTACGAGGTGACCAGCCTCGACCAGGACCCCCCTGAATCCGTCCTCAACGAGGCGCCCGCTGCTCCGTCGACCATCACCAGCCACTATCTCCAGGTGCCAACGTCGTACCTGTCGCTGCGCAAGCTCGCCGAACAGGTGGTCGCCAAGGCTAAGACTCCCTTCGAGGAGGCCCTCGACCTCCAGGACTGGCTGGGAGACACGAACTTCAAGTACACGCTCGAGGCGCCGACGATCGACAGCGCGAGCGGGCTAACGAATTTCCTTTACGTCACGAAGAAGGGCTACTGCCTGCAGTTCTCCTTCGCGATGGCGGTGCTCGCGCGGCTGCTGTACATCCCGTCCCGCGTCGCGTACGGCTACACCGCCGGTTCTCAGGTGCAGGGCGGCGGCTGGCAGGTCACCACGCACGACGCGCACGCCTGGCCGGAGCTGTACTTCCAGGGCTACGGCTGGCTGAGGTTCGAGCCGACACCGGTAGGCGCCACGGGGCAGGGCACGGCGACCACGCCGTCGTACACCGACCAGCCGGCCGACGAAGCGACCAACCAGCTTCCCCCGGCGATACTAGGAACCGCCGGCTCCGCCGGATCCGGCAGTGCGCACAGCAACGCCTCAGCGGCGCTGCAGCATCAGCTGAACATCGGTGACGAGGAAAACAACGGCGCCGCCGGCCCGATCCCGTCGCCCGGGCTGAGCGGGTGGGACGTGTTCGGACTCGTCATGCTCGGCCTGTTCGCGCTGGCCTTGCTCGCGGCGGTGGCACCCGGCTGCGCGCGGGTGCTGATCAGGCGCAGGCGATGGCGGTCCGGCGCGCGCGGCGGCGACGCGGGGATAGCACACGCCGCATGGCGCGAGCTGCGCGACGACCTGGTGGACTATCGCGCCGGGTACTCGGCGAGCGAGACGCCGCGCGCGCTCGCGGCCCGGGTCACGGGCGCCCTGCCCCTGACCACGCCCGCCGAGTCGGCGCTACGGCGGGTCTGCATGGCGGAGGAGCGTGCCCGGTACGCGGGCCGGCCGGACAAGGGAACGGGCCTGCGAGAGGACAGCGCGACGATCAGGCGCGCGATCGCGGTGGCCTCGCCGCGCCGGATACGGTGGCTCGCCCGGGTGTTCCCGTCGTCGGTCGTGACCCCGGCGATGATCAGGGTCGCTCAGGTGGCGGACTTTTCCGGCAGGCTGAACTACGACGTGCTCAGCAAGACCAGGATGGGTAACCGCCATGGCGGGGCCGGATCGCCGTCAGGTCAAGCAGCCGACGAGTCAGCGGTCGGTACCGGGAAGGCACTCGTGCCGGCGGGCACGCGGGACGACTAGCCGCGGCACCCCTGCCCGCGGGCAACCCTACGGAAGGCATGCGAAATTAAGGGCAGCGGGCGCGTTCCGTCAGGCTTGACGGCACGTCCGTTGGCCGGCGGAAGAGGTCCGCGCCGACAGGCCGGGGCTCACATCCCCCCTTCCTGCCGCCTGCGCCAACGCTCGTCGAGGCGCTCCATCATCGCGCCACGACCAGTCTTGCCACGGGTCTTACGGCCCCCGCGGGGCTTAGCCGCCGGCCCGCGCGCTGGCACGCCGATCGCCGAGCCGGCCACGTGCCGCCAGCCATTCAGCGACAAGATGCCGCACACCAACATGACGGCGAAACCGCCTACAGCGAGCCAGACAAGTGGCAAGACCACTCCCGCCGCGACCATGCCCGCGCCCACCGCGAAGCCGCCGGTAGCCTGAACGGCCCGGCGCTTGTAGTGCACACGGGGATCGCTGGAACGTACTAGCCGTACCAGCCTCCGATCCTCCCTGTGGAGCGCCTGCTCGATCTGCTCGAGCTGACGCTGCTCATGCTCAGAGAGCGGCACGACGCCTCCCATGGAACCCGTGGGGTGGGGTGACTTTCACCTCACTTACGAACCTGGTTCATTTCCCAGGATACGAGGCTCCCCGCGTGCGTTGGAAGAGGGCGGCCGGCCCCCGGAATCAGAGGGGGGAGATGAAGACGGCGGACGGTCGCCAGGAACCAGGGCGGCCGGCCGTACCGCGTCGCTGCCGAACCTGCGGGCGATCTGGTCAACCGCGCGCTCCGCCTCGCGCCAGCCCGTCGGCCGGTCACCGAACGCGAGCTGTCTCGCCGCGCCCGTAGCGGGTCGCAGGCCCGCCGCCCGCACACCTACGAGCCGCAGCCGCGCCCTGGCGTCCAGCCCGGAGCCCTCGTACAAGGCGCACGCGGTCGCGTAGATCTCCCTGGCCACGTCCGTTGGCTCGGCCAGCGTCTTAGACCTGGTAATGGTCTTGAAGCTGGCCAGCCGCAGCTTCACCGAGATCGTCCGCGCCACGCACCCGGCGGCGCGCAGCGCCTGGGCCGTCCGGCCGGACAGCCGCAGCAACTCCCTGCGGATTACCTCGGGGTCGTCGACATCGGCGGAAAACGTCTCCTCCGCGCCGACGCTTTTTTCTTCCCGGCGCGGCACGACCTGACGCTCGTCGCGTCCCCACGAGAGCGCCCACAGATGCTCGCCCGCGGCGCCGAGTTCCCGCTGCAGCGTGGCGAGCGGAACGTGAGCGATATCACCAACGGTGCGCAAGCCCAGCCGGGCGAGGACTTCTTCGGCCCGGTCGCCGACACCCCACAGCGCGCTGGCCGGAAGCGGGTGCAGGAACTCCAGCAGGCCCGCGGCGGGGACCACGAGCAGGCCGTCCGGCTTGCACCGGGCGGACGCGATCTTGGCGACGAACTTGCGCGGCGCCACTCCGACCGAGCAGGTGATGCCCTGCTGCTCACGGATCTGCGTCTTGATCAGCCGCGCTATCCCCGCGGGCGGGCCGAGCCTGCGCAGCGCGCCTGACACGTCGAGGAAGGCCTCGTCGAGCGACAGCGGCTCCACCTCGGGGGTGACCGCGCGGAAGATCGCCATGACCTCCTTCGACACCTCGCCGTACAGCCGGTGTCGGGGCGGGATGAAAATTGCTTGCGGGCACAGCCGCCGAGCCCGGCCGACCGGCATCGCCGAGCGGACGCCGAACGCGCGTGCCTCGTAGGTGGCGGAGAGCACCACGCTCCTGGGCCCGAGGCCGCCCACCACCACAGGCAGGCCCGCGAGATCGGGGCGGTCCCGCACCTCTACGCTCGCGTAGAAGGCGTCCATGTCGGCGTGCAGGATGTGGCATCCGGCGTCGTCGGGGAGCGCGGCTCCAGGCACGCGACCTGTCCTGGTCTTCAGCGGTGGCCGAGCACGTGCAGCCGGGCGGCTATGTCGCGCAGCGCCGGATAGACGGCCGCGGCCTCCTCAAGGTCCCGCAGCGCGTCGGCGGTGCCCGGATCCGCTCCTGCTCCCGGGAGCAGGCCCGCGAACACCCGGATGCCGTGCGCGTCGCCAGCCCGCAGGCCGGCGCCCTCGATCAGCGACGTCAGCCCGGCCAGGGTGAACCGCCGCGGCACCCCGGCGCCGGCGCCGCCCGCGCCGTCTCCTCCATCGTCGAGCAGCCGCCGCGCCTCCTCGTACCGCCCGGCGAGCGCGCGCTGCAGCACCGCGGACACCTTGTTAGCGGCGAGCACGCTGACCGCGGCGTCCGGGCGCAGGACCCGCGCGATGGCGGCCATCGCCGCGGCGGGCGAGTCCACGTACTCCAGCACGTTGTGGCAGATCACGAGGTCCGCGGCGGACCGGCCGACCAAGCCGTCAAGCCCGTCGGCCTCCCCCTGCACCGCGGTCAGCGCGACCTGCATCTCGGCGGCGCGCCGCTGCGCGGCCGCGAGCGCGTCGGGGCTCGGATCTACCACGGTCACATGGTGCCCGAGCGCCGCGAACGGCACCGCGAACCCGCCCGTGCCGCCGCCGACGTCCACGATGTCGAGCGCGGCCCGGCCGGCTCGCGCCGCTCGCATCGCCACCACATTCTGGAGCACGTCCCATACCAGCGTCGACCGCCCAGCGTCGCGCTTGCGCTCGACGTCTGGCCCGCGCATGCCCGGCACCGCGCTCGCGGGAACCTCTGCGGTCATTCCACACCTCTTCCAAGGTTCATGGTGCAGTCTCACTGTAGTGCGGCCGGCCAGCACGGCGACACGCTGGGCAGCAACCGCGTCTGCTACTTTACGCAATCGACGCTGTCACACATTGTTAACGGGAGGAGGCTGAACGCGGGAAGCGCTCTTCCCGTTCAAGGAAACGTGGAGACCTCAGAAATCGGTGGAGACGGGGGGCCAAATCCGACACGCCCCCATCCGCGAATGATGCCCCGAAGAGCACCGTCGGCCCGTATGCTCATCCGCATGCCTGCGACCTCCAGCCATCTCGAGCTGCCGAACCCGAGGCGTCTGCTGTGGACTGCGGCGTGGAACATGGCGGAGTCGGTCGGGCTTCCGTTCGGCGCGTACATCGTGGTCACCGACCTGGTCAGCCCGGACGCCGGGCTGCTCGCGGGTACCGCGGTCGTCTGGCTGCTCATCGCGATCCGCAAGCTGGTCTCCGGCTCGGTCTCCGCGCTGCTGATGATTTCCGCGATCGTGCTGACCATCCAGACGGTGGTCGCGATCAGCACCGGCTACATGTGGATGTTCCAGCTCCAGTTCCCGCTGGCCAACCTGGCGATGAGCGTGGTGTTCGCGAGGACGGCGCCGACCCGCAAGCCGCTGGTGGCACAGCTCGCCGAGGAAGTCGTCGAGCTCAGGCAGCCGGAAGCACACCACCCCGGGCTGCACCGGTTCTTCCAGGGCGCCACGTGGTTCTGGGCCGGGCTGTTCCTGGTGCTGACGCTGGGCATGGCGGTCATGATGGAAACCGAGCCGTACAAACTCTTCATGCTGCTGTCCTCGGCGGTCACCGTCGGCCTCACACTCTTCGGCGCGGCCGTCTGCGTCATCTGGTTCCTCGCGGTCCTGCGCCGCCTAGGCCTGCGCCTGCGCTTCGTCGGGGCATGATTTACCGTTAGCCTCGGGAGGGCTAGGGCGGGAGGAAATAAGAGCTACGCGTCGGGGGTGACGGTGGGCTTGAGCTCCGCGATCCTGGCGAGCAGGCCGTTGACGAACGACGGGGACGCGTCCGTGGACAGGTCCTGCGCGAGCAGGACGGCCTCGCTGATCGCCACGCCGTCGGGCACGTCGTCAGCCCAGAGGAGCTCGTAGATCCCGATGCGCAGCACGTTCCTGTCGACGGCCGGCAGCCGCTCCAGGGTCCAGTCCACCGCGTTCTGCGAGATCAGGGAGTCGATCTGGTCCTGGTGCGCGGCGACGCCGCGTACCAGGACCGCCGCGTATTCCGGCACCGGCTGCTCGCCTGTCGACTGGCGCTCGGAGAGCAGCTCGAGGACGGGCAGGCCACGCAGTTCGGCCTCGAAAAGGATGTCAAGCGCCCGCTTGCGGGCCTTGCTGCGAGCGGCCAACGCTACGCCCGGCCGAGGTACTGGCCGGTGCGGGTGTCCACCTTGACCTTCTCGCCGGTGGTGATGAACAGCGGTACCTGGATCTGCGCGCCGGTCTCCAGGGTGGCCGGCTTGGTGCCGCCGGTCGACCGGTCGCCCTGCAGGCCGGGGTCGGTCTGCGAGATCACAAGCTCGACCGCGGCGGGCATGTCCACGTACAGCGGGGTGCCCTCGTTGAACGCGATCGTGACCGTCTGCTCCTCGAGCAGGTAGTTCGCGGCGTCGCCGACGACCGCGGACGGGATTCTCGGCTGGTCGTAGTCGGACATGTCCATGAACACGAAGTCGTCGCCCTCGCGGTACAGGTACTGCATCTCCCGCTTGTCCACGTTGGCCACGTCGACCTTGACGCCCGCGTTAAAGGTCTTGTCGACGACCTTTCCCGACAGCACGTTCTTCAGCTTCGTCCGCACGAAAGCAGGGCCCTTGCCCGGCTTGACGTGCTGGAACTCGACGACATTCCAGAGCTGCCCCTCGAGGTTCAGCGTGATGCCGTTCTTCAGGTCGTTCGTGGTTGCCACGGGTCGTCTCCCATTACAGGACCAGCAGTTCCCTGGTGGTCGAAGTCAAGATGCGGGCTCCCCCGCCCGCCATCACGACCAGGACGTCCTCGATCCGGACGCCGCCCTTTCCTGGCAGGTACACACCAGGCTCGACGGTGACAGGAACCCGATCGGCCAGTTTACCCGTTCTGCCGTATCCCAGCATCGGCGCCTCGTGGATCTCCAGGCCCACGCCGTGCCCGAGTCCGTGCTGGAAGTGCTCGGCGTGCCCGGCCGCCTCGATCACCTCGCGGGCGGCGGCGTCTACCGCTCCCGCCTCCGCGCCGACCTCGACCGCGTCGATCCCGGTCCGCTGCGCCTCCGCGACGAGATCGTAGACGTCCCGCTGCCAGCCGGCGGGCTCGCCGACCGCCACGGTGCGGGTCATGTCCGCGTGGTACCCGCCGTACAGCGCGCCGAAGTCCATGGTCACCAGGTCGCCGCGGCGCAGCGGCCGGTCGGTGGGCGCGTGGTGCGGGATGGCGCCGTTCGGGCCGCTGGCCACGATGGTCTCGAACGCGGGCCGGTCCGCCCCGAGCTGGGTCATGCGGTAATCCAGAAGAGACGCGAGCGCACGTTCGGACAAACCAGGACAGATCTGTGGCAGGACATCAGCGAGGGCTTGCGAGCTAATCCGGCAGGCGGCGGCGAGCAGCTCAAGCTCGGACGGATCCTTAACCATCCGTAGTTCCTCGATTTTTCTTCCGAACGGAACCGTGCTGACTCCCTCAGCCTTTGCCGCGAGCGCGGCGTGCCGCTCGACCGTCATCTCGTGCGCCTCGAACGCCAGCTTCGCCATGCCCCGCCGGACCGCCTCGGCGGCGAGCCTGCCCTCGATGAAGCGCTCGCTGATCAGCTCGAGGTCCGGGGCGTCGCGCTCGGCCGCGAGCGTGTACCTGGAATCGGTGGCGAGCACCCCCTCGCCGTCGGCGGGCAGCAGCAGCGCGGCGTTTGAGCTGGCCAGGCCGGTGAGATAACGGACATTCGGCCCGAGGGTAATGAGCACGGCGTCCGCGTCGAGTTCTTTGACCATGTCTTGCGCGCGGCGCCTGCGTGCCTGGTGAATTTCCGGCATGTCCTGAGAGTACGCCTCGCGCCGCCCGCGCCAGCCCGCTCCCACGACGCGCTAAAGGTGTACTTGGGTGCGCAGAGGACAGTCGTCCGCCGCCCGGTTTTGCGACGAGATCCGCACCCGGCGCATAGAACGTGATTTCAAGGATCGTGGATACTTAGGCACCCTATAGGGTCTCTAAGTATCCACGCTGATCCTTGGCGCCGGGGGCGCTCGGCTTCGGCGTGCCGGACATACGTGCCCGACTCGGCCTATGCACGCCTAAGTACGCCCCCTTGGGTTGATTTCAGGCGGTTAGGGTGGCGATTCGCTCGATGTCCGCTACGCGGGTGTCGTGGGTCGGGGCCAGTGGGGTTACGTTGAGCGTTGTGACGCCTGCTTCGGCGAAGGCTTCCAGGCGCTCGGCGACGTAGCCGTCCGGGCCGATCAGGGACGTCTTCTCGACCAGCTCGGCCGGGACCAGCGCCGCCGCCTCGTCCTTGCGGCCGGCCAGGTAGGCGTCCTGGATCCGGGTGGCCGCGTCCTCGTAGCCGAA
>Ga0187808_10000543_pt1 | contig 11948 bp, 9 predicted proteins | sample NC_wetland_sal_i_5_FD_132427 | JGI IMG/M metagenome (GOLD analysis project Ga0187808, IMG submission 132427) | Wetland sediment microbial communities from Neuse River Estuary, North Carolina, USA - ASW_3 | ecosystem: Environmental > Aquatic > Freshwater > Wetlands > Sediment | place: USA: North...
CCACCACCTTGGCGTTTCCACCCATCAGGTCGAACAACGCTCGCATGTTGTAAGGAACCATCCAACTGTACTGTGCGGCATTTCCTTCCACGTAATACCGCGGCGCTGCCGGATCCACTTGGATAAAGGAGCCGTCTTTCCGGCGCGGCTCGATATAGCCGGTTTTCGTGTCGAAGATGTTCCTCCAGAATTGTGCCCTTTTCATGAAAGTCCGGTAGGTGTCCAGGTCGCCGATCGCTTGAGCAAATTGGGCGATAGAAAAATCCGCCGTGGTGAACTCCAGCATTTGAGAGGGGCCGCTATGGAGCTTATCCGAGCGGACGGTGTCGGGGCCAATGTAGTTGTACTTGAGATAGTCGTTGAGATTGTCCCATTCCGGGCAGGACTGCGCGTGTGCGTCCGGGTCAGTAGCGCCTTTAAGCATGGCCGCGAGTGCGGCCTTGGGGTCGAAGTCTCGTGCGCCGAACGCATAAACGCTCGCGATGATCGGCGAAGAGGGGTTCCCGACCATCACGCAGGCCTCGCTGTTCGCCACCGGCCAGACGGGTAGACCGCCACCCTGTTCCGCATCCAAAACCAACGACTTGACCATGTCGCTCGTTTCTTTGGGAAAGAGCAGCGCCAACAGTTGCACTTGGCAGCGGTAAATGTCCCAGCCGGAGAAGTTGGCGTAGACGTCGAAGCCCTGTGCCAGGTGGATCTGGTGGTCAAAACCTACGTATTGGCCATCAACGTCGTTGAAGATGTTGGGGTGCAACAGGGCATGATAAAGGGCGGTGTAGAACACTCGCTTCTCGTCCTCCGTGCCGCCGCTTACTGTGATTAGGCCCAGATCATGATTCCACAGTTTGCGGCCCGCCTGACGTACAGCGTCGAAACTCCAACCCGGAATCTCACTCTCGAGATTCTTCCCAGCCTTCGCCTCGCTAACGTACGAGAGGGCGACCTTCATCTCGACCGGCTGGCCATCTGTTGTGTCGAACTCGACGAAGCCGCCCGTTTTGGTCCCGGTCGCGGAACGCTGGCCGGGATTCAAGGATGGACCCATCCAGGTTCCGAAACCGTTAAAGGGGCGGTTAAATTCCGCGGCGAAATACACCGTGTATTGGTTCTGCTTCATGCCGCAGAAGCGGCCGGTGGATACGCTCCCCGCAATGCTCCTGTCGCCCGTGATTTCAATTGTGGCGCTGCTTACCCGGCTGGCGTTATGGCCTACGTTGATAAGCAAACTCGAGTGCGCAGAAGGCGGGAATGCAAAGCTGCCAATGCCGGCCCGCGTCGTCACCGTCAGTTGCACCTTAATCCCGTTATCAAGGGTCACGGAGTAATACCCCGGTGAAGCCGCCTCGTTCGCATGGGAAAACTTTGCCGCATGAGCTTTCTCATTCGTCGCCGGCGAAGCGGTTATGGTCCCTGCAACAGGTGTTATGAGAAAATCGCCCATGATTTGGCAGCCGGGGCCACTCAAGTGGGTCAGGCTGAAACCCCGAATTTCATTGTCGTCGTACAAGTAGCTTCCAGCATGTCTATTGTCAAATCCCCTCAGCGTGTCCGGACTCCACTGGATCATTCCAAAGGGCAGCGCCGCTCCGGGAAACGTGTTTCCCATGTCGGCTCCCGCGCTCCCAACATAGGTGTCCACGTATTCTGTCAGCCCCGTGTTCGCACCGGAAACCGCTGGATTTGACGCGGTTTGCGCGGCGCTCCTACTCGTTTGTGCAGAGTTGGGAATGCTGTCTCCGAGAAGCAGCACTGAAACTAGAAGGGAAATGAGCAAGGAAGTTCTGAAACCGCTTCGCATAACGTCCTCCATTTGGAGTGCGGCCGCTTTCGTTCAGGCCAGCTTGCTGGCCGTGCACTCCAGGACCGGGAATGTTTTTACACAACTCGCGGACTCATGGCTGAGAACGTGTGAAAAAATCAAAGCAGCTCATCCCGCAAATCGGGACGAAGGCACGAAGAAACGCAAAGGCGGACTCCTCTGTTTGCTTTGCGGCCTTTGCGCACTTTGCGACTTTGCGTGAAACCGCTTTGTCTTTCCACGCATTAGTTCACACGCCTGGCGCCGTGGGCTATTCTCTGCCGCCGCTCCGCAGCTGTGCTTGCCGCGCTTGCACGGTCTCTTTGGCCTTCGCGAAGGCGCTCGCTACCTCGCCACTTGTGCTGGACCGCGAAACTATGGGCAGGGCAACCAGAAAGGAGGCCACGGCGCCAATTAAGACGCCCGACAAGACCGGCGCCAGTCCCCCTTTGGGCGCCATGGCGATATAAGCAAAGATGCTTCCCGGCGCCGGCGTGGCCACCAAACCCGCGTGCATCAAAACAAACGTTGCCGTCGCAGACATCCCACCCGCTATCATGGCGAGCACGGTTGGGGGGTTCATCAAAACATACGGGAAGTAGATTTCGTGCACGCCGCCCAGAAAGTGAATCACCATGGCCCCAGGAGTGGACTGCTTCACCTCACCTTTCCCGCATAGCCAATACGCGCAGAGTAGCCCCAGCCCTGGGCCAGGGTTGGTCTCCAGCAGAAAAAATATGGACTTGCCGGCTTGCTTTGCCTCGGCTATTCCCAGAGGCGCCAGGACGCCGTGGTTGATGGCGTTATTCACGAACAAGACTTTTCCCGGCTCAATGAGCAGGGAGATCAAAGGCAAAACCCCCGCTTGCGTAATCCGCTTCGCGCCGGCTCCGAGAGTGAGCGTCAGCGCTTGCATGAAAGGTCCGGCAAGCGTGTAGGCAAGTAAGGTAAGGCCCAGACCAACCAGGCCGGCGGAGAAATTCGTTACCAGCGCTTCCAGGGTCTTGGGCGTTTTTCCTTCCAGAAGCTGGTCAACTTTCTTGATCGACCATCCGCCCAATGGGCCCAGGGTCATAGCGCCGATGAACATTGGGACGCTGCTACCTACAGCGGCACCCATCGTGGCCAGTGCGCCTACCACCCCCCCGCGGGTGCCGTAGACCAATCGGCCCCCGGTGAATCCAATCAGCACGGGCAGCAAATACATGATGAGCGGGGACACCAGTGCGGCGATGTGTTCATTTGGGATCCAGCCCCGGGGAATAAAGAGAGCGGTGATCAGTCCCCAGGCTATGAGAGCCGCAATGTTCGGGATGACCATTCCTGCCAGAAAACTGCCCAACTGTTGCAGCTTCGCTCGGATCATTCGACCTCCACTATCTGAACCTCGGGAAGCAGGCTATGGATACGCGCCAAATCCGCCATTTTGCTGCCGTCTATCGTGACTGCGGCGGCGCTGGCGGCCATGGCGAGGCGAAATGAGTCGCGGAAAGATAGGTGATTCACTTCGCCATAAGCTAGCGCTGCCACCATCGCATCGCCGGCTCCGATGCTGCTCCGCGCGGCCACCGCTGGGGGGCGGGCTGCCAGTAATTCCCGACAGGTACCCGCGACCGCTCCATCTGCCCCCATCGAGATCACAACTTCTTCGGCGCCCATTTCCAGCAATTGGCGGGCTGCCTCAGCCTGTTCGCGGCGAGTGCTCAATCGGACTTGAAGCAGTTCTTCAACTTCGGCCCGATTGGGCTTGATCAAAAGGGGCTTGGCCTCGAGTCCTCGCTTCAGCGCAGGGCCTCCTGTGTCCAGCATGCACCTTGCTCCCAAAGCGTTTGCAACGAGCATGAGTTCCGAAAACGTTTCGGACGGGGCGCCGGGCGGCAGGCTTCCGGAAAAGATCATCAATTCACATCGGGGACCGTATTCTTTGATCTTTTGTTTTATCGCTTGCAGATGTTCAGGAAACACTCGGAAGCCGGGTTCGTTAAGCTCGGTTTCTGTCCCGCACACTGGGTCGAGGATCTTCAAGTTAACTCGAGTCTCACCCGGGACGTTACAGAAGTCCGCCGGAATACCGCTTGCGGCGAGCGCCTCGAGAATCACTCGACCGTTGCCTCCCGCGATAAACCCCAGCGCGCAAACTTCGGCGCCAAATTCCTTGAGTGCGTTAGCGACATTGATTCCTTTGCCGCTGGCATCAATCTGCCTCACTTCTCCGCGGTTGGTCTTGCCTACCTCAAAGCGCGGAACCGTGAGGCTCTTGTCGATGGCCGGATTCAAAGTGACGGTTGCAATCATGCTTTTGTGGCGCTGGCATCCCAACGGGAGAGGCGCGCCGCGAATCACTGCTTACTGCCCGCCGCGTAGCGCCAGCGTCCCACCGGCTGGTTTAGCACGCCGTGGGAAAGCACTTCCAAGCGGTCATTTGCGTGCTGACTTCAGCAGCGGGCGATTGTACCTGAACCATAACAACATTGGGAGAGCAATTGGTCCTCTGCGTAGAAGAGTCATTGGGCTGAACCAATTGACGAGAATCACCCCACCCCTGCGCGTGTTGACCCAGTTGACGTGCGAAGTCGCCCCTCGCCGGACCGCGAATTGTCATAGGAAAGGCTAGCGGAAAAAGACGACGGCCTGGAACTAGGGTGCGGAAGCCCGCCATGACAAATAGTCACTAAAATCGGATGTCCATGCATTACCAGTTTAACCGCGGGTACGCTTGAGCCGCTAGACATAAGCTGTTGAATTTCTCAATACCTCCCCGTTTTCACAATCGCATTTGGCCTATAGCTTGCTAAGGGTAAGTAAGTGGTACTCTTAGGGCAAAATTCAATCCTCAAGCAAATAATCGCTTCCAGGAGGCTCGATTCGCATGGCACAGGACCTTCCCCGAATATCGGCGAACGTCGTCATACCTAAGCCTTTGTTACAGCAGGTCTTCGACAACCTTCGGGCTTCCGACTTCAGCCTTATCGGCCCGACGGTGCGCGAGGGGGCGGTGGTGCTCGACGAGATTTCGCGCCTGGAAGACCTCCCGCTGGGCTGGATGGCAGAGCAAGCGCCTGGGCGTTACCGCCTTAAGCAGACAGGCCATCAGGAATACTTTTTCTACGGCGTAGGGCCGGATAGTTGGAAGAAGTTTCTCCATGTGCCCCAACTCAAGCTCTTCTCGGTGGAGAAGACGGACGGGAAATGGGTATTCAAGCCCAATCAGGATGCGATACCGCCGCGCGCTTTCATCGGCGTTCGGGCATGTGACCTGAGCGCGATCGGTGTCCATGATCGCGTTTTTCTCAGTGGGGAGTTCCAAGATCCCCATTACATGCGCCGGCGGGAGCGAATCTTCATCCTGGCGGCCAACTGCGGGCGGGCCTACTCCACTTGTTTTTGCACCTCCATGAAGACCGGCCCGAAAGTAACAGGAGGTTTTGATCTGGCCTTGACTGAACTTCCTAATGCCTTCGTCATCGAAGTGGGTTCAGAAATGGGTTCAGAGATGCTTCGCGACGTCTCCTGGGAGCCCGCCACGGCCTTCGATTTGGGCCGCGCGGCGCAGAGCGTGCAGAACGCCGAACGCGAAATCGAGCGCCAGCTCTCGACCGATGACCTGCCCAAAATGCTTTACGACAACCTTGAGCATCCCCGCTGGGATGATGTGGCCGCGCGCTGCCTGAGCTGTGGCAACTGCACTCAAGTTTGCCCCACTTGCTTCTGCGTCACCGTCGAGGACACCTGCGACCTGAAAGCCACGGTGGCAGAGCGGACGCGCATCTGGGATTCGTGTTACGTGCAAGAGTTCTCACACGTCCATGGCGGCAACATCCGGCCCACCATTCGTTCGCGTTACCGTCAATGGTTGACCCACAAGCTGGCTTCCTGGATCGACCAATTTGGGACTTCGGGATGCGTGGGTTGTGGCCGATGTATCACTTGGTGTCCCGTGGGAATTGATTTGACTGAAGAAGTTAAAGCCATTCGCGAGAAGGTCCAACGATGAGCCTAGCCCCTACTCCTATAGAATCGCACATGATGCCGGACGCGATGTTACCGGATCCGGCAACCATCGAGGATATCCAACCCGAGGCCGAAGGCATCTCGACGTTTTCCTTGGTCTTTTCCGATCCAGCCCGAGCTTCGACGTTCCACTTCCGGCCGGGGCAGTTCAATATGCTTTATTTGCCTGGGTTCGGGGAAGTGGCCATCTCGATTAGTTCCAACCCCAGCCTGCCCAGGGTGGTGGGCCACACCATTCGGTATGCGGGCAGCGTTACCCGCGCCCTCGGACGGCTCAAGGTCGGCGATATGCTGGGGGTTCGAGGGCCCTATGGCAGCGCGTGGCCGCTTGAGAAAGCGCTGGGCAAGAACCTGGTCATCGTGGCGGGCGGAATCGGTTTGGCCCCGCTTCGCCCGGCCTTGTACGCGATTTTGCGCCGGCGCGAAGATTTCGGCCGCGTGGTGCTGCTCTGTGGCGCCCGCACCCCTGCCGATCTTCTATACACCGACGAATACGCGCATTGGCAGGCCGGTGGGATCGAGCTGCACATCACGGTGGACCTTGCAGATGAGAACTGGAAGGGCCTGGTGGGCGTGGTTCCGGCCTTATTCTACCGCATTCGCGTCGACCCCAAACAGACCTTGGTAATGACCTGCGGGCCGGAGATTATGATGCGCTTCGTGATTTATGAAGCGCTGGCGCGCCGCATTCCCAAGGAATCTATCTTCCTCTCCATGGAACGAAATATGAAATGCGCTATCGGATTTTGCGGCCATTGCCAGTTCGGTCCCACATTCATTTGCAAGGATGGCCCGGTGCTGACTTTTGCGGCGATTGAGCCTTTCTTTGGCAAGGAGGACTTCTAAGATGCCATTCGACGCACGTCCCAAGCTGGCGGTATTCAAATTCTCCTCCTGCGATGGCTGTCAACTGTCGCTTTTGAATCTCGAAGACGAATTGCTGAGCCTGGTGGGTGAGGTGGAGATCGCCTATTTCCTCGAGGCTCGGTCGCAGATCTTGCCCGGCCCGTACGATGTGTCTTTGGTGGAAGGTTCGATCACCACCGCTGAGGACGAGAAACGCATTAAAGCGGTGCGCAAGGACTCGAAATATTTGATTACCATCGGCGCCTGCGCCACGGCGGGGGGAATTCAGGCCCTGCGAAATTGGCAGGATGTTGCCGAATTCACTCGAGCGGTCTATGCCACCCCGGCCTACATCCACACCCTTGAGAAGTCCACGCCTATCTCTGCCCATGTGCCGGTAGACTTTGAGGTGAACGGCTGCCCGATCAATAAGATGCAGATTCTGGAAGTGATCACCCAGTTGCTCGAGGGGCGCGCCCTTCATTTGCCCAGCCATTCGGTGTGCATGGATTGCAAGCGGCGGGGCACGGTGTGTGTAATGGTCGCACGAGGCTTGCCTTGCCTGGGCCCGCTGACTCGGACAGGTTGCGGCGCGATCTGCCCAGCCTACAATCGCGGCTGCTATGGATGCTTCGGCCCCTTGGATGCCCCCAACTCGGATTCTTGGTGCGCTCAAGTGATGAAAGACGGTATGCAGCGGGCCGACATGGTGCGCCTGCTTCGCGGCTTCACGGGGTTTCAGGGGACCTTCCGGTCGGCGAGCGACAAGTGGGAGAAGGCCACCTAAATTGATGAGAGAGGTAATGGGTCATGGCGAGTGAAAACACGAACCGCGAAAAGACCGTCAAAGTTGACTATCTGACTCGTGTTGAAGGCGAGGGCGGGGTCTACGTCCGGTCGGAGGGCGGGGAACTGCGGGAGGTGAAGATTAACATTTTTGAGCCTCCGCGATTCTTCGAAGCTTTCCTGCGGGGCCGTTACTTTCAGGAAGTCCCTGATATCACCGCCCGCATTTGCGGCATTTGCCCCGTGGCCTACCAGATGAGCGCGGTGCATGCGCTCGAGGCGGCTCTGGAAGTTATTCCTCCACCCGAGATTCGCGCCTTGCGCCGCCTGCTCTATTGCGGGGAATGGATTGAAAGCCATGCCCTGCACATCTATATGTTGAACGCCCCGGATTTTCTTGGGTACGAAAGCGTCGTGGCCATGGCGGCTGACCACCCCCAAGAGGTGGAGCAAGCGCTCCGGCTAAAGAAGATCGGCAATCGACTCCTGGCGATCCTGGGCGGCCGATCGGTCCATCCGGTTTCGGTCTGTGTGGGCGGCTTTTACAAGGCTCCCCATCGCAAAGAGCTCGAGAGCCTTGCTGCTGACTTGCGCTGGGGTATTGAGGCTTCGAAGGAAACTCTGGCGTTCGTCACAAGTCTTTCCTTTCCGAGCTATACTCCCGACTATGAATTTGTTTCGGTTTCTCACCCGAACGAATATCCCATGAATGAGCGGCGGATCGTTTCGTCGAAGGGTGTCGACATCGAACCGGAGGAATTCGAGCGCGTTTATCTCGAGGAGCATATTGAGTACTCGACCGCTCTACATTCCTCGCGCGCCGATAGCGGCGCAAGCTACTTCGTCGGTCCGCTAGCCAGAATCAACTTGAATCTGGATAAGCTGATGCCTCAGGCGCTCGAGGCCGCCCGCACCTGCGGTGTCTCCTGGCCCTGTCGCAACCCCTACATGGGCATCGTGGCTCGCGCCATCGAGTTGATCCACGCCTGCGAAGAGGCCCTGGCGATCATCGAGGCCTACCGTGAGCCCGCTTCCAGCCGGGTCGAGTTCAAGGTCCATGCCGGGCAAGGATGCGCGGCAACAGAAGCCCCCCGCGGCTTGCTCTATCATCGCTATCGCATCGATGACCGGGGGCTGGTCGAGTTTTCCAGAATAGTCCCGCCCACCGCACAGAACTACCATCGCATGGAAGATGACCTCAAGGCCATTCTACCCGGAGTGCTCAACCAATCCGAAGCTGAGATTGCCCAAGTCTGCGAAAAGCTGATTCGTACTTACGATCCGTGTATTTCCTGCTCGACGCACTTTGTGAAGCTGCGGCTGGAACGGGGATAATCACGCCGCAAGCCCTTGTCATTCTGAGGAAGGTAGCCGAAAACTAAGATCCGCGTCGTCAGAAACAGCGTGGCGCCCGGCAACGTCGAAGGGTAGGTTTCTTGTGCCCTGCAAGGGCACAAGATAGTAGCCGGCGGCAACGCCCCAATAGGCGTTAACCTAAGGCTTGCAAGACCACGGGAGCCCGTCACCCGACGGGCGGCAGAATGTGGCCTATGGCGAAAGCCATGGGAAAAGGCAGCAGAGCAAAACGCGAGCCCCGGAAGGGGCGAAAGAAGAGGTTGTGGCGCTGCTCAAAAGGCATGGGGTGGAATTTGATCCGCGCCTTGTGGATTGACGAGAGGCGTCTTTCGCCCCTGGCGGGGCTGGAGATGCCAGCGAGGAAGCAGCGCTTTCCCACGGCTGCGCCGTGGGCCACAATCTTTCGGCCCTACGGGCCTGAGGAAGGGGCACCCACACGCCTCTCGCAGACGGCGGGAGGCTTGAGTTTACGCCTATAAGGCAACGCCCCCGGAACGCGCCAGGCTCGCACCCCGACCCTGAAAGGGTCGCATTATTCCGCGCCGCAGGAAGCAACAGCGGCCTGACGCCAAACGGGTTCGACCCTTTCAGGGTCGACAGAATCGTTGTTGGCTCCATCCGTGGGCGGCGGGCACAAAAAGCATGCCCTTGGCCACGGCCACTCAATGCAAACCCCTTCGGGGTTTCGACCGTGAGGACAAATGGGAGAAGAGGCAAGTACGAGTCCGGGGCGCCTACTCATTGTCGGTTCCGGCAACCCCGACGCCGCCGATGACAGCGCGGGTCTTGAGATTGTCCGCCGACTGCGTCAACTGGGAGACTGCGGATGCGACCTGCGGGAGGAAACTGCGGCTGGGCTAGAGCTATTGGATCTCCTTCCCCTCGCCGATGCAATTGTCTTCGTTGATGCGGTAACCAGCGGCGGGGTTCCGGGCGCTCTCTTCCTGACTTCGCTCCCTTCCAAGGAACTCGAACCGAGAGCCCTGGGCTCTTTATCGAGTCACGGGTGGGGTCTCGCGGAAGTTCTGAAGTTAGGTCAAGCTCTGGAGCGCACCATCCCTCGACTCTTTCTCCTGGGGATCGAGGCGGGCACAGTAGCCCAAGGCGGCTCCCGTTCGGCGGCCGTCGAGCAAGCCATCACGCTGGTCGTCAAAAGGATTTCGGATCTCAGGTCACTACTCTTAACCTCTGAGGTCATCGCGCTCCGGAGCTTCCCTCCCGGCGACCAGTCTTTTCCAGGATTCGGGATTCAGGGTTGAGTCTCGCAGCATCTGCGGCTAGAATGAAAGGGGCAATTTGTCGTATTCGCTCCGGCCAACTCAGGACTCGGTATTCGGTGTTGGACATTCGGGATCCCTGAGTCCTGAATCCTGCATCCCGAATCCTGAATCCTCCTTCTTGGCCAGGAAATTGCTCTGCTTAGCCCCGGGTGACCTTCTGTCGCCCCACTCGGTGAGAACGTATGAAAAAATCAAAACAGCTCATCCCGCGAAGCGGGACAAAGGCGCGAAGAACCGCAACGGCGAAGTCCCTTCTTTGCTTTGCGACCTTTGCGTACTTTGCGACTTTGCGTGAAACCGCTTTGTCTGTCCACGGATTAATTCACACGTTCTGAGCTCATGGGCACCAGAAAAGAGGTTTAAGTATGTGCTTGGCGGTTCCTGGGAAGATTTTGGAAACCAAGGAAGAAAATGGCAGCCGGCTCGGCCGAGTGGAGTTCGGCGGGATCACGCGACAGGTACAACTTGACTTTGTGCCGGAGGCACGCATTGGCGACTATGTAATCGTCCATGTTGGCTTTGCGCTGAGCGTAGTGAATGCCGAAGAAGCCGAGCGCACTTACGAAATGCTTGAACAAATGGGAATGCTCGAGGATGAAGTATCTTGACGAATATCGAGATGCCCGCCTTGCACGCGCGTTGATCGCCGACTTGGCGAAGCGTGTCACCCGGTCCTGGGTGCTCATGGAGATCTGTGGTGGCCAAACCCATACCCTGATGCGCTACGGGATTGATGAGATGGTTCCTCCTCAGATTGAACTCGTCCACGGCCCCGGCTGTCCGGTGTGTGTGACCGCCCTCGAAACCATCGACAGGGCAATTCAGATCGCCTCGCTCCCTGCCGTCACCCTGGTCTCCTACGGAGATATGCTACGGGTGCCGGGCTCGCATTCCGATCTTTTTCACGTGAAAGCCGCCGGCGGCGACGTGCGGGTCGCTTACTCTCCGATGGAGGCATTGAAAGTCGCCCGAGCCAATCCCCACCGCCGGGTTGTGTTCCTGGGAATCGGCTTTGAGACCACGGCTCCCGCCAATGCCATGGCGGTTTGGCAGGCTGCCCGCGAGGGCCTGGGGAATTTCTCCATGCTCGCTTCGCATTTTCTTGTGCCGCCCGCTATCCGCATGTTGCTCGAGTCGCCGAAGAACCGGGTCCAGGGGTTCATTGCCCCAGGGCACGTCTGCACGGTCATGGGCTACCGTCAGTATGAGGAGTTGAGCCTTAAATATCATGTTCCAATTGTGGTGGGCGGCTTTGAGCCTGTGGACTTGCTCGAAGCGATTTCGATGCTCGTGGCGCAGCTCGAGCAGGGGCGGGCGGAAGCTGAAAACCAGTACGTCCGCTCGGTGGGTTACGAGGGAAACCGCCCCGCTCAGGAACTCATGGAGAAAGTATTCGAGGTTTGTGACCGCAAATGGCGTGGGATTGGAGTGATCCCTCGAAGCGGTCTGCGCCTGCGCGAGCAACTTGCCGCGTATGACGCCGAAAAGGTCTTCGGCGTTGGGGATACGACTGCGGAAGAGCCTGCGGAATGCATCAGCGCCCTGGTTCTCCAAGGTCTTAAGAAGCCGGTTGACTGCCCGGCTTTCGCGGTCCGCTGTACGCCTGAGACGCCGCTCGGCGCCCCTATGGTTTCAGGCGAAGGCGCTTGTGCTGCATATTATCAATATCGCCGCCCGGCCTAGCCGAAGGCTCTGGAGTGCGGCAGCTTGCTGCCGCTTTTCTCTCGCGAGCTTGCTCGCGCCAGGGCTCGTAACTGGCTCCGGTACGCTCTAATGCACGGCCAGCAAGCTGGCCTAAGAAAAGCGGCAGCAAGCTGCCGCACTCCAAAAAGGTTTAGCGTGCCAGACGACCGCAATCCACTCGAAGA
>Ga0187808_10000544_pt1 | contig 11939 bp, 9 predicted proteins | sample NC_wetland_sal_i_5_FD_132427 | JGI IMG/M metagenome (GOLD analysis project Ga0187808, IMG submission 132427) | Wetland sediment microbial communities from Neuse River Estuary, North Carolina, USA - ASW_3 | ecosystem: Environmental > Aquatic > Freshwater > Wetlands > Sediment | place: USA: North...
CAGAGCGAGCGGGACCAACAGAGCAGAGGTCAACCATGTTTACGTCAGAGACCCTGGCTAACGACCGACATCAACATCGGCTAAGGCAAGCGCAGGAGAGCAGGCTGGCGCGTCAAGCGGCCGAACTGCGCCGGCTAGAGCGGCAGACGCAGCGCGCCGAGCGCAAGCTCCGCCACGCCGGGCAGCGCGCTCACGAACTGCGCACCACGCTCGAGGCAGCCGGCTAGGCCACTGAAGACAATCCATTACGGCTAGGCCGCCACGGCCAGGCCACTACGGCGACCCGGGATGCGCGTGGGCCATCCCGGGTCGTTGCGTACCCGCGGTCGTCACAGGGCCGAAGGCTTAACTCCGGGCGGGCATTGACCGGAACCTTTGGACCGCGATCCCGCGAGGGTATGTGATCAGGAAATATCAGCTTTTAGTGGTATAAATCGCCTACGGGTATCGCCATGATCGCGAAAACATTTTTCCTGGTGAAGACTTTTTATCGCTAGAGCATACGAACCTTTACGTGATCATGGAACCCTGGCGACTGAATACCCTATAGGGGTATCAAAGCCGCAGTACGCGCGGCAGTACGCGCGTGTACGCGCGGGTCGTGGGGGACGCACGAGACGCCAGGGGCGCGCGGGCGTGGGGCCCGCCGCTTTCCTCTCGCGGCTAGCCGGCGGGTACGGGCTGCGGCTCCGGGAGGGGATCGGGGTCGTCGGTGTAGCCGGGTACCCAGCGGAGCACCTCGGCCCGGAACGCGCCTTCGCATTCAAGCTGGCACAGCACGCCGATGCCCGCGGTCGAGACGCGGTGAATGAGCACGTACGAGGGCGGCACGTTGAACTTGCGGGAGACGTTGGACGCGCTCAGGTCGGTTACGCGTGCCGCCTCCCAGCGCATCCACTCCCGGCTGAACTTGAACGTCTCCACCGCCGACGGCTCGGCCAGCGGCGCCAGGAAGGTGCGCAGCGCCTCCAGGTCCACAGAAATGCCCGGCCGCAGGAACCCGTTGGCCCGCAGTTCGCGCTCGACCTCGTCTAGGTTGGGTTCGTCGGTGTGCATGATCCGCAGCAGCCGTCCGAAGAACGGCGGCAGCCCGTCGGGCAGATGGTCCACGGCCCCGAAGTCGAGCACGCCAAGCCGCCCGTCCGAGAGCAGCCGGAAGTTACCCGGGTGCGGATCGGCGTGCAGCAGGCCGGCCCGGGCGGGGCCGGAGAACAGGAACCGGGTGAGCAGGATGCCGACGCGGTCCCGCTCCGTCTTCGACCCGTCGCTGATGACCTTCGACAGCGGTGTGCCGTCCATCCACTCGGTCACGAGCACGTGGTCGGTGGCGGCCACCACCGACGGCACGTAGATGTCCGGGTCCCCGGCGTACGCGTCCGCGAACGCCTGCTGCGACGCCGCTTCCATGCGGTAGTCGAGTTCCTCGGCGACCCGGTTCCGCAGCTCGTCGAGCAGCGGCTTGACCTCGAGCCCTGGCATCAGCACGCCGAACAACCGGCCCAGCCGCGATAGCTGCGTGAAGTCGCTGATCAACGCGCGCCCGGCACCGGGATACTGGATCTTGACCGCGACCCGCCTGCCGTCCTTCCACACCGCGGGGTGCACCTGGCCGATGGACGCGGCGGCGGCCGCCTCGTCGTCGAACGAATCGAACTCAGACCGCCAGTCTTCCCCGAGGTCCGCCGCGAGCACCCGGTGCACGCTGCTCGCGGGCAGCGGCGGCGCGGATTCCTGCAGCTTTGTCAGCGTCGCGCGATACGGGCCGGCGAGCTCGGGGGGCAGCGCCGCCTCGAAGATGGACAGCGCCTGGCCCAGCTTCATGGCGCCGCCCTTGAGCTCGCCGAGCACCCGGAACACCTGGTCGGCGGTGCGCTGCTGGATCTCCTGGGCGACGATTTCGGCGGACCGGCCGCCGATCCGCTTGCCCAGGCCGAGCGCCGTCCGGCCGGCGAAGCCGATCGGCAGTGCCGCGAGCTTGGCGCTTCTGCTTACTGGGTTGCGCGGGACGTCATTCACACTGTCATTCTCCGTCAATCGGCAATCGTTTATTCAAGGCAGGCCCCCCGTTCTCGGCGGCCGCGCCACAGACACAGGCGGCGTGCGGTGGCCAGCTGCGGCGCCGCCACTGCCAGTCAGGCAGCACCGCCTCCAGCGTCCCGTTCGCCGTGGCGAGCGGCCGCGGTCCAGCCCGGTCGATGAACGCGAGCGCCTGTGCCGACGCGAGCGCCGCGGTCGCGGCCGCCAGCGCCGTGTCGCAGGCCTGCGGTGAGACGCCCGACGCCAGCGGTCCGGCTGCCTGCGCGAGGATCAGGGGCCATGCCCTGTCCCGCGCTGTCTTGCTCAGGTCCACGCAGCGAAGGCACGCTGAACGTCCCGGCTCGACAAGCGGGCCGACGACGCCGATCGCCTCTTCTGTCACAACGGCCAGGTGCGGAACTCTGTTCCGCATGAGCTCCGTGACATCGACAGGATCCGGCCGGCCGGCCAGCACCGCCAGGTCCGGCAGCCGGGTGCCGTCGTCCGCGGTCCGCACCTCCGGGGCGACACGGCCGATGGCGCGGGCCACCCCCGCGGCCCGGCCGGTGCCGACGTCGCCCGCCGCGAGCCCCGCCGGCGTGATGTCCCCGTGGCCGGTCGTGCCCGCGTCCCGGCAGCTGACCCAGGCGATCCCGGAGGCGGCGAGGAAAGTGGCGATGCAGGCACCGGTCCGCCCGGCGCCGTAGACCCGCACGAACGCCGCGCGTCGGCGCGCGATCACCCGGGCGCCGCCGTCCCCGTGTCCGTAGGCGAGCGCGGCGCACGCCAGCTCGGGGGCGAGCCGTGCCCGCAGGTAGTCGGGCATCGCCTTGTGCAGCTGGGCGGGAAAGTCGTCAAGCACCCCGGCCGAGGCCAGCAGGCCGAGCACCCGGCTCGCCGCGTCGGGCGCGATGCCACAGGCCGCCGCGGTGCTCACCACCTGGGCCGCGTCGCGTGACCCATCGAGCAGTGACACGATCGCCGCCGCCTTGCCTAGCCCGGTCAGCGCCGCCGCCCGCCGGGGATCGACGCCAACCTGCAGGGTGTCGCGGTCCCGCCACAGCGGCCGCAGCCCCGCCTTCAGTGCTGGTCTCATGGCCACAGGGTGACACCGGCTACTGACATTCCGGCATCACGCACCGTCAGGCCTCCGGCGGGCCGCTGCCCTCGTCGCCTTCCGCGCCCTGCTCGCCTTCCGCGCCCTGCTCGCCTTCCGCGTCCTGGTTGCCTTCCAGGTCGGAGATGTCGAACTGATCCTGACCGTGCACGAACGCGTCCGGGTCCTCGAGGTCGTCCGCGGTCGGCAACAGGTCCGGATGACCCCACAGCGCGTCCCTGCCGTCCACCCCGCGCGCCTCGGTGAGGCCCGTCCACAGCACGGCCGCTTCGCGCAGCATCCGGGGGCGAAGCTCGAGGCCGACCAGAGTCGCGAACGTCCGTTCCGATGGACCTCCCGTAGCCCGACGCCGGCGGATGGCCTCGGCGAGCGCGTCCGCATGGGTCAGACGAGGTCCCGCCGCGGCCGCGACCACGGTCGCGACCCATCCCTCCACCAGCGCGAGCGCGGTCTCCAGCCGGGACAGCGCGGCCTTCTGCTGCGGGGTGTCCTCGGGCCGGAACAACGTCTCGCCGGCCAGCGCCTCGCGCAGCGCGTCGGGGTTGTTGATGTCGATGTCAGGCATCGCCTCGCGGAGCTTGCTCATGTCGACGGTGATGCCGCTGGCGTACGCTTCGACCGCGCCGAACAGGTGCTGGCGCAGCCACGGCACGTGCCCGAACAGCCGCTGGTGGGCGGCCTCGCGCAGCGCGAGGAACAGCCGCACCTCGCCGATGTCCACCGACAGCCCGGCGCCGAACGCGGCGACGCCCGTAGGCAGCAGCGCAGCGGTCCCTTCCGGGCCAAGCGGCAGGCCGATGTCGGTGGAGCTGACCATCTCGCCGGCGAGTTCGCCGACCGCGGCGCCGGTCTGGCTGCCGATCATCGCGCCGCCAAGCTGCCTGATCATCGGGGTGAGGCCGGCTAGACCGCCAAGCCCGCCCAGGCCGCCGAGCATCGCCCGCATCTCTTCCGGCATGTCCTCGCCGAGCTGCGCCGGGTCGATGTTGAGCATCGAGCTCATCGCGTCGACCCCTTTGGCCGCGATCGGCTCGCATAGCGAGGCCCAGACGGGGAAGGTGGCCTCAAGCCATTCGGACTGGCTCCACGCCTCGATCTTCCTGATGCCGGACGGGAACGCGGTGACGTCGTCCAGCCACAGGTCGGCGAGCCGGATCGCGTCGGTCACGGCTGCGCGTTCGTTGGCGAGCACGCTAGGGTCACCCTTGGCCGCGATGGCGTGCCTAGCGAGGTTCTTCGCCAGTTCCCAGTTCACCGGGCCACCGCTGTAGGACAGCATGTCGGCGAACTGCCTGAGCGCGTCGGCGAACTGGTTAGGCCCACCAGGTCCACCCAGACCGCCGAACGGCCCGGTCGGTGTTGCCCCCTGGTCCCCTGGCTTCGGGTCGTCGTCGCCAGGTCGGCTGGGCGGGCCGAAGCCGAAGGGAGGACGGTCAGGCATAGTGCGCCCCCTCAGCTGTCACGTGGTCGGGCAGGATAGAGATAGCAGGGTCATACTCGCCACGCTATTCGGGAGCAGCCGATTTTGAGAAACGCGAGACGGCAGGTTCGCCTTGAGCGCAGCGTTCGCCGTGAGCGTAGCACTGCGTCCACGCTCCCGGTCGTAGCGGTCACCGGTGCCGCGCGCGGTGTCGGTCAGGCCCTTGCGGTCCGGCTGGCGGAATCGCCCATGGTCAGCCGCGTAGTCGCCATCGACGACCACCGCGGCGACGCGGCCGGGGTTACCTGGCGGGTCGCCGACGTCCGGGACCCCACGCTGGCCGCGCGGCTGGCCGAGGTGGACGTGCTGGTGCACGCGGACGTCGATACGTCCGCGGCCTCTGACGCCAGGCAGCGCCGCGCGCTCAACGTGCGGGGCGCGCAGACGGTGCTGACCGCGGCCGCCGCCGAGCGCGTCGACCGGGTCGTGCTCGTGACCAGCGCGATGGTCTACGGGGCACGGCCGGACAACCCGGTGCCGCTGCCCGAGGACGCGCCGCTGCTCGCCGACGCGGACGGCAGCGTGGCCGCGGACCTGCTGGAAATCGAGGAGCTCGCCCGGCGGTCGCGCCGCGTCAACCAGGGCACGGCCGTGACGGTGGTGCGGCCGGCCGCGCTGGTGGGAGACGGCGTCGACACGGTGCTGACCAGGCATTTCGAGGCGCCCAGGCTGCTCGCGGTGCGTGGCTGCGCGCCGCGCTGGCAGTTCTGCCACATCGATGACCTGGTGTCCGCGCTCGAGCTCGCCGCGGTCGGCGTGGTGAGCGGCGACTTCGCGGTGGGCTGCGACGGGTGGCTGGAGCAGCAGCAGGTCGAGGACCTCAGCGGGATGAAGTCGTTCGAGCTGCCCGCGCGGCTGACGTTCGGCACGGCGCAGCGGCTGCACCGGATGGGCGTGACACCGGCCCCGGCCGCGGACCTGCGGTACGTGGTGTATCCCTGGGTGGTGGACTGCGCGTCGCTGCGCGCCGCTGGCTGGGTGCCCGTTTGCACTAACGCGGAGGCGCTGTCGGTGCTGCTCGCGGCCCGCGGCGGACACCACGCGGTGGCCGGGCGCCGGATCGCCCGCAAGGAGGCCGCGATCACCGCCGCCGCCGGTACCGCGGCCGTGATCGGCACCGCCGCGATCGTCCGCGCCGCCCGTCGCAGGAACAAGTGATTTCGCTCGCCGCGAGCCGAAGGGCCGGGCGAAGGCGGCCCGGAGGCGAGCGGTGGGGAGGGCTCGGGCGGGTGGAAGGAAGGTACGGTTGATGCGTGAGCCAAATCAGGCTGATCGCGATCAGGGATACCCCGCTGTCCGTGGACGAGGTCCAGGCGGCGATCGCGGATCCCGCCGCTGGCGGCCTCGTGCTGTTCACCGGCGCGGTACGGGACAACGACTCCGATCGCGGGGTGACCGGCCTGTCCTACAGCTCGCATCCCTCAGCGGAGGCCGAAATGCGCCGGGTCGCCGAGGACATCGCGGCCAAATATGACGATGTGATCGCCGTGGCCGCGGTGCACCGGGTCGGTGACCTGGCGATCGGCGACCTGGCGGTCGTCGTCGGGGTTTCGTGCGGGCACCGGGCGGAGGCGTTCACGGCCTGCCACGCGCTGATCGATGAGCTGAAGGCGTCGGTGCCGATCTGGAAGCACCAGCGCTTCGCCGACGGTACCGACGAGTGGGTCGGAAGCGCGTAGTCTTCGCACCATGTCCCGACGCTCCCTGACGCTCGTCATCGCCTTGGTCGCGACGCTGGTCGCGATCGCGGTGGCTGTTCTCGTCCCGGTGCCCTACGTCATCCTCGAACCGGGGCCGACGCTGAACACGCTGGGCCAGGACTCCTCGGGGCAGCCGCTGATCTCGGTCGCCGGCCATAAGACCTATCCGACGACCGGAAACCTCAACCTGGTGACCATCAGTTACGAGGGCGGACCGGGCGTGAACGTGAACATCTTCCAGGCGCTGCGCGCCTGGCTCGATCCGTCCGAGGCGGTGGTCCCTGAGGGCGAACTGTTCCCGGCTGGCCAGTCCGCGCAGCAGACAGAGCAGCAGGACACCGAGCAGATGGCCTCCTCGCAGGAGACCGCCACCGCGGCCGCGTTCACTGAGCTGCACATCCCGTACCAGACGCAGGTCGTCGTGATGTCGACGGTGCCGGGGCTGCCCGCGAACACCGTTCTCAAAGCGGGTGACCAGATCCTGGCGGTAGACGGCAAGCCGGTGACCGGGCAGTCGGACCTGAGCTCGCTGATCACGGCACACCCGGCGGGCTCCGCGCTGCAGTTGACGGTGCTGCGCGCGGGCAACACCCTCCATCTCGCCGTCAGCAGCAAGAATGTCGACGGCAGCCCGGTGATCGGCGTCGAGGTGCAGGAAGAGTACAAGTTCCCGTTCAACGTGAAGATCAGCGTCGGCGCCATCGGCGGGCCGAGCGCGGGCATGATGTTCGCGCTCGGGATCATCGACAAGCTGACCCCGATGAACCTCACGGGCGGTAAGTTCATCGCAGGCACCGGGGAGATCACCGCGTCGGGACAGGTGCAGCCGATCGGCGGCATACAACAGAAGATGGTCGGCGCGCGAGACGCGGGCGCGACAATCTTCCTTACCCCCGCCTCGAACTGCTCCGACACCGCTGGCGCGGTCCCGGCCGGGCTGAAGATCGTCAAGGTCAGCACGCTGACACAGGCGATCGATGACCTCGAGGCGATTAAGGCGGGAAAGTCAGTTCCGTCTTGCTAAAAGCGGCTGAAGCTTGTCTGACGTACATCTGACAGATGGCTGGCCCTGCTCGTGCACAGCGGTGCCAGGGCGTAGGCTTCGAGCTGACAGGACTTCGAAGGGAGCGGATGGGGCCGTGGCACTTCGAGTACTCGTCGATGCGACTGACGTGCCTACCGACAGGGGAGCGCTTGGCCGCTACGTCGATGGCCTGATCGGTGCGCTCGGTTCCGCGGGGGCCGACCTAGCGGTGGTGTGCCAGCGAGCCGACGAGGAACGGTACGGCCGGCTGGCACCGGGTGCGCGCGTCGTCGCGGGCCCGGCCGCGCTCGGGCACCGGCCCGCACGGCTGGCCTGGGAGCAGAGCGGGCTGCCCGTCGTCGCGCAACAGGTGGACGCGGACGTGATCCACATGCCGTACTACTCGATGCCGCTGCGGCCCGGTCGGCCGACAGTTGTGACCGTTCACGACGTCACGTTCTTCACCGAGCCCGAGAACCACAGCACGGTCAGCGCGGTCTTCTTCAAGTCGGCCATCCGCACCGCGATCCGGCGCGCGACCAGGCTCATCGTCCCGTCCAACGCGACCCGCGACGAGCTCGTGCGACTGCTCGACATGGACGCGACCAAGGTGGACGTCGCCTATCACGGCGTGGACCACCGGCTTTTCCATCGTCCCGACGAGCGACAGGTCAGTCATCTCTCGGCGCGACTCGGGCTGCACGGCAGGCCCTACATAGCGTTTCTCGGCTCGCTCGAGCCGCGTAAGAACGTCGCGGCGCTGATCCGCGGCTGGGTGGGCGCCGTCGGCGACATGGCGGACCCGCCGGCGCTGGTGCTCGGCGGTGGCGGGGGCTGGAGCGAGGAGATGGACGCCGCCGTCGCCGCGGTCCCGCCGCACATGAAGCTGTGCAGGCCGGGCTACCTGCCGTTCGCCGACCTGCCTGGATTCCTGGGCGGCGCGCTCGTGGTCGCGTTCCCGTCGCGCGGCGAGGGGTTCGGGCTGCCGGTGCTTGAGGCGATGGCATGCGGCGCGCCCGTGCTGACCACGCACCGCACGTCGCTGCCCGAGGTGGGCGGGGAGGCGGTCGCGTACGCCGAGCCGGACGCGGACTCGATCAAGGTCGCGCTGCGCTCGCTGCTCGACGACCCGGAACGGCGGGCCTCGCTTGGCGCCGCCGGGTACGAGCGTTCGCAGCAGTTCAGCTGGGCAACCTCAGCGGCCGCCCACTTGGCTTGCTACAAGCGCGCGGCCGATCAGCAGGCCGCGGACACGCGTGCTGGGTAGGCGCAGGCACCCCCTACCCTGTGAATAACGCGACAGGCTCAAGTTGGCCGGATTCCAGGGGCGCCCGGGAATCACGTGAGTATGCTGCGTGAGTCGCCGGTGCGGTGCTTTGCTGTTGGCACAAACCAGCCGGTGGCTGTCCTGGACGTCAACGGCTGGTAAGTGAGGGTGCAGATGCCGCGTGAAACCCTTGAAGCGATCATGCTTGTCGGTGGCAAGGGCACTCGGTTGCGTCCGCTCACCCTGTCCGCGCCCAAGCCGCTGCTGCCCACGGCCGGAGTGCCGTTCCTGGCGCACCAGCTCGCGCGGGCGGCCGACTGCGGGGTGTCGCACGTCGTGCTCGCGACGTCCTACCGGGCCGAGATGTTCATGGACGCATTCGGCGACGGGGCTAGGTTCGGGCTGTCGATCGACTACGTCCACGAGTCCGAGCCGCTCGGCACCGGCGGCGGAATCCGCAACGCGGCGTCCCGGCTGCACGGGGGCCCCGACGACCCGATCGTCGTGCTCAACGGCGACATTCTGTCCGCCCACGACCTCCCGGCCCAGGTCGACTTGCACCGCAAGAAGGACGCCGCGGTGACATTGCATCTCGTGGAGGTGGACGACCCGAGCAGGTACGGCTGCGTGCCGATCGACGCGACCGGGCGGGTCACCGCCTTCCTTGAGAAGACGCCCAACCCGGTGACCAACCGGATCAACGCCGGCTGCTACGTGTTCCGCCGGGCCGTCATCGACCAGATCCCGGCGGGCCAGGTGGTGTCGGTGGAACGCCAGACGTTCCCCGGGCTGATCGAGGCTGACGCGGTGGTGATGGGCTATCCCGAGTCGGCCTACTGGCTCGACGTCGGCACGCCTGAGGCGTTCGTGCAGGGCTCGTGCGACCTGGTGCTCGGGCACATGCCGTCCCCAGCCGTGCCCGGCTCACGCGGTGAGTCGCTGCTGCTCGCCGGCGCCTCGGTGGCGGGCGACGCGCGGGTCTCCGGAGGCACGGTGGCAGGCGTCGGCGCCGTCGTCGGCCCCGGCGCCGTGGTGCACGGCAGCGTCGTCTTCGACGAGGCCATCATCGGGGCCGGCGCGCAGGTACGGAACAGCGTCGTCGGCCGCGGCGCGACGATCGCCGAGGGCGCCGTCCTTGACGGCGTGGTCATGGGCGACGGCGCGTTCGTCGGCACGGGCAACGAGCTTGCCCGCGGCATGCGAGTCTGGCCAGGCGTCCGCCTGGAGCCCACGTCGATCCGCTTCTCCTCGGACGCCTAGCCGCCGCGCCTCAGACGTCGGCGATTCGGGCCGGCCCGTACCAACGAGGTTGAGGGGCCCAAGGCTACGGTCTGCGCGAAGAGATTTAGCGCGTATTGGGGCATTTTTTAACGTGATCATGAATGTCCTCCGGCTAGATACCCTCGGGGGGTACTCATAGGACGGCAGAATGTCGGGGCCACGTCTTACCATGAGGGGCAATGGCTAACACCGGAACCACACGTCCAGGGCCTGTCGTGACTGAGGGCATGCTGTCCCGCGACTGGCAGGCGCCGTTCCCGGTGGACGTCCACCTCACGCTCTCCGTCCATGGGCGCTGCCCGGCCGATCCCACGTTCCGGGTCGACGATGCGGGCGCGGTGTGGCGAACATCGCTCACCCCCGACGGACCTGGCACGATCCGGGTGCTGTCGGCCGGTCAAGGCACCCGCGTGGTCGCGCGCGCATGGGGTCCCGGTGCCGCCTGGCTGCTTGACGCCCTGCCCGCCGCCCTCGGGTTTTACGACGATATTTCCGGATTCGACCCATCCCACCGCATTCTTCGCGAAGTAGTAACCAGATACCCGGGCGTTCGCGTCGGCCGGTCCGGCCGCCTGATGGAGGCCCTGGTCCCCGCGGTCCTGGAGCAGAAGGTCACGGGAAACGAGGCACACCGCGCCTGGAAGTTCCTGCTCGCCCGGTTCGGGGCCCAGCCGCCCGGCCCGGCCCCGGCCGGCATGCGCGTGTTCCCAGACCCGAAGACCTGGCGGGCAATCCCCTCCTGGGAGTGGCACCGGGCGGGCGTCGAGAACGTCCGCGCGCGAACGATCTTCCACGCCACCAGCGCGGCGGATAGCCTGGAGCGCCTGCTCGACCTGTCGAGCGCCGAGGCCGACCGCAAGCTGAGAAGCATCCCCGGCATCGGCCAGTGGACCTCGGCGGAGGCCCTGCAGCGCGCGGCGGGCGACCCGGACGCCATCTCGGTCGGCGATTACAACCTGCCGAAGGCGGTGGGCTGGGCTCTGGCGGGGCGCCAGAGCACCGACGACGCCACGATGCTGGAGTTGCTGGCGCCATACGCGGGCCACAGGTACCGGGTGACAAGGCTGGTCGAACTGAGCGGCCGCATGCCGCCGCGCCGCGGTCCGCGCATGCCCGTCCGCGACTACCGTGGCTTCTAAGCCCGAGAAACCCGCTAACCACCGGGCCGCCCTGGCCTGGCTCCGTCTGTGCCTTAGGGTTCCGGTATGAGCGCTTCCAGCATCGATCAGGGTGAAACAGGCGGCGTCACCGAGGCAGGAATGCGCCGGGCGCTGGCCCGGGCCAGGGACGGTAAGCCGCTCGACCCCGCGGAGGCGACGGTCTTGCTGCACGCCAGCGGCGCCGACCTGCGCGCACTGCTCGGCTATGCGAGCCGGACCAGGGACGCGGGCCTGGAAGCCGTCGGCCGACCCGGCGTGATCACCTACTCGAAGAAGGTGTTCATCCCGCTGACGAGGCTGTGCCGGGACCGCTGCGGCTACTGCACGTTCGCCACCGTGCCCGGCCGCCTCGACAGCCCTTTCCTCAGCCCCGACGAAGTCCTCGACATCGCAAGAAAGGGCGCCGCGCTGGGCTGCAAGGAGGCCCTGTTCACGCTCGGCGACCGCCCCGAGGCGCGCTGGAAGCAAGCGAAACAATGGCTGGACGCGCACGGGTACGACGACACGCTCTCCTACGTCCGCGCGATGGCGGTCCGCGTCCTCGAGGAGACCGGCCTGCTTCCGCACCTCAACCCGGGCGTGCTCAGCTGGCAGGACTTTCAGCGGCTGAAGCCGGTTGCCCCGTCGATGGGCATGATGCTGGAAACCACGTCGATGCGCCTCTTCGCGACGAAGGGCGCCCCGCACTTCGGCAGCCCGGACAAGGACCCGAAGGTCAGGGTGCGCGTCCTTGAGGACGCCGGCCGCAGCAATGTCCCGTTCACCACCGGCATCCTCATCGGCATCGGAGAGACGATCGCCGAGCGTGCCGATTCGATCTTCGCCATCCGCAAGGTCGCCCGCGAGTACAACGGCATCCAGGAAGTCATCGTCCAGAACTTCCGCGCCAAGCCG
>Ga0187808_10000546_pt1 | contig 11932 bp, 11 predicted proteins | sample NC_wetland_sal_i_5_FD_132427 | JGI IMG/M metagenome (GOLD analysis project Ga0187808, IMG submission 132427) | Wetland sediment microbial communities from Neuse River Estuary, North Carolina, USA - ASW_3 | ecosystem: Environmental > Aquatic > Freshwater > Wetlands > Sediment | place: USA: North...
CTTTCCTTGTTATATAATATAACTATCAAAATAGTTTTAGAGAGTTATAAAAGGAGAAAGCCATGAATCAACCTGTATTCCTTAATGTGCTACTTATTGTAACTACTTTGGCTCTCGCTATTGCGTTCATTACCTATCAGATACAAAAGACCGAATGGCTTCAACACCATGGAAGACGCATTGTAGCTATGGTCACATCAATACGACACGAAACGGGAAAGACCCCGGCTGGTTTTTTGCGTGACAATTATTACGTCACTGCCAAATGGACCAATCCTCAGACTGGTAGAACCTATACCTTCTGGACATGGATCATGAACCGCCGTCCAGATTACACGAAAGGGAGTCTAGTGTCGGTGTTGATTGATCCCAACGACCCAAATAGGTACATTATGGATCTCTGAAACGAGTTGTCAGCGTGCTTGCGATAAGATAGAATGTGTTCAGGGGAGAGCTTCTCCAGGGAGATGTCATTACAATTATGGGGGTGCTACTGCGTGAAACACAAGATGATCCTCGATTGCGACCCCGGTCATGATGATGCCATAGCGATTTTGCTGGCAGGCCACCACCCTGAAATTGAACTGCTCGCTATTACTACCGTCTCAGGGAATCAATCGGTTGACAAGACCACACACAATGCGCTGAAAGTTTGCTCTTTGGCGAATATTCGCAGTATACCCATTGCTAGAGGCATGGATCGACCGCTGCTGCGCCCGGCAAAACATGCGCCCAATATTCATGGTGAATCAGGCCTGGATGGGCCAAGTATTCCTGAGCCTGATATTGAACCTGTGCCAGAGCATGCGGTTGATCTTCTCATCGACTTGTTGATGAAATCAGGTGGGGATATTACGCTCGTTCCTACAGGCCCACTCACCAACATCGCTACTGCTATACGGCGTGAGCCGGCGATCCTTCCCAAAATCAAGGGTATTTCACTAATGGGTGGGGCAATAGGGCTTGGCAATACGACTCCCGCCGCCGAATTCAATATCTATGCAGACCCGGAGGCGGCTGCCATTGTTTTTGACTGTGGCAGACCGATTACGATGTGTCCATTAGAGGTGACACACCAGGCGTTGGCGACTGAAGCGGTAATGAACCGCTTGCGTGCCGCCGACCGACCGGTTGCAACATTCGTAGCCGACCTGTTCGCCTTCTTTGGCGAGACGTACCGCAAGAACTATGGCTTTCCTGCGCCTCCCGTGCATGATCCCTGTGCTGTGGCTGCCGTTGTCTCTCCCACCATTATACGAACGCACATGATGCACGTCGAAATTGAGACGACAGGCCAGTTGACCTCTGGTCGCACGGTATGCGATATCTTTGGCAGGCTGGGTAAGCAGCCCAATGCATGTGTCGGCTATGCCCTCGATGTAGAGCGTTTCTGGGAAATGGTGACCAGTACCATTGTCTCGTACTAAAGTACTATATCTGGTAATCCATCTCTCCATTCCAGCCCTGCGTCAGTTCCTGGTGCTTTACGAGTGGCTCGCCACCCTTGACCAGCAGTTCAGCGGGCTTTGAGGCGACAACTGAGTTTGGTGGAACCGATTCGAGGACTAGAGCCATCGCGCCTATCTTGCTGCCCCTGCCTATCGTGATGGGTCCCAGCACGGCAGCTCCTACGCCAATTGTGACATCGTCTTCGATATTTGGGTGACGTTTCTGGAGACGACCCGGGCTGCGTCTCCACCAGCCAGTAGCACCGAGGGTGACCTGATGATAGAGCATGACATTGTTGCCGATCACTGTTGTCTCGCCAATGACGACACCTGCTCCATGGTCGATGAAGAAGCGTTTGCCGATTTGTGCTCCCGGATGAATCTCAATACCGCCGGTGAGGAGACGAGCAAACTGTGAGATGAAGCGTGGCACAAAAGGGATATGCACTTTGTATAAGGCGTGTGCAATACGGTGGTAGATAATAGCCCAGAGGCTCTGGTAGAGGAGTACCTCAAAGATGTTGCGGCAGGCGGGGTCTTTCTCGAAGATCACATCGATAGCATCGGGCCAGCGTGTCTTACGATGCGGTTGGCCGGTAGGCACGGGAATAAACATGCCAGGAGGCAGTTCTGGTAGATGTGCCAAATCGGCTTCGGCATCGTGGGAAAGTTCGTCGTTGCTTTTCTGTTCAGGGATGCTCTGTGCCATGCTGATTACTGTCCTTTTCCTCTCGCCTGCTTATAGCTTGTGTCTTCCATCCTACTGTCGAGTGTATTGCAGGAAGGGGATAGGTGTCAAGGGCCAATATGAGTTACCAAGGTGAGATGATGCGTCGGACACTTACCGTGGGTGGACCTACGACCAAGTCCAACTCATGGTTTTTGAGCAAAACGCCCTCGATAGGATGCCTGAACCGTGCCTGTGCATCGGCCAAGTATGAGTCCATCAGCGTTGTTAACTCGTCTGGCGACATAACCAGGGCTATGATGGGGCTGACTTGTACCTGGGTAACGACGAGCTGACCGTTGCTCACTTGCGGTACTGCGGTGACAGAGCCAGGAACACTAAACGTTTGCGTACCAATACTTGCCTGCATCTGAAAATCCAACTCTATATCGCTTGGTGTGATGATCAAATGCACATTCTGTACTGGATCAGATGGTGCGGAATTGAGCACGATCAGGTTGTTTACCGCATTCTCATGCACTGCCACAATTCCGGCCGGCGATAGTGCTGCAGTTGGAGGAATCTGGTCCACGGCATTCGTTAAGGCCAGGTCGATCTGGTTTTGAGCAAGCTGATGCAAGTAGGGGCGTAACGCGAAAATCCAGCCACCCAACACCAATATAGCAAGGATCAGGAGCGTTACCAAACACCCGATGAGGCACCCACCACGACGACGACGCGGACGTGTGCTTTCTGTAGCGGGGAAGGTCACTGGGCGTCCACCTTGGCCGCTGCCAGGTGTCATAGGTTGAGTTGATTGATAGTACGGTGCTTGTGGTTGTGGCGTTGATGGTGAGTTTAGCCATAATTGCTGTGGCAGAGCGGGCTGTGTCTGTGGCATTGATGGAGGTCGTGATACCTGCGCAGGGTCGATGGGTTTTGTCGGACTGTCCTCCCTTATACTATTCTCTGTTGGTTCTGGCTGGTAGAGTTGCTTAGGATTGGCAGCAGCATCACTGGGAGCAGCTACAGGCACTGCTAATCCACAGTTCCGGCAGAAACGTGCGTCCTTTTCTAAAGGCTTGCCACAACGTGTGCAGTTCATAGACGGCCCTCTTCTCTTGCAACGTCTCCGTCCTTCATTTCTTGTTTCCTTGTTAAGGACAGAGGCTTCCAGTACATTTTTTACATCTCACGGGATAATATTTCATCGATCGAAGCGATAACGCGGGTACGCATTGCCTGGTCGTCGTTGATTGCCTCTGCCACCTGATCAATCAGCATACGCTCCTGTTCTGCCGGAAGTGTATAGCCATACTGCTGATGGACAGCGACAGCAGCGGCGCTACGCACCTTCTCCGTGTCAGTCATCTTGGGTGCCGGTGGACGTTCTCCACTGCGTTTATCGGTAATACCGGGCGGGCTAGCCCCTTTGAGAGGTGCCAGGCCATCGGCAAAAAACGCTATCTCCGAGCCTATCAAGTGTGCGGAGTTTGGCGTCGCACGATCAATATGCACTACGACCGACTGTGTCTCTTCATCGAGTCGAGTAATCGTTCCTTCCAGGTAGATGACTTCGGGTGCGCCCCAATAGACGCGTTCCCCGAGATGGAGAATCACCGGTTGCTACCCCCTTCTTCATTAAGTTCGCTTTAGCATATGCTACCACAAAACGGCAAGAGTGCCCCTGGCTTGAGCCACGGAAGTGCATTACCACCACAGGCGCAAACGTCCTCTTGACACGTTCTAGCGGCTCTGATAGCATCCTGCTATTGAGAACGTTTGAATACCGCCTTTTTGTGAATACTGTAGCTGTGGGGAGTTGTCACATAGTATACGTGGGGATAGCATGGAATTTCCGGATGCATACTGCTGTTTCAATCTTCTGGGAAATATGATATCTTACAATAGCTCCAATAGCACTTTTTGACAAAATACATCGAATAGCACACCTTGAAGCGCACACTCGTTGACACATATACCAATCAAAGGATTTCATAGACACTATCATGCATCAGAGAAGTATATTCACGCTGGAGTATCCCAAAATATTGGAGAAGGTGGCAAGAGAAGCCGCCTTCTCTGCCAGTAAAGGACTGGTGCTGGAGCTACAGCCCACACCAGATCTGGAAGAGGCGCGGCGTCGCCTCGCTTACACAACAGAAGCTTCTCAACTACTCGAACTACACGCTAATGCAAGCGTGCAGGGCGCCCGCGATATTCGCCCGTTGTTGGCTCATGCCGCCCGCGATGGAGTGCTGACACCGAGCGATATGCTCGAAGTACTGGCGACTGTCCGCAGTTCCATGCACGTAGCAAAACTGCTTGAGAAGCTTGACCTCGAGAAGTTTCCTCTACTACGTGAACTGGGCGCTGATATCCCGCAGCGACCACATATCGCTCATCGCATCGAGGAAACCATCAGCGATGAAGGCGAAGTCTTGGATACGGCAAGTCCAACTCTGCGCAAACTGCGCTTCGACATTCGTGGGGCCAACCAACGCTTACAGGATCGCTTACGCACCTTGGTGAACGAATTCAGCCACGCGCTGCAAGAACCGCTTGTCACTATGCGCAATGATCGCTATGTCATCCCTGTCAGGGCAGAGAGTCGCGGGCAGGTGCGCGGGATCGTACACGACCAATCTGCCAGTGGTGCGACCGTCTTTGTCGAGCCAATGGTGGTGGTGGAACTGAATAACAAGCTGCGCCAGTTGCAGATCGAGGAGCAGCAGGAGATTGAGCGCATCCTGCGTGTGCTGTCTGGTGAGATTGGGCACGAGGCGGAGGCGCTCAAGTCAGCCGTCGAACTGCTGGCCGAGATCGATATGCACCTGGCGAAGGCACGCTATGGACGATTGATGCGCTGCACGGAGCCTCGCCTGAACGACCAGGGGCACATCGACCTGCGCAATGCCCGTCACCCATTGCTTACCGGCAAGGTAGTACCTATCAATTTCCACCTTGGGCGTGATTTCTTCATGGTCGTGATTACGGGCCCAAATACCGGCGGCAAAACAGTGGCTCTGAAGACGGTAGGTCTGCTGACACTGATGGCACAGGCGGGTTTGCATATTCCGGCGGAGGAGTATTCGGAGGTCGCGGTCTTCGAGGAAGTCTTTGCCGACATTGGCGATGAGCAGAGCATTGAGCAGAGCCTGAGCACTTTCTCCTCGCATATGAGCCGCATCATTGAGATTCTGCGGCGCATCGAGGAAGAGGTACAGAGTGCAACACCCGATATACGCGGCAAGCTGTCGGAGTCTCTGTTAGGGAAACAGGAAGGCCGCCGACTACGAGCATTGGTTCTACTAGATGAACTTGGTGCGGGCACAGACCCCAGCGAGGGTTCTGCGCTGGCGCGAGCCATTCTCACCTACTTGCTCGAGCAGCATGTAACGACAGTCGCGACCACGCACTATTCTGAACTGAAGGCCTTTGCACACGAGCAGCCCGGTGTGGTCAACGCCTCTGTCGAGTTTGACGTTGAAACACTCTCGCCGACCTACCGGCTGAGCATTGGCCTGCCGGGGCGTAGCAATGCGCTGGCAATCGCTAATCGCCTGGGACTCGACGAACGCATTATTGAGCGTGGACGCGAGTTCCTCGGCAGCGCAGGCGTACGTATGGAGAACCTGTTGGAAGGTCTGCAAGCTGACCGCAAGGCAGCACAGGATGAACGTTTCCACTTGAGCATGGAGCGGGCCGAGTTTGAGCACCAGCGCAAACAGCTTGAGCAGGAGCGGCATAAGCTGGAGGAGCAGCGCGTGCAGATTCTCAACGAGGCTCGCACACAGGCCAGACGAGAATTAGAAGAGGTACAGACAGCATTGGCGAAGGTCAAAATTGATGTGCGCACCAATTTGACTCGTGAGCGCCTGAGCGAAGCACGCCAGCAGGTACGCAATCTTGAAGAGAAAGTCGCACTGGTGCCTGAACCTCGACGACCACGTAAACATTTTGAGGCACCCCAGGGTGAGGCAGCCGAAGTTGCCCAGGGGCCATTGCAGATCGGCGATACTGTGCGCGTCCTCAGCTTCGGTCAGAATGCTGAGTTACTTGGTCTCTCTGCAGATCGGAGTGAGGCAGAAGTGCAGATGGGTTCGATGCGATTTCGTGTGAGCGTGGATAACATCGAACGCATCAGCAAGCGCCAGGCAGCCGCGGAGGCGGCAGGAGCATCTTCTGCTAGCAAAGAAGCACGAAAGCAGGCGGCAACCGTGCAATCGAGCGTCGTATCGCCACGTTATGAAGATCGTCCCGAGATAGCGATGCAACTTGATATGCGCGGATGGCGTGTTGAAGCGGCTCTAGAGGAACTGGAGACGTATCTGAACGATGCGGCCATGTCGGGTATGTCCTCGGTGCGTATCGTTCATGGCAAGGGAACGGGTGCGCTGCGCGCCGCTGTACGTGAGCAGTTGGCGCATCACCCATTGGTGAAGTCGTTTACTTCGGCTCCTCCCAGGGATGGAGGCGATGGGGTGACGATTGTGAAGTTGAGTGCGTAGCTACTTCTCACGATTCTTCTTCTTCTGACTATTCCTTCTCATCCTACGCCTTAACTTGTTCTGGGCTTTCCTGGTACTTCCAGCTCTAGCCGCACTTAACCAGGCAAACGAAGGAAGCGGCTGTGCGGCGTTGGGTGTTGGTTCAGCAGGCATGGAATGACGTGACGCAATCTTTGGCGCTATTTCGGCGTTGTAGGTCGCTATCCACTCATTTATGCCTTCTTCAGTGGTCATATCGAAGCCGTGTGCCTTGCCCATCATCACAATCGACTTGGCCATGCCGAAGTTAGCCGGATTGCTCATTTCCTTCTTCATCTGGCGCACTGCTTTGTCATCCAATACCTTCATGCAGGCAGCAGCATTCTCAAGTTGAAACTCACGCTGCGCGAATTGCCAGAAAGCCTGCAACATTCTACCTCCAGATTTATAATGTTGTGAAGAACCGCCCAGCGCTCTTCATCTTCTTGTAGTCTTCGTTGAGACCACTCCGCATATTTGGACCAATCACCATATCGTATACACTGATCATCCCATCGCATACCACGACTCCCGCGTAGGGTAGCAGCACGGTTTCAATAGCTATCGGCAGACGCCACGCAGGAAGAAATTCTTCAATATCATCGGTCAGGCCCAGCACACCAAAGGCATTGGCTGGCGATACACTGTGGAGAAAGATCGTGTATTTCTTGAGGTGGCGCAGTACTAGAAAAGTACCTTTGACGTAGCGTGTCCAAGCACTGACAATCTTTTGCGCTTCGACCGACAAGAAATCGTCATAGGCCATCATGAAGTCGTCCAGTAGCGGCGCAGGCAAATAGATCGCTTCTCTACAAGCGATCTTCACTTGCATTGGCTCTTTAAGGAACTTGTCAAAAGACATATCCGGCGGAATAACATCGCGCTGTTGTCCGGCATAGTGGAGCAACCTTACATAGAGTCCAATGAAACGTTCGGCGGCCTCTAAGGAGACACGCATAGGGTCGTTCTACCTCCTTCGCGATTTCACTGCGATATTATACAACTGATGAATGTGGATGGATAGGGGAGTTTGCTTGCGCGGTATGGGAACCCGGTACTTGCAAGCACCGCCAGCACTCTGTGAACTACAACATAGCATCCCTACAGTTGTTCTGCTATCATTTCTATGTATGATAATATAAAGGACTGAATCTGTATGCTATTGATAGCCACCCAATGATAAAACAGTAATGCTTTCCAAGGAACAAGATACATGACTACATCATCCCCATATAACTGCCCCAACTGCGGAGCCAAGCTCCCGGCACACGCAGCGTTTTGTGGCATCTGCGGGCAATCACTCAAAGCCACTGCCTTACTCCCAGCCTTGCACTCTACTGCTCAAAACCCGCCCGCTTCTGCTATGCCCCCTACCGGTCTACTGCCCACCGCACATCTACTCAAGCAGCGATATCATATTCTCAAGCAAGTGGGCAAGGGGGGCTTCGGAGCCGTATACCAGGCTGTAGATACCCATATCGGCAATCGCAAGGTGGCTTTGAAGGAGATGAGCCAGAGCGGCCTCGGTTCACAAGAAATCGTCTTAGCTACCGAAGCATTCAAACACGAGGTATTCATGCTCGCAGGTTTGAAACATGACAACCTGCCCGGCATTTACGACTACTTCACCGACGCTGGGCGTTGGTATGTCGTCATGGAGTTCATCGAAGGGGAAACACTGGAAACATACCTCAATAATGTAAAAGACTCCCTTGCAGGTATCTCTGTTGGGCGCCTTCCCCTTGAGAAAACGCTCGCAATCGGCATCCAGCTCTGCACCGTCCTGGACTATCTTCATACGCGTCAACCGCCCATCATCTTCCGCGATCTCAAACCGGCGAATGTCATGCTGAACTCCGATGGGCACGTCTACTTGATCGACTTTGGCATTGCGCGCCACTTCAAGCCGGGCCAGGCAAAAGATACCATTGCCCTTGGCTCCCCAGGCTATGCCGCACCAGAGCAATATGGTAAGGCACAGACGACGCCGCTCTCGGATATCTATAGCCTGGGCGCGCTACTCCACCATATGCTCACAGGGAATGACCCATCTTTCACGCCTTTCCGCTTTGGACCCTTGCAACTGCAAGGTTCTCCAGGTATTCCCCCTATGCAAGAGGCAGCCCTGGAGACACTGATTATGCAGATGCTGGACATGGATGCAAGTAAAAGACCCGCCAATATGGCCTTTGTCAAGCAGGAACTGGAACGCATCACTGCTCTGTCCGACAACAAATCTGCGCGGGTTGTATACACGCTTTCTCCTATTCAACAGTCTGTGAGGCCTACTCTGCCCCTAGGAGTATGTATCTTGACCCAGCGGGGCTATGCTGCCCCCGTGCGCACGGTGACGTGGTCACCGGATAGCACGCGCATTGCCTCGGGCAGCGAGGATGGAGTTGTGCAGGTGTGGCGCGCAGAGGATGGAGGAGACTCGAGCGGACGCAAAGTCGCTTCGTTTGCCAACCACTCCGGCTGTGTTTATGCGGTGGCATGGATACCTGCCCCCCAGGCAGGGTCCCCTGTCTGGGGGACAGGATACCCATCCCCCAGATGGGATGCCCTGCCTGAGGGGCAGGTAATGCCCGATGGCACGCGCATCGCCTCGGCGGGACGTGATAAGACCGTGCAGGTCTGGAATGTCACAAGCGCATCTCGCTGGCCAGCACCTTTCGCATCCCTGATAGGGAGTAAGGTCTTCGCCTATCGCGGTCACACAGACGGGGTACGCGCCGTCGCGTGGTCACCCGATGGACAATACATTGCTTCGGCCAGCAATGACCACACTGTGCAGGTGTGGCATGCGAACACAGGACACACTATCGCCACCTACCGAGGTCATTCCAGCTGGGTCTATGCGGTGGCATGGTCCCCCGATGGCACACGCATCGCCTCGGCGGGACGTGATAAAAGGGTGCGTATATGGGATGCCGCAACTGGAACGCATAAGCGCAGCTATCGTGGCCATTCCAGTGTAGTACGCGCCGTCGCGTGGTCCCCTGATGGACAGTACATTGCCTCGGCAGGTAATGATAAGACGATACAAGTCTGGCATGCTGGCACAAGAGATCTCGTTTGTACCTTAGGCGGTCATACTGATTATATAAATTCGCTGGCATGGCACCCTGCCTGGGGGGCAGGTAAGCCTACTGCGGTTAGCCGGGGACATGGGCAATTGCGTATTATATCCGGCAGCAATGATAAGACCGTTATGATGTGGGACATTGTGCGGGACAGTGGTGCAGGCGCCAGCGGACATCATCTCTTCACCTATCGTGGTCATTCCAGTTGGGTATGGGCGGTCGCATGGTCACCGGATGGGACGCGCATCGCCTCGGCTAGTGATGATAAGACGGTGCAGGTATGGGGAGCAGGATGAAAGAACTGCTTCCTAGGGCGAGAATACCATATTTGTTTTCAGCAAGCAAGAGGTGAAAGCTGCTTTTTGATGGGGGAGATGTTATCTATCGTGTCATCAATCGTGCCTCCATATGCGTTGTATTATAGAGAGCCGGGCATGTTGGCCCAGTCTCGTCCATTTTCAGAAATTAAAAGGAGGAACGTTCCATGGCTGTTTGGAACAACCCAACCGTAGTGGGAACTGAGAAACGAGCTACTGGTTTATTGAATGAATTCAAAACATTTATCCTGCGTGGTAACGTCGTCGATCTGGCTGTCGGTATCGTTATCGGTGCTGCCTTCGGAGCCGTTGTCAGTGACCTGGTCAAGGATCTCATCACCCCTCTCATCGGTATCTTTGGTAATTTCAGTTTCCCTGATCTCTTTTTCACGGTTAACGGGAGCAAATTCCTCATCGGTGAGTTCATCAATGCGGTGATTTCTTTCATCATACTGGCGCTGGTCATATTTTTCTTTGTAGTGAAACCTGTGAATGCGCTGACGGCCCGAATGAAGCCAAAGGCTGCTCCGGTGGCTCCTACTACTCGCGAATGCCCTTTCTGTCTGAGTACGATTCCGATCAAGGCGACTCGCTGCGCGTACTGCACTTCGCAGGTACCGCAAGCTGAAGAGCCTGCACCTGCGACATGTACATAATGTGACGGTTTTCATGATATACTATTGACGGATTTCGGTATCCCGGATATTTGGAGCAGTTTTGCTCACAAGAGGGACGATACACACCAGAGCTCGTCCTTCTTGTATGCATATCATGAAATGGAGAGCTAGCTATGTCGTCAACAACTGAGCCTTTACGCCTGGAGGACTGGGTTAGAGACATTCCCGATTTTCCGCAGAAGGGTATTCTTTTCAAAGACATTACCCCCTTATTGCAGGATGGTGCAGCTTTCCATACCGCGATGGAACGACTTGCTGCCCACTATGCAGGGGCTGGCATTCAAACCGTCGTTGGTGTGGAGTCGCGTGGCTTCATTTTCGGTGCTCCCCTGGCTTACATGCTGAACTGTGGTTTTGTGCCAGTACGGAAATTCGGTAAATTACCATATATGACGGTGAGTGTCGAATACGCTCTGGAGTACGGCACCAACGTCGTAGAGGTCCATACCGATGCGATCCGTCCGGGCCAGCGTGTCTTGATCGTCGATGACTTACTGGCGACAGGAGGCACCGTCTCAGCAACGATGGAATTGGTGCAGAAATTGGGAGGGCATATCGCAGGCATCGCCTTCCTGGTTGAATTGACCTTCCTCAAGGGTCGCGAGCAACTAAAGGGCCATGATGTCTTCGCGCTGATCAAGTACTAAATGCATACTACTCACGTTTCCCAACCTAACCAGGTCGTTTTCTGCTCAAAATGGGTGGGCATACGTTCAAGTCGAGAAATGGCAGGGAAGCCGAGATACACGAATGCAACGATGTGTTCATCCTGTGTTAGCCCTAGCCATTTCTTGACATGCTGGTCGTAAGCTGCAATACCGGTGCGCCACATGCTGGCAAGCCCAAGTTCTTCAGCAGTCAACAGCATGTTCTGGACGGCGGCAGCCACAGCTTCGATATTCTCAATTTCCAATACCTCCGGTCGGCCAGGTTGTTCCGCCGCTACTACGATCACCACCGGTGACCGCAAGAGTTTGTTGTGCTCTTTCTTGAGTGCAGCTTGAGCTCTCTCGCTCATCGTTTCATCTAATCGGAATGCCAGTGATTCGGCCATGACCGCACCTAGCTGCTCGCGAGCCTTGCCTGCCAGCACAAAGAATTTCCAGGGTTCCACTTTGTGGTGATTGGGAGCATGCGTTGCAGCCTCCAAAATCCGCTTAATCTGCTCACGTGTTGGCCGCTCCTGAGTCATCTTGCCTATACTTCGACGC
>Ga0187808_10000547_pt1 | contig 11925 bp, 13 predicted proteins | sample NC_wetland_sal_i_5_FD_132427 | JGI IMG/M metagenome (GOLD analysis project Ga0187808, IMG submission 132427) | Wetland sediment microbial communities from Neuse River Estuary, North Carolina, USA - ASW_3 | ecosystem: Environmental > Aquatic > Freshwater > Wetlands > Sediment | place: USA: North...
TCAGTTTGCTCTTTTCCTCTTGAAAGGAAAGTGGCGGAGGAGGAGGGGAGGGTGCAGAGTCACCGTCCTCGGTTGAGACCGAGAAAGTCAAAGCACCCATGGATAATGCCGTACCTGCTCCCAGGAATCTTCTGCGATTCATTTTAGTGCTGAGGTCCTTCAGCGCAACCCGCGATGATCGGGGCTTTATCTGGATCGTCCCGGTTGAGTTTTGAGATGAAGCAATCTGCTTGTTCGTATTTCGAGCCGTCCCAATGGTAAACCCTAGACTCCGAATCGTAAGCGCTCAAATGCCAAAACGTAGCCACGTCACAGAACCCATGCCTGGAGGCGTTGCGCACCCTTATTAGACTCCCGCCCGCGGCAAGGACCAGTCGCAACTGTCCGTTTTGGCGGATGAAAACCCAATACGAGCAGTTACCGGTGGCGCCGCAGAAAAACCTCGGCCCTTGCACCAGGACCTGCTGACTCCCATCGTCAGCGAGCGCGATCGAACCGACACGGGCGCTCATCACGGCCTCGCGCTCTTCGTCACGCTGTGCATCGGTGAAAGAGTCGTGAACGTACTCGTTGTCAATCTGCTTGTATATCTGCTGCCGCTCGCTATTGGTGAGAGGGGTGTCTTGAAGCGTGTAGGTAAGAAGCTTGTCCAAGTCAAGAACGCTCCACTGCTTCCAGTCATAGCGCGAACTCTGTGCCGCGACGGCTGCTCCGCACACGACGGCGAAAAGGCAAGTGAGCGAGGTGGCGCGGATAGTCATGCCTACTTACCGATATACTTCACCGGGTCTCGGTCGAATTTCGCTTTGCAGCCCGGGGCGCAGAAGTATACCGTTTGGCCCTTGTATTCACTGGTGGCAGCAGCCTTTTCGGAATCAATGGTCATTTTGCAAACCGGGTCAACAACCTTCATGACTTCACCTCGAAGTCTGGAATCTTCAGACGGAGGGCGGGGCTTCGCCGAGCTCCAAGTTGATTTCGCCGACGCCGCCCTGAACCTGCACATTGACCGTCACCGGTGACTTTCCATACGCCTCGTTGACATAGGCGTCGCCATCTTTCCGCAGGCCGTGGACGTGAATGGCTCCGATGCCGCCTTGTGCGCTAGCACGCACGCCGACGTCGCTGGGAAGCCGGACGGTTGCCCTGCCCACGCCGCCCTGGATACTGGCGGTGAGATCATTTTTCCAGTCGCCGGTCAAATCCACGGTGGTTTCGCCCGCCCCGATCTCGACGTCCAGCCTACTGAGCGCAAGGCCTCCCAGCGTTAGTTTAGCGCGGCCGGCACCCTGGTTCACTTTCAGTTCCATTGGCACCTTATTGCTGAGGTGCAAATCCCACGTGTTGCGGCCGCCTCGGCGACCGTGAAATGAGTCTGGCTGCCGGATCGTGAGCCGGCCCAGACCCGCGCTCACGCGGTACTCCACTTGCGGTCTTGAGGAAGAGCTACCGTACGAGAAGTCAGCCTCGAGCAGCTCCTTTGCGCCAGAGCCCACGCTCAGCTCACCTGCGGGCATCTCGATTTCCACCTGCGCCGACTTGGCTTCACCCAATTTGACGGTCCGAGATTCTGTCTGTGGCGGGCCGGAGTCCCAGTCGGCCGTGTTGCAACTGGCGAGCACAAAGAGCGGAAGAACCATGAGCCTAAAGAAAGGCCGCGCTACGGGTTTTTCCATCTTGGTTTCCTCCTCCTCGTTCTTAGGAGCGGGCCAATTCGTAAACGGTGATTTCGGGTGGAGCATCGAATCGGATGGGTACCCCAATGGTTCCAATCCCCCGATTGACGTAGAGTTGGCCCCCCGGTTTCCCAAACCATCCCCGCACGTACGGAGTAATGAGGCGGCTGGGAGAGAGGTCGGGACTGATAAACTCGAGCGTCACCTGGCCACCGTGGGTGTGTCCGGCAAGACTGAGGTCGATCCCATACTCGGCCGCGCGGTCGAAGGTGTTGGGGTTGTGGCTGAGTAGAATGTTCGCCGTGCCGGGGACCATGAGGCGGTCGATACCCTCAAGGTACTGGCGCACCAACCGCTGGTTGCGAGGCCCCATGGGAGAGCTCGACTGGTAGTCCACGCCGAGCAGGTTGATTACCTCGCCCCCGGACCTTATCAAAGCCTGCTCGCTCCTCAGGACGCGAATGCCGCGCAGCGCAAACAAGCGAGTGATGGAATCCTCTACCTTCGCCCACATCTCGTGATTGCCCAGACAGCCATAAACCCCGAAGGGAGCCTTGATCCCTGCCAACACATCTACCACCGCAAATTGAGTGGAGCCGTCCCAGGTGACAAAGTCGCCCGTGAGCGTGACCAGATCTGGCTTGAGTCCATTGGCAATGCCAACGTAGCGTCGAATTTCTTCAGCAGTCATGAACGGGCCAATGTGAATATCCGAAAGTTGGGCGATCCGGAAACCTTCGAAGGCCCGAGGGAGACGAGGAATCTTGATCGCTCGATGAGAGATTTCGAGGTTGACGCGTTCATAGAACATCCCATAAGCCCCCGCAACAAACGGAGTCGTGCTCACCGCCAACGCGGTTCTCTCGAGGAAACGGCGACGCGCCAGTGAGATAGGATTGTGCAGCGGCACAGCGCGGCCGGCTTGCAGAACCCCCTGGTAAAGCCGACGAGCGGCGCGGGCAATCCGGTCCGTCAGCCCAAAAAGAATTGCGAGAAGAAAACCCAACAGCGAGCAGAAAACCCACCACTGGAAAGGCGCCTGAAGCAGAGCAGCTGGCAAGGTGAGATGCGTGGGTTCCGGTCCGCCACGAATCCAGCCCCAGAAATGCGTCCGGAACAGAGCGGTGCCTAAAGTAGTATGTGGGGGTATCGCACTTCGTGCACTGCCGAGGGTAGAGTTCCGGTTGATAAATGCCTCGAACAATGAGGGAAGAATGTTATAGGACAGCAACAGCAGATAACACGCCCAACCTGCAATGCTCACCCGACGGCGCCAAGCGGAATTGCGGATTAGGGAAGCCAACCAGTCTCGCACTTGCCCAACCCAGAAAACCTGGCTGGCAACCAAAATCAACATCATGGCGCTAGCGACCAGAAACCTCTGCAGCATATGGACTCGGACCCACAATCCTCCATCCCTAGTATACAATGCTTTACACCTCTTTAAGGCGCTTGACAGATTGTCGTCTTCCTGCTAGAAGGTGCTGAGGGGTAGGGCAACTGACAAAAACTCGGATGGGGCATGGGCCCCCTTAGGTTGGTGTTGCACTTCTGCCGGAGGTGAGTCATGACAATGCCCCGGAAAGTCACTTTGGGTGTTTTGGGTGGAGTGGTTGTGGCGGCGCTGGCCACCTGCCTGTGCACGCCAAACCAAGAAACGCCCCACGCCGTGGACCCTGGCGTACGCGGCGGGGCGCCGGGCGCGGGAACGGCCCTGCCAGGCCTCACGGCGGACGAGACCGCCTTTTTCCAAGATGGCCTCTCCAGGTTCATGGAAATCGAGGTCGTGATGGGAGGGGCGAACAACGGGCTGGGGCCTCGCTTCAACTCGAACCAATGCTTTTCTTGCCACTCTCAGCCGGCGGTGGGTGGGACGAGTCCCGCGCAGAACCCCGAGGTTGCCATCGCCACCCTCGATGGCGCAAAAAACGTGTTGCCCTGGTTCATCGCGCCAAATGGCCCTGTCCGCGAGGCGCGCTTTAAGTTGAATCCCAACGGCACTCCAGATGGCAACGTGCGAAACCTCTTCGTCATCACCGGCCGCGCAGACGCGGGCGGCTGCAACATCGCCCAACCCGACTTTCTGCCGGCTGGCAACCCGCTCACCGGCCAGGGCGGAAATCCCAACATCATCTTCCGCATCCCGACGCCGGTTTTTGGCGCCGGGCTCCTCGAAGCCATTCCCGACTCGGCGATCCTCGCGAACATGCAGGCCAACGCGTCCCTAAAAGCGCAGTTGGGCATTTCCGGTCATCCGAACGCGATCCTGAGCGGCAACGTGAACCGCAGTGCAAACGACGGGACCATTACCCGCTTCGGATGGAAGGCGCAGAACAAGTCCCTCCTCATGTTCGCGAGCGAGGCCTACAACGTTGAGATGGGGATCTCGAACGAACTGTTCCCCCAAGAGCGCGACGAGACTCCAACCTGTCTGTTCACCCCAACGCCCAATGACACGCTCAACTTCACGGCTGCGCCCACCACCAACCCCAACATCAATACAGCCACCATCTCCGACATCGAGGCGTTTGCCAACTTCATGCGTATGCTGGCCCCTCCCACCCCGGCGCCTGATACACCGTCCACGACCAATGGACGGGTCGTTTTCAGCAGGATCGGCTGCGCTATCTGCCACGCGCCTTCGTTCACCACGGGCAAAATGATTGCCAGCGGCTCCGCGACCGTGCCGAGTGCGGCCCTCTCCAATCAAACGGTGCACCCCTATTCGGACATCCTGGTCCACCACATGGGCGTCGGCCTTGCAGACGGCATTACTCAAGGCGGCGCAGGTCCGGACGAATTCCGAACAGCTCCGCTCTGGGGGGTCGGGCAGCGCATCTTTTTCCTCCACGACGGGCGAACTACCAACTTGGTTGAGGCTATCGAGTTCCACAAAAGCCGCGGTAGCGAGGCCAATAAGGTCATCGACGCTTTCAATAGGCTGAAAACTCAGGATCAACAAGACCTCATCAATTTTCTGCGTTCGCTGTAGCCGGAGGCGGGTAGAGTGTCCCAATCTGGAGTAGGGCTGGGGCCTCACCCCGGCCTAGGTGGCTCTAAGGGGTGACCCTAGCCCGGGAAATGATCCACATCAGATTTCCATTGACTTTGAGCACGGAAACCGTTAACCTATATATCTAAAGTCTTGCATTCATTTTTCACCATCATCGAGGAAAATCATGTCGTTTCAGATAGGCGATAAGGTTGTCTATCCCAACCAAGGCGTAGGTATCGTCGAACAAATCTCCACTCGAAACTTGACTGGCCAGCCGGAAATGTTCTATTTGCTTCGCCTCACCTCGGGCAGCATGCGGGTGATTGTCCCCATCAGCAGCGTGGTCAACGTAGGCCTGCGCCGCGTAACCAGGACCAGTGAAATAAGCACCATCGTCGATTATCTGCAGAAGGGGCATAGTAAGGCTCCGCAGGATTGGAAGGGTCGTTTCAAGGAAAATTCCGAAAAGATGCGGAATGGGTCGCTTCAACAAGTCGCGGAAGTCTTGAAGACTCTCATCATCTTAAACCAAGCCAAACCTCTTTCATTCCGGGAGAAAAAGATGATGGACCGCGCTTGGCAACTCCTGGTGGATGAGATTGCCGTGGTGCGCGGAACATCGAAAGAGACAGTAGAAAGTCAACTCGTTCGCGCCCTCAATAAGTCTAATCTGAAAGCGCCTCTTCCAAGCTAAGGTCGTCCGCTACCCGCATCCTTCAAAACAAGACACTGCCGAACCGCTTCCAGCCATAGGCCAATCGTATTGATTCGTATATAATTATCCTTCGAGCCGTATTTGATGGGAGGGTGTCCATGGAGCTTCTTCACGTCCCGGAAGCTGCGCGGGAATTGGGTGTGAGCTACCCCACTTTGAAACAATGGATCTACAAGCGCAAGATCAAGACTGTGATGACGCCAGGGGGGCATCATCGCGTGCCACGCTCGGAGGTTGACCGCCTGCTTTTTCAAAGAGGCGAGCGCGGGCACGCCGCAGCACTTGCTTCTGCGCCTCGCCTTGCCCACGCCACACCGGTTTCAGGCGCGGGAGCGGGGCTCGAACACGTGATTAGCGGACGAAATCAATTAGTGGGCCGCATCATCAAGCTGCAAACAGTTGGCCTGTTAACCAAGGTGGTGCTGGATGTGGGAGGGCAATCGGTCACCTCCATCATTACCAGTGACGCCTCCCGTGACCTTGGTCTGAAAGTAGGAGAGACGGCCGCGGCGCTCATCAAAGCCACCGAAGTGATGATCATCCGGCCCCTCCAGAGGAGGCCTTGAGCTTTGGGCGTTGCCGCTAATGTGGAGTCACGAGGTATTCGGTGGCCGTTAACACGCTGGGATGTGGCCGGCGCGTTCGGCGACATCGGGGTGCTATTTCCGATTGCGATTGCCCTCGTTTCACTCAACCACGTGGATCCCACTGCGGCGTTCCTCGTTGCCGGAGGCACTTATATTTTGGCGGGCGGCTATTTCCAAATCCCCATGGCCGTTCAGCCCTTCAAGGCGGTCGCAGCGATTGCCTTGGCCATGGCGCTTCCACCCTCCTCGATCGCCAGCGCCGGACTCCTCATGGGAGTGCTGCTCGCCTTCGTGGGAGTCACTAACCTCGCCACATGGCTTGCCAAGCTGTTCACCCTCCCCATTGTCAGGGGGATTCAATTGGGTCTAGGCCTCTTGCTGGCCCGTGAAGGCTTCCGACTTGTGTTAAGCCCGCGTTCGGCGGTGGTTCTGGCGGCAGGCCGGACCCTAGCCCCCTGGGAAATCGGGCTCGCTGGAGCTCTTCTTTTGTTGGCGTTTCGCAGCTCGCGTCGGCTTCCTGCCGCTTTGGTTCTTTTGACGGCTGGGATCATGCTGGGTTTTATGAGCCAACGGGCCAAGCTTCCCGCCCTGGGCTGGGGACCTCTGCCTCTCACTCTGCTCCACCCGCATCTTGCCGAACTGCGGCGCGTTTTGGCCTTGCTGGTGGTTCCACAATTCGCCTTGACCTTCGGAAACTCCGTCGTGGCCACCGAGAACACCGCTCGCATCCTTTATGGAACCCAAGCTCGCCGCGTCACGGTGCGCGGATTGTGTGTCAGCATTGGTCTCGTGAATCTGCTCGGGGCGATGATTCAGGCTCCGCCTTTTTGCCATGGTTCAGGAGGGATCACCGCGCATTACCGTTTTGGCGCGCGAAGTCCAAAGTCCAGCTACATTATCGGCGCGGTTTGTCTGCTTCTGGCGTTATTTGGCCGCGCTGCCGTGGGGCTTTTGAATCTGATCCCCGCCGCCGTTCTGGGAGTTTTGCTGGTTTATGTGGGCATCCAACACGCCTCTTATTTGCGCGACATCCTCACCTGTGCGCCGCTCCTCATGATTGCGGTATGCGTAGGGGTAGTTTCCCTCCTGACAACTAACCTGATGTGGGGCTTCCTGACAGGTTTTCTCTTGCAGGGTATTCTTTTGTTGCTTCCTTCTTCCGGTAAGCAGGGTTCTGTTAAAGTCCCTGAGGGGTAACAAGCCTGCTTTGACGCGGGGCTGTCTGAAGCTGAAGCGCACAAAATACGCAGAAAAGTCTGGTATTAATGCCCCAAAACAGGTATTATATGGGGTTAAACAAATGTTGTGACCCACGAGCAGAGAAGCAGGGGGCCGGAAAGCGAGCGAATTTACGGCCTTCATGCTTTGTGCGGTTAGTCACGAGGAGGTGTCCAGCACTGTGAGCGCACTTATCCAATACACAGGGTTTCAACTAAAGCCCCGCGGCAGGGATTATTCCTATCGGGTTGTGGGATTGAAGTCTGAAGACCGGGAATTCACGCTGACTATCTCGAACCGGGCCTTTGAGGAAAGGCACTTCCCTTACCAGGACGGGGCCGCACTCTGCTATCAGAAGCTTCAAAAAGAACTCCTCGCGGAAACCGCGGAATTGCCGCTCCAGCACCATCTGACGATCTCGGATCGAGATCTCGACGAGTACCTCGCAAAGTATCGTCCCGCCAGGAAGCGTTCCTGGTAGCTATTTCACTTTGATTAACACGGCGCCATGCCTGGGCACCTCGGCGGTATATTTTTCCGAGATAGTGCCGTGGTCTTTCTGAGCCCAAAGGTCGCGGACTTGTGCGGAATGGCCGGCTCCAATTGCTGCGAACCTGACTGAAATGGGCAGCCCTGACCCGCTGCGGTTGAAAAGCCCCACGGCCTTGCTGCCATCCGCGAGCGGCTTCATCCAGACCTCCAATGGACCCTCTTGCCATACCCGATGCCCCTGGGCGCCAAGGGAGTCCTGATCCACCGCAATCACCTCCGGATTGGTGAGTATCTCCAGCGTATCGGGGGTCATTTTGGTAAGGTCATTTCCGGCCAGGAGAGGGGCAGCTAGAAGGCACCACAAGGCCATCTGCGTACGCCCTTCATCGTTGTTCAGCTTGCCGATGCCGATTTGGAGAATATCCGGATCGTTCCAATGTCCCGGTCCAACGTACTTCTCAAGCCCATTGTGCTGGAATCCGAACAACGAAACCCTATCGTAGTCACCACCAATATCGTCGGTGGTGCGCCACATGTTGGCGCCGACTCGAGGCCCCCACCGCCAGACCGCCTCGAGGCCGTATTGGCAGAGGCTGTAAACCATGGGCCGCCCGGTGCGGCGGAGGGCGTCATACATCTTCCGATATGCCCCCTGCATCTCCGCAGGCTTATACACCTTCGCCGCGCTGCACCAATCGTACTTTACGAAGTCCACACCCCACTCGGCGTAGCTTTGCGCGTCCTGCTCCTCGTGCCGGTAGCTGCCCTCGTATTCCCCGCAGGTTTTCGGCCCGGGCGATGAATAAATGCCAAACTTCAGTCCTCTGCTGTGAAGGTAATCGCCAAGCGCCTTCATATCCGGAAAACGCTCGTTGGGATGAATGAACCCCTTTTCGTCGCGCTTGCCTTGCCAGCAATCGTCAATATTTACGTATATGTAACCGGCAGCTTTCATACCATTATTCACGAGTGCATCGGCATTCGCGCGCATAATGCTATCGGTCACGTTGCATTCATACTGGTACCAATCGTTCCAGCCCATGGGCGGCGTTGGCGCGAGCTGGTTTTCTTGGGCGGCCAAGGCACCGCTCGCCGCGCCCAAAATCATCGCCGCAGCCATCGCTCCACGCAGGCTACGCACCAAGTCGTGTTTCATAGATTTATCACCTCTTGCGCGATTTCCGGCAGGCGCTTGATCCGCGGGTCAGCAAAAAGATCTTTATCGTCGGTGCTGCGAGTCGAGAATTCAGAGACGATGGCTCCTTCCGGCCCTGCCTGGAACCAGTGGCGTGTGTCCGGATAGAGAGTGTATTGCTCGCCGGGCCTCAGACAGATTTCGTGGCCTACCGTGTAGTAAGCCTCGGAACCCTCCGGGGGACGGCAAGCCGGTTGTGCCGCCGGCGGGCCAGGCACGTAAAGATAGACTGTTCCCCAGCGACAGCGGAACGTCTCCTCCTTGCCCAGCCTGTTGCCCGCCGTGGGGTGCCAGTGCTCGGGGCAGGTCTGATGCGGCAACAACACCAGCTCCTTGGCACACACACGCTCCGTGTTGATGTAGGTGATGATTTCGAGGCCGGTCTTCTCGAGTTCGCCCAAGCCGAAATCCGCCACCTCGAAACGGGCGCGCTCCTCTGCCGTGAGCACGATCCCGGCTTGCTTGAGCATTTCCGCCGCGCGTTCCACCACCGATTCATATTGTTGTTGAGTAATCATGGACCCATAATTTAACAGCATTTCGTGGGGTGGGGCAAGGACGCATTGGTTAAGGTAATATAAAGGTGTAAAGAAATGCGAATCTATCGTGCGGCGAAGCAGCGGCCTACATGTCATTCCGAGCGAAGCGAGGAATCTCGCACTGGCTCAGGCAAATAGAAGCCGAAAATCAGAGCGAGCTTCCTCGCTTCGCTCGGAATGACAGACGCGTCGTCCGAGGCAGGGGGTTTGCGATGCCTGCAGAAGGAGAAGGAACAGCGGTTCTTAGGTTGGCTGCAGGGGTAGTCGTGATGGGCCTTGCGTTGGCAGCCGTTTCGCACGCCGCCGAGGAGGAGGTCCTCCGGGCCCCCTCCATGGAACCTCTCTACACAGTCGACCCCGAGTATCCTCCTGCGGCCCTTCGATTCGGCATTCAAGGCACGGTTCGGCTCGAAGCCCTCATAGGTGAAGACGGGCACATCGCATTCCAGAAGAAGTCGAAGAGGGGTATCGCCACGTCCAGGCGAGATACGGACCTCGTTCGCCACCGCTTGGCTGAGGCTGAGCGCCTCCATCGGGAAAGGCAGAATTAAAATGGCCAGGCGAATCAAAAAGTCGGTCGGGTTCGAAAGGGGAAGTGGGAACGTCTTTGCCGATCTCGGGCTTCCGCATCCCGAACAGGAACTTTTGAAGGCACGCCTCACTCTCCAAATTCACCGCCTCATCAAGGAGCGTGGCTTGACCCAGGCGCAAGCCGGAGAGGTCCTCGGCATTCAGCAGCCCCGCGTGTCCGCCTTGATGCGCAACCGGGCGGGCGCCTTCTCCATCGAGAGGCTCATGGACTTTCTCACCGCCCTCGGCCAGGACGTGGAGATCACAGTCAGACCCACACGCAACGAACACGGCAGCGTGTTCGTCAGAGTATAACCGGCAGCGCAAAATCTCCACTACCCGCCGTAGACTATAAATACCCGCAAGCCAAAGGAAGGACCCATGCGCAATCTCATGTCATCAGTCGCAGTCACAGCCGCAGCACTTTTCGTCGTTATGGTCCCGGTCGGGCTGTGCCAGAAAACCCCGCTGACCTTGGACGACTTCTTCAACGCCGTCGAAATCCACTCGCTTGAAATCTCGCCGGACGGTCACGCCGTGGCGATCGAAACCGTGCGCCCCGATTGGACCGGGAAACGCTTTCGCCACGATCTCTGGCTCTACCGCGACTCGGGTGGCGGCTCACTCATTCAGCTCACCCAGTCCGGTCACGACAGCGCACCCCAATGGTCTCCTGACGGCCGTTGGATCGCCTTCCTCTCAGACCGCGCTGTTTCCCCTGGAGAAACCCAAGAAGCTGCGGGGTCCGACGATGCGCCAAAGAAGGACGTCGCCCAGCTTTACATCATAGCCGCCTCGGGGGGAGAGGCTTTTGCCTTGACGTCCGGTGGGGAGGAAGTCCATGCATTTGCCTGGGCCGGAGATTCAAACTCTCTCTTTTTCGCCACCCGCGCGCACTGGAGCAAGGAACAGGAAGAGGGCTACAAGAAAGAGTGGAAGGACGTCATCCAGTTCCGCGAGTCGGAGCGAGGAGATGCAATCTGGACGGTAGACATTGGCGCCGTGCAAAAGCATGGACCCGCGGATGAACAGAAGATCGGGGCAGAGCCCCAGCCCGCCCTCGCCTCCGTGGCATCGGTCCCAGACCGCATCAAGCAACTGGCAATTTCGCGGGATGGAAAGCTGCTTGCCGCGCTCACGGAATCGCGCTCGCAGCGAGAGGAGGCGTTGGAGCCGTATGCTATCCATGTGACTGCGGCCCACGCCAATGCTGAAGCGCCAATACAAAAGGTGGAGCATGCCCATGCGGTCTATGACAAGATCGCCTGGGCGCCCGACAACCGGCACATTTTCTTCTCATTCCTTAACGGGTCAGTCGACGGTCCTTACCAGGACGCGCAGCCTCGTGTCTATTGGGCCGACGCCTTGCGTCCGCCGAACGCCCACTCGCGTTGGGCGGCAAAGTTCCCAGGAGCGATAACGGACTTCGCGGTCCTTGTGGATGGGAGCCTGCTTGCCGCGGGGACATTGGGTACGGAAACGCCCCTGTACACGCAGAGCGATCCCGCCAGGGAGTTTGCCGAGCGTCCCGGCTGGCCAGGCACCTATGAGCACATTTCCGCCGCTCTCCACGCCTCGCGGATGGCGTTTGTTTTTTCAAACCTCCAAAAGCCACCGGAAGTGTACATCGCTGATGAGCCCGCCCAAATCGAGCTCGCCAAACCCATCACGGCATTTAACCGATTCCTCACTGAGCATGAGTTGCCTCAGGGCAAACCTTACCGGTGGACGGCGGATGATGGGGCCATGGTGGAAGGCATGCTGATCTATCCACCCGGAAAGTTCGAAGCCAAGCGCCTGCCCGTGTTCACACTCATTCACGGCGGGCCCGAGGACGCCGACGGAGACCGTTTCGAGGCTGATTGGTATCAGTGGTCAGCGTTGGCCGCCACTCAAGGCTGGCTGGTCTTCGAGCCGAACTATCGCGGCTCGATCGGA
>Ga0187808_10000550_pt1 | contig 11901 bp, 8 predicted proteins | sample NC_wetland_sal_i_5_FD_132427 | JGI IMG/M metagenome (GOLD analysis project Ga0187808, IMG submission 132427) | Wetland sediment microbial communities from Neuse River Estuary, North Carolina, USA - ASW_3 | ecosystem: Environmental > Aquatic > Freshwater > Wetlands > Sediment | place: USA: North...
CAGCCGCAGGATCGCGCGGCGGCGCGGCTCGGCGAGCGCGCGCAGGGCCTCGTCCGTCGCGGCCTCGGCGGTGTCACCGCGCGGGTCCTCGCGGGGGGCACCGCGCGGGTCCTCGCGGGGGGCACCGCGCGGGTCCTCGCGGGGGGCACCGCGCGGGTCCTCGGCCCGCGGGTCGTCGGCGGGGGTCAGGCCCACAGGCCGACCTGGTTGCCGTCGGGGTCGGTGAAGATCGCGAATCGGCCGTAGCCCTCGGGCAGGTCGGTCGGCGGGACGAGGCGCTTGCCGCCTAGCCGCTCGGCGCGGTCGAGCGAGGCGTCCAGGTCGTCGACGCGCATGTAGATCTTGACGCTCGGCCCTTCTTCCGGCGCCTGCGTGCCACCGATGCCGCCGCCGATGGCGCCCTCACCCGCGTTGGTGTCGACGAGGGCGTAGCCGCCCATGTTCGGGTCAGCCTGGGCGGCCCAGCCGAACATATCGGTGTAGAACTTCCGCGCCCGTTCCGCGTCCGGGCTGATGATCTCGAAAAATGCTACTGGCTGTCCCATCGAGGTGCCCTCTCGCAAGCCCGTAAAAGTATCTGTCAGTACTCACTAACGTTAGCAATGACTTACGGATGGCGTCAAGGGGAGTCGCCGCGTTGCTAGCTGATGGGCGGGAGCTTGGGCGGCTTGACCACCCGCAGGACGTTGTGGTTGTAGATGAGGACTTCCCATTGGCCGACATCGTGGCTGCTGACCGGCTGGCCGAAGTAAGGCTCGGCTTGCGGCACGAGGTCTATGTTGACCAGGTCGATGACGACGAAGTTCGCGTAGTGCCTGGCGGGGTCGTACCACAGCGTGTTCGTCTCCCACGGGAACGGCCTGATCGCCCCGTCGACGAGGTGCACGGTGCGGACCTGGACCGCTCCGCCCGACTGCAAGGTCACGGAGGAGCCGTCCCAATAGCCGCCCAGCCCGTAGTGCAGCCCGTGCTCTTCCAGCCAGGTGGCCAGGACCGCGTACGCCGGGATCTGCGGCGCCCTGGCCGCCGCTGCCCAGGTCAACGGCAGCAGCGCGGCGACGGTGGCGACGCCGGCCGCGGCCAGCGCGGTCAGCCGGCCGGTGATTCGCCGCGGAACCAGCGCCCGCGCGCCGAGGATCGCGCCGGCGGGCAGCACGACCACCAGATCATGCGGCGTCCGCGGGGTAGGCAGGGTGGAGATCGCGTAGACGACGATGTTGAGCACGATCACGAGGAGCAGCAGTTGTTCGGCCCGGCGCGCCGTCCGCCAGCGCCACACGACCCGGATCATGCCAGCCACCGCGAGCAGTAGGCAGCAGGTCCCGAACACCGCCGCCACGCCGAGCGGGCGAGGGTGGGCGACAGGACCGCCGGAGATGCCGAAGAGCATCCGCACGGCGTACCAGGTCAGCGACGCGTTGTGCGGCCAGTGCGCGATCGGCGCGATCCGGGTCTTCGGGGACACCATCACGTACGCGCCAAAATGCTTCATGATCGCGCGGACCGCAAGCGACAGCGGCACGGACACGACGGCGGCCACCACGTTGGCGGCATCACCGCTCCTGAACCTGCCGGAGACCACGACCCGGTAGCCGCAAACCACGACGATGGCGAGCACCGCGACGTAGCGAACCGTCACGTCGCTGATCTGGCCCGCGCACAGGAGGATGGCGACCAGCGGAGCGGTGAACCATCTATCGGGGACGCGATCGATGAGCAAGAACGGCACCAGGAAGAAGACCGTGGTGCCGGTGTGATCGGGGAATCCGAGCGGGATCCACATGTCCGAGACGATCAGCGCCGGGGCCGCGAGCACGGCCGCCACGACGCCGGCCCGCGCCACGCGCGCCGCGCCCCGGCTGTCGGTCACCGCGACCATGACGGCGAGCGCCGTGACGATCAGGTACACAAGCGCCTCGGCCACGTGCACGGCGATGGTGTGCAGCCCGAAGAAGATCTCGACCAGGGCGATCAGCGGAAGTTCGAAGGCGTAGAACGTGACGTCGCCGAGAATCCAGCCGTGCAGCAGCAGGTGACCGTGCAGCATGTCCCAGGCCTGGAGGGCGTTGTTCGCGGGGTCCGAGGTCGGCGCGTCGCCGAGGGAGATCCTCAGGAACAGGGTGAACAGGGCCGCGGCCCCGAGCGCCCAGGCCAGCGCCGCCCAGGCGCGGCGGGCGAAGGGCCGTCCCGCCCCATCCGCGGGGCCGGGCTGCCCCGGCTGGGACTCGGGCGCGCGAGAGGGCGGCGCGCTGGCGGCGGGCTGCGCGCTGCCGGGAACCGCGCTGGCCGAGAACCGGTCACCAGAGCGCATGGTTCCCCAGGCTATCCGCCCTGGCCGCGGGAAATCGCGCGCGGTTGGCCGATTAACCAATTGCGAACGATTTGTTCGTGATTGACGCGCGCTAGCCCGCGACGGAGGCGAGCAGGTCGGCGCGGGCCAGCTGCACGGCGGTGAGCAGCGCACCGCGCAGCACCGGCTCACTGGACACCGCTGTCGGCGCCACCCGCGGGTGCACCGGGCAGATCCTGGCCACCTCGGCCGCGACCCGGCCGGCCAGCGCCGGCCCGCCGGCCAGGCCGATCTCGCCGCCGAGGACCACGAGACCGGGGTCGATGACAGTGCACACCGCGACGGCGCCGAGCGCTACCCGGCGGGCGAGCTCGTCGAGGAACTGCCCGGCCCGCCCATCGGTACCGTCAGGCCGCTCGGCGGCCGCGACAGCACCGGCGACCGCGGCGGCGTTGGCGGAGTTGGCGGCCACGGCGGCGCGGACCGAATCGGCCGGGCTCAACCCGCCGGAGCCGGGGGTGCCCCCCCCGCCGGCACTAGGCCCGGCGAGGCCGAACTCCGCCGCCAGCGCGCCGATCGCGTCCGAGCCCACCAGCCACTGCAGGCCGCCCCCGGCCGGGTACTTGACGTCCGACGTGACAGGCGCGCCTGGCACGGGCAGCCACCCGATCTCACCCGCCGCCCCGGACACACCCCGGTGCAGCCGGCCGCCCAGCATGGTGGCCAGGCCGACGCCGGTGCCGATCCACATGAGCACGAAGTCGTCGGCACCCGCCGCCGCCCCGATCGCGTGCTCGGCCACGGCCGCGAGGTTGACGTCGTTCTCGATCAGCACTCTTTTATGCAGCGCGCCGCGCAGTCCGGCGAGCACGCCCGCGTGCCACGCGGGCAGGTTGAACGAGAACTGAGGATCGCCGCTCACCGGGTCGACCACGCCAGGGCTGCCGATCACGAACGCGCTCAGCATGCTGATCGAGACCCCGGCGCTGCGGCAGGCACGATCCACGGCCGAGCGCACGAGCTCGACGGGGTCGCGCTCGCCGTTCGTGTCGTCCCGCGCTTCCGCGATCACCCGCCCGGTGACGTCCGCGACGGCGGTGCTCACCAGTCCGTGCTCCACGTACAGCGCCGCGACGTGGGCGCTGGACGCGACCACCGAATACAGGGCGGCGTTCGGCCCGCGCCCCACGCTCTGCTCGCCGACCGCGGCGACCAGCCCGCGCTCCTCTAGCCTGCCCAGCATCTGCGCGACTGTGACTTTGGACACACCGGTCAGTTCGGACAGCTGCGAGCGGGTTAGCGACCGGCCATCAAGCAATAGCTCCAGTGCGGCGCGATCGTTGAGCTCGCGCAGCAGGCTGGGCGTGCCGGGCCTAGACGGCCCCCCGCTGACCGCCGGACCCGAACTTTGCTGGCTGGGCATCGGCTCGCTCCCCTCCCACATATCGTGTGCGTGCCGTGTGTCTCAATCCGGCAACGGCTTGGCCGGACCCCTAGCTTATAGGAAAGTTTCCTATTAGTTTCACCGGTACACACCAAACCTAAGCCGTACAAGCCGGCTGGTTTGTGCCAACAGGTAAGGGAGGACACCAGCAGTGCGACACAAGATAACCGCCGCGGCAGCCTGCGCGGCAGCCGCGCTCGCCATGGCCGGCTGTAGCTCAGGCAACAGCAACAGCAGCAGCCCAACCTCAAGCCCAACCACCGGCGCCTCTTCTACCGCCACTTCTAGCGCTTCCACCGCCAACGTTCCCAGCGAACTCACCGTCTGGCGCATGGGCGCATCGGTCCCGACTGAAGTGACCTGGATGAACGGCGTCATCCAGCAGTTCCACACGCAATACCCGGCCTACGCCAACACCAAGATCAACGTCGTCTGGGTGCCCTGGGGCAACCGGGCGACGGACTGGACCAACGCCCTGACCAGCGGCAAGAACGCGCCGGACATCACCGAGCTCGGCAACACCGACACCCCGACCGAGGCCGCGCTCGGCGCCCTGGCCAACATCTCCACCGACGTCAACGGCTCCTCGATGAAGTCGGACCTGGTGACCGGCATGCTCGCCAACGACACGCAGAACGGCAACACGTACGCCGTGCCGTGGTTCGGCGGCGTGCGCGGCGTCTGGTACCGCAAGGACCAGTTCAAGGCCGCCGGCATCACCTCGACCCCGACCACCTGGACCGAGCTGGTTGCCGACGCGCAGAAGCTAATGGCCAAGTACCCCGGCACCTACGGCATCGGCGCACCGTCCAACTACACGAACGCCATCGTCAGCTTCATCTGGGGCGCCGGCGGCCAGGTCGCGACCGAGAGCAACGGCAAGTGGACCGGCGACCTCACCTCGGCGGCCAGCGAGGCCGGCATCAAGTTCTACCAGGACCTCTACACGGCCGACCACCTGTCGCCGGCTAGCTACGTCGGCCAGACCGAGCTCGGCAACGTGGGTGCGACCTCAGGCGGGTCCAACGAGGACTTCGCCCTCGGCAAGCTCGACATGTACATCGACGGCCCGTGGGCCTCGTCCGAGTTCCCGAAGAACGCGGTGGACAAGTCCAACTGGGCCTCGTTCCCGATCCCGAGCGAGAACGGCCCGACACCGGCGCCCGCCTTCGCCGGCGGCTCTGACCTCGGCGTCTGGGCCACGAGCAAGTACCAGACCGCGGACTGGGACCTGATCCAGGTGATGGACAGCACGGCCAACTCCACGAGCTTCGCGAACCTGCAGGGCTTCTTCCCGCCCTACACCTCCGCGCTCACCGGCGGCGCCTACTCCGGCAGCCAGCTCATGTCCGGCTTCGCCAAGGCGGCCACCGTCACCCAGATCTCCCCGCTGAACGCGAAGAACTGGGGCACCGCCGACGCGACCGACCAGATCATCCCGACCATGATGAAGGCCCTCGACCGCGGCGCCAACTTCCAGTCCACGGTCGCCCAGGCCAACACCGAACTGGCGAACGTCCTCAACACGGGGCAGGAAAGCTAAAAAAGGGGTGCGCATGCTGAGCTCGGCGAAACAGGCCGGCCCCGCATCCACACCCGCTCTCGTCGGCCCGAACGGACGGTGGTTCCACCTGCCACCGTCCGTTCGGCGCCTCCGGCGGCGGGCATCACAGCGGCGGCTCGTGCCCTACATGCTCTTGCTGCCGTCCGCGGTAGCCATCGGACTGATGCTCGTCTGGCCATCGATCCAGCTGGCCATCTATTCCTTCCAGAACTACGGCCTGCCGCAGATCACGGGGGCCGAGCCCACCCAGTACGTCGGGTTCAGCAACTTCCGCCAGATCCTGACGGACCCCGAGTTCTTGTCAAGCGCCCGGATCAGCGTGCTGTTCGCGGTGGTCGCCGTGCCGACGACGCTGGCGGTCGGCACCCTCGTCGGGCTGCTGCTCAACCGGCTCGGCCGCAAGATGGCGGCGTTCGTCTCCACGGTAGCGCTGATCGCCTGGGCGATGCCGGCGGTCTCGGCGTCGGTGATGTTCGTCTGGCTGTTCCAGCCGGACGGCGGCATCGTCGACTGGCTGCTCACCAAGCTGCCGAGCTGGCTCGACGGCGGCGCGCGCTGGTCCGGGTTCAGCTGGACCAACGCCCCGCTCCCCGCGTACACGGTCATCGCGCTGCTCGTGGTGTGGCAGGGCTTCCCGTTCATCGCGGTGTCGGTCCTCGCCGGGCTCAAGACCATGCCCGGTGAGCTCCTCGAGGCGGCGCGGGTCGATGGCGCCGGACCGTGGCGAGGGTTCTGGAAGGTGACCTTCCCGATCCTCAAGCCGATCTTCCTCGTGCTGCTGCTGCTGTCCGTCATCTGGGACGTCGGCATCTTCACGCAGGCGTACATCGTGACCGGCGAGCTTGGCAACCGGGACGAGTACAACCTCGGCATCTACGTCTACGACAAGGCGTTCTCGATGCCGCCCGCGTACGGCGTGGCGTCCGCGCTCGCGATGGTCCTCACGCTCGTGCTGCTCGTCGTCACCGCCGCCTACGTCCGCGGCATGGTCAGGCAGGGGGCGCTCTCATGAGCGCGAGATCCGGGTCGCGCCGGTCACGGAAGGTCACGCTCAACACCCTCGGCGTGCTGGTCGCGGTCGTGACGCTGTTCCCGATCTTCTGGATGGTCTCGACGGCCTTCAAGCCGGCCACGGAGATCTACTCGCTCACGCCGCAGCCGCTGCCGTTGCACCCCACCTGGGCCAACTTCCAGAACGTGCTGAACGGCAGCGTGATCGGGATGCCGTACTGGACCTTCCTGCGCAACAGCCTGTTCGTCACGCTCTCCGCGGTCGTGGTGTCGTCGGCGATAGCGCTGCTCGCGGCGGTCGCGGTCGCCAGGTTCAGGTTCCGGTTCCGGAGCACCTACCTGATCATGCTGCTGATCGTTCAGATGGTGCCGCAGCAGGCGCTGGTCATCGCGCTGTACCTGGACTTCCGCAAGGTGAACCTGCTGGACAGCCTGATCGGGCTGTCCTTGCTGTACATCACGTTCTCGCTGCCGGTCACGGTCTGGATGCTGCGCAACTTCGTCGCCGCGGTGCCGCGTGAACTCGAGCAGGCGGCGGCCATCGACGGGGCCGGGCCCTTCCAGGTCTTCTGGAAGGTGCTGCTCCCGCTCGTCGCGCCTGGCCTGGTCACCACCAGCGTGTTCGCGTTCATCTTCGCCTGGAACGAGTTCATCTTCGCACTCACGTTCCTCGGCACCGACGAGAGCAAGTACACGCTGCCCGTTTACGTCACGTACTTCTTCGGCCGAGGCACCACCGATTGGGGGGCCATCATGGCCGCGTCCGTGCTGTTCACGCTACCGGTCATGATCTTCTTCCTCATCGTGCAGCGGCGGCTGCGGACGGGGCTGATCGCCGGGGCGGTGAAGGGTTGAGCAACGACACCGCGCTTGAGCGGCTCGCCGACGCCATCCTCATCCCCCCGTTTCCCGGTACGACCGCACCGCGCTGGCTGCTCGACGCGCTCTACCGGGGGCTGGCAGGCGTCACGCTGTTCGCGCCCAACATGGAGGCCGGGCCCGAGACGCTCAGCGCGCTCACCCGGTCGCTGCACGCGGCGGCCCCGGACCTGGTCGTCGCCACCGACGAGGAGGGCGGTGACGTCACCCGGGTCTGGTACGACACCGGGAGCCCCTACCCCGGCAACGCCGCGCTCGGCGCGGTGGACGACGTGGAGCTCACCGAGCGCGTGCACGCCGCGATCGGCGCCGACCTGGCCGCGCTCGGGATCAACCTCGACCTGGCACCCTGCCTGGACGTGCTCTCCGCGGCGGACAACCCGGTGGTCGGCACCCGGTCGTTCGGCGCCGACCCCGCCCTGGTGGCCAGGCACGGCGCGGCGGCGGTGCGCGGGCTGCAGTCCGCGGGGGTCGCGGCGTGCGCCAAGCACTTCCCCGGGCACGGGGCGACGCTGCTCGACTCGCACTTCGAACTCGCCGTCGTCCCTGACGGGCTCGCCGTGGTGGAGGCGCGCGACTTGCCGCCGTTCCGCGCCGCGCTAGCGGCGGGCGTGCTCACGGTCATGCCAGGACACCTTCGGGTGGCCGGGCTCACCGGGGACCTGCCCGCGTCGCTGTCGGCGGCCGCCATCTCGCTGCTGCGCGGCACGCTCAAGTTCGACGGCGCCGTCGTCTCCGACGCGCTCGAGATGCGGGCGGTGAGCGACGCGTACGGCATCCCTGGGGCCGCGGTGCGAGCCGTGCTGGCCGGCAACGACCTGCTCTGCCTCGGGCGGGACGTGCCCGAGGAGGGCTACCTGGCCGTGCGCGCCGCGCTGCGGGACGCGGTTCGCTCCGGCGAACTGCCCGCCGCCCGCCTGGAAGAGGCGGCCGCCCGGGTCGCCGCACTGCGCGCCCGCCTGGCGCGCATGCGGACCGGGCCCGTCGCGGACGGCGGTGCTGGCGACAGCGAGGGCGTCGCCAGCACCGCGCGGATCGCCGCCACACCGCCGACCGACGACAGCCAGGCCGCTTCGCGGGATTCCGGGTCGCCGGCCGGGCGGACCGAGATCGGGCTCGTCGCGGCGCGGCGCGCGCTGCGGGTCACCGGCGCCCGGCCCGAGTTGCGCGACCCGATGGTCGTGGAGGTGGAGCCGCTGCCGAACATGGCCGCGGGCGAAGCCCGCTGGGGCCTGGCCAGCTGGGCGCCGACGGGCGGCTCACGGCGGGTGCCGGCGGCGCCCGATCCCGCGCGGGCCGCGGCAGTCGCGCTGAAGGCGGCGGCGGGCCGCTCGCTGGTCCTCGTGGTCAGGGACGCGCACCGCTCCCTCGCCACCCAGCACCTGGTGACCGCGGTACTGGCGGAGCGCCCTGACACGGTGCTCGTGGAGATGGGCCTGCCCTACTGGCGGCCGCCGGAAGGCACGTGTCAGACCTACCTGGCCACCTTCGGTGCCTCCCGCGCGAACGCCCAGGCCGCGGCCGAGTTCCTCGGCCTCACCGCGTTAAGGCCCGCACCACGTTAAGGCCCGCGCCACCCCAGATGAGTGGCCCATTCAGCTTGCCATAGCCAGATGGGTGGGCCATTCATCTGCCTAAGAACCTCCTAGCCGAGGTCGGCTAGGAGGTTCTTGTGCCAGACCAGGACCGTGGCTGAACCTACGTGGTAGGTGGCGGCGGGGTGGCCGAACGTGGCGAGGACCGCCTGCATGTCGTCGAAAGGGCCGTCGCCGGGCACGCCGCCGGGGTAGTTGGCCACGCCGGGGTAGAGCACGACGAAGTTCGCCGTGGCGCTGGCCGGGTTGTACCACTGGGAGTCCTGCAGGTCGTGGAACGGGTACAGCCGTCTGCCGTTGAGCTCGACCGGCCTGAGCTTCAGCTGGCCGCCGGTGGCCAGCGTGAGGGAATTCGCCGGCCAGAAGCCGGACAGCCCGGAGGTCAGGTGGTGCGCCTCCAGCCAGGCCGCGACGGGCTGGGCCTGCACGGGGAGCGCCGGCTGGCTGAGCTCGTAGCCGAGGCCTGCTAGGTAACCGAGCAGGACGACGACGAGCGCCGGGGTGAGCAGCCGCGTCAGCCGGCGCCTGGCGCCTGGGGTGGCCGCTCGGGTGGCTGCTCGGGCCGCCAGCGGCGGGCCGAGCAGCCTGCCCGCCAGGGCGGCACTGAACGGCAGCACGGCCGAGATCTCCCTCGTGTTCGCCAGGTCCGAGGCGTGCGTGCCCGCCACGTAGGCGGCCAGGTTGATGACGATGCCCGCGAGCAGCACCTGCGCCACGAGGTCCCGCTCCCGGGGGAACCGCCAGACCGCCAGGGCGATGCCGCAGGCGCCCAGCGCGACGCCCACGACGTGCAGCATGATGAACGCGGCGGTCACGCCCAGGGGCCAGACGAGAAAGTCGGCGCCGCCGAGCAGGAGCAGCCCGTCGCCGGTGAAACCCAGGTTGTGGCCGAAGATCGTGCCGAGCGGGGACAGGCTCGTCGTGGCCGGCCAGGCGCGGAAACCGTGGGCCTCGATGACGCGCAGCGCCAGCATCCCGGCGGCGGCCCCGGCCAGAGCGCCGCCGCCGAGCGCGATCTCGTACCACTGGGCGGCCAGTCGCTGGCCGCCCGCCATGGCCCGGCCGACCCGGACCGCGCAGACGATGACGAGCGGCAGCGCGCCGATGAAGAACACCGTCGGGTCCGCCACTTCGGCCCAGCCAAGCAGCAGCGCGCTGGCGAGCGGGACGTACCACCGCGGGCCGGCCCGGTCCACGATCACCCATGCCAGCAGCACGGGGACCGACGTGCCGAAGTGGTCGGGGGACGAGAGCAGCGTGAGCGTCCCCGCGCCGAGCTGCGGGGCGAGCATGATCCCGGCCGCGATGAGCACCCGCGTGAGCGCCTCGCGGCCCGTGGACGTGCCCTTGGCGAGCAGCGCCGCGAGCAGCACCGCGAGCGTGTACGTGAGGGCGGCCGCCGCGTGCACCGCGTCCTGGTTAAGCCCGCGGACCAGCTCCACGAGCATGTACTCGGGCAGTTCGGTCGTGTAGTAGGTGACGTCACCCATCGTCCACTGGTGCAGCAGCACATTGCCGTGGAGCATGTCCCAGGCCATCAGCGCCTGCGAGGCGCCGTCGGAGTTGACGGGAAGCGTCCAGGACAGCCGCAGGTATGCCGCGAATCCTGCGACCGCGCCGAGCGTCCAGGCCGCCGCGATCAGGCCGCGCCGCAGCGGACGCGGTCGCGATCCCGTGCTGACCGGGACCGTCGGCCGCGGGCCTGTCCCGAGTGAGACGTCAGGCGGCTCCACCGCGCCATTTCACCACACCATCCGTCAAGGACTTACTAACTGGTGCGGGCTTGCGGTCAAGGATCTGCTAGCTGCCGCGGGCTCGCCGGATGGCGGTCCAGATTTTCTCTGGAGTCAGCGGCATGTCCAAGTGGCGGATGTTGTAGGGCCGCAGGGCATCCATGACGGCGTTGACCACCGCCGGGGTCACGCCGATCGTGCCGCTCTCCCCCATGCCCTTGACGCCGAGCGGGTTGACCGGCGACGGCGTGCACACCAGGTACGACTCGACCGCCGGCAGCGAGGCGGCGAACGGCACCGCGTAGTCCATCAGGGACGCCGACATGGGCTGCCCGGCGGAGTCGTACTGCACGTGCTCGGACAGGGCCTGCCCGACGCCCTGCGCGACCGCGCCGTGCACCTGGCCCTCGACGAGCAGCGGGTTGATCACCACGCCGCAGTCGTCCACGGCGACCACGCGCAGCAGCCGGACCCGGCCGGTGTCCGGGTCGACCGACACCACGCAGGCGTACGACCCGGACGCGTAGGTCTCCGGCGGCGCGCCGGAGGAAGCCGTGGCCGTGATGCCGCCGAGCCGGGCGGCGGCGTCGGCGACCGGCATCGGCGCGTCCACCCGGCGCGCCGCCTCCAGCGCTGCCTGGCAGGCGTTGTACACCGCGGTGCCGCCCGCGACCGCGCTGCGCGAGCCGAACGTCCCGTACCCGAAAGGCGTCGTGTCCGTGTCGCCGAAGACGACGGTCACGTCCGCGTAGTCCACCCCGAGCAGGTCGGCGGCGAGCTGCGCGAACGCGGTCTCGTGGCCCTGCCCGTGGCTGCTCGTGCCGACGGCGACGGTCACCTTCCCGGCCGCGGTCACCGTCACGGTGGCCTGGTCGCCTACGGCCCCGCCGGGAAGACCGCTGGCTCCGGGCCCGGCGGGGACGACCCCCCCGGAGCGTGTGGAGGCAAGAGGGTGACGCGGCGTGATCCCGCCGGGTTCCACGAACGAGGCGATGCCGGTGCCGACCAGGTGGCCGTCGGGGACCGGCGGGACGGGCCTGTCCGCGAGCTTGCGCAGCAGCAGGTCCAGGCCGGCCTGGTAGTCGCCGCTGTCGTAGGTGAGCCCGGTGCAGCTGGTGTACGGGAACGCGGCGGGCGGGACGAAGTTGCGGCGGCGCAGTTCGGCGGGGTCGAGCCCGGTCTCGCGGGCCAGCAGGTCGACAAGCCGCTCGCAAAAATAGGCGGCCTCCGGCCGGCCCGCGCCGCGGTACGGGCCGATCGGGGTCGTGTTCGCGAACACGCCGGTCAGTTCCACGTCGAAGTTCTCGATCCGGTACCCCTGCGGGAGCATCGGGCCGAGCCGGCCGAGCAGCGAGCCCGGGGCGTTCGGGGTGCAGTAGGCGCCG
>Ga0187808_10000551_pt1 | contig 11901 bp, 8 predicted proteins | sample NC_wetland_sal_i_5_FD_132427 | JGI IMG/M metagenome (GOLD analysis project Ga0187808, IMG submission 132427) | Wetland sediment microbial communities from Neuse River Estuary, North Carolina, USA - ASW_3 | ecosystem: Environmental > Aquatic > Freshwater > Wetlands > Sediment | place: USA: North...
CGACTTCGGCCTTATCGTGCTCGCGGCGCTGGCCGGATGGCAGCTGCGCCGCTACTCCGCCATCACGGCCAGCCCGAGCGGCAACGGGGCGACCTCGAGCATCGACCCGGTGCTCGCCCTGGCTCCGGCGCTGGCGCTGGCCGGCGGCACCGTCTTCATGCTCCGGCTGATGCCCGCGGCCTCCCGGGCCGGGAACCGGCTGGCCGCGCGAGGCCGCAAGCTCACCGCCTCGATGGCCGGCTGGCAGTTCAGCCGCCAGCCGCTGCGCCAGGGCGGTGCCGCGCTGCTGCTGGTGATGGCGGTCGCCACCGGCACGCTGGCGCTCGCGCAGCACCAGAGCTGGACCCGGTCCGCCGGCGACCAGGCGGCCTTCACCACCGGCGCGGACGTGCGGCTGGACCTGCCCACCGCGCTGCCGGCGGGCGGCACCGGCACCGTCACCCACGCGTCGGGAGTGCGGGAGGCGATGGCGGTCGCCGTCGTCCCCGTCGCGCTGCCGTCGGAAATCGTGGGCGTCGGGGCTGATCAAGCGCCAGGGGTGGTGCTGCTGCGCGGCGACCAGTCGGCGCTGTCGCCTGGCCGGCTGTTCGCCGCGATCGCGCCCGCCGCCGCGTCCGGCGGCACCGTACTCGGCGGGCAGCCCCGCAGCATCCAGCTGACCGCGACACTCACCGGCGCCGGGCGCCGGCTTGGCGCGGTTACGGCCACGGTGACGATCACCGACGCGACCGGCGCCGCCTACCAGATCCCGGCGGGCACGCTGCCCGCCGATGGCCGCCCGCACCTGCTCACCGCCTCGCTCGGCGGCACCCGGGCCAGCTACCCGCTGCGGCTGACCCAGCTCAGCCTCGGCTACACACTGCCGGCCGCGCCAGCCAGGAAAGCCGTCACGCTGACGGTGTCCGGCGCCCGTTTCGGCGGCTGGACCACCTCCGCGTCCTCACCCGGCCTGGCCGTGGCGCTGAGCGGCCACGCCGCGTTCGGCCAGTACGCGGATCCGAGCACCACCGGCTTGCGGCCCGCCGGGGACGGCGCCACCTTCACGTTCACCCCCGGCTACGGCCAGGCCGTCGCCAACTCCACGCCGGCGCACATCACGCTCGAGCCGCTGGCCGGGGAGCTCACGCTCACCGCCGGCGCGGTGGCCCCGGCCGTCGTCCCCGCGATCGCCACGAAGGCGTTCGCCGACGCCAACAACGTCGGCGTCGGCGCCGTCGTCCCGGCCACGATCGAAGGCGTCCAGATGCCGGTCACGATCGTCGCGGAGACCAACGCGTTTCCCACCGTCACCGGCAGCGCTCTTATCGTCGACCTGTCGACCCTGGAAGGGTTTCTGACCAGCCACGGCGCGTTCCCGCTGCCGGTGACGCAGTGGTGGCTGACCACGGACGGCCACGACGTGCCAGCCGCCTTGAGCGGCGCGCTGCCGCCCGGATCTGGCATCACCAGCCGGACCGAGCTCGCCGCGGCCACGGTGGCGGACCCGCTGTCCGCCGCCCCGCAGCAGGCCCTGCTAGCCATAGCCATCGCGGCCGCGCTGCTGGCCGTCACTGGCTTTTGGGTCTCGATCGCCGCGAATGTCCGCCAGCGCCGCGCCGAGAACGCGCTGCTCGCCGCGCTCGGTGTTGGACAGCGGTCCGCCGCCGCGCAGCTGTTCCTTGAAAAACTGCTGATCAGCGTTCCCTCGGCGGTGCTCGGCCTCGTGCTTGGCACCGTCGTCGCCCGGCTGCTCGTGCCCGCGGTCACGCTCAACGCGGCGGCGCAGCAGCCGGTGCCGCCGCCGGTGACGCTGTTCGACCTTGCGCAGACGGTGCCTTTCGCGGCCTTCATCGCCGTGGCGCCCGCGCTGGCCGCGGCGCTCGTCGTGCTCCGCCGCCCGGACCCGGCCGCCGAACTGCGTGCCGCGGAGGCGGCATGAGGACGCGCGCGCGGCTCCCCCGGGGGGTGTCGCGGGGGGTACGGGGGGGCGCGCGGCTCCCCCGGGGAATATCGCGGGGGGTACGGGGGGGCGCGCGGCTCCCCCGGGGGACACTCGGCATGGGCGCGGTGGCCACGGTGGCGCTGGCCGTGCTCGTGTCCGGCTGCGTCTTCGCGGCCACGGCCGGGCCCAGGGAGGCGTTGTCCACTCGGACGCAGGCGGTGCGCCAGACGCTGGCCGCCACCTCGCCGCTGGCCCAGACCATCACGGCCACCTCGACGTGGACCGGCCTCACCGAAGACCTCGGCATCGGCAACGGAGCCGGCGGCGCGCGCAGCGCCGGCCTCACCGCGGCCCAGCTCGGGGGGATCGCCAGTCAGCTTCGCGACGACTTCGATCGCGGCCTCATCCACCTCGGTCCGGCCGACACGGACTGGTTGGCCATGACCTCCCAGCCGCACAACGTGATGAGCAACCTGGGTGCGGCCGCCAAGAATGCCCAGGTCAAGCTGGAGGTCACCTACCGGCAGCCGCTCACCCGGTACATGCGGCTGGTCGCCGGGCGCTACCCGGGAACCGTCTCGCGCGCGGCAAGCTTCGTGCCGCTGCTGCAGGTCGTGATCACGTCGCAGACCGCCGTCGACTTCGGCCTGCACGTCGGCTCGAAGGTGGAGATCAACGGGCCGGAGATCTTCACCCCCGGCGCGCCAGGCGCGATCACGCTCGAGGTGACAGGGATTGTCGCCCCGCGACAGGCGTCGTCCTCGTTCTGGGCCTCCTACCCAGAGCTATCCACCCCCGACATGGAGTCGAGCACTAATCAGAACGTGTGGGTCGGCGGGGTGTTCGTCGGCCCCGGCGAGCTCAGCGCGATCCAGGCGGACTTCGGCGTCGAGGACATGGCTCTGCAATGGGAGTTCCAGATCGAGGCCGGCTCGACCGAAGGGCAGCAGGCTCAGCCGCTGTACGACGCCCTGAACCGGCTCAGCAGCCAGGCGCCGCCGCTCACCGGTGACCTCGTGCCCGCCCGCAGCGCGGTGACCGCGAGCTCGGCCCTGCTGCAGCCGCTCGGCGCGTTCCTGTCCACCGCCAACGAGGTGGACACGCTGCTGTGGCTGCTCTATGTGAGCCTGGCGGTGGCGGGCCTGATCACGCTCCTGCTCGCCGCGCGCATGGTCGCGATGCGCAGGTCAGCGGAGCTTGCCGTACGCCGGGCCCGCGGTGCCTCGCTCACCCAGATCGCCGTGGTCACCGCGGGCGGCAGCGCGCTGACGTGCGTCCCGGCCGCCGCGGTCGCGGCCCTCCTCGGGGTGCTGCTGATACCGGGGACGACGCCGGCGGGCGGCTGGTGGATTCCGGCGGCGCTGCTGGGCGTGGCGGTCTTCGCCCCGGCCGCGGTCGCGGCCTGGCAGCAGCGCCTGCCGCGCCGGGCGGCGGACAGACGGCGTGGCCAGGGCGGGATCAGGCTGGTCGCCGAGGTCACCGCGTGCCTGGCCGCGATCGCCGCGATCATCGTGTTCCGCCAGCAGAGCGCCGCGTCGGCGGGCACGGGCGCCGGGGCGGGCGTGAACGTCTTTACCAGCGCCGCCCCGGCCCTCATCGCGGTCCCGGCGGTCGTCGTAGTGCTGCGGGTGTACCCGGCCGTGCTGCGCGGACTGCTGCGCGGCTCGGCCCGCCGGTCCGGCGCGGCCTCGTTCGTGGGGCTGGCCCGGGCGTCCAGGACCGCGCTGACCCCGGCGCTGCCCGCGTTCGCGCTCGTCCTCGCGCTCACCGTGGCCACGTTCGCGGGCATGCTCAGGGACGCGGTCACCCGAGGCGATGTCGCCGCGTCCTGGCAGAGCGCCGGGGCCGACGTCACGGTCATGGCGGCCAGCGAACCACTCGTGATCCAGACCGCCAGCGCGGTGCTGTCGCCCGCGGCGACGCGAGCGCTGGCCGCCGTGCCCGGGGTCACGCATGCCGCGCAAGTGCTGCAGGCTGGCTGGACCACCCCGGACGGCCAGCTGGTCACCGGGCTGGCCGTCGATCCCGCCGCGTACGCCGCACTGGTCGCGGCCACGCAAACCTTCCCTGCCGTGCCCGCCCGGCTGCTCGCGCCGGCCGCGGCCGGCGCCCCGCAGCCGGTGCTCGCCTCCCCGCAGGCGGCCGTCGCCCTCGGCCTCGCCGCGACCACGCTCAGCAGTCAGGCGGACGTGCAGCCGCTGCGGGTACGGATCGCGGGCGTGCTGTCGACGACGCCCGCTTTGACCAGCGGCGGCGCGTTCGTGATCATGCCGCTGACGGCGCTGCGCGGGGCGGGCACCCCACCCGTGGTACCGGTCAACGAGCTCCTGCTGGCCGGCCAGAACATCGACTCGGCGCGGCTGGCCACCGTCATGAACACGCAGGTCTACGCGGGAGTCACGACCATTCGTTCGGACATATTGGAAGGCCTCACCGAGGCGCCGCTGCAGCATGGCGCGTTCGTTCTCTTCGAGCTCTCCATCGCGGTGGCAGCGGCGTTCGGACTGGCGGTCATGCTGCTTGAGCTGGCGCTCGGGGCGGCCGAACGGGACATGACTCTCGCCCGGCTCGCCACCATGGGGCTCGGGGACAGGCAGCGGGCGCGGGTCGTGGCGCTCGAGGTGCTGCCCGCGCTGCTCGGCGCGGCGGTCGCGGCCGTGGCGTGCGCGCTCGTGCTGCCCTGGGTGGCCCAGCCGGCGATCGACCTGTCGGTGTTCACCGGCTCGCTCGCGCGCGTCGCGCTCACGCCCGACGTGCCGTCTTTCGCGCTGCCGCTCGGCGGGCTGGCGGTAGTGGCGCTGGCTGCGCTGTACGCGCAGATCAGGACGGGCCGCAGGCGGAGCGTCGCGGCGCTCCTGCGGACCGGGGATTAGCGGCGGCGGCGCCCGGTCAGGCCAGGCTGGCGGGGAAGCCGCCGGTGGCGACCGGGCCCCAGCTTTCCGGGGTGACCCGGAGCAGGGACTTGCCCTGGGCGATCATGGCTTCGCGGTATTCGGCCCAGTCGGGGTGCTCGCCGGAGATCGAGCGGAAGTAGTCCACGAGTGGCTCGACCGCCTCGGGAATGTCGAGCACTTCGGCGGTGCCGTCCACTTGTACCCACGGTCCGCCGAAGTCGTCGGACAGGACCAGCACGCTCACGTGCCGATCGCGGCGGGCGTTGCGGGTCTTGGCGCGTTCGGGGTAGGTCGCCACCACGATCCTGCCCCGGTCGTCCACCCCGCAGGTGACCGGCGACGCCTGCGGGCGGCCGTCCGCGCGGGTGGTGATCACGATCGCCTGATGCCGCGGCCTGATGAAATCGAGCAGTTCGTTCCGGCTGACGACGGTGTTCGTCGCGATCTTCCTGGCCACGCCCCTACCCTAGCAACGCGGTCGAGGCGCCTTGGCTCGCCAGCTACGCTACAGCCAGATGAATGTCCCACCGATATGGCTATAGCCAGCTGAAAGGGCCATGCATCTGGGGTGGCGAGGCCGCTAGCGCGGCGGGCGTGATCGAGGGGATGTCGGGGGTGCCGGCGAGGGTCATCAGGGTGCGGAGTTCCTCGGTGAGCAGCTCGATCGTGCGGCGGACGCCGGGCTCGCCGGCGGCGGCCAGGCCGTAGGCGGCCAGACGGCCGATGACCACGGCGTTCGCGCCTAGCGCGAGGGCGAGGAAGACGTCGGCGCCAGCGCGGACGCCGCTGTCGAGCAGGACGGGGACCCGGCCCGCGACCGCCGCGGCGACCTCGGGAAGGACGTCCAGGCTGGCCGGGGCGGGATCCACCTGGCGGCCGCCGTGGTTGGACACGTAGATCGCGGACGCGCCGGCGTCGATGGCGGCGTGCGCCGCCTCGGCGGTCAGGACGCCCTTCGCGATCCACGGCAGGTCCTGCCGGGCGGCGGCCTCGGCGAGCTGGTCCCAGGTCCACGGCGGCGTCTGCTCGCTGACGCCGTCGCGGAACATGCTCGTCGCGGTCGGCGCGCCGTCGCGGGTGACGTTGCCCGACCAGATGACGCGATCGAGGCGGGCGCGGCTCATCTTGTTGCGGGCGCGGAAGCCGGTCATCGGACAGTCCACGGTCACGCACAGCGCGTCGTAGCCCGCGTTCTTGATCCGCTTGGCCACGTGGTCGAACGACTCATAGGGGTGGATCTGGGCGATGCGCGCCGCGGCGGGGGCGGCCGCCCGTACGTCCTCGTAGGAGAAGGTGCCCAGCTCGGGCACTACCGACACCGTCCCGCACGCGGCGTTGGCTCGCGCGACCGCCAGCTGGCCGTCGGCGGCGAACAGGCCGTCGCCCCCGAACGGGGCGGTCAGCACGGGGACAGAAAGCGGGATGCCAAGGAGTTCGGTATGCGTCCGGGGCGCGCTCACCCCGCTCATCGGGGTTGGCTTGATCGCCCAGCGCCCGAACGCCTCCCGGTTCGCGCGCAGCGTCCGCTCCGCGCCGGCGCCGCTTTCCAGGTACACGGCCGTCCCCGGCGGCAGGGCGCGCAGCGCGGCGGTGTGAATCTCGGGGAGGGCCGCGAACGTCGCCGCCGCCGGGTCCATCGATCCGGCCCTCATCTGGCCGGCGCCGCGGCAGCCGGGTGGCGCGGGGCGACCGTGCCCGGCGGAACCTGATCAACGGCGGGGATGCCGGCGATGATCATCAGCGTGCGCAGTTCCTCGGTGAGCAGCTCGATCGTCCGGCGGACGCCGACCTCCCCCGCCGCCGCCAGGCCGTAGGCGGCGAGCCGGCCGATGACCACGGCGTCCGCGCCGAGCGCGAGCGCGAGCAGCAGGTCGGCGCCACTGCGGACGCCGCTGTCGAACAGGATCGGGACCCGGCCGGCGACCGCCGCGGCGACCTCGGGAAGGACGTCCAGGCTGGCCGGGGCGGGATCCACCTGGCGGCCGCCATGGCTCGACACGTAGATCGCGGACGCGCCGGCGTCGAGGGCGGCTCGGGCCGCCTCCGGTGTCAGGATCCCCTTGGCGATCCAGGGGAGGCCGTGCCTTTGTGTCGCCTCCGCCAGGCGTATCCAGTCCCACGCCGGGATCTCATCGCTGACCATCTCGCCGAACGTCTCCGCGACCGACGGGCTGCCGTCGCCGATGACGTTCCCGCGGAACACGTTCCAGTCCGGGCTGAACCTGTTCATCCGGTTGCGGACGCGGAAACCGGGCAGCGGGCAGTCCACGGTCACGCACAGGGCGTCGTAGCCCGCGCTCTTGATCCGCTTGACCACGTGGTCGAACGACTCGTACGGGTGCACCTGCGCGATGCGGGCGGCCGCGGGAGCGGCCGCGCGGACCTCCTCGTAGGAGTAGGTACCGACTTCCGGGACGATGGACACGGTGCCGCAGGAGGCGTTGGCTCGCGCGACCGCCAGGTGCCCGTCCGCGCCGAACATGCCGTCGCCGCCGAACGGAGCGGTCAGCACCGGCACCGTCAGCGGTATGCCGAGGAGTTCGGTGTCCGTCCGGGGCGCGCTGACCCCGCTCATCGGCCGCGGCCTGATCACCCAGCGGTCGAACGCCGCCCGGTTCGCGCGCAGCGTCGCCTCGGTGCCAGCGCCGGTCTCGAGGAAGTCGGCCACCTCAGGCGGCAGGTTCTTGACCGCCGCGGCGTGGATCTCCTCGATCGCCGCGAAATCGGCATCCTGCGGGTACATCGCCGTAGTCGTCACAGAGGGCACCTTACTTCCGGTTGGAGCTTGCTATTGTCGGAGGCAGCATGCGGTTGCGTCTAGGGTTCCGCTGGCCGTCCGTCAGAAGTGGGCTGGTACAACCAGGGCGGTCAGGGCTGGACCAAGCGACGCCAGGAGCCGGGTCCTCGTGACCGGTGAACACCTGACGGGATAAAAACCCTGAGGGCTCCTAGTTCAGCGTTGCCGGATATCGGCCTTCAGCCTTAGGAGCCTCGCGATGCACGCAGCCGCGCTTCCGCTTTCCGTTTCGCTCGCCGTCCTCGTGGCAGCGGTGACGCACGCCACGTGGAACGCGATCGCGCACGGGATCAAGGATCAGGTGCTGGCGTTCGGTTTGATCGGGGCGGGAAGCATCACCGTCGCGGTGCCACTGGTCGTGCTCGCCCCGTTCCCGCTGGGCAGATGCTGGCCGTACCTGCTCGGGTCGGTGTTCATCCATGTGTTCTACAACCTGCTGCTGATGCGGTGCTATAGGTACGGAGAGTTCGGGCAGGTGTATCCGCTGGCGCGAGGGACCTCGCCGCTGGTCGTGACCGTGCTCGCGGCGGTGTTCGCCGCGGAGCGGCCGTCGGTGCCGCAGGTGCTCGGGGTGCTCGTGATCTCCTCCGGGCTCGCCGTGCTTGTGCTCGCGGGACGCCGGTCGCGGTCCGGGTCGGCGCCCAGCCGGGCGGCGCTGGTGGCGGCGGGGGCGACCGGGCTGACGATCGCCTCGTACACGACGGTGGACGGCCTCGGTGTGCGGCTGTCCGGATCGGCCATCGGCTACATCGGGTGGCTGATGCTGCTGGAAAGTCTGTGCGTCCCGGCGTGGGCGCTGGCACGGCGGAGGCGGGAGGTGGCGAGCGGTGTGTCCCGACGGGTGCTGCTATTGGGCTTGTTGGCCGGCGCGCTGTCCGTGCTCGCCTACGGGCTCGTGCTGTGGGCGCAGACCCGCGGCGCGCTGGCACCGATCGCGGCGCTGCGCGAGACCAGCGTCATCTTCGGCGCGGTCATCGGGACGGTGGTGTTCCGCGAGCCGTTCGGGCGGTTGCGGATCGCGGCGACCGTACTCGTGGTGATCGGCGTGCTGTTGCTCAACGTGACTTAGATAGAGCACGCAGGTGCCTGGTGGGATAATCCAGCCATGAAGCTGAGCGCGCGCAACCAGATCCCCGCCCGGATCACCGCCATCAACGCGGGCGAGGCCATCGCCAACGTGGAACTCGACGCCGGCGGGGTACGTCTCGTCGCCTCGATCACCGTCGAGGCGGTGAACGACCTTGGCCTGGCCGTCGGCAGCGAGGTGACGGCGGTTATCAAGGCTTCTGACGTGATCGTGGCCACTGGCGGCTAACGCGCTGGGCGGTCTGTTTCGCGCCGGAAAACCGTTGTGAGCTGGTCGTAGGGTCCTGGTACGGTCACTGGTGATGCCGCCGGAGACCAGTTGAGCCGCCCGTCGCTGCGCCCGGACCTGACCCCGCTGCGCGGCTCCCGTGATTATCGCGCGGCGTTCGTCAGCCGGACCGTGGCGATGTTCGGCTCGCAGGCCGCCGAGGTCGCGCTGCTCGTCCAGGCCAAACAGCTCACCGGGTCGCCGCTGATCGTCGGGCTGCTCGGGGTGGCCGAACTGGTGCCGCTCGTGGTGTTCGGCCTGTACGGCGGCGCGCTGGCGGACCGCTTCGACCGGCGCGCGCTGATGCGCTGGTGTGAGCCCGGGCTCGCGTGCTGCGCGGGGCTGCTGCTGCTCAACGCGCTGCTCCCGCGTCCGGCGCTGTGGCCGCTGTTTGTGGTGTCGGCGCTGATGATGGCGCTGGCGGCGCTGCAGCGACCCGCCTTCGAGGCCGCGATGCCGCGACTAGTACCGCTCGAGCAGATCACGGCGGCTTCGGCGCTGCTGTCGGGCTCGCAGAACATCAGCGTCTTGCTCGGCTCGTCGCTCGGCGGCGTGCTCGCCGTCACGCCCGGCCCGTGGATCGTGTACGCGCTGGACGCGGCGGGGTTCGCCGTGTCGTTCGGACTGCTGAGCAGGCTTCCGAAGCTGCCGCCGGAACCCGTCACCGGGTCCGGGTCCGGGTCCGGGTCTGCGTCTGGGTCTGGGTCTGGGTCTGGGTCTGGGTCTGGGTCTGGGTCTGGGGCCGGCGGGCCTGGACCGTTGGGCCAGATCCTCGTGGGGATGCGCTACGCCGTCAGCCGCAAGGACCTGCTCGGCTCCTATCTCGCCGACCTGTCGGCGATGATCTTCGCCTACCCGAACGCGCTGTTCCCCTTCATGGCGGTGGTGCTGCACGCGCCGTGGGCGACCGGCCTGATGTTCGCGGTGCCGTCGGTCGGCGCCTTCATGGTGTCGGCCACCAGCGGATGGATGGGCCAGGTGCGGCGGCACGGCCTTGCCATCGCGATCTCGGCGGCGCTGTGGGGGGCGGCGATGGCTGGGTTCGGGCTGTCCCCGAACATCTACGTCGCCCTCGTCTTCCTGACTCTCGCGGGCGCCGCCGACGAGACCAGCGGCATCTTCCGTGACACGCTGTGGAAGCAGACGATCCCCGATCACCTGCGCGGCAGGATGGCGGGCATCGAACTGCTCAGCTACGGCGCGGGTCCGCCGACCGGGCAGCTTCGCTCCGGGGTAGTCGCCAGCCTGGCCGGGACGCGCTTCTCGCTCGTCTCGGGAGGAGTCGCGTGCGTCGCCGCCGTCGGCGTCGTATGCGCGGCGCTGCCCGCGTTCACCCGGTACGCGGCCGCGGTGCCGTCACCGGGTGAGGCTGTCGCGGTAGCTACGCCTGCGCCTGGGGGCGGCGTGGTCGTCACCGATGGCGAAGACCTGATGGCTTAGGGCTCGCGGATGAACAACACGCTGATTTCTTGGGCTCAGCGCCGGGTCGGATCTAGCCCTACAAGTACACACCCTGGCGCGGAACCACCTTCCGGGAGCGACATGTCACATCGGGAGGACGTGCAGCGAGAAACCACAGCCGGGGCCCGATGCGGGATTGCCCTGCCGTCTCGCATCGTGAGACACAGCCGGGCTGGCAGTATGCCAATTGCGCGATCGACCCCCTCTATCCAGGCCAAATGCGCAATCGGCAGACAGCCCCTACACCAGCCCGCGGGCCGAATTCCGGCATGCGGAACACAACTTGCATTCTGGAACAGCCACCGACGGGCGAACACAGCGCCACGAACGGCGTTCGGCTGCAATCGAGCAGCCTGGTCGCGGCGCCATGATGCTGGAGACGAGCCAGTGCTCAAGCTCCCCCCAGTTCGCCATCGAGCCCCGCCGCCCGGGCCGCTCGATCAGCGCTCGCTCCACGGCTCGCAGGCCCGGTTCCGTCAGCGCCGAGCCCGGCGCCCTCTCGCGGTGCTGCCAGTAGCGGCGGACCAGCGACGGGTCCGCGTAGCTCTAGCCAGATGGGCAAGCCCGGACCGGAGGCCGACCCGGTCTCGTTGACCCGGGTCGGCCCGCCGGCTTTCCCGACTGAGCCTCTAGGACAAGACCTGCGCGATCTCCCAGGTGTTGCCCGCCGGGTCCGCGAAGGCCGCCGTGCGCCTGCCCCACGGGCGGTCGATCGGACCGTTGAGCAGCTTCACGCCGTGCGCCTCCAGCTCTGCGCACACCGCGTTCGCGTCATCCACTTCGATGGTCAGCAGTGCACGAGAGCCGCCCGGCGCGGCGACAGGGATCGGCTCGACGAGCGCGGGCGCGTTGGACACCCGCAGTAGGTTGATGATCAGATTCGACATCGTCACCACTGCCGAGGCGTCGTCCTCGTAGATCACCTCGAGGCCGAAGACGTCGGTGTAGAACGTCTTGGACTCGGGGAGGTCCTCGACGAACAAGGTGATGACGTCGAGCTTGCTCAGTGCCTTGATCATGGATGCTCCTGCGTCTCATGGGATCTGTCGTCACCACGACGAACCGCACCCGCCGACTTCGACACCTATCCGGCCGCGATAAGAAAAGCGCTCGCCAGGCCAGGCCGAAGTACGCGATCATGCACTCATCGTTCACCGCGTCTCGCGGTGGGCCGTGGGGTACTGCCCTGCGGTAGATCGGGCCCGCCGGCGTGGCCGGGGCGGATGATCTGCTGCGGGGCGCCGTCGGTCAGGAGACGGACCTCATGGAATCGCGACCCGCCACCCTCACTCCGGCAGGCCTCTATCGCTTCGAGCGCGACGGCTACTTCGACGATTTGCTCGGCATGGGAACCTGGTCGCCGCCGAAAGACTGGGGCCTTACCCTCGTCACCTTTCCCGAGCCGGGCAGCTGGGAGCTGTTGACCCAGCGGGAACGGCGGATTTCCGCGGACCAGCGGCGCGGTCTGGGCACC
>Ga0187808_10000552_pt1 | contig 11900 bp, 11 predicted proteins | sample NC_wetland_sal_i_5_FD_132427 | JGI IMG/M metagenome (GOLD analysis project Ga0187808, IMG submission 132427) | Wetland sediment microbial communities from Neuse River Estuary, North Carolina, USA - ASW_3 | ecosystem: Environmental > Aquatic > Freshwater > Wetlands > Sediment | place: USA: North...
ACATCGAGGACTGGGTGGACCCCGACGATGACGAGTTCTTCGATCGGATGTCCGAGCGTGGGCTGCGCCGGTTCAGCACGAATCACCTGTGCGGGAAGGGCTACTGGGTCTGGATGATCCCGCTGTCCTCGGGGCCGATCTCGATCGGGATCGTGGCCGACCCGCGCTTCCATCCGTGGGAGGAGATGAACACGCTCGAGGGCGCGATCGATTGGATTCGCCGGCACGAGCCCCAGCTGGGCGAGGAGCTCGACCGACGCCGCGACCAGGTGGAGGACTTCCTCAAGCTCGAGGACTTCTCCTACGGCAGCAAGCAGGAGTTCTCCGGCAGCGATCGCTGGTGCCTGGTGGGAGAGGCGGGGCCGTTCCTGGACCCGTTCTATTCCCCGGGCTCGGACTTCATCGCAATCTCCAACACGCTGAGCACCGATCTGATTACGCGCGAGCTGGATGGCGAGGACGTCACCCGCCGCGCCGAGGCGCACAACGACCTCTACCTGAGCACGTATCGAGTCGCCCTGACCCAGTACGAGCGGCAGTACGAGTTCTGGGGCAATCCGATGGTCATGACCGTCAAGATCTGCGGCAACAACATCCTCTACTGGGGGACCGTCGGCTTGCTGTTCTTCCACCAACGGTACACCGACCCCGAGTTCATAGCGGCCGTGCGCCCGGACCTCGAGCGGATCTGGGCGATCACGCGCCGCCTCGAGGAGCTGTACCGGGAATGGAACGTATTGGAATCGCGCGAATGGCGCCGGGCGATCGTGCCGACGGCGGCGTTCCCAGCGATGTTCGAGCGCCACCTCGACATGGCGGGCGGCTACGACGATGAGACGCTGAAGGCGAAGCTCGCCTCCACCGCCGATCTGATGGAGGAGTTCGCGGTCGTCACCTTCCACAGGGCCGCCACCAACCTCGGCGATGCTGCCCCGGATGAGGACGAGAAGATCAACCCCTACGCGGTGAGCCTCGACCCCGAGCGCTGGGAGGCGGACGGCCTGCTCAACGGCGAGGGGCTGTCGTTCGCCGAGGCGCGCCAAAGCCCGGGGGCCGGGATCGAGAACTTGTTCATGGAGGCTGTCGCGCAGCCGGTCTGAGCGCCCGGAGTCGACGGATCTGAAGGCCCCTGGAGCGGGGCCGCGGCGTAGCTACAACACGAAAGGAAAGCACCGTGGGGACAGACAAGCATCCGGCCGACAGCTACGACGTCGCGATCCTCGGCGGGGGTCTCGCCGGGTTGACGCTTGGCCTGCAGCTCAAGCACGCTCGGCCCGAGACCAGCGTCTTCATCGCCGAGAAGCGACCGGGGCCGGCGCCGGAGGCTGCGTTCAAGGTGGGCGAGTCGACGCAGGAGATCGCCTGCAACTACTTCGGCGAGGTGCTCGGCCTGATGGACCACATGGAGAGCGCCCAGATCCGCAAGTGTGGGCTGCGATTCTGGTTCCCGGCCGGCGACAACAGCAGCCTCGCGGAGCGCATCGAGCGGGGGCCAACAGGCCACGCGCCGGTCCCCAGCTGGCAGTTTGATCGTGGCCGGTTCGAGAACTTCCTCGGCGAGCAGAACCTGGAGGCGGGCGTCGATCTGTTCGGCGGTAGCTGGATCGACGAGGTCGAGATCGGCGATCCCCACGTGGTGACGATCGTCCGGGGCGGTGTCGGTGGCGAGCGCTCGACCGTCAAGGCGCGCTGGGTCGTCGACGCCACCGGTCGCGCGTTCATGCTCAAGAAGAAGCTCGGGCTGCTCGAGGACAACGGTCACCTCGTCAACTCGGCCTGGTTCAGGCTCGCCGGCGGGCTCGACATCGAGGACTGGGTGGACCCCGACGATGACGAGTTCTTCGACCGGATGTCCGAGCGCGGGTTGCGCCGCGTCAGCACCAACCACCTGTGCGGGAAGGGCTACTGGGTCTGGATGATCCCGCTGTCATCGGGGCCGATCTCGATCGGGATCGTGGCCGACCCGCGCTTCCACCCGTGGGAGGAGATGGACACGCTCGAGCGCGCGATCGACTGGATTCGCCGCCACGAGCCCCAGCTCGGCGAGGAGCTCGACCGACGCCGCGACCAGGTGGAGGACTTCCTCAAGATCGAGGACTTCTCCTATGGCTGCAAGCAGTCCTTCTGCGGGCGTGAGCGCTGGTGCCTAGTCGGTGAGGCCGGTCCGTTTCTTGACCCCTTCTACTCGCCCGGCTCGGACTACATCGCGCTCTCCAACACGCTGAGCACCGACCTGATCGAGCGCGAGCTTGGTGGCGAGGACGTGGTGGACCGCGCCGAGGCGCACAACGACTTCTTCTTGAACGCCTACCGCGTGCACCTCACCGAGTACGAGGGCCAGTACGTGTTCTGGGACAACCCGGCGGTGATGAACGTCAAGATCAGCGGCAACAACATCTACTACTGGGGCTGCCTGGGGCTGCTGTTCTTCCACCGCAAGCTCACCGACCTCGAGCTGATGGCCGCGGTGCGGCCGGACGTCGAGCGAATGTGGGCGATCACGCGCCGGCTCGAGGCGATGTACCGCGAGTGGAACGAGCTTGAATCACGCGAGTGGCGCCGGGCGATGGTTCCGACCTCCGCCTTCCCGGCGATGTTCGAGCGCCACAAGGAGATGGTCGCCGGCTTCGACGGCGAGACGCTGAAGGCCAAGCTGGCCGCCAACGCCGATCTGATGGAGGCGTACGCCGTGCTCGCCTTCCACAGGGCCGCCGCCAGCCTCGGCGATGCTCTGCCGGGCGAGGACGAGAAGATCAATCCCTACCGCGTGAGCCTCGATCCCGATCGCTGGGAGGCCGATGGAATGCTGGGTGGCGAGGGGCTGTCGGTCGCCGAGGCGCGCAAGACGCCGGCCGCGGGAATGGAGAACCTGTTCATGGAGGCGATCGCGCAGCCCGCGTGATCGCCTGCGCTTAGCACCAAGCTCGGCCTGGTTACCGGCCCTGCGTCCTCGCCCCGCCAGGCCCTAGCCCGCCCCGGTCGCGCGTCCACCCTCGGAGAGCACCTTCACGAACTCCTCGAGCTGGTCGGTGCGCCAGCACTCGAACGCGACGCAGTGGCGCTCGTAGGCCGCGATCACGGAGTCGCCGTAGTTCCAGTACAGGCGCGGCTCGGGATTCAGCCAGAAGGTGCGACCAGCCCGGGCGGTGATCGCCGCGAACACGTCGTCCCGCGGCGGTCGGCCGTTGGTGCGCGCGTCGCCGAGCACGATCACGGTCGCACGGGGATGCAGCTCGTCCTCGATCAGTGAGAGGAACTCCTCCCAGACCCGCCCGTAGTCCGTGTATCCCGAGATGTCGGCAACACCGGCGTCCTTTGAGATCGCCTCGCTGGCGGCGCGGAAGTCGCGCTCGCGCTCGAACACCTCCGTGACTTCTGAGATCCGCTCGATGAACACGAACGAGCGCAGCTTGCGGAACGCATCGTGCAGCGCGTGCAGCACGCTGAGGAAGAACGTCGAGGCGCTGGTGACGCTCGTCGAGACGTCGCACAGGACGAAGATCTCCGGGCGGCGCGGGCGCTGCGGGCGGTACTTGAGGGTGATCGGGACGCCGCCGGTCTCAAGCGACGCCCGCATCGTGCGCCGCACGTCAACGTGGGCATGGCGCTTGCGTCCGCGCGGCTCGTGTCCCTGCGTCGCGAGCCGGCGCTTCAGCTGTGCGACCACCCGATGCACGGCCGCCAGGTCCTGAATCGGGCCGCTCGGCAGCGCACGGTCGAGCTCGTTGAGCGGCCGTTTGGGTGGCAGCGACGCGGTGCGCTCGATCAGCGCGCGCTCGAGCTCGCGCCGCAGGAACTGCTCGAAGCGGCGTAGCTGGTCGCGGGGAGTGCCCTCACGCCGGGGATCCCCCTCGGGGAGGTCGGGCTGTGCCTCGGCGCGGAGCCCCAGCGCGCGGCGGATCCGCTGCACGTCGACGCCCAGAACGCCCGACCCCTGGCCCTGGCCGAACGCCGCGATCGCGAGCCTGGCGAGGTCGCGCAGCGCCGCCTCCGACCCGTCCCGCAGCGCGGCGGCGATCTGCTGTCGAAGCGTGTCGAGGTTGATATCGCTCGCCCCGGGAGCCTGGCCCCCCTCGGTGATCCGCTGGCGTGCAGCCTCGGCTTCGGCGGCGCGGAAGAAGAAGCGGTCGAAGACGAGCTCGAACACGCGCCTGTCCTCGGGCGACTTGGCGAGCGTGGCTGCGATTCCCTCTTTGAAGTCGCGCTGATCGCTCCACGGCACGTGCTCGAGAACCCTGAAGGCGTCGAGGATCTCAGAGGTCCCGACCGCGACCCCCTCCTCGCGGAGATCCTCGGCGAATGCGAGCAGCTCGCCCGCGAACCCACCAGGGCCGCGCTCGGGGACGCCGCGCTCGAGCTTCTCTCTAAGCGGCATCCGCGGCCGGATCGAGCATCACGCCGACGCGCGAGGCCACCGTGTCCAGGTCCGTCCGGTGCTTGAGGATCACGCTCATCGTCTTGGTGAACGTGTCCTGGTCGATGTCGGTGGCACCGAGCAGCATCAGCGTGCGCGCCCAGTCGATCGACTCGGCGATGCTCGGCGGCTTCTTCAGATCGAGCTCTCGGATCCGGTGGATCACCTCGACCAGCTTGCGCGCGACCTGCTCATCGAGGTCGGGAGAGTGCAGCCGCACGATCTGGAGCTCGTGTTCGAGCTCCGGGTAATCCAGCCACAGGTACAGGCAGCGACGCTTGAGCGCCTCGGTCAGCTCGCGCGTGTTGTTGGAGGTCAGCAGGACCACCGGCTGGGTGCGCGCCTCGATCCGGCCGAGCTCCGGAATCGAGATCTGGAAGTCTGAGAGCAGCTCGAGCAGCATGGCCTCGAACTCCTGATCGGTCTTGTCGATCTCGTCGACCAGCAAGACGACCGGCTCTGCCGAGGCGATCGCCGTCATCAGAGGCCGCTGGAGCAGGAACTCCTCGCCGAAGATGTCCTCCTGAACGTCCTGCCACCCCGTTCCGTCCGACTCGGTCTGGATCCGCAAGAGCTGCTTGCGGTAGTTCCATTCGTACAGCGCCTTGGCCTCGTCCAACCCCTCGTAGCACTGAAGCCGCACGAGCGGGCGCTCCAGGAACCGTGCGAGCGCCTTGGCGAGCTCGGTCTTGCCCACGCCCGCGGGACCTTCGACCAGCACGGGCTTGCCGAGCTTGGTGGCTAGGAACGAGACCAGCGCGGTCGACTCGCCGGGAAGGTAGCCGACGCCCTCCAGTCCAGCGGCGACGTCAGTGACCGAGGTGGGTTCGGTGGGGGCCATCGATGTCCGTCAAATATAGGGTTCCCACGTGGCGTTCTTCCTGCCAATGGCCGCGTCGACCTCGCTCGGTCCCTACGCGGCGGTGATGGGCTTCGGGTTCTTGGTCGGCGTGTACGGCCACGTGATCCACTCGCGCACGCTGATCCTCACGGGGATCCTGATCGTCGGCCTCGTCAGCGCGTACTTCGCGTTCGTGGTCGGGAAGGTGGCCTAGTCGGTCCCCGCCGCGATCTCGTCGATGATCGGGGTTCCCGACACCGACCGTGACCGTGTCGTGCATGCGGCCGACGTGCTGGTGACCGTCTCCGATCCCGAGGTCTCCGGCGAGCAGGCTCCCGTCGAGGCCCTCGGCGCGGCGCTGTGGAGCCTGACCGACGGTCAGCGCCAGGCCCTGCTGGCCGATCTCGACGGTGTGATGCCAGGCGCGGTCGAGGAGTTCGTGCGCTGGGCGACACCGGTGATGACCTTTCGGCGGACCGCCACGCGCGATACCGAGATCGATGGTCAGGCGATTGGCGAACGGGAGAAGGTGGTGCTCTTCTACCACTCCGGCAACCGGGACGAGACCGCCTTTGGCGATCCGTGGAGCTTCGACGTCACTCGCGCAAGCGGATGGAGTGCTCCTTCACGCCGTCCGGCGCCTGAGGAAGCCGCCTAATCCTCGGCTTTCTCCTCGCCTACTCGATCGGAATGTCCTGCACCTCGGTGGGCTCGCTGCGCCGTCGCTCGAGCCGCTCGAGATAGAAGTCGATCAGCGCGCGGAGGGCGAGCAGCACCTCCCGCAGTGCCGCGGCAATCCGCTCCAGCACCTCCGGCGGAATCAGCTCTCGCAGCCCGCTGATTGCCTGCACAAGCGCCTCGAGCTCGCCGCCCGGTCGCTGGCCCGACTGCTCTCCATCGGCACCGGGGGCCTGCCATCCCGCAGGTGGTGGCCGGTTACGCTGGGTGCTCCGCGCCGCCTCGGCGATCAGCCGCTCGGCTGCGTCCGATGCCTGGCTCAGCCGCTGCTCCAGGCGCCGGAGGGCTTCGCGCGGCTCATCCGCCATTTGCGGCGTGGGATCGGGTGGGATCGTCGAATGTCACCTCGAGCGCTCCGTCCTCGAATCTGGCGGCCGTCGGCTGGAAACCAGCGAGCGCGGAGGGAAGGGTGATCGTCCGCTTCTGGCCGTTGACCCCCACGATCAGGTCGAGGCCGATCTTCTTGAGTGAGATGTCCCCCTTGTCGACCAGTGGCAGCGGCAGACGCAGCCGAGCGTCGCGCTCTGAGACCTCGAGCTCCTGGGTGACCGTGTCGTGCAGCACCGCGGCCGGATCGTGGCCCCCCGGCGCAAACAGCGCAGCCGCCAGACGGTCGAGCATCTCCGGTCCGACCACCTCCTGATCAAAGTACGGGGCGCACAGAACGGGAACCGGGGCGAATGCGGAGCTGACCAGCTGAAGGTGCTCCTCCTGGACGCGCCGCCAGGCGGCGAAGTAGTCGCCGACCTCATCGGGGAACACCCGGTTCACGATCACCGCGTCGGTGAGGTAGCCGTACAGGTTCAGGTAGGTGAATGTGCGCATCGCTTCGCCGATCACCATCTTCTCCGGATTCATCACCAGCCTGATCGTGGCCCGCGCGGGATCCCTGAGGATCTCGTTCATCGCGATCAGGTTCTCCGACAGCCGCCGGATATCGGCGAACACGGCGTGCGTCGGCACCGGGATGTCGAGCAGCGCGCGCGCGATCGGGCCGGCGGTCGCAAGGATCTGACGCTCCATCGGAAACACCTTCTCGATCCACCACCGGGCGACGTCAGGGAACGAGAGCAGTCGGAGCGTCTCGCCGGTGGGGGCGCAGTCGACGATGATCGCTTCCCACTCGCCGGACTCGTGAGCGGCCTGCAGCCGCAGCAGGGAGAACAACTCGTCCATCCCCGGCGGGACGGTCAGCTCCTCGGCCGAGATCCTGTCGAGGCCGCGCTCGAGGAACAGGTCGCCAAGCCACTCCTGGACGCCCGACCAGTGTCGCTCCATCTCCTCCTGGGCGCTCACCTCCTGTCCCCAGAGCCCGGTTCCCGCCCGCTCCGGTTCGGCCGAGAGCTCCACGCCGAGCGATTCCGACAGGCTGTGCGCCGGGTCGGTCGAGATCACCAGCGTCCGCAATCCCGCCGCGGCACACGCTCGCGCGGTGCAGGCGGCGACCGACGTCTTCCCGACGCCTCCCTTGCCGGTGTACACGATCGTCCGCGGCCGCATGACGCCGCGAGTCTAGTGGCGCCCCCGCAATCGCGCTCGCATTCGAGCGCGACAGCGAGGGCCACCGGCTACCGGCCGCGGGGGGCCACCTGAAGGCTGCCCTCGACGCGGTTGAAGTTCCCCGGCAGGTCGGTTGCCGCCAGCCGGACCGTGTAACTACCCGCCGGCAGCGGCGGAGCGTCGAAGACGCCCACTCCGTAGCCGAAGTAGGCGCTGGTCTCGAACACCGGATCCTGCCCGCGCGTGATGACGATCCCGACGTGCGAGTACTTCGAGAGCTGAAAACGCACCGCAAACGGCGCCTTGGCGGTCGTCCGTGTGGTCAGCAGCGTCAGCGCCGGCGGGGTGGTCAGATCGGCATGGAAGCGCCGGGCGGTCGCGCAGTAGACCGGAGCGCCGGTGCGGGCGCAGAGCTCGTCGAGAAAGCCGGTGACGAGCGTGTGGTAGTCAAGGCTGTCCTCGACGCCGGGCTGGTACAGCGACCACCCTCCGGCGACGAATTGCGGCAGCTCGGCGCGCGCCTGCGCGTCCCCGGCCGCGAACAGCCCCTGCGCCTGCTGGTTCCCGCTCACGTGTGCATAGTCGTAGAGCCCGATCAGCGACTGGAGGAAGGCGTTGATGATGTCGGTGCCCGCTGCGAAGGAGTACTGGAGGTAGCGGGCTCCGATCGGCGTCGGGACTCGGACTCCGACCGGCGGCGGAACGGTGAAGATCGGCAGCGCCCGCGCGGCGATCGCCAGGTACGAGCCGGCCGGCGGCTGTGCGGCGGTTCCACCGGACCCCGAGCTGTGTCCGAAGGCCTCCGACGCCCGGGTCAGGGCCTCGAGGGCCGTGCCCTGCGACATCGCGCTGGTCCACGGCGGACTGCCTCCGTCGAAGTTGAAGTAGTACTCCCATGTCAGCCCACCGCCGCGCTGGGCGGCCAGGGGGATCATCTCGGCGAGCAGCTGACGCAGCTGCTGGTAGTCGGACGGCCCGGCTGTGTAGAGCCCGTCCGCCTTGCCGAACGTGCCGAGCACCTGCAGCTCGATTCCCTGGCCGGGGTAGTACTCCCAGACAAGCTGTGAACCATCGAACTCGACCTGCTGACCAGAGCTGAGCAAGGGACCGGTGCTCCACCACTGCCGGTTGCGCTCAAGCGTGAGGAACAGTGCCGGTAGTCGGGAGCTCGTGAGCTCGCCCGCCGCCGCGATCGCATGCAGGTTCTCGATCACGGCTTCGAGCTCAGCCGCTCGGGTGCCACTCAGGCGCTTGACAGTGGCGAGCGCCGCCGCAAAGCTGGCGGAATAGCTGCGGTAGTCGGCCAGGTCGATCTGATGCGTGCGGTAGAGCCGCGCGAGCTCGCTGCCGACGGTCCGCCCCGGGGTGCGCTGCGGGGGCGGAGCGGCTCTCGAACTCGCCGCTCCCGCGATGGCCGGCGCCGGCGTCGCCGGTCGTGAGGTCAGGAAGGGGTCGTTGCGACGGGTCACCCGGCCGCCGCGGGCCATCACGAGCACCGGCGCGGCGGCCGCGCTCGCGGGGAAGACTGCGGCCGCAATCAAGAGCAGACCGTAAAGGCGCCCTCGCACCTGGCCGATGCTACATTCGCGCTCGACCTCGCGCCAGTAAGAGAGATAGAGATGGATCACCGCACCAGGATGTTGCGAACCGCTTTGGGACTGCTGGCCGCCGTCGCCGCGGGGCTTGCTCTCGCCGCCTGCGGAAGCAGCTCGGGGGAGGCCACGACGCTCTTGCACCAGACCTTCAGCGGGCCCCACCGGATCAACAGCGGCAACCTGAATTTCAGGGTGACCGTGAATCCGTCGGGTTCGAGCACTCTCAAGGGTCCGATCACGATCAGCTTCGGCGGTCCCTTCCAGAGCCTCGGGACCGGAAAGCTGCCTGCGTCCGCGTTCACCGTCAGCATCGGCGCAATGGGCAGCAACGGATCACTGACCCTCACGTCGACCGGCACCCACGGCTACGTCACCTTCCAGGGAGACAGCTACGAGCTTCCACAGGCGACGTTCCAGCGGCTTGAATCGAGCTTCACCCAGCTCGGCTCATCGCCGGGCGCGAGCAGCGGATCCGGGCTCCTCGGCAAGCTCGGGATCCAGCCCCAGCATTGGCTGACGAATCCCCAGGTAGTGGGCGATGAGACCGTCGGTGGGGTCACCACCACGCACATCCGCGCGGGGATCAACGTGGCCGCCCTGTTGAACGACTTCAACACCTTCCTGGGCCGGGCCTCCTCGTTGGGCGTCTCGGGCGCCGGCAGCTTGCCGCACGGCATCTCGCAGGCGACCCGAAACCGGATCGCGACCGAGGTCCAGAACCCGCGGTTCGACGTCTGGACCGGCACCAACGACAAGACGATTCGCCGGCTCCAGATCACGCTGTCCCTACCCGTCAGCGGGCAGACCTCGACGCTGCTGGGTGGGCTGCGCTCGGCCGTGATCGCGCTGACCATGCAGTACGCCGACCTCAACCAGCCCCAGACGATCACCGCGCCGTCGCCCGTCCTGCCCTACAGCCAGTTTCAGGCCAAGCTGCGCACCCTGCTCCAGGGGCTGCAGGGCGGGCTCAGCGGCGCCCTGTCGGGCGGAGCAAGCTCGGGCTTGAGTGGTACGAGCGGCTCGGGCACCACCGGTACGAGCGGCTCGGGCACCACCGGCGCGACCGGCTCGGGCACGAGCTCGGCCTATCAGGCCTACAGCCAATGCATCCAGTCAGCGGCAGGCAACATCACCAAGATGCAGCAGTGCGCGCCGCTCCTGAACGGCAAGTAGGGCCGACCTGATGCCGGGCCGTGCACGCACCTGGTGCGCTCGCGGCGGCCACCTGGACGATCCAACTGACGCGCGGCGACTCGCGTGCGCGACGGTCACCGACGATCCAATGGACGTGCGGCAACGCAAAATCGTCCGTCCAGACCGAGGGTGGCCGAAAAAGCGACGGATATCGTCGCTTTTTCGGCCACCCTCCGCCCCGAAAACCCGCAGCTCGCCTCCGAGCCGCTATTCGGGCTCGATCTCCGGCTCCTCTTCCTCGAGCTCGTCGAGCAGCTCGTGGTCATCCTCGCCGATCGTCCCGGGTTGATGGCGGCTCTGGAACCTTTCCAGCAGCTCGTCGCGCTGATTCTCATCGACCGGGACCTCCTCGGCGATCAACACCCAGTCGGCGCCCTCGTAGTCCTCCATGTTGAAGATCTCGGAGTCGAGCTCGGGTGAGTCGTCGACAACCACCAGCACCTCTGTCTGGGGGTTGAAGTAGGTCCCCGGGCGGTTGACCAGCTCGTCGAGCTCAAATCGTCGCGGATCGGCCATGACGGCGCTCAGCCTACCTAGAAAGCCGCCCCACGAAAAGCAACGTTCACTCGCTGGCCACCAGTCACTCGGCTACAGCTCGGTCAGCCTCGAGATCTCCCGCTCGACCTCGGCGTCGATGTCGAGCGGTGGCTTGCCCGCGCGCGTCCGGCGGTAGTTGCGCGCCCTTACGAGATCGCGGATCTCAGCCCGCAGCCCCGGATCGACGCGGGGCGCGGTGAGCCGGCTGAGCTCCTGCTCGACATCGACCGGCTCCTCACCGCGGCGCACCCGGCGCGTATTGCGCGCCTCGAGCATCTGGCGGATTTCCTCGTCGCGCTCGCGCAGCGAAGCTCCCGATCCGCCGTCCGGTGCCCGCGAGGCTTCGCTGTCCGTCAGCAGGCCATGTTTGCCGTAGTCCTCCCACGTCCCGCGACTGAAGAGGAGCCCGACCAGGCCGACCACGACGGCCGCGATGCATACGACCCAGATCACCGTGCCAAATGCGGCGTGCACTGCGGTCAATTGTCGCGCAAGGGCGACGGAATCCCGTTCCTTTCGCGGAGAGTGGCCGTAGAAACTACCTATCCTGAGGTCTGCTCAGCCGCGATTTGGCGAGACGGCGCCGGGTTTTCCCAGCCACCTTCTGGCCCAGAACCTGTGCCGGCGCCGGTGTCATCAGCTACGCTGTGATCAGGCCATTGACTGACTAGTCAATCGACGTACCGTTCCAAGGAGAAATCCACGTGGTTGATTTCACGCTCACCGACGAGCAGAAGAGCATGCGCGAGATGTCGCACGATTTCGCGGAGAAGGAAATCCGCCCTGTCGCCTGGGAATACGACAAGGAGGGAACCTGGCCGCAGGACGTCATCGAGAAGGCCTGGGAGCTCGGGCTGATGAACAGTCACCTGTCATCTGAGTACGGCGGCCCTGGACTCGGCTTTCTCGATGGCGCGCTGATCGAGGAGGAGCTTGCCTGGGGCTGCTCAGGGATCAGCACCTCGCTCACATGTAACGGCCTTGCGACCACCCCGATCGTGCTCGCAGCGTCCGAGGAGCTGAAGAAGGAGTACCTCGGACGCCTCAGCGAGGCACCGCTGCTCGCGTCCTTCTGCCTAAC
>Ga0187808_10000553_pt1 | contig 11897 bp, 8 predicted proteins | sample NC_wetland_sal_i_5_FD_132427 | JGI IMG/M metagenome (GOLD analysis project Ga0187808, IMG submission 132427) | Wetland sediment microbial communities from Neuse River Estuary, North Carolina, USA - ASW_3 | ecosystem: Environmental > Aquatic > Freshwater > Wetlands > Sediment | place: USA: North...
ACGAACGGGATCAGGCTCGACGCCGACGCCGCCCGGCGGCTGGCCGCCAGCGACTACGTGGACGTGCAGATCTCCCTGGACGGCGCCACGGAAGAGGTCAACGACGCGATCCGCGGGCGCGGGTCGTACCGGACGGCGCGGGCGGCGATGGCCTGCCTGGCGGCCGCGGGGTTCCGCGGCTTCAAGGTCTCCGTGGTCGTGACCAGGCACAACATCTCCCAGCTCGACGCGTTCAAACAGATCGCCGACGAGCACGGCGCGCAGCTGCGGCTGACCAGGCTGCGGCCGTCCGGCCGGGGCGCGGACGTTTGGCCCGAACTGCACCCCACCAGCGCCCAGCAGCGCGAACTCTACGACTGGCTCGTCGCGCACGCCGAGCAGGTCCTGACCGGCGATTCGTTCTTCCACTTGTCGCCGTACGGGCCGCCGCTCCCCGGGCTGAACATGTGCGGGGCCGGGCGGGTGGTCTGCCTGATCGATCCGGTCGGGGACGTCTACGCGTGCCCGTTCGCGATTCACCCCGACTTCCTGGCCGGCAGCGTCCGGCAGCCGGGCGGGTTCGAGTCGGTCTGGCGGTCGTCGCGGCTGTTCTGCGGGCTGCGCCAGCCGCAGACCGGGGGAGCCTGCCGCTCGTGCGGCTCATACGACTCGTGCCGCGGCGGCTGCATGGCGGCCAAGTTCTTCACCGGGCTGCCGCTGGACGGACCCGACCCGGAGTGCGTGCGGGGCCACGGCGAGGCCGCGCTGGCCGCGGCCGGCCGGACCGGTGCCGGCGCCCTGGTGCCGCCCCGTCCGGCAGGCGACCATTCACACCGGAAGGTAGCGGTGACGATCGGGCGGCGCCCGCCGGTGCGAGGCTGTGACGAGGACCCCTTGGCCGGGTGGTCCCTTGGGTCCGGGTCCTGACGGCGCGCCGACCCCGCCGGTGGTCCCCTTGGGTCCCGGTCCCGACGGCGAACTGGTTCCGGCCGGTCTCGTCATGCGGCCCGATCCCGGCTCGCGGCTGCTGGCGGGAGGGACAGTGCTGGCCGGCGGTTCCCCGGTCCGGGTGCTGAGGCTCACGCCACGCGGGGCTCGGCTGGTGTCCGGCTGGTGGTCGGGTACGCCCGTCCCGGATAACTCCAGGGCCCGGGCGCTGGCGCGCCGCCTGCTCGACACCGGGATCGCGCACCCGGTGCCGCGAGCCGGCGGGTCCTGGGTCCCCGGCGACGTGACGGTAGTGGTCCCCGTCCGCGACCGGCAGGCCGAACTGGCCCGCTGCCTGGCCGGGCTGGCGCCGCTGCCGCGCGTGATCGTGGTGGACGACGGCTCGGCGGATCCGGAGGCGACCGCCCGGGTCGCGGCCGGGACTGGGGCCCGGGTGCTGAGCCGGCCGGTGAACGGCGGGCCCGGGGCGGCCAGGAACACCGGGCTGGCCGCGGCGCAGACCCCGCTCGTGGCGTTCCTCGACTCCGACTGCGTGCCGGAACCGGGCTGGCTGGACCTCCTGCTGCCGCACTTCGCGGACCCCGCCGTGGGCGCGGTGGCGCCGCGCATCGTCCCGGCAGAGGAGGGGAGGACGTGGCTGGCGCGGTACGAGGGCGCCAGTTCCACCCTGGACATGGGCGCGCGGGCCAGCATCGTCCGGCCCGGAGCCGGGGTCCCTTACGTCCCGGGCGCGGCCCTGGTCGTGCGGAAGGACGCGGCCGGGACGGGTTTCGCCGAGGACATGCCGGTCGGCGAGGACGTCGACTTCGCCTGGCGGCTGGCCGCGGCCGGCTGGCGGGTCCGCTACGAGCCCGGTGCCGTCGTCCCGCACCAGCACCGGGTGCGCCTGCAGCCGTGGTTCGCCCGGCGCCGGGACTACGGCACCTCGGCCGCGGCCCTGGAACTGCGCCACCCCGGCGCGGTGCGCCCCCTGTACGTGTCCGCCTGGACCGCGCTGGCCTGGCTGGCCGGTGCATCCGGCCGACCGGCGGCAGGCGCCGCCGTCACCGGGGTGGGTATCGCGCTGCTCGCCAGGCGCCTGGCCGGCCTCACCGGGGAGCCCTGGCCCCGCCCGGCGGCCCGGACCGCCTGGCTGCTCGCGGCCCGCCTGGCCGGCGGCGGGACGCTCGCGGCGGGCAGGCCGCTGGGCAGCGCCATCTCGAGGACCTGGTGGCCCGCGGCCGTGCCGGCGGCAATCGCGGTGCGGCGGCTCCGGCTCCCGCTGGCCGCGCTGGTCCTGGCGCCGCCGCTGCTGGACTGGCTGGACCGGCGTCCGCCGCTTGATCCCGCGCGGTACGTCGCCGCCCGGCTGCTGGACGACCTCGCGTACAGCCTGGGGGTCTGGCAGGGCTGCGCCCGGCGCCGGACCATCCGGCCGCTGCTGCCCGTGCTGACCACAGGCCGACGGCCACCGTCCTGACCTGGGCTAAGACGGCTTAGGTCGGCATCTTCGGGGTTGACCGCGCCTAAGCCATCCGCCGAGGCCGAAGATAAGGCCTTCGTGCGATGCGGTGCCGGGGGCCTTACGGCGAACCTTGAGGGAGATGAGGTTCCCGCGGGGCCAAGGGCCCCTCTGGGCGGAGGAGCAGATGGCATGACTACGAGCATGGTCCCGGAGCTCAGATCACTGTCGTTCCGGCGGATCGTAGATCGCCCATTCGAGACGTGCGTGGCCGCACTTGACAGCTGGCTGCGCACCAACCACGGCGGCGAACTGCGGTTCGGCGGAAGCCAGTTGCTCGGGTCGATGGAGCACGATCGCGAAGTGGGTACGCGCCGGATCCAGGTCCGTCTGAGCCGGGGACCGTTGCACCCGCCGCTGCGCATGCGACTGGATATCGATCTCTGGTCGTCATCGTCCACGGCCTTGGAGCTCATCCCGGGCAGGCTCGTCCGGCCGACGGCAGATTATTTCCGGGCCGGTGATCTTCTGCTTGACTCGCTGACCCGCTCTTTGTCCCGGCATCCGGAGCCGTGGGTCACGCGATCAATGGCGTCCTGACGCCATTGATCACGATCCGTGCGTACGGCACCGGGCCAACCGCGCCATCGGCCATCACTTGGACAGGCCGCGGGAGAAATCGGCGGGCACGATGACGTCGTCGGGGGACAGGTCGTGAACCGAGGACCGGCCGAGCGCGAGCAGCGTCGAGTCGATCCCGCCGCGCAGGACGTCGAACACGTTCTTCACCCCGGCCGATCCGTTGGCGGCCAGGCCCCACAGGTAGGCGCGGCCGATCATCACCGCGCGGGCGCCGAGCGCGAGCGCCTTGACCACGTCGCTGCCGCGCCGGATGCCGCCGTCCAGCAGGACCTCGATCTGGCCGCCGACGGCCTCGGCGACCGCGGGCAGCGCCCGGATGGACGCGGGAGTGCCGTCCAGGTTGTTGCCGCCGTGGTTGGAGACCGAGACGGCCGTGGCCCCGATGTCCACCGCCCGGCGCGCCTCATCGGTCCGCATGACGCCCTTGACCAGGAACGGGCCGTCCCACTGGGCCCGCAGCCACGCGATATCGGCCCAGGTGGGCGGCGGGGTCTGCATCCACTCGCCGTACACCCCCCAGAACGTGGGCGGCGGCGCGCCGGGGGCGGCCATGTTCGGCACGAGCAGGTCAGGCAGCCCGCCCGCCCTGAGCCAGCGGCTGACGTAGTTCAGGCGCATGATGCCTTCTGGCGCGAGGCGCACGAGGGTGCGCAGGTCTATCTTCTCGGGTATCGAGGGGCTGCCCCAGTCCCGCCCGGAGGAGAACGACCAGTCCAGGGTGACGATCATGGCCTTGGCGCCGGCCTGCCGGGCCCGTTCGGCCCGCTGCAGGATGGTGTCCTTGCTGCCCGACCAGTAGATCTGGAAGAACAGCTTCGGGTTGGCGGCCGCCACGTCCTCCACCGGCATGCTGGCGAAGGAACTCAGGCCCATTGCCGTGCCCGCCTCGGCCGCCCCGCGCGCCACGCCTACCTCGCCCTCGGGGTGCACGGCCTGCACCCCGGTCGGCGACGCGATCACCGGCAGCGAGATCTCCTGCCCGAGGACCGACGTCGCCATCTCCCTGACCGCGGGCAGGTCAGCGACATGCGGCGGGGTGAAGCGCACTTCGCTGAACGCCGCCACGTTGTCGCGCAGCGTGATGCCCTGCTCGGCGCCCGCCACCAGGGACAGGTAGACGGACCTCGGCAGGTGCCGCCTGGCTCTCCTGCGGGCCTCCTCGACCGTCTCGAACCACTCGCGCGTGCTGGCCATCGGATTATTTTGGCACTCAGTGCTGTAATTATCCAGCCCCGGCGGCCCGTAGTATCCACGATCATGCCGTCCGCCCTTTCCGGCGACGAGCCGGTCCCACCCGGCCACGAGCCGGTCCCACCTGAAGCGCCCCATCCGGACCGGCTCAGGTGGAACGCCAAGTACGCCGAAGGCCGGGCGCCGTCGTTCAGCCCGCACCCGCTGGCCGTCCGGGCGCTGGCGCTGGGGCCGCCGGACGGCCCCGTGGCCGACCTGGCCTGCGGCGTATCCGGCGCCGCGCTGCTCGCCGCGGCCGCCGGGCGCCTGGTCACGGCGGTGGACGTCTCCGACGTGGCCCTCACGATGCTCGGCGATGAGGCCGCTCGCCGGGGCCTCGGCCTCCTGATCACCCTGGTGCACGCGGACCTGTCCGCCTGGCGGGCGCGGCCGCGGTCGTACGCGCTCGTCCTGTGCACCGGCTTCTGGGATCGGGCGGTCTTCGCGGCCGCGACCGAGGCGGTGGCCGACGGCGGCCTGCTGGCGTGGGAGGCCCTTACCCCGCAAGCCCGGCAGGCGCGGCCCACCCTGCCCCCGGGCTGGTGCCTGGCACCCGGCGAGCCGGCCAGCCTGCTCCCGGCGGACTTCACCGTTCTCGATCAGCATGACGTGCCGGGCGACCGACGGCAGCTACTGGCCCGGCGCGGGCCGGCCGCCAGGGACCCACAGCGGTAAGCTCATCCTCCGATGACACGCAGCCTCGCGGATCTGCTGCCGCGCCCGGTGGTCGTGGCGCCGATGGCGGGCGGCCCGTCGACCACCGAACTGGTCATCGCGGCCGCCCGCGCCCGAGCGCTGGGGTTCCTGGCCGCCGGGTACAAGACGCCCGGGGCCATGACCGCCGAGATCGCCGCCGTCCGGGCCGCGACCGGGGAACCGTTCGGCGTGAACGTCTTCGTCCCCGGCGCGCCGTCCGCGGAACCCGCAGCACTAAACAGGTACCTGGACTCGCTGAGCGCAGACGGGACCATCGGGGACGCGAGCTGGGACGATGACCACTTCGACGCCAAGATCGCGGCCCTGCTGGCCGGCCCTCCGCCCGTCGTCAGCTTCACGTTCGGCTGCCCGCCCGCCGAGGTGGTCGCGGCCCTGCAGCGCGCGGGCGCCGCGGTGATCATCACGGTGACCAGCCCGGACGAGGCGGTGGCCGCGGCGTCGGCCGGAGCGGACGCGGTCTGCTCGCAGGGTTTCGAGGCCGGCGCCCACCGGGGTACGTTCGGCAACGACGACGCGCCCGGGCGGGATCTCGGGCTGCTGTCCCTCATCGGGGCGGTCGCCGCCGTCACCGGCCTGCCGCAGATCGCGGCGGGCGGCATCATGGGCCCGCGTCAGCTGAACGCCGTGCTGGCCGCGGGAGCGCTGGCCGCGCAGTGCGGCACGGCCTTCCTGCGCTGCGCGGAAAGCGGGGCGCACCCGCTGCACAAGGCGGCCCTGGCCGACCCGCGCTACACCGCGACCACCCTGACCCGGGCCTTCAGCGGGCGGCCGGCCCGCGGGCTGGTCAACCAGTTCATCCGCGATCACCCTGACGCGCCGCCGGCCTACCCGGAGATCAACAACGCCACCCGGCCGCTGCGCGCGGCCGCGGCCGCGAGCGGCGATGCGGAGCGGATGTCATTGTGGGCGGGGCAGGGTTACCGGTCGGCGACCGAGCGGCCGGCCGGCGAGATCATCGAGCAACTGTCCGCGAACTAGCCTCAGGCCGTACCGCCCCAACTGCGGTGGGCCCACTCGGTCAGGTCGCGGCGGTCGATGGCGGCGGCCATCAGCTCGGGGAACGCGTCGGGCGTGCAGGCGAAGGCCGGCACGCCGAGCCCGGCCAGGGCGGCGGCGTTGTCGCGGTCGTAACCGGGCGCGCCGTCGTCGGACAGCGCGAGCAGCGCGATCACCTGCGTGCCCGAGGCGGTCAGGTCCGCGATCCGGCGCAGCATCTCCTCCCGGTTGCCCCCCTCGAACAGGTCGCTGACCAGGACGAGGATCGTGCGGGCCGGACGGGTGATCAGGCGCTGGCAGTAGGCCAGGGCGCGGTTGATGTCGGTGCCGCCGCCGAGCTGGGTGCCGAACAGCACGTCCACCGGGTCGCTGAGCTGCTCGGTCAGGTCGACGACCGAGGTGTCGAACGCGACCACGCAGGTGCGCAGGGACCGGATCGACGCGAGCACCGCGCCGAACACCCCGGCGTACACCACCGAGGAGGCCATCGAGCCGCTCTGGTCCAGGCACAAGATGACGTCGCGGGCCACCGCCTGCTGCTTCCTGGCGTAGCCGACCAGCCGGTCGGGCACGATCGTCCGGTGCTCGGGCAGGTAATGCCGCAGGTTGGCGCGGATCGTCCGGTCCCAGTCGATGTCGGCCGGGCGCCTGGGTCTGCTCGTGCGGCTGGCCCGGTTGAGCGCGCCGGTGACCGCCGAGCGGGTCCGCTGGGCCAGGCGGCGCTCCAGGTCGCTGGTCACGGTACGCACCACCGCGCGGGCCGACTCCCGCGCCTGCTCGGGGATCACCCGGCGCAGCGAGAGCAGGGTGCCGACCAGGTGCACGTCGGGCTCGACGGCGTCGAGCATCTCCGGCTCGAGCAGCAGCCGGGTCAGGCCGAGCCGCTCGATCGCGTCCCTCTGCATCACCTGGACCACGCTGACCGGGAAGAACGTGCGGATGTCGCCGAGCCAGCGGGCCACCCGCGGGGCCGACGCGCCGAGCCCGGCCTGCCGCTGCCCGGTGCTCTGCCGGCCGGCGCTCTCCTGGGCGTCGGAGTCGTACAGCGCGCCGAGAGCCGAGTCGATCCGCGCGTCGGAGCCGTCCAGTGGCATCCCGATCCCGTCGTCGGCGCCGCCGAGGACCAGCCGCCAGCGGCGCAGCCGCTCATCGGGCCCGGCCGTCATGGCACCTCCCGGGCCACGGCGGGCAGGCCCAGGATGGCGACCACCGCCCGGACCGCGATCGCCGCGCGGTCCTCGTCCAGGTCGTCGCCGGCCGGCGAAACGCGGACGGCAGGTCGGCCGCTCCCGTCCAGCCGGGCCGCCTGCTCCCCGATGGCCCGTCGCTCGGGTGGCGCGAATCCGCCGAAGGTGCGCCGCAGCGCGGGCAGCACGGCGGCGAACCCGTCGGGGCTCAAGCCGGCCAGCCAGCCGTCGGTCAGGCTGAGCAGCTTGTCGTCGTGCACGAGGAGCAATCCGCTGCCGGCCAGGAATCCCTCGGCCCAGCCTGCCGCGGCGGCGGCCGGGGCGGCCGCGGATAGCTCGCGGGACATCGCGATGCCCGCGTCGTCGGCCGTCAGCTGTCCCGCGTCGAGCAGCAGCCTGGTCAGCCGCCCCGAGATCAGCGGGGGGCAGCGGCCGGCCGACGCGAGCCGCGCCACGGTGGCCAGCCACCGCGCCCGGCTCGGGCCGTCGGCGAGCAGCCCGGTGGCCGCGTTCACGGCGTCGATGCGATCCCGCATGGCTCGTTCGGCCTCCTCGTCGAGCGAGGCCAGGGCGGCCGGCAGGCCGGCGCAGATCCGGGTGATCAACTCCACGGCAACCTCACCGAGCCGCCCGGGATCGGTGCCGCGGACGTCACCGTACCTGGCCGCCCGGACCAGCGCCGGCAGCGCCGCCATCAGGTGGGTCACGTCGCTGTCCAGTGCGGCGCGATCCCTGACCGCGGCGAGCACCTCCGGCAGCGCGTCGCCCAGGTCGCCGAGCAGGCACCGCTCGACCAGCATGGCCAGCTCCTCGAGCGCGGTGGCGCCGGACGCCATCCCGCGGGCCCGCTGCGCCGCGGCGGCCGCGACCGTGCTGCCCCACATGCTGGCCTCGATCAGGGCCAGATCCATCTCGGGCCGCCAGGTCAGCTGCCACGTTTCGCGGAACGTCCCGATGTTCTGGGTCCTGCTCTCCTGGGGCACGCCCCAGGGCACGTCGAGCAGGTCGAGCCGGTGCAGCAGGTGGCTGCGGGCGAGGTCGGTGGGCTTGCGCAGGTCCAGGTGGTAGTCGCGGGGCGCCGCCTCCGGCCGCAGCCGCAGGCTCCGCTGCCGGTCGTGCAGGTCCCGCTGCAGCGGCACCATCGGGGTCGCATCGGGTACCGCGCCGAGCCGCTCACCGACCACCAGGCGCCGCTGGACGAGCTCGGTGAGCAAGTCACTGCCCTCGCACAGCACGGCGCGGGCCGCCTCGGTGACCTCCTCCAGGCCGGCCAGCGGCCGTCCGCGCAGGACGGCGAGCGTCTGCGCCAGCCGGACGGACTCGATCACGTGCACCGTGGACGCCGGGATGCCCTCGTCGCGCAGCACGTCGGCGGCCTTGGCCAGCCACCGCTCGATGGGCTGCCCGTTTGATGAGAACAGGTGGTCGTACCAGCCGGGTGATCGGATGCCGGCCCCGTAACCAGAGGTGTAGGCGAGCCGGCCGTAGGTCCACGGGATCCACGTGAGGGAGGCGGCCTTGGCCTTCGGCAGGCCGCGCAGCAGGCGCTCGTCGGCCGCGGCGGAGGGCAGGCGTTGCAGGGCGGGGACGTGCCAGGCCCCGCAGACCACGGCAATCCGCTGGTAGCCGTCCCTGACCGTCTTGCGCAGGGTCTTCCGCATGTGCGCTTCGCGGATCGCGTCGCGCGGATCGGGTTCGTCCGCGTCCGCGCGCAGGACCGCGATGGCTTCGGCGATGGCCTCGAACACGGAGCTAGGCCCGGGCACGTGCTCGACCACATCCTCCCACCACCGCTCGGGGTCGTCGTATCCGGCGGCGCGGGCCAGGTCCCCGATGGGATCGTCACGCGACTCCGCGTCGCGCCCGGCCAAGGCCAGCTGGTGCGCGGCCGGCAGGTCGCAGAACCGGACCGGAACGCCGGCGTCGAGCGCGTACCTGATCGCCTGCCACTCCGGCGAGAACACCGCGAACGGCCAGAACGCCGCCGTCTTGGGCTGCCCGGGCACGTACGCCAGCAGCGCCACCGGCGGCCGCATCTGCGGGTCACCGGCCAGCTCGACCAGCCCGTCGGCCTCGGGCGGCCCCTCGATCAGCACGATGTCCGGCCCTAGCTCGGCCAGCGCGTCCCGCAGCGACCGTGCCGACCCAGGCCCGTGATGCCGCACCCCGAACAGATTGATCACAATCATTTTCCCGAACGGCGTATGGTGCTTCCGCCCGCCACGCACGGGCCCGCGTCCATCACCCGGCCACCTCCCGGCAGGCGCGGTAGAAGTCGTCCCAGTCGTCTCGCCCGCGGACCACGGTTTCCAGGTACTCCTGCCACACCACCCGGTCGGACACCGGGTCCTGAACCACCGCTCCGGTGATCCCGCCGGCCACGTCGGCGGGACGCAGCACGCCGTCGCCGAAGTGCGCGGCCAGCGCGAGGCCGCTGGTGACCACGGATATCGCCTCCGCGGGGGACAGCGTCCCGCTCGGCGACTTGACCTTGGCCCGCCCGTCCTCGGTGACGCCCTGCCGCAGCTCGCGGAAAACGGTGACCACCCGCCGGATCTCGTCGGCGCCCGGCGAGGTCTCCGGCAGGCCGATCGACCGGCCGAGCTGGGCCACCCGCCGGGTCACGATGTCCACCTCCTCCTCCGCCGAGGCGGGCACCGGCAACACGACCGTATTGAACCGCCTGCGCAGCGCGCTGGACAGCTCGTTCACGCCGCGGTCCCGGTCGTTGGCGGTGGCGATGACGTTGAAACCTCCGATCGCCTGCAGCTCGCCGCCCAGCTCGGGGATGGGCAGGGTCTTCTCGGACAAGATCGTGATCAGCGCGTCCTGCACGTCCGAGGGCATCCTGGTGAGCTCCTCGACGCGCGCGATCGTGCCGCCGGACATCGCGCGCATGACCGGGCTGGGCACCATCGCCTCTCGTGACGGCCCCTCGGCGATCAGCCGCGCGTAGTTCCAGCCGTACCTGACCGCCTCCTCCGCGGTCCCCGCGGTGCCCTGCACCATCAGGGTGGAGTCGCCGGAGATGGCCGCGGCCAGGTGCTCGGACAGCCACGTCTTGGCCGTGCCCGGCACGCCGAGCAGCAGCAGGGCGCGGTCGGTGGCCAGCGTGGCCACGGCGACCTCGACCAGGCGGCGGGAGCCGGTGTACTTCGGCGTGATCTCGGTCCCGCCGGCGGTCCCGCCCAGCAGGTAGGTCGTCACCGCCCACGGGGACAGCCGCCAGCCCGGCGGCCGCGGCCGTTCATCGGCGGCGGCCAGCGCGGCCAGCTCGGCCCGGTGCTCCTGTTCGGCGTGCGGACGCAGGACCGCGCCCGGATCAGCCGTCGCCGTGGTCATGAGCAAGCTCCTTCAGCATCTCGTAGCGGAACCGCAGCGCCCCGATCTCGTACCGGAGCGCGGACGGTGCCTCCCGACCCGGATCGGGCAGGACACCGGGTGCGCCGAGCCGGGGATCGGCCCGCCGGATCAGGCGCGACAGCTCAGCCAGCGCGGCGGTCGCCGGCGGCCGGCCGGTGAGGGCCCGGTTGATCAGGGCAGCCATCCACTCCTGATCACGCTGGGAGAACGCCGCCCGAGACCAGCCGATGAAAAACCACGGCGCCCCGTCACCCGCGAACACCGTGACGATATCCGCCGCCGTCAGACCGAACCGTTGCGTCCAGGTGCGCAGCGGGGTACGGGCCAGCGTCTCGAGCAGGAGGCCGGTCTGGTCGGCCGGCTGAGCGGCTCTCTGAGCGCGGCTGGGCGTCAGTCCGTCGCGCCGCAGCGCGGCGTCGGGCTCGGCCGGCGGGTCGAAAACCAGGCGCGGGCCGCGCGGGCCTTCCTCCATCTGCAGCCAGCGCTGCGCCCGCTCGGCCATGCGCTGGGAGAGACCGGACCCGGGCAGGGCGGCGAGCACCTCGGCCGCCCTGGTTCGCACCGAGGCCGCGCCGTCGTCGAGCGCGGTCTCCAGCAGCGGCTCGTCGGCGAGGCTCAGTCCGTCCGCCATCACGTGGACGAACATGACACGCTCGTCCGGGCCGACCGCGGCCCAGCCGCCCGCGATCAGCTCCCTGGCGGCCCCGGGGTCACGGGCGCGGAGCTCGGTGAGGTAGGCGCGTCGCTGACTGGCGATGCCGAGCCGCCAGGCCTCGTCTCCGGTCAGGGCTTCCGCCAGCACGAACCCCCAGTCCGGGTTGAGCCTGGCCAGCCACCTCACGCGCGGGCCGCCCGCCTCGGCCACCAGGCGCGCCAGGTGCGAATCCGCCGACCTGCCGCGAGCCCGGTCGAGCAGCGCCGGAAGCAACCGCCAGGGAGGGCGAAGGCCGCCGACCGCGACCGCGGCCAGCCATTCGGCCAGCAGGTCGGGGTACTCGCCGCCGAGCATCCGCGCCAGCCGGCGGCTGGCGGCGGGGCTCACCACGGGCCGCGGGTCCGGCTCGCACACGGGCGGCGGTTCGGCCCGGACGGGCCGCCACCCGGCCCGGCGAGCGGCCGTAAGCACCGCGGCCCGGTCGAGCAGGACGGCCGCGGGGTCCCGGCCGGGGGAGGCAGGATCCGGGGTGGGCACGCCCGGGATTGCGGCCGGTGGAACCGGGCTCCGCTCCGTACCAATGAGACTCACGGTGACGAGGTCTGGCCAGCCATTTCCGTTCGCCGACGGGGCGCCTTTAAGGTGCCGCCTTCCCTCGTCGCTCCTTCGTCGCTCCTCAGTCCAGGCCGCACCGCGCCCCTTCGGCTCGCTCACAGCCGCACCACGATCCCGCCCGGGG
>Ga0187808_10000555_pt1 | contig 11893 bp, 8 predicted proteins | sample NC_wetland_sal_i_5_FD_132427 | JGI IMG/M metagenome (GOLD analysis project Ga0187808, IMG submission 132427) | Wetland sediment microbial communities from Neuse River Estuary, North Carolina, USA - ASW_3 | ecosystem: Environmental > Aquatic > Freshwater > Wetlands > Sediment | place: USA: North...
CTGGAATTTCGGGGAGGGTTGCGTGAGAAGAACGAACTCCTGGCCGGGTGGATTCTGCACGGCCATGTCCAAATCGCCCTCTGTCCTGCCGACGCTGACTTGCGGCTCCGCCGCCTGACTTGCGGAGAGGACCTGCTCGGCCACGTCCAAATCGCCCTCTGTGCTGGCGACGCTGACCTGCGGCTCCGCCGCCTGACTTGCGGAAAGGCTCAACTCTCGACTCAGCGAGAGCTCTTTGAGATAGAGTTGTGGTATTGCTCGAATGCTCTCGAGGAACTCCCCTTCAGTGAGGAAAACATCCTCAGGCCTTGGCCGAGGCGGGATGACATCGCGCACCTCGTCAAAAGCTGACGCTAACCCCTCCAGGAAGCGCTTCCGTTCCGCGCCGCGGTCCAGGGGTTCGTCCCAAAGCAATACGGGGTTGTCAAACAACTCGAACAAGCTGCGCGGGTGAGGCTCAACTAGGGGAGCAAAAAACTCCCAACTCGGAAATGGATTTCCGTATTCGCCCGCCCACTCAGGTTCACGTTCGACTCGGAGGTTCGGTTGCGCCTCCGCCGCGCCCTGCGTCAGTGCCCGCTGGTCGAGAGCGCGGACGAGCTTCTCGAAGAATTGATGGGAGCGTCTTGTTTCCGAAAGCGGAAGAAGCATAGCCCTCGGAGCGGGCCTGCGTGAGCGCTGCGTATCGGGGTTATACTCGCGCAGGGATTCAATCCGATCCCCCGAAAGTTCAATGCGGAAGGGCCACGCAGCCTCGGGAGGGAAGACATCAACGATCCCGCCGCGCACTGAGAATTGGCCCACATCGGAGACCGGTTCTTCCCGCTCGTATCCCACTCCGCCGAGGTGCTCCGCAAGATCCTCGAGGGCCAGTTCATCGCCGACTTTGATCTCGAGCGCCAGGGAAGAATAGAAGGCTCGCTCCTGGAACCGCCCCAGCGCCGCTACTACCGGAACGTACAACACACGCGCTCGCCCTTGCGCCACGCTCCACAGGGCCACCGCCCTTCGTTCGAGAATCTCGGCGTGTGGGGAACGGCCTTCGTACGGAGAGCAGTCGAGTGACGGGAGCGTGAGTACGGCAAAGCTGGAGTGTGGTTCGAGCCAAGCGTGGAATGTTGAGGTCGTCCGTTGGAGGTTGGCGGCAGTCTCGGTATCCGCAGTTAGGACAACGACGGGGCGAGCCAGCCGGTGAGCCAGAGCGGCCACCAGCAGCGCCTTGGCAGAACTGGTCAAGCCGGAAATTGTTGCCGGCGCGCATGTTCCGGGTGTGGCAGAATTCAGGGCTTGTAAGGCGCCGCGAAAAGCCTCGTGCTCGAGAATGGAGTCTAGAAGTGACCGCAAATAAGGCATTCGTCAAACTAAATGGTGAATAGTGAATGGTGAATTGAGACTTGTGACCTCTACCCTTTAAATCCTAATCTTGGCCCTTGCACCTTCACAACTCGCATTTTGATTTTCACTGCCTTGAAAACGCCCTCGAGCGCGGGCATCCTGCCCGCCTTTGGCGCCGCAATTCGACGTACGCTGCGGGCAGGATGCCCGCGCTCCAGGGTATTTCATGCTTTCTGGGTGCCCGTCAGCGGACGGGCCTGAGCGACTGCTCTGAATTCACCATTCACTATTCTCTATTTGCCATTTTCCGTTGTTCTTAACGCTGCCTCGATAATGGCCGACGTAGAGTACCCTTCGACCACGGGAATTGAAACCACCAGCCCGCCCGCCGCCTCCACTTCCCTCCGGCCGACAATGGCATCCGGCCGCCAATCTCCGCCTTTCACAAGCACTTGCGGCAGCATGCGGGCAATGATCGCCTGGGGAGTAAGGTCATCAAAAGTGGTTACATAATCAACGGCTTTGAGGGCAGCCAGGATCTCCGCACGCTCTGCCTCAGACTGTATGGCGCGCTCCGACCCCTTGAGCGCCCGCACGCTTCGGTCGCTATTGACGGCCACAATCAGCACGTCGCCGAGCTTCCGGGCTTCGGCCAGATAGCGCGTGTGACCGGGATGAAGCAGGTCAAAACACCCGTTGGTGAAGACCACGCGTTTGCCGCGCTGCTTCAAGTCCGCCACAACCTCGAACGCGCGCTCGAGAGTCAGGATTTTCTCGACACCCATACCGGCTATTCTAACATGCAAGTATTCCTGTTCTTGACGCCGCAGGGCGCTCCGGCTAGTTTTGGCTCAGCCCCTCGACTGCCGCGCAGGCCTTTGGAGGTTGTGGAAGGCGCCGCCACTGGGAAGATCGTATGATCCGGAATTTGAAATCTGGCATTTGCAATATGGAGCACTATTCGGCGCGCAGAGCTACCACCGGATCTGCGCGTGTGGCGCGCTGGGCCGGAATGAATATGGCGAGCATCGCAATTGACCCTATCAATAGGGCGCTTGATAGGCCACATCACCATCTGGCCCAGGTAAAATCCCACTCGAGAGTTTTTCTTGCGGACTCGATCTGACCCTAGCTGGGATTTCTTATCAGGGACGGAAGAGCAGCGCCTTAGCCCCGCTGCTTCCACGCTCTGCGACAAATTCGATGAGGGTGGCGCGAAATCCCGGCTCGCGTCCAATGACTGAAGTCCATTGAAGAAGTCAGCCCGGGCAGCGGGCGGAAGAGTGTCAGAACTGTCCAAACTTCGAGCTAGCACCGGCGCTAACAGCGGCTCCGCCGCGCCGACTTGCGGAAAGCCTCTGGCTTTCCGGCCAATGCCGTACTGTTCCTCCTGTTCCGCGCAGGCTGAAAGGCTAAGCCTTTCAGCCGGTGGGGAGGAGTATGGAAGGCAACTAATCTGGACACTACTCAAATGACCCCACCCGCTCCGTGGGCCGACTTCATTGACGAGCTTGCGTTATCGGACGCTACGGGTGCGGCGCGCCGGGGTGAGGCTCTAACAACATCTTCCACTGATCCAACAAAAAAGGCGGCGCAGGACCTGCCCTCCAGCTTCGCATCACTTGGGTATCAGACCAATCCCAGGCTCGCCCCGGTTCATAATCAACGCTGACGGGCAATCCATCCCAATATCCTTCCGGGTAATAAAAGGCGCCCACTACTTGCACCCATAAGGCGATGGCCACCGTCGCAGTGAATGCCCACCGCAGCACACGCCGAGCCCCAATGCTTGTCCACACTGGCACCAGGAACCATGCCAGGAAGGGCAACAGGTCCGTGGCGTAACGTGGACCGAAGCACCAGCCGGCCCACCAGTCGCTCGCCATCACCGGAACCACGAAAATGGCAGCCAGTGCCACGATGAGCCAGCGACTCCATTCGGGATTCTTTTCCTTCCAGAGTCTGGCTGCGCCCCAGAAAGAAAAGGCAGTCCACGGCATGTAGCAGAGCAGGCCACGGCTTGGACTTATCAGTGATCCAGGAAGGCCGATGCCGAGACGCGCCAACAAAGAGTAATGGGCTCCGCCTGCCTCTCCAAGACTCTGGCCTGCGTAGCCGCCCAGGAGATTTGCAAAGAAATAGAGGTTGTAGGCGAACACCAGCGAACCTAAAGCCACTAGCGGTGCCAGGAACAGAAGCAAGTTCTTCCACGGCCCGCGGCCGAAGTAAAGCAGGAAAGGGATAATGAGTATAGCCTCGAGCGGCATGTTGGCGCTCGCCACGGCCAAGGCCAGGCCCGCCCAAAAAGCAGTGCCGCGCGAGTCGGGTGGACGGAGTAGCGCCCACAGCAAGAAAGCGAAGCTCAGTTCCGTCAGCCCATGCCGCCAGAGCGCCTGGCTCGATATCGTCCACGTGTTGCTGGCCAGGCCGTAGATTAATGCCACCACAAGACTGACCCTGCGCGAGGCAACCTTGCGCAAAGCGAGAAAGAGTACTGCACCCGACATCGCGGCGATCAGGGACGCACTGAGTTTCTCCATTGTGATGACGGCCACGAAAAAGCTGGTGGAATGCGGGTAGAGTGGAGGCGTGTGTCGGGAGAGCCACAAAGCTGGTAGGACGTAGAGCGGCGCTACGAAAACAGGAGTGGTGATCGGATACGCCGAAATGAAGCGCCCATGAGACTTGGCGGCGAAGTAAGCCCCATGCGGTCCCAGGGGCTCGGCAAGAAGCGGTTTGATCCATCGATCCAAGTAGAGGTTGTGGTCCAGGAGAAGGTCAAAGGGGAGGAGGCGATTCGGGAGAGTGTCGTCCGTGCTAATGGTACGAAGATTCGCATTATAAATGACGAAGAGAAGAAGCAGCAGGAAGCCGAACACGACGAAATCACGGCGGGTTCCGCCCCCGGCGACGGTCGACGTGCTACCCCCGAGGCGGTCCGAACTCCCCGCTCGGGATCGCCCCGGCTCACGTTTACTTTGCCTTTTCCGCGATCTCACCGTTCCCGCCCTGCCTCGAAGCTCCCGCGGCCTCCTGGCGCAGCGAACTCCATTTGCGAAGTCTACTACACATTACGTACCCGCGCTATTCGGCGCGCAGGGCCGCCACGGGATCTACGCGCGTGGCGCGCTGGGCCGGGATGAATATGGCGAGCATCAGCCCATCGCTCAGAGTGGTTTCATGCGGACAAAATGTCGCTGCCCCGCCGCCCGATCCCATCTGAACGGCCTATAGCGAAATTGCCTATTCGAAAATCCTCCCTTCCTTGTAATAATTGGCTGGCTTGGCCGTCCTCTATATGAAGGTAGCCATTGGGAGGCGCCCTTGCGACCGGCCACAGCGGAGGAAGCAATTCCCAGTCTCATCGATGGAGTCGAGCGACTTTTCCGCGCATACCACGGCTTAGTCTTCCGCGCTGCCTATCGGATTACGGGCAACGTCACTGACGCTGAGGACGTGCTGCAAACCGTCTTCTTGCGCCTTATTGGGCGCGACGGGTCGGCTCCCCCAGTGGAAAATTCCGAGAAATACCTTCGCCGGGCGGCGATCAACGCCGCCCTGGACGTGGTGCGGGCGCGACGGGCGGCTGAGACCGTGCTGCTAGACGACTCCCAGCCCGGTCGTCGCGAGTTGGACCGGAGCGAATTGCGAGACTGCCTGCGGCGTTCTCTGGCCAGTTTGAATCCGCAGGCGGCTGAGATTTTCGCGCTGCGTTTCTTTGAAGGCCACAGTAATCCGGAAATTGCGCAAATGCTGGGAGTGTCGCGAGTGCGGGTGGCTGTGACCGTCCACCGCGCTCGGCGGCAATTGCAAAAGGAGATTCGCTCCTATATTGGAGGCAAGTCATGAGACAACCCACAAAGCAAGGCGAGCCAACGTTAGATGAAATCATCTCTGAAGTCCGCCGGGAAAGCGTGGGAGAGCCGGCCGTCGAGCAGGCGGCATACCGGGTCTGGGCTCGTCTGCGCGAGCACTTCCCTGCCCCGGCGACGGCCACTGGTCCGGACGTGGAGAGGATTCGCGGCTGTAGGGATTTCCAGGCATTGGTGCCTGTGTACCTCGCTGGGAATCTCTCCGAGGCGCGATCGTTGTTACTGGAAGATCATGTCCATGGCTGCGTCGCCTGCCGGCATGTACTGGAAGAGGCGCGCGGTGGCGCTCGGCCTGCCGTCCCACAGCATGTTGAAGGTTTGCCTACCACGCGCGGGGCAAGTGGAAAGAGATCAAGGTGGGTCCTCGCTTGGGCCATAGCTGGATGCATGACCTTGATGTGGCTAGGTGTGATTTTGGAGGGCGGACGTTTGGCCAGAGTGCTGCGCGGTTCCGAAGTCCGAGCGACTGTCTTAACCGCCGACGGCGCCCTTTATCAGGTCTCCGATCGGGGTGGCGAAACGCTTCTTCCTGGACGCGCCATCCGCGAGGACGAGGAGATCCGAACCGCCAAGGGTTCCTCCGCTGTTATCCGATTGGTGGATGACTCGGTGATCGAGATGAGTCAGCGCACCTCGTTCTGGATATCCAAAGGTTGGCGCGACACGACGCTTCACCTGCAGCGTGGCAGCATCATTGTTCAGGCTGCCAAACAGCGCCGAGGCCGGCTGGAAGTGGCGACCCGAGACTGCCTGGTTACGGTCAAGGGTACGATTTTTGCCGTGGAGGAAGGGACGAAGGGTTCACGGGTGTCCGTTGTCCAGGGGGAAGTGGAAGTCGAGCAGGGGCGGAAAACGCAGTTCCTCCATCCCGGCGAGCAGCTCTCGACTGAGGCAGACCTGGCGCCGGTTCCTGTGACTCATGCTGTGGCATGGAGCCGTAATTCCAGCGAATATCTGGCGCTGTTGAGCGAGTTTGCGGCCCTGCACAAGCAGTTGGAAGCCATCCCCGGGCCTGCCCCGCGCTACGATTCGACTTTGCTGAACTTAGTGCCGGAGGACACGATATTCTACGCCGGTATCCCCAATATGGGCTCCTCGTTAAGCGAGGCGAATCGCCTGTTGCAGGAGCGCATCCAGCAAAGCGAAGTGCTGCAAGCCTGGTGGAACCGTCAGCAAGCCTCCGGAGCAGCCAATCAACAGGCGGAGATGATTGACCGCATCCGCTCTTTTAGCGACTACCTCGGGGATGAGATTGTCGTCGCCGTGCCCGCCGGCAAGCATTCATCACTTATCCTGGCCGAGGTGCGACGGCCCGATTTCCGTGCCTTTCTCCAGAAGCAGCTCGGCCAGATGGAGGGCGCTGGGGGGCAACTCAAGGCGAACATCATTGACAACCCCTTTTCGCCTCTACCGGCCATGGGGACAAACACGACCCTGGTTTACCTGAAGAATAACCTTATGGCCCTGGCCAGCGATCCACGCCAGTTGCAGAAAGTGGCCCCCCTCATGGAGCATTCCGGTTCCAGCGGTTTCGTCTCCACCCCATTCTATGCTGCCATTCGCCAGGCATACCAAGCAGGCGCCGGCCTTCTTATTTGCGCCGACATGGAACAAATTCTTGCGCTTTCCGTAAGTCAGAAAGAGGGTCAGGCAAACGGCCGCGATTTGCTTCGGGACGAGAGGACCGGCCTCGCCGACGTGAGGTACCTCATCATGGAAAGCAAGGACGTAAATGGCCGGACCGAGAATCGTGCTACTTTGACTTTTGCCCAGACGCGCCGCGGGCTCACTGCCTGGTTGGCTTCTCCCAGCCCGATGGGAACTTTGGATTTTGTTTCGCCAAGCGCCGGCTTGGCTATCTCATTTGTTGTGGAGGACCCGCGGGAAATTGTTCAGGATATCTTTAGTCTGGCTGAGAGTCATGACCCCGGGTTCACGCAGGAACTGGAAGATTTCGAATCGCAGACCGGAGTGAATGTGTCGGAGGATTTGGCGGGCGAACTGGGTGGGGAAGTTACTTTCGCGCTGGACGGCCCGATCTTGCCCACGCCGAGTTGGAAGGTGGCGCTGGAGGTCAATGACCCGACGCGTCTGGAAGAAACCATCGAAAAGCTGGTGGGGAGTTACAATCAACAGGCAGGTTCGAATTCCGGCACTCTGAGTTTGACCAAGGCGAATGTGAGTGGCCGCACATTATACACATTGCAGACTAACCGGCCCGCGCCTGCGCCGGGTATTCCAACCGAAATCGATTACACTTTCGTGGATGGCAATCTGCTGGCAGCGTCCAGCCAGGCGCTGCTTTTGAGCTCGATTCAAAGCCGCAGCGCGGGTTACACGCTGGCGCGCTCCGGCGATTTCACCAGCCGTTTGCCGCGCGACGGGTTCACGAACTGCTCCGCGCTCGTTTATCAAAACCTGGGCGCGATGCTCGGATCGGCAGGGGACCTGCCCATGCTTACGCCCGCAGAACGGCAGGCCATCGAGGCGTTGAAGCAGAATAGCGGCCCCAGCTTGACGTGCGCCTACGGCGAGCCGGAGGATATCGTGGTCGCGAATACGGGAAACTTGTTTGGGTTGGGCTTCGATCCGCTCCTTGGTATCAAGAGTGCCGGAGTGTTGGACCTGATTCCAGCCATGAAAAGAGCCGGGCAGTCGGCAGTCGGCAGTAGGCAGTAGGCAGTAGGCACGAGACACGAGGAACTGGTGTCCTGTCTCAGTCTACTGTTGACAATGAGCAGCCTGGCAGGAACCCCCTCACCTGGCCCGCCCCGGCTGAAGAAAGCGCCGGCGGCGGTCCACCCTCTCCCCCAAGGGGGAGAGGGACATTGTCAGTGATTGTGTGGGCCAGGGCACTAGGCACTAGCCACTCCTCTATGGCAGCGATAATCGAACTCGATGGATTGGGCGTCACCCTGGGCGGGCGGAAGATCCTTGAAGATCTGAAATGCTCTCTCTCCGGCCGCGCCATTGGGCTTCTGGGTCCGAATGGCGCCGGCAAATCGACTCTCATCAATACCCTGCTGGGATTCTACCCGGTGGCGGCGGGCACGGCCCGCGTTTTTGGTTATGACATCCGCACTGGGATGAAACAGATACGCGCCCTTGCCGGATACATGCCGGAGTCGGAATGCTTCATTGCCCACATGACCGCAGTGAGCTTCGTGCGCCTGATGGCGGAGCTTTCCGGTCTGCCCTCGGAGGCTGCCCTCGAGCGCGCCCATGAAGCGCTGTTCTATGTGGGTTTGGGCGAGGCGCGATACCGCCTGCTTGGCACCTACTCGCTGGGTATGAAGCAACTGGCCAAGCTCGCCCAGGCCATCGCCCATGGCCCTAGCCTTCTCATCCTTGACGAACCTACCAACGGCCTTGACCCGCCGGCACGCCAGCGCATGATCCGCCTGATTAGAGAAATGCGTGACACTCGCGACCTCCACATTCTCCTTTGCTCTCATCTCTTGCGCGACGTGGAAGAGACCTGCGAGGAGGTCCTGATCCTGAAAGACGGCCATCAGGTCCACTACGCGAACCTGGAAGAGGAACGAAAAGCCAACCGGCAATTTCTGGAACTCGAGACGGTCGGCGGCGATGGAGCTTTCGTTGATGCGGTCGAGCGCCTGGACTGTGAATGCGCCATCTCGGACCGCGCGTTTCCCGCACCAGCCATTTCAGCCCCAGCCATACCAGATCAAGTCATTCCTACGCAAGAGGGAATCCACTCTGCCGCAACTTCTGCGCCAGTCATTCCCGCGCCAGCGGGAATCCACCCCAACGGCAGCGTTCGAAGGCTGAAAATGATCCTGGGCCAAGATTTCGCCCTTCGCGATCTTTACCGGCTGGCTGAGGAGCACGGCGTGCAGATTCGCCGCCTGAACTACCGGCGCGACAGTCTCGAGGATATTTTCCTGAAAGCTATGGAGAACCGCAATGGCCGTCCATAAACGAACCTATCACAGGTATGCGGGCGAGCTCACACCGCCGTGGTCCCGCTTCCTTATCGTCAGCCGCTACGCTTCCGAGAGGGCGCTATCTTCCAGGGCTTTTATTGTGTTCTTCGTCCTCTGCTTCTTCTATCCGCTCGGCTGCGCATTGGCTCTTTACATCAATCACAACCCGCGCCTGCTGGCCATGTTCGAGACGAGTTCGTTCTTCGCCGTGGACGCCAGGTTCTTTTTTCATTTCCTGAGTGCTCAAGGCATGATGGCATTTGTTCTGACGGCTCTGGTAGGACCCGGCCTCGTCTCTCCCGACCTCACCAACCACGCCCTGCCGCTCTACTTTTGCCGGCCTTTTTCCCGGGCTGAGTACGTTCTGGGTAAGCTGTTTGTGTTGCTCTCGCTGCTCTCTCTCGTTACCTGGATTCCGGGCGAACTCCTGTTTCTGATTCAGTCCAGTCTCGTGGGCGCGACCTGGATGTGGGCCAACTTGTGGATGGCGGGAAGCATCTTCATCGGCTCGGCGATTCAGATTCTCGTTTTCTCTCTCCTGGCCTTGGCTCTTTCGGCATGGATAAAGCGCAAGCTGGCGGCAGGCGCTGCGCTGCTGGGAGTCTTCTTCTTCGGCGCCGGCTTTGGCCAAGCCATCAATGCGGTGCTTCGAACCAAGAATGGCTCCCTGATTGACTTGGCCAACCTCATTGCCGGGGTCGAGAGCCAACTGTTCCGTCAGTACACCTTGAAACCGATCGCCATCCCCGCCGACTGGGCCTGGCTGGTGCTGCTGGCGGTCAGCGCCTTCTGCCTTTTGCTTTTGGAGAAGAAGGTCAAAGCCTACGAGGTGGTGCGCGGATGAGCGCTCACAGCATGAAGATGCGCCGCCTAATTCCCCTCCTATTCAAGGAGGGAACAGGGATGGTTGACCGTCAGCACAACCACGATACCCACCGCTCCCCCGCCCCTCCTCCGTCGAGGAGTGGCGCTGAGGACCAACGAATCGTGTTTGAGGACGTCTCCAAGTTCTACGGAGAAGTGCTGGGCGTGAACCGCGTCAACCTGTCGATCCCGCCCGGCATCACCAGTCTGGTTGGCCCCAATGGCTCGGGCAAGACCACGTTGATGAACCTGATGACAGGCCTGGTGCGGCCCACGCGCGGACGCATCACGATGCTCGGCATTTCCCCGCACGACCCCGAGCGGCTGTTTCATAAAGTCGGCTACTGCACGCAATTCGATTCTTTCCCCAAGGGGCTTACCGGCTACCAATTCGTTTACTCCTACTTGCGCCTCTTCGGGAACCCACATCTCGTCGCCGACAGGCTCGCCGTGCAGGCGATCGAACGAGTGAACTTGGTAGACGCGGCCCACCGCCAGATCGCCGGTTACAGCAAAGGCATGCGCCAGCGCATCAAGCTGGCCCAGGCCATGAGCCACCAGCCCTCTGCGCTCGTGCTGGACGAACCCCTAAACGGCCTCGACCCGCTGATCCGCGCCGAGACCATTGCCCTGTTTCGCAGCCTGGCCCAGGAAGGGCGGCACGTCATCATCTCCAGCCATGTGCTGCACGAAGTGGACGCGGTCTCGGACCAGGTCGTGCTCCTCAGCAACGGCTATGTCGTGGCAGAGGGCCAGATTCACGGCGTGCGCGAGGAGATCCACGAGCACCCCATGCAGATTCTCATCCGCTGCAACCGGCCCGGCGACCTTGCCTCGCAGGTGTTCCAGCAGGACTACATGGTGGAGGCGAAGATTCTTCCCGACGGGCAGGGCGTGCTGGTGAAAACGCGCGACGCCGACCGCTTTTATCTGCTTTTGAATCGTATTGCGCAAAGCGGAATCAACATTGAGTCGGTAGCGCCTGCCGACGACGATGTCCTTTCCGTCTACGAGTATCTGATTGGCACGGAGGAGCCCACCAAATGAGCTTGAGGCAACTGCCTTGGGCGCTCTGGCGAGCGCAGATTCTGGCCATCCTTCGCCTCGAGGTGAGAAAGACTTTCTTCACCCGGCGCGGTCTTTGGATTTACTTCCTGGCCTTCGGCCCGGTGGTGCTTTACGCCGCCCATTCTTTTGTTCAATTGAAACACGGAGGGCGGGGCGATCTTGGCGATGATACCCACATCTTTGCCACCGTATTCCAGTTCTTCTTTCTCCGTCTCGCCATCTTCTTCGGCTGCGTGGGGATCTTCGCCAACCTTTTCCGCGGCGAGGTGGTAGAGAAAAGCTTGCACTACTACTTCCTCACGCCTCTGCGAAGAGAGGTTCTGGTGGTTGGGAAGTTCCTCTCCGGCCTGCTCGCGGCAGCGGTCATCTTCGGTTCCAGTACGCTTCTCCAGTTTGTCGCCCTCTACTGCTACTTTAGCTCCAATACCCTCCAGGAGTTTCTCTACCACGGTCATGGCCTCGCGCACCTGGCGGCTTATCTTGGCGTTACGCTTCTGGCCTGCCTGGGCTATGGCAGTGTTTTTCTTGCGGCGGGGCTGCTCTTCCGGAATCCGCTCATTCCCACCTTGGTCGTGCTGGTGTGGGAAGCTGTGAACGGCTTCCTTCCTGCGCTGCTTCAAAAGATAAGCGTGATCTTTTATCTGAAGTCGCTTTGCCCGGTTGGCATATCGGAGTCAGTCACTGCGGAAAGGGGCAGCCTCCTGGCCCTGATTGCCGTCAATCCCACCCCTGCCTCTCCCGCTGCGGCCATCCTGGGACTGCTGATTCTTTGCGTAGCCGTCCTCGCCTTATCGAGCCTGCAAGTCC
>Ga0187808_10000556_pt1 | contig 11876 bp, 12 predicted proteins | sample NC_wetland_sal_i_5_FD_132427 | JGI IMG/M metagenome (GOLD analysis project Ga0187808, IMG submission 132427) | Wetland sediment microbial communities from Neuse River Estuary, North Carolina, USA - ASW_3 | ecosystem: Environmental > Aquatic > Freshwater > Wetlands > Sediment | place: USA: North...
CGGGTCTCCCCCGCCGTGCTGGCCGCCCTGCCCGACCGGCTCGCTGGCGCGCAACGGGTGTTCAGCCGCACCGGCGGGCTGCACGCGGCCGCGCTGTTCACCTCGGACGGCACGCTGCTGGTCCTGCGCGAGGACGTGGGTCGGCACAACGCGGTGGACAAGGTGGCCGGCTGGGCGCTGCGCTCGGGCCTGCTGCCGCTGGCCGGACACATCCTGCTGGTCAGCGGGCGGGCCTCGTTCGAGCTGGCGCAGAAGGCGATCATGATCGGGGTGCCGGTGCTGGCCGCCGTGTCCGCGCCGTCCTCACTGGCGGCGTCACTGGCCGAGGAAGGCGGCCTGACCCTGGTCGGGTTCCTGCGCGGCACCACGATGAACGTCTACGCCGGCGCGCACCGGCTGAGCCTTTAGCTCGCCGCCGCGACCTGGTAGAGGTCGGTGCCTTCGGCCGCGACGGAGTGGGCGACCTGGCCGCGGATCGCGAGCACCTCCAGGTGCGCGGCCGTCTCGTTGACCGCCTGGACCTGGCTGAACAAGTCGAGGTCGGCGAACTCCCGGTGCCGGCGGGTCCACTTGATCGCCTTGGCCACCTCATACGGAGTCGCGTGGCCGGCCTGCACCGCGTTGAGCGTCTCGTCCAGGCGCGTGTCGTGGTGAGCCAGCAGCTCGCGGATGCGGCGGTGGGTGCTGCGGGTGACCGGCCCGTGGGCGGGCAGCAGCCGGGCGTCGGGCAGCGCGAGCGTCCGGGCCAGCGAGCTGACGTAGTCGCTCAGCGCCATCCGGTTGCCTGCCGCCTCGAACCCGATGGAGGGGGTGATGTACGGGAGTATGTGGTCGCCCGCGAACATGATCTTGGCCGCGGCGTCGTGGAAGATGAGGTGGCCGCGTGTGTGGCCAGGCGTGTGAACCGCCCGCAGGGTGCGCGTCCGCAGGTCGAGGTCGGTCCCGTCCGTCAGCCAGCGGTCGGGGTCCTCCCAGTCGATGAGGGCGGGAGGCTGCCGGTCGTGCGCGGAGAGCCGGGTGATCAGCTCCAGCGCGCCCAGCCTGCGCAGGCCGTCGATGCCGAAGAACCTGTTCCCGTTGCCGTTGACCATCTCCCTGGTCGCGATCAGGTTGGCGCGCTCGTGTTCACCCAGGCTGATCACGCTGCGGAACGTCCGCCGCAGTTCGACGGCCAGGGAGTAGTGGTCGATGTGAATGTGGGTCACGAAGAAGTTGCGGACGTCGCCCAGCTCATAGCCGATCTGGCGGAGCCCCGCGGCGAGCCGTTCCCGGGCCGGGACCAGGGCGATCCCGGCGTCGATGAGGTCGACCCCGCCGGGGTCGGCGATGGCGTAGACGTTGACCGCCCTGAGTCCTTCAATCGGCAGCGGCAGGGGGATCCGGTACACACCCCCGCCGAGGTCCTCGACTCCGGGCTCGGCCCAGGCGTGCCTGTCCGTCGTCGCATGGCTCATCGTGTCGCTGACCCTTCCCTCGGGCCCAAGACCCGACGAGCCCTGAGCTACCGCTAAATAACGATATCGGGCCGCGCCTTACTCCCCGGCGTCGCGATGCCTTCTGCCTTCCAGATCGTGGGTCCCGCCGGGAAAGGGCGGTCGGCCTGGGTCAGCATCAGCAGGCACCTTTCTAGGCTGAGTTCGAAAATGGCCTCCTCGTCGAAGCCGGGCCAGACCTTCCCGTCCCGTTCGGCCAGCACCTGCCGGCGCACCACGCAGGCGGTCTCGGCGTCGGTGACCTCCCGGGCGCGGCCGCTGACCGCGAAGCCGTCGTCCTGCCTGGGCGGCGGGCACGTCTCGCTGTGCAGCGCGTAACGCCCGTCCCGGCGCAGATCCTGCTGCTTGGGTCCTGCCTTGATGAGCAGGTGCAGACCGGCCCGGCCGATGACCGGGCAGACCGGGTGCAGCCGCGGGCCGCCGTCGGGCCGGATGGTGGCCAGGAAGGCCAGGCCGATGCCGTACCGGTACAACTGTCCGCGGCCCGCATCCGCCAGGGCGGGCTGGTGCCGCTCGAATGCGGTCCAGGTGATCATGCCGCGGACGCTATCGGGCTATCGCTGACATCTGCTGTCAGCGACCCGGGCTAGTCTTGACCAGTGCGCGCCGACCGGCTGCTGTCCCTGGTCCTGCTGCTGCAGGCGCGGGGTCGCGCGACGGCCCAGGCGATCGCGGCCGAGCTCGAGGTGTCGGTCCGGACCGTCTATCGCGACCTGGAAGCGCTGGTCGCGGCGGGCGTGCCCGTCCTCACGGAGTCCGGCCCGGGCGGCGGGTGCCGCCTCCTGGAGGGCTACCGGTTCCCGCTCCGCGGGCTGCGGCCCGACGAGGCCGAGGCCCTGCTCATCCTGGGCGTGCCCGGTGTCCTGCGCGAGCTGGGGCTGGACCGGGCCCTGGACGCGGCGCAGCGCCAGATCCGGGTCACGGCAGCAGGCAGAGCGGACCAGGGCGGCGCGCTCGTGCACCTCGACATGCCGCGCTGGTTCGGCGGCCAGGAGGAGGTCCCCTGCCTGCGGGACCTGGCCCAGGCACTCCGTTCCCGTCAGCGGCTAGCCCTCAGGCACGTGCCGCGCGACGACGCCGGCGACGCAGAGCCCCGGGCGGTCGAGCCGCTCGGCCTGGTGAACAAGGCGGGCCTGTGGTATCTGGTGGCCTGGCCCGCGGGCTGTGTTCATGACCGGCCCGGCGTCCGGGTGTTCCGGGTCGCGCGCATCACCTCGGCCCGCGTGCTGGCCGAGCCCTTCGAGCGTCCGGCCGGCTTCGACCTGGCCGCGTTCTGGCGGCAGTGGTCGGCCGAGTTCGAGGCCAGCCGACCCCGGCTCCCGGTCAGGCTCCGGGCGTCGCCCGGGGCGCTGGCGGCGTTCGGTGAGATCTTCGGCCAGGCCGCCGGGCCGGCGCTGGCGGCGGCGCTTCCGCCCGACGACGACGGCTGGCGGGTGGTGACGCTGTCCTTCGAGCACGAACAGGCCGCCGCCGCGCGCCTGGCAGGTTTCGGGGACCAGGTGGAGGTCCTGAGCCCGCCCTCGGTCCGGGCCGGACTGGTGGCCACGGCCCGGCAGATCCTGGGGCGTTACCATGCCCGAGACGGCTGATCGGAGAGGGCATGGCAGGCGAAGCGCAAACCGAACGCGATCGTGGAGGTCCGGAGGTCATCGAGCTGAGCTCGGTTCCTGGCTTCGTGGTGTTCGACCTACCCGGCGCGCCGGAGTCCGCCGGGGGAACCCGGCTGGCGCCGGATGTCAGCGTGGCTGAGGTGGCGCTGCTGGCCCGGGCGATGACCTACAAGTTCGCCGTTCTGGGTACGCGGATGGGCGGGGCTAAGATCGGCGTCCGCGGGGATCCGGCGGACCGGACGGCCAAGGCCGCCCTGATGGCCCGGTTCTGCACGGAGATCGCTCCGCTCGCCGATGCCGGCCGGCTGCTGACCGGGCCGGACATGGGCACGGCCGAGGAGGACTTCGCGCCGCTGCGCGAGCGCCGGGCCTCGCCGACGGCGATCAGCGCCGTCGTGGACGGCGTGCCGTTCGAGGACCTGCTGACCGGGTACGGCGTGACGGTGGCCGCCGAGGCGGCGCTGACCGATCGGTGGGGCGGGGGCTGGGACGGGCGTTCGGTGGCCATCGAGGGGTTCGGCAAGGTGGGCGGCGGGGTTGCGCGGGAGGTCGCCCGCCGCGGCGGCCGCGTGGCCGCCGTATCCACCGTGGCCGGGTGCCTGGCGGATCCGGCCGGGCTGGACATCGAGGGGCTGCTCGCGCTGCGCGGGGCGCACGGCGACGCCTGCGTTCTGCACTACGGCCGGACAGCCGGGCCGCCCGGCGAGCTGTTCACCGCGGTGGACGCCGATGTCGTCGTGCCCGGGACCCGGCCGGGCGTGATCAGCAGCCGGACCGCCAGAGCGCTGCCGCCGGGCGTCCGGGTCGTCGCCCCGGCCGCGAACGTGCCCTACACCAAGCCGGGAGCCGACGTGCTGCGCCAGCGCGGCATCGTGGCGCTGCCCGACTTCGTATGCAACGCGGGCGCGGTCATCGGCTACCGGTCGGCGGCCGCCGCGACCCCGGACGAGGTCCTGGCCTCCGTCGAGGCCACAGTCGCCGGCCTGATCATCGAGGCGCTGCACCACCCGTCCGGCCCCCTGGCCGGCGCCTGCGAACGAGCCGACCGGTTCCTGCGCGGCTGGTGGGGCGAGCCGCCCGGCCCTCCGTACGCGCCCGAGAGCTGAGGCCGGCATGCAGACCTGGGACGCGATCACGTCACGCCGCAACGTCCGGTCCTTCACCGATCGCCCGATTCCGGCGGCAGATCTGGACCGCATCCTCGAGGCGGGCCGCCGGGCCCCTTCCTCGCAGAACTGGCAGCCGTGGGACTTCATCCTCGTCACCGACCGTGAGCAGCTGCGCGAGCTGGCCAAGGTCTGGCGCGGCGCCGGCCACGTGGCCGGCTCGGCCGCCACGATCGTGGTGATCGGGCCCGCGGCCGATAACGAGTTCCACCGGGCCCAGCTCGACCTGGGCCAGGCCACGATGGCCATGCTGCTGGCCGCCGCCGACCTGGGCATCGGCAGTTGCCACGCGGGCGTGGCCGACCTGCCGTTGGCCCGCGCGCTGCTGGGCTTTCCCGAGGACCGAGATTGGGCCCTGCTCATCTCCCTCGGTTACCCAGCCGACCGGCCGCTGGTCCCGGTCCGCAATCCCAGCCGTCGGCCGTTCAACGACGTCGTCCATCGCGGCCGCTGGTAGGACGCCCCTGGCGCCGCCATTTGGGGTGCGTGTGCCACCGGCCCCGTGTTGCGGGGCCTGTGTGCCACGGGCCCCAAACGCTCGCGCCCGCCATTTGGGGTGCGTGTGCCACCGGCCCCGTGTATCGGGGCCTGTGTGCCACAGGCCCCCTATGAGATGGCTTTATCGGGGCAGGGCGACATTCTTGTGATACCCGCGGAACTCCGATCGGCCGAGAGCCGAAGCCGGTCTGTGGGCGCGTTATGTACGCGATTCCGGCTTACCGGTGGATGCTGTGCGGATTTCTCGGCCCGAATCGGTGCCTGGCGATGGCGCGTATGCGCCGGCGCAGCGAATGGAGCAGAACGACGGCCACCAGGATGGTCGCGGTGATCGCGAGCGGAGAAGAGACGCTGAAAATCACGATCGCTAGCTGGAGCAGGGCCACACCGATGGCACAGACCATTACCGCAGCGGCGGCGCAGAACAATCCCCGTTGAAACATTTCGCACCCCTTTGTGCGCTTCCCTTGCTATACACGATTAAGGCTAAGAACCGAGCGCTACGGGATCGTTACGAGAACGCTGCGGCGCAGGTTCGTACGTTTCATGGACCGTGAGCTGAGTCACAGAGGCGGGGATTCGGGCCCGAGGTTCGGATTTCCCTATGGCGAGCTAGCACGCACGCCGCCGCGACCGCTGCTGCTCGCTTCGCCGCTGGTCACGGCCATGGTCACCACCCGCGACCAGATCCGGCGGGGCGGCCCGCCCTCGGCCGGGACACCGTTGCATCACTAACCCAATCCAGCGCGCTACCGCGGGCGACGGCCTCAGCCGCCGGTCGCAAGTCATGCTGCCCAGGCGGGCCCCGCGGCCCGCCCGGCCGGAGAAGCTGCACGCGATGGATGCCGAGGGTTTTGCATGTTCGTATGCATTTGCATTTGCTCTGTTGGGCTGCACCGTAAGGAGCGTGACGCACTTCAACAACGGCATCCCGGCTGATCAGCTGGTCTCCGCGGCCTGGCGCAAGAGCAGGATCAGCAATCCCAGCAGCACCTGCGTCGAGGTCGCCGAGCTTCCCGATGGCGCGGTCGCGGTCCGCAATTCCCGGCACCTCGCGGGACCGGCGCTGATATACACGCAGGCCGAGATCACTGCGTTCCTGACCGGGTTGAAGAACGGCGAGTTCGATACCTGTGCCCGCACCCGGTGGCCTGTCGCGTTATTACCCTTAAAGTCACTAATAGTGTCCTGACGATACGGTAGCGCAGTGATATCGTTCTACATGTGCAACCGCCGTCGGTGACCGGTCGGCAGGGCGAGCGGGCACTGGACGTCAACCCACCGGCTCTCGGAGTGAGGATGAGCACGGACGACGAGCCACCTGTCGAGATTTCGGGTCCGACCGTGCCGCGCATGATCCTCGGCAACCAGCTGCACCGCTTCCGCGAGGCGGCCGGCATCTCGCCGGACCGGGCGGGGTACGAGATCCGGGCGTCCCGGTCCAAGATCAGCCGCATGGAGAACGGCCGGGTCGGGTTCAAGGAACGGGATGTGGCCGATCTGCTCGACCTGTACGGAATCACCGACGAGGACACCCGGGCCGGCCTGATGACGCTCGCTCGGCAGGCGAATGCCCCGGGCTGGTGGTCGAAGTACGGCGGCGACATCATGACCGACTGGTTCGAGGAGTACCTCGGCCTGGAGGCCGCCGCCTCGGTGATCCGCACCTTCGAGCTGCAGTTCGTGCACGGCTTGTTCCAGACCGAGGCCTATGCCCGCGCCGTCACCCTGCTCGGCAACACGTCCGCGCCCGCCGAGGAGATCGACCGGCGGGTAGGCCTGCGGCTCAAGCGCCAGGACCTGCTCACCGGCCCGAGGCCGCCGCAGGTGTGGGCGGTCATCGACGAGGGCGCGCTGCGCCGTCCGGTGGGTGGCCCCGCGGTGATGCGGGGCCAGCTGAACCGGCTCATCGAGGTCGCCGGACTCCGCCCGGTCACCATTCAGGTGGTGCCGTTCAGCCGGGGCGGGCACGCTGCGGCAGGCGGGTCGTTCACCGTGCTGCGTTTCAGTGCTGACGACGTGCCGGACGTGGTGTACATCGAACAGCTAACTAGCGCCCTCTACCTGGATAAACGCGAGGATGTCGATCATTACCTGGAGGTCATGAACAACCTCAGCACCGAGGCTCTCACTCCCGCTGAGACCGCACAGTTCCTCGCCGGGATCATCAAGGAAATGTAAGGTCTGACCCTGCCGCGGAGCCGGTCGAGACCTGTTCCTGCTGCGGGTCGGTCGCAGGCCGTAGGGAATAACCGCGGCGGGTGGAGCCCCGGCAGCCGGTCGGTAGCGGCGACCGCGACGACCACGCCCGCGGCGCACGCGGCCAGCCCGAGCTCGGGGATGGCCTTCGCCGCCAGGCCCAGCAACGCGAGCACGGCGATCCCGGCCACCCGGGGCCAGGACAGGTAGCGCCAGACCGCCAGCTTGAATGCGGCGTGCCCGGCCAGGAACAAGGCCGGGCCGCCCAGGATCATCCAGGCTGACGCCGTGCTCGCGGTCACGGCCGGATCGGACACGACCTTCTGGTCGGCGGCGGCCGAGACGATGATGCCCGCCACCATCACGGGATGGATGAGGTGGTATGCGGAACGGCCCAGCCGACCGGGATCGGCGGAGCGGGCGATCTCCTCGGCCGCCGCCTCGGCGCTCTGGTCGAAATACAGCCACCACAGCGCCACCGCGCCGGCGAACCCCACCACAAGAGCGGTCACGTCCGACGCGCTGACCGGCTTCTCGGTCAGGGTCGCGCCGATGATGACGATCGATTCGCCCAGCGCGATCAGGATGAACCCCTGGCAGCGCTCGGCGAAGTGGCCGCCCTCAATGGTCCAGTCCGAGGTGCGCGACCGGCCCAGACCCGGCGTGTAGAAGCCGACCGCCCCGCCGAGCAGGTCGACGCAGACCGAGCCGAGCCATAGCAGGGCCCGGGCGTTGCCGTGGGCGAGGCCGCCGGCGATGGCGAACGCGCTGCTGGCCGCGCACCAGACCAGGATGCGCTGGAAGTTGGCTTCCAGCGGGTGCCCGCGCAGCGCGATCACCATGAACACGGTGCGGCCGATCTGCTGGACCGCGTATGCCCCGCCGACCCACAGGCCCAGGTCTTCGAACGCCCGCGGCAGTGACACCGACATGGCCAGGCTGACCAGCATCAGCGCGACGAGCAGCAGGCGCACGGCCATCAGGTCCGGGTCGAGCCAGTTGGTGACCCAGGTCGTATACGACCAGACCAGCCAGACCATAAGGAGGAGCAGGCCGGCCTGCAGTGCGCCGCGCAGGTCGGCGTGGCCGAGCAGGTAGTGCGACAGCTGGGTGATGGCGAAGACGTACACCAGGTCGAAGAACAGCTCGATGTTCGTGACCCGCTGCACGCCCGTCCGGTCCCGTAGCAGACGTGCGGTCTGCGGCGGGGCGCTTACGGACCTCACCAGGCGTAGTGCTCCGGCGCCGGCCGATAGCCGGGGAACAGCTCGTCGAGCCGTTTGAGGACGTCCTCATCGAGGGAGAGCGTCACCGCGCGCTGGGCGTCATCGAGCTGTCCGAGGGTCCGCGGCCCGATGATCGGCCCGGTGACGCCCTCCTGATGCAGCAGCCAGGCCAGCGCTACGTTGGCCGGCTCCTCGCCGAGTTCGTCGCACAAGGCCTCGTAGGCCGCGATCTGCTCACGATGCTGCTCCACTGTCTCCCGGGCCCGGCCCGCCACGCGACGGCGCCCCTCCCGCTCCTTTCTGAGCACACCGCCGAGCAGTCCGCCGTGCAGGGGTGACCACGGGATGATGCCGACGCCGTAGTCGATCGCCGCGGGCAGTACCTCGAGCTCGATCTGCCTGGTCAGCAGGTTGTAGATCGACTGCTCGCTGACCAGGCCGAAGAACCCGCGCACGGCCGCGCTGTCGTTGGCCTGCGCGATGTGCCAGGCCGCGAAGTTGGACGAGCCGACGTAGATAATCTTGCCTTGGGCGACGAGGACCTCCGTGGCCTGCCAGATCTCGTCCCACATGGTGTCCCGGTCCACGTGGTGCATCTGGTACAGGTCGATGTAGTCGGTGCGCAGTCGGCGCAGCGATGCGTCACAGGCGCGCCGGATATTCAGCGCAGAGAGCTTGCCTTCGTTGGGCCAGTCCCCCATCGGCCCGTACAGCTTGGTGGCGAGCACGGTTCGCTCCCGCCGCCCGCCACCGCCCGCGAACCACTCGCCAATGATCTCCTCGGTCCAGCCCACGCGAGCCTCGCCGGGCTGGGCGAGCTGGCCGGGCGGACTCTGCGCCCCGCCGTAACGATTGGCGGTGTCGAAGAAGTTGATGCCGATCTCGTGCGCGTGATCCATGATCGCGTGCGCCTCGGCGGGCGGGGTAAGCGGCCCGAAGTTCATCGTGCCGAGGCAGAGGCGGCTTACGGACAGGCCCGAACGGCCCAGGTGGACGTATTCCATGTTCCTAAGCCTTTCACGGCCGGGCCGCGACGCCTTTCACGACCGGGCCGCACGACCGGCCTCGCGGTACGCGGCTACCCGCTCGCGGGTGCCGCAGGCCGCCGAGCAGTAACGCCGCGCGGCGCCCCGGCCCACGTTCACGAACGGCCGACCGCAGCACGGCGACGCGCAGATCCCGGCCGGCGGGGCTTGCCGCTCGGCCAGCAGCACGGCCAGGGCCAGGCAGGACGAGGTGAGGAACCATTCGCCCCAGGGCGCCTCGTCGCTGCTGTCCACGTGCAGGTGCCAGCCGGACGCCCCGCCGTGGGTGGTCAGTCGGGGCGGCTGAGCACGCCCGGCCAGCAGGCCGTTGATCCGGTCTGCGGCCGCGACGACGTCTGCGGCGATGAAGACCTCGCGCAGCTCGAGCGCGGCTCGGCGGAGGTCGTCCAGCCCGGCCGGGGAGATCTGCACCGGCGACGGCTCTCCGTGTTCCTCGAGCACCTCGAGCACCGCGGCGCGTTCGCCGGGGCTACCCGGCGAACGCCGGTTGCCCGCGCGGGGCAGCAGGACGGCGAGGATGTCGGCCGCCCGCTGCGCGGCGTCGTGCACACTGCTACCGAGCAGTGCCGCCTGACTGGTCACGGATCAGAGTGTAACGTATTTTTATGAAATCCAGTTACACGCCATGGCGACCGCTGTGGAAGTACCTGGGGGGCACGGCGGCGTCCCGGGCCGGCGACGAGATGACGGGTCCGGCGCTGCTGCTGCTCGGATTCGCGGTGACCGGCAGGCCGGCCACCGGTTCCGCGCTGCTGGCGGGCTTGACCATCGCCGCGGCCGTGGGCGGCCCAGTGTTCGGCGCGCTACTGGACCGCAGCCCGCGTCCGGACCGCGTGCTCGCCCTGACCCTGTCCGCCTACGCGGCGGGCATCATCGCCGTCGCGGCCGCGATGGGCCGGGTGCCGGTGCCGCTGGTCGTGATGATCGCGCTGGCCGCCGGGCTGTTCAACCCGGCGGTGGCAGGCGGCTGGACCTCGCAGCTGCCGCGCATCGTCACCGGGCCCGGACTGAGCCGTGGCTTCGCGCTCGACGCGATGACCTACAGCGCGGCCAGCCTGGCTGGTCCGGCCCTGGCGGCAGCGATCGCCGCCGGGCTCGGCGCGCGGACCGCGGTCGTCGCCGCGGCGGCCCTAGTTGCCCTGGCCGTGCCGTCGGCGTGCTCGCTGTCGCGTTATCCCCCGGCGCAGGCCGACGCGCCGCACCCTGCCCCGCACCGGCAGGTGGCGGCGGGGTTTGCGGCCATCGTCACCAGGCGCCCGCTGCTGCGAGGCACCGTGACCTCGGTGGTGTCCTACGCCGGGATCGGGATGCTCCTGGTGTGCTGCCCCGTGCTCGGCGCGCAACGGCTGGGTGGATCGGCCCGCGGCGCGCTGCTGATCAGCGTTATCGCGACCACCTCGCTGATTACCAACTGGATCCTGGCCCGCCGGCCGCCGCGCGGCCAGCCGGACGCACGCATCCTGGCCAGCACCCTGGTGATCGGGGTCAGCATGGCCGCGGCGGCCCTGCTCACCACCGGCGCGCCAGGCTGGCTCGTCGTGGCGGCGGTCGCGCTCGGCGGGGTCGGCGAGGGACCGCAGCTCACCGCCCTGTTCGCGGTGCGGCACCGGGAGTCTCCGGAGCACATGCGCGGCCAGATCTTCACCACGGCGGCCAGCCTGAAGATCGGCGGGCTGGCCGCTGGCGCGGCGCTCGCGGGCCCGCTGGCCGGCCGGTCGGTAACCGCCTGCCTGCTCATCGCGGCCGGGTTCGAGGTGTGCGCTGCGGTTGCCTACGTCCTGGTCGGGTCGCGGAGCAGCTGGCCAGCCGCAGGTACCGCGCTCCGTTCGGAATGAGGGTTGTTATACTAAGTAGATGCGATGCGCATCGGGTGCCCAGTGGTGGCCGGCCGGTTAGGACGGCCCACCTTCACCCATGTTTGAGGCCGTCCGGATGGGCGGCCTTTCTCGTTCTTCCCTGTCCGTCTGTCCGGCCGATCCCGCAGGCCTATAGAGGAGGACGATGACCATGAGTACTGGGCTCGCGCAGCGGCGTTCGGCCGAGCTCGAGGAACTGATCCACCGGGACGCCTCCGCGTTCCGGATCCTGACCGGGGACCGGCCGACCGGTCAGCTGCACCTGGGCCACTACTTCGGCACCCTGCGGAACCGGGTCAGGCTGCAGGACCTCGGCGCCGAGGTCTTCGTGCTGATCGCGGACTATCAGGTGCTGACCGACCGCGACAACGCCGAGCGCCTGGATCAGTACGTGACCGGCCTGATGCTCGACTACCTGGCCATCGGGCTGGACCCGGCGCGGACCGTGGTGTTCGCGCACAGCGCGGTGCCCGCGCTCAACCAGCTGCTGCTGCCGTTCCTGAGCCTGGTCTCGGTCCCGGAGCTGCAGCGCAACCCCACAGTCAAGGACGAGATCGCGCACTCACGCCAGTCGGCGGTCAGCGGCCTGATGCTTACCTACCCGGCGCACCAGGCGGCGGACATCTTGTTCTGCAAGGCGAACCTGGTGCCGGTGGGGCAGGATCAGCTGCCCCACCTGGAGCTCACCCGGGTCATCGCACGCCGGTTCAACACCCGGTACGGCACGACGGTGTTCCCGGTGCCCGACGCGCTGCTGTCCGCGGCGCCGCTGCTGCTCGGCA
>Ga0187808_10000558_pt1 | contig 11872 bp, 5 predicted proteins | sample NC_wetland_sal_i_5_FD_132427 | JGI IMG/M metagenome (GOLD analysis project Ga0187808, IMG submission 132427) | Wetland sediment microbial communities from Neuse River Estuary, North Carolina, USA - ASW_3 | ecosystem: Environmental > Aquatic > Freshwater > Wetlands > Sediment | place: USA: North...
CTCCTGCGCCCACACCGCCCGCATCTGCGCGAGCTGGGCGTCGAAGTCGCGTCCCCTCGTACCGAACGGCGACCCGGTCGCCTCGAAGTCGTCGGGGCGCCCGCCGACCGCGATGCCGAGCTGCAGCCGGCCCTCGGCGATCCTGTCCACCGTGGCCAGCTGCTTGGCCAGCAGCGCGCCGTTGCCGCGGTAGGGGCCGATGAGGATCGCGGTCGTGAGCCCGATCCGTTCGGTCGCCGCGGCCGCGGCCGCCAGCACGGGCACCGTCTCCATGTTGCCGTAGACGACGCGGTCGAGCGTTCCCAGGGAGGAGAAGCCGGCCTGTTCGGCGGCGCGGGCCCACTGCATGATCAGCCGGCCGGGAATCCCGGGGATCGTGGACGGAAGACCGATACCGATATCCATGGGTCCCATCATGCTCCGTCGCCGAGCCGATGCAGGTGACTGGGGGGATGCGACATTCGTGCGTCATTCGTGCTCTGGTGCCGCTTATGGGAGCCTGCGAGGCTAAGCCGCAGGACAGTACGTGCGGGGACTGTGATCGGCGCCGCGGGAGCGGCCGCGACGCTGAGCGGAACAGCCACGTCGGCAGACTCCGCGACCGCGACCGGCACCGCGACCCCCGGACTGGATCAACGTCACGGACTACGGCGCCGATCCCACCGGGCAAACCGATTCGTCGTCAGCAATTAACACGTCACGCTTATCGGTGATCACGGGGCCACCTCCTCCCGCGACGACTCGAGCAAGGGCTATGGCGCCGCGACCGCCGCGATTTTGTGCCTCGACCGGGCGGTGGCACCGACAGAAGCCACTCCGCCATGTCTGCAGTACGGCATCCAAACCGGCGCGGCCAGCGGCAGAATACCGCTCAGCATCGCCGTGACCGGTGGCAGGATCGAGGCGCTTACTGAGCTGATCGACCTGACTTGGCTCACGATTATGAATTCTCGGCTGGCTCAGCACTCTGGCCTGCGGCTTCTTGGCTTGCCATAAGCGAATATGCGCACTAGATGGACGCGGTCGGCTAGACTCCAACAGCCGTATGCAGCCGGCAGTGTTGTAGCGGCGCGGCGCAGACTCCCAAGTCAGCCGTCAGCTCGGTCCGGCTCGAAGATGCGATCGGCGGAGGTGATGCCTCCATGAAGGAGGTGGCGTTCTCGGCCGACGCCCTCGGCGCGAACCGGGCCGGGCGGCTCAGCCCAGGCCAGTTGCGTGACCTGCAAGCCAGTGTCCGCTACCGCAGCAATGGCTTGATCAGGTACCTCTTGCACAGCCGCGACGCGTTCGCTAGAGATGTGGCCAGCGGGCTGGTCGAGTCGGCCGAAGGGGCGATAACCAAGAAGATCTGGCAGCCGAGCTTCGCCGGCGAATCCGACGCGCCACCCTCGTATCAAATCTGGGTGGCCAGCCGACTGGTCGGCAATCAGCAGTTCAAATCCGGTAACGACTTCTACGACGCCGCCCCCGGCGACGGCATGGTCCGGCTTTTCTACCTTCCGCAGAGCCGATGGGCGGTCAACTTCGAGTTGCTGCCGGACGCGCCGCCCGATCGCGGCCTCCACGAACGGGTCAGGCAGAACCTGCTTGACCAGCGGGCCGCCCGCAAGGACCGCGATGCGGTGGGCGAAGCCGAGGCGCGAGCCGAGAGCGCCGCGATCCGGCGCTATGCCGCAGGCTACCCGCCCGGCCCCGGACCCGCTGCGGGTGAGCGGCTGGGGCCGGACGCGCTGCGCCAGGCAGCCATCGGGGACTGGGCGAGCCCGATGCTGAGCATCAAGATCCGCAATGACGGCACGCTCACCGCCACGATGGCCTCTGGCGCGGTATCGTCCGGCCACTGGAAGGTGGATCCCGCCGGACGCGTGGTCACCGACGTCATGGGCGCTGCCCTGGCCATCGACGCGTCGATCACCGGTGACGTACTGACGCTCGTCATCAACGGCCGAGCACTGAATCTCCGGCGCCTCCCCGCGTAATTCGACGACGCGGCGTCGGTCCAGGGCAATTTCAAGATCTCTGCGGAAACAGAGGGAACGCTCGGCTACCAGTCCACCACGGTCATTTCCCGCCAGAGCAACGGGCATCCCGGGATTTCTCTCGGTCACACCCGGCGCGGGAAGCTTCAAGATCACCTCAACGTCGAGTTCGGACGCCTCGACCGTCGCCTGGATGCTCAGCACAGCATAACGTGGACGGAGCGCTGTCAGATGATTCTGAGCGTTCTTCTACCTTTGGCGGAGTAGCAGTCTGCCCGCTGCGCGGGCCCTCCAGGTACCCGATCATCACCGCGCATATTAGCGTAAAAACTAGAAACGCCACGAAGATCTGTAGCATCGGAGCGCCTAGGAGCATGCCGAGAATATTGATCCGGCCTGCAGTCGTCGTTACCTCGACCCGCGCTAAGTATCGCACAAGTGAGAAGAGTCGCTTGAAAAGGCTCTCTTTCACCGGAGCTTCTCGCTCGAACGCAGGTGGGCGACTGCACTAATAATCAACGTCGCATATGCGAGCACGACGAAGAGGGCGGTGGCGGGATTGAACCAAGACCCCGGCTCTACTATCGCATAGCTAATAAAAATAGCGACAACGAGCCTCAAATCCGTACATCCACCGTTCACCAAACCGGTAATCCGGGAGATCGGCCATACCCGCGCCTTCTTCACGTCAAGGCGAGCAGCACCCAAAGGCGGGAAGCCTTTCCGCTGCTCAGTCACCATGGTCCGTTCAGGAAATTAAAAACATTTTCCAGAACGGACCGTGGCTTCCCACCAGCACCGGCCTCTTGCTCTGGAGTGAATTCGAGTACGCGGGGGAGTGGTCGTCCCGTCTCATCACTCATACAGGGAGGACGGGCAACGATGCGTAGTCCCCTACTGCGCTCACATGTCGCACAGATCGCCACCGGAGCCGCGGTGCTCGCGGCCGCCGTGGCACTGGTCGTCGCGCCAGCCGCCAGCCGCGGACCAGCGACCCAGAAGGCCCCGAGCGGCAACGACGCGGCTCTCACCTCAGCCCAGCAGCAGGAGGCGGGGATGTCACCCGCGACGCGCCAGCAGCTGGCGTCGATCACGAGCCAGGTCAACTCGCTGATCGGCAAGATGACGCTCGCGGAGAAGATCGGGCAGCTGGAGATGTCCGGGCCCACCGGGGCCAACGGCACGCCCGGGCAGACGCTGCTGAACGAGGTCCGCAGCGGAGAGGTCGGCTCCGTGCTTGACCTCACGGGCGTCAACTACATCAACCAGGTCCAGCAGGCCGCCCTCCAGTCGCGCCTGCGCATCCCGGTGATCTTCGGGCTTGACGTGATCCACGGGTACAAGACGATCTTCCCGGTGCCGCTCGGCGAGGCGGCGAGCTGGGATCCGGCGACCGTACAGAACGACGCCTCGATCTCCGCCAGCGAAGCCACCGCCGACGGGATCAAGTGGACGTTCAACCCGATGGTCGACGTCCATTCACGGTGCACTGAAAGGACAGGCACATGAGAATCGTTAGATCGCGGGCGACGCGATGGGCCGCGGCGCTCGCCGCCGTCGGCTTCCTGCTCGTGCCAACGCAGACCGGGGCGTCGGCTTCCCCGGCGGCGGCCGGCGCGGCCAGCGTCGCCAACTACAGCGGCCTGACCGCTGCCCAGCGGGCAACCCTGATGGGCATCGCCCGGGACACCTGGAAGTTCTACGCCGTCGACGTGGATCCCGGCACGCACCTCCCGATGGACAACCTGACGTTCGCGGGCGGCTCGGCCACGCCGACCACCTACGGCCGGTACACCTCGGCCGCCAACATCGGCGTGTACCTGTGGGCGGTGGTCGCCGCCCGCGACCTCGGGCTGGTGAGCAACGCGAAGGCCCGGGATCTCGTCGCCGCCACGCTGCACGAGGTGGCGCACCTCAAGCGGTACGACGGGTTCCTGTACCAGTGGTACGACACGACCACCGCCGACGTGATCAGGAATCCCGGTGACATCGACTGCTCGGCGGAAACCACACCGACGTTCGATAACTGCTTCTTTATCTCCAACGTCGACAACGGGTGGTACGCCTCAGGCCTGATCGTCGTCCGCGAGGCCATGCCCCAGCTGCGGGGGCTGGCGGACAGCCTGCTCGCGCCGATGAACTTCGGCCTCTTCTACGACAACGGGCCCGAGACGCACTGCAACACCAACCCGGCGGTGCCGGGGAACCAGCCGACAGGCCAGATGTTCGGTGGCTACTACGTCGGCCTGCCCCCGTACCAAGGTGACGACTTGACGCACTACTACCACAACGGCGCGTTCTACAGCGACCCCAGGATCTCCGCCTACATCGGCATGGGCCTGCACCAGATGCCGGGCAACGTGTGGTGGCGCAGCTGGCGGGAACTGCCGCCGAAGGCACCGTCGGGCCAGCAGTTCACCGTCTGGGAGGGCCATTACACCTACCCGGGCTCCAACCTGACGTTCATCCCGACGTACGCGGGCGGGATGTTCGAGGGCTTGATGCCCAACCTGGTCGTCCCGGAGACGAGCTGGGGCACGCACAGCTTCGGCTTGGCCGACGCGCGCACCGTCCAGGTGCAGATCAAGTACGCCACCCAGCAGCTGCACGACCCGGTGTGGGGCATGTCGCCGTCCAGCACGCCCGACGACACCGGCGATTACTCCGGCTACGGCGTCGAGGGCCTGGAGTTCCCGTACTACGGGACCGGAGCCACCGCCGCCCACCCGAACGAGGGCTTGTCGCAGTGCAACGGCTGCGCCACCGAGGACGTCGTCACGCCGCACGCGTCGTTCCTGGCGCTAGACGTCGCCCCGCAGCAGGCCTACGCCAACATCGAGGCGCTGCGCACGCTGTACCCCGGCGTCTACGGCCCCGTCGGCTTCTTCGACGCGGTGGATCCGTCCACCGGAGCGGTCGGCCAGCGCGACCTGGTGCTCGACCAGTCCATGATCCTGGCCGCGCTGGACAACGCCCTGCGCGACCGCGCCATCCAGCGCGACTTCGCCCGCGACCCGGTGTCCTGGGCGGCGCGCACCTACCTGGGATTGGAGAAGATGTCGGTCTAACCGCCGAGTGACGCGGAGGGGGGCCAAAGGCCCTCCTCCGCATTGAATTTACACCGGATATTGTTTCCGGCCGATGACTGGTTCACAATAAGCATAAATGTCGTGTTTCCTGCTCAGGGGGCAAGGGGAACCGTCAAATCGGCGACCGGGAAATTCTTTGGGCGGGCATCCCCAATTTGCGGGGGGTGGGATGTGCGTCCCGTCATAGAAGCGTTGAGTCGCTTTCGCATTCTTGTGGTCGCCGTGGCGGCCGGGATCATGATCGCGGGTGTGGTAACGCTGCCCCGCATGTCGTCCGACGTCCTCCCTGAGTCGTCGCCGGTGACCGTCGACATCCAGACGGAGGCGCTCGGACTGTCCGCGCCCGAGGTGGAGGAACTCGTCACCGTCCCGCTCGAGAAGAACCTCTTCGAGGGCATCATGGGCGTGACCGACGAGACCTCCGATTCGATACCCGGGCTGTCCAACATAGAGCTGCACTTCGCGCCGGGCACCGACCTGTACCAGGCGCGCCAGCTGGTGCAGGAGCGGCTGACGTCGGCCTTCGTGCTGCCTAACGTGTCCAGCCCGCCGACGATGATCCAGCCCGTCTCGACGACCAGCGACGTGATGCTCGTCGGCCTGACGTCGAAGACGATGAACCTGATCGACATGTCAGTGCTATCCAGGTGGACCATCGTGCCCCGGCTGCTCGGCCTCGACGGGGTCGCCAACGTCTCGACGTACGGGCAGTCGGACCGGCAGCTTCAGGTCCTGGTCGACCCCGCGAAGATGGCGGCCGAGGGCGTGACCCTGTCCGACGTGATCGCGGCGGTCGGCAACTCGCAGCTCGTCTCCCCGGTCAGCTACCTGCAGGGATCGACCCCGGGCACCGGCGGCTACCTGGAGGACGGCAACCAGCGGCTGGACATCCGGCACATCCTCCCGTTCGGGACGCCCGGTGACCTGGCGGCCACGCCGATCAAGCCCGGGGTCAGCGTCAGCGACGTGGCGCAGGTCGTGACCGGTCACCAGCCGCTCATCGGCAACGCCCTCGTGGACGGCACTCCGGGCCTGGTGCTGGTCATCCAGAAGCTGCCGGGCGCCAGCGTGACCGCGGTCACCAGCGAGGTGCGGCAGGCGCTCGCCGGCCTGCACCTCGCTGGTGACGGGGTGACCGCCACCACCACGCTGTTCCAGCAGGGCACGTATGTGACCAGCGCGTCCGGCGACGTGCGGGCGGCGGCGATCGTCTCCGGCGTGCTGGCGCTCCTCGCGCTGCTGCTCTTGCTGCTGTCGCCGCGCGCCGCCTTCGTCGCGGTCACCTCGATCGGCGTCTCGCTGACGGTGGCGCTGCTGGTGCTCTACCTGTTCGGCAACTCGTTCAACGCGCTGCTGCTGCTCGGTCTGCTGCTCGCCCTCGGGGTGGTCGTCGCCGACGCGTCGGCAGGCGGGCTCGCGCCGGGCATGGGGGCGGGGCTGCTCGTCGTGCTGCTTTCTGGCCTGCCGCTGCTGGTGTCGTCCGGCACGACGGCATCCTTCCTGCGTCCGATGGCCGCGGCGTTCATGGCCGCCGCGGCGGCGTCGACGCTGGTTGCGGCTACCGTGGCCACCGCCATGACGGGGCTGCTTTCCAACGCAGGGCCGAAGACGGCGCCGCGCCCGGTTATGTTGGTCAGCGACCGGGTGGCGGGCGGCTACCAGCGTTCGCTGCGTTTGATGGAGCGCAAGGCGCCCGCCATGGTCGCGACCGTGGCCTGCGTGGTCACCGGGATCGCGGTGCTGGCCGGGATCGGTTTCCTGCATCCCGGCCAGCCGGCCTTCCAGGACAGGAACCTGGTCGTGCGGTGGACCGCGGCACCGGGCACCTCGCTGACCGAAATGGACCGGGTCGCCGCGCTCGCGACCGGTGAGCTGAGGGCGATCCCGGGCGTGCAGGACGTGGGAGCGACGCTGGGCCGCGCGGTCACCTCCGACCAGATCGTCGCCACCAACTCCGGTGAGCTGTGGGTGACGATGAAGCCGGACGCGAACTACGATGCCACGCTCGCCTCGATCAAGGCGGTCGCCGACGGCACCCCCGGCATCGCGGGCTCCGTGTCCACCTACGAGAGCGACGCGATGGGAGGCGTGCTAACGGCCCCGCCGGCCGAGGTCACCACCCGCGTGTACGGGCCCGACTACCCGACCCTGGAGAAGCTGGCCGGGCAGGTGCGGTCGCTCATGTCCGGCGTGCCCGGAGTCTTCGGTGCGCAGGTGCAGTCGCAGACTTCGCAGCCGACCATCGACGTCACGGTCAACCTGGACGCGGCCGCCAGGGACGGCGTCGCGCCCGGCGACGTCCGCCGGGAGGCCGCGACCCTGGTCGAGGGGCTGATCGTGGGCAACTTCTTCGAAGATCAGGCGGTCTTCGACGTGACCGTCCAGGCCCAGCCGGGCGACCGGGCCAGCCTGCAGGACATCGGCAACCTGCTGCTCGATACCACCAACGGCCAGCACGCCCGGCTGGACCAGCTCGCCACCGTCAGCCTCACGGACGAGCCCTCCGACATCGAGCACCAGAACACGTCCCTGTACCTGGACGTGACCGCCGATGTCAGCGGGCGCAGCGCGAACGCCGTGGCCGCTGACGTGTCCAGTCGGCTGGCGTCGCTGTCGCTGCCGCTCCAGTACAGCACCTCAGTGCTAACCGGCGCGGCGCTTGACGCCGGCACGCAGGCCGGCGCGGAGCCGGGAGACACCGTGGTGCCCGGCACCTCGTTCGCGGCGTTCGCGGCCTACGTGCTGGCCGCGTTGCTTGGCATCTTCCTGATCATCCACGCGGCGGTTGGCCGGTGGCGGCTGGCGCTCGTCGCTTTCGGCTCGCTCCCGGTGGCGCTGGGCGGGGCGCTGCTGGTCGTGTACGCGGCGCACTGGACCGGGTCCCTCGGCGCGGACGCGGGTCTGCTCGGGGTCTTCGGCCTGGCGGCCCGCCAGGCGGTCGCCGTCGTCGCCAGGATCAGGGAGGGGCACGCGGACATGTCGGCCGCCGCCGCCGCGGCGGCCGGTCACACGGTCACGGTCGCGGTGGTGACCGGCGCCGTCATGGCGCCGGTCGCGGTCTCGGGCGGCCCCGCCGGGCTGGAACTGCTCTGGCCGGCCGCCTGCGTGATCCTTGGCGGCCTGATCACCGTCACGCTGGTCAGCCTGTATGTGCTGCCCGTCGCGTGCCTGCGGCTGGGGACGGATGCGAGGTCGCACGCGGGGGTGGCGGCCGTGGCTGCCGCGGCGGCGGTGGCCGCCGGGCTGTCCGGGTGCTCGACGGCCAGCTCGGTCGCGCCGCCGCCGCCGACCGCGAAGCTGGTGCAGGTGCCAGGAAGCCCGGTGCCGAACGTCGTGCTGACCCCGCTGGGCGCGCAGCGGATCGGGCTGGAGACCGCCGCGGTCACCGCCGGTCAGGGCGGCGATTCGGCGTTCCCTTATTCGGCGCTGCTGTACGAGCCTGACGGGCAGGCGGCGGTCTACGTGGCCGACGGCGGGCTCACCTTCACGCGGCACTTCGTCAATGTGGACTCGATCCTCGGCAACACGGTCATCGTGCGATCCGGCATCGCGCCGGGGGAGCGCGTCGTTACCGACGGGGCTGAAGAACTGCTCGGCGTCCAGAACGGCGTCGGGGAAGAGACCTGATGAGATGGATCGTCCGCACCAGCCTCCGCTTCCGGTACGTGGTGGCGGGGCTGGCGTTTGTCCTGCTGTACTTCGGCTCGATCGCGATCGGCCACCAGAAGGTCGACGTCTTCCCTGAGTTCGCGCCGGTGTCGGTCGAGATCCAGACCGCGTGCCTGGGTCTGTCGCCCGCGGAGGTGGAGCAGCTGACCACCGTTCCGCTGGAGCAGGCGCTGCACGGCGTCCCTGGCGTGTATGACATCAGGTCTGACTCCGAGCCGCAGCTGTCGGCGATATTCCTGTACTTCCGCTCCGGCACGAACGAGCTGCACGCTCGGCAGCTCGTTCAGGAGCGGCTGCAGACGACCGCGCCGGCGCTGCCGACCTGGTGCGACCCGCCGCAGATGTACCCCATCGTGTCGGCGACCAGCCGGGTGATGCAGGTTGGCATGACGTCCAAGAGCATCTCGATGATGGACCTGTCCGCGATCGCGCAGTACACGATCAGGCCCAAGCTCATGGCTGTGCCCGGCGTGGCCAACGTCGCCATCTGGGGCTACCGCGACAAGCAGATCATGGTCGAGGCCGATCCGACGCTGATGGCCGAGGACGGCGTCTCGCTCGACACCCTCATGTCGGGGGCCGCCGACGCCGTGGACAGCGGCGAGCTCAAATACACCTACGGCGCGGCCGTCGGCTCCCTGGGCGCCGTGACGACGCCGGACCAGCAGCTGTCGGTGCGCAACAACCAGCCGATCGACAGCCCGGCCCAGATGGCCGGCGTGCCCCTGCAACGGGCGAAGAACGGCACGTTCATCACGATCGGCGACGTCGCGGACGTGGCCTATGGCTACCCCACCCTGGCCGGCGACGCGGTCATCAACGGCGGCCAGGGGCTGATGCTGGTCATCGAGAAGTTCCCCGACGCCAACACGATCGACGTCACCAACGGCATCGACCAGGCGTTCGCGCAGCTGCGGCCGGGCCTTGCGGGCATTTACGTAGACCCAGACATCTTCCGCCAGGCGTCCTTTATCGAGACCGCGATCCACAACCTGACCCTCGCGGTCGTCATCGGCTGCGTCCTCGTCGTGTTCGTGCTGATCATCTTCCTGTTCCAGTGGCGGGCGGCCCTGGTCAGCCTGCTGGCGATCCCGCTGTCCCTGAGCGCGGCCGTGATCGTGCTTGACCTGATGCACACGACGATCAACACGATGATCCTCGCCGGGTTCGCGGTCGCCGTCGGCGTGGTCGTCGACGACGCGATCATCGACATGGAGAACATCGTGCGGCGGCTGCGTGAGCGGGCGCGTGAGCGGGAAGCCGCGGGCCGGACGATCACGCCGCTGCAACTCGTGCTCGCGGCCTCGATGGAGGTCCGCGTCGCTATCTTCTACGCGACCCTGATCAACATCGTCGCGGTTGTCCCCGTCATGGTGGTCGGCGGGCTGACCGGCGCGTTCTTCGAGCCGCTCGCGATCGCGTACAGCCTCGCCGTGCTGGCCTCGATGCTGGTCGCGCTGACCGTGACGCCCGCCCTCGGCCTGATGCTGCTGCCCAGTGCGCGGCTGGGGGAGAAGGACCCGCCGCTGATGCGAGTCCTCAAGCGCGGCTACGGGTCGGCGCTGAGTCCGCTCCTGCGCGGCGGCAGCAGGCGGTGGCTGTTCCCGCTGGTCACCGCCCTGGCGATCGCCGGCGGTCTGTTCGTCTACCCGCACCTGGGCCAGGACCTGTTCCCGACGTTCAAGGAGCCGGACTTCCTGATGCACTTCGTCACCAAGCCCGGCACCTCGGTGCAGGAGCAGGACCGGATGGTCGCCAACCTGCAGCGGCAGGTGCTGAAGGTCCCCGGCGTGACGGATGCTGGCAGCCACATCGGGCAGGCGCTGCTCGGCGAGGAGGTGTCCGGCGTCAACTTCTCCGAGACGTGGCTGAGCCTGTCGCCGAACGCCAACTACGACCAGGTGCAAAACGACCTGCGGGCCATCGCCGCGAGCTACCCCGGCGTGTTCAGCGACGTGCAGACCTACTTGCACGAGCGGATCGACGAAGTGCTCACCAACGGCACCACCGAGGACGTGGCGGTCTACATCGAGGGGCCGGACATCACCACGCTGGCTAACCTCGGCAACCAGATCGCCGCGCAGATGGGCAAGCTGCCTGGCCTCGACGACGTGCAGCCGGCCCCGCTTGAGTTCATCCCTGAGGCCGACGTCACGGTCAACGTGGCCGCCGCCGCCAGGTACGGGCTGTCGCCCGGCGACGTGCGCCGCGATGCCGCCGTCCTGATGGCCAGCGAGCCCGTGTCGACGATCTCGACCCCGAACGAGCTCACCGTCGTCGCGGTGTGGTCCACCCCGGCCACCCGCAACAGCCTGCGGGATCTGGAGCAGCTGCCCATCGACACCGCGACCGGCGGGCACGTGCCGCTTGGCCAGGTAGCCACGATCGCCCTCGCGCCGACCCCGAGCCAGATCATCCGCGAGAACAGCGTGCGGATGACCGAGGTTGACGCGAACGTGGCCGCGGGTCACAGCCTCAGTTCGGTCGCGGGTGAGGTCAAGGCGCTGATCGCGGCCGAGAAAGTGCCGGCCGGCTACACACTCTCGCTGCAGGGCGAGATCATCGAGCGGGAAGCCGCGCAGCAGCGCCTCATCTGGTACGGGATCGCGGCCCTGGTGGTCATCTTGCTGCTGTTGCAGGCCGCGTTCCGCGGCTGGCGCCTGGCCTGGCTGCTCCTGCTGACGCTGCCGATGGCCCTGGTCGGCGGCGTGCTCGCCGCCTGGGGCGCGCTCGGCACGATCACCCTGGGCGCGCTGGTCGGGTTCTTCACGGTCCTGGGCATCGCCGCGCGGAACGGAATCCTGCTCATCGCCCACTTCAGGTTCCTGCAGGACGAGGAGCACATGCCGTTCGGCCGCGACCTGGTCATCAAGGGCGCGTCGGACCGGCTCGCCCCGATCCTGATGACCGCGCTGGCGACCGCGCTGGCCCTGGCGCCGCTGGTGATCAACGGCAACCGGCCGGGCCAAGAGATCGAGTACCCGATGGCCGTCGTGATCCTCGGCGGCCTGGCCACGTCCACCCTGCTGAACCTGTTCATCCTGCCGGCGCTGTACCTGGCCTTCGGAGGCCGGGACGTCGAAGGGTCAGCGCCGGTTTGATGACACGGCAGGTGGGTCGAGCGCCGACCCGATC
>Ga0187808_10000560_pt1 | contig 11856 bp, 10 predicted proteins | sample NC_wetland_sal_i_5_FD_132427 | JGI IMG/M metagenome (GOLD analysis project Ga0187808, IMG submission 132427) | Wetland sediment microbial communities from Neuse River Estuary, North Carolina, USA - ASW_3 | ecosystem: Environmental > Aquatic > Freshwater > Wetlands > Sediment | place: USA: North...
CCCCCGCGCGCCCTCGCCTCCCGCGCCGCGCGCGCCCGCGCCTCCCTCGCCTCCCGCGCCTCGCGCGCCCTCGCCTCCAGCCCGCGTTCCGCGCCCGCGCCCCTCGCCTCCCGTCCGCCTCCCGCGCCCGCGCCCCTCGCCTCCCGCGCCGCGCGCGCCCTCGCCTCCAGCCCCCCGCGCGCCCTCGCCTCCCGCGCCTCGCGCGCCCGCGCCCCGCGCCCGCGCCCCTCGCCTCCCGCCCGCGTTCCGCGCCCGCGCCCGCGCCCCGTCCACGTCTCCGCGCCCTGCGCTGCGGGGGAGCCCTCTCCTGTCACATGCGTCACCTGGGTTGCTTTGTGCACGTCGGGGAGTAAGTTTCTGCGGGGGGCCGCGGGCAACGTGGAAAGAAATCCGTCTTGGGGGGCGGACGATCTTCCGTCTTAATTGCGCTGCCGGAATGGATTGCGGCAATTAGGACATATCGACCGTGGGCGGGCCGCCGCACGCCTTACTTCGCTGGGACGCGCCAGGGGGCCGGGTGGGTGGTGGCTAGGGCGGTGCCCGCGGTGGCCACGGCTAGGAGGGTCGTTGCCAGGATGAGCGCGGAAAGCGGGCTCACGTGGAGGACTAGCCAGGCGCTGAACACCGCGCCGGCGAGCATGGTGGCGATCGACAGCAGGCGGCGGATCAGGGCCGCGCGCGCCTGAGCGCTGCCTTCTAGCAGGCCTCGGACGTCCGCGCCTATTCCGGTCAGCGTCATGGTGAGCACCGTCGTGGTCATGTCGGGGATGGCGAGCTTGCGCGCCACCGCGTTCTGGATGCCGGTCGCGATCGCCAGCACCGAGGCGATGGCGTCGATGATCGCCGGGTCGAACGCGTGGGGTATCGCGGACGTGCCGTGGCTGACCCCGGGCGCGCCCGATGTCGCGGCGATGATCAGGGCGACGGCGGCGAATAGCAACTCGGCGGTTACGCCGGCCCGCAATAGCGAGCCGCGGTCGCCGCCGGAGCGGGTTATCAGCGACCCGGCGAGGCTGGCTCCGACCAGGAAGCCCGCCACCGCGAACAGCGAGGCGCTGAGCGAGAAGCCCGGCGCGCCGACGAGCGCGAAACCGACGAACACCACGTTGCCCGTCATGTTCGCGACAAAGACCCGGCCGAGGGACAGGATCGAGACGGCGTCCACGACGCCGGTGACGGCGGTGAGTACGAGCAGCAGCGCCGGCAGCGGGCCGTAACTCGGATGGGCGATCAGCGCCCGCGACAGCCCGCGCCCCTTCGACTCGCCATCCTCGATGCTGCTGGTCACGATGTTCCTCCCGCGTCCGCGTCTCTATACCCGCAACCCGCGGCAGCGCCGCCACCATCGCAGCAGGCTCATAGATATGTGTGATCTTTCAAATCTCAGCTGCTGCTCACCACGTTACGACGACCTAACAGCCCCGCTGGGATGTCCCGTTTTGTGGTAAGACACAAGGGCGGCGCGCGAGCGGGCGAGCGCGGGTACAAGCAGGTACGCGAACCTGGAGCGCCGGAATGTCTGCCCTTGCAGCACCCCCGAGCGAGTGAGAGTATCCAAGACAAATCTTTAGACGCTCGACTGATCTTTTGTCACATGCCAGCGTACGAATAATCACGAGTAGGTGAATGCCGTGAGTTTTCGGCTTAAGTCAATGCGGACCGCCTGTCTCGCTGGAGCGAGCGCGCTAGTCCTGTCCGCTGCTGCGGCGTGCAGCAGTTCCCCCTCAACCACCGCACCGAGCTCAGGTCCCACCAACAGCGCCATCTCCACCGGTGCGCCGAAGACCGGAGGATCCATCACGGTCCTCGAGAGCTCGGGATACTCGGGCGCGTGGTCGACGCTCGACCCGGCGCAGAACAAGGAAGGCGCCGCCACCCAGGACTTCATGACCGCGATCTACGGGCAGCTCTTCGAGCTCGGCCCGAACGGGACAATCGAACCCGACCTGGCCACCGGTTACCAGTTCGGCGGCGCCAACAACGCCACGACGGTCACGATCACGCTCCGGCAGGGCGTGAAGTTCACCGACGGCACACCGTTCAACGCGCAGGCGGTCTACGACAACTGGGAACGTGACCTCGGCCCGATAGGCATCAAGAACGGCCTCAACCCGCCTTGGATGATCAAGGAGGACCTCCCGAAGGGCGCCCCGCCCGGGACGGCAGGGCCGCCCGCCGCTGGAGCTATCCAGGTCACCGGGCCGTACACGATCGTCGTGCACCAGAGCGTGCCGAACGGTGCCTTCATCGACCAGCTCTTTGACTCGATCGCCAACTGGATCGACTCGCCTACCGCGTTGCAGAAGGAAGGCGCGTCGTTCGGCCAGAACCCGGTCGGCGCCGGGCCGTTCACGGTGGTGAGCAACACCCCCAACGACGAGCTCGTCGTCAAGAAGAACCCGAACTACTGGCAGGCGGGCCACCCGTACCTGGACGAGATCACGTTCAAGACTGTCGGCAGCGACGAGGCGGCGTACGAGGCGCTGCTGGCCAACCAGGGCCAGGTCTACGAGGACATGTCGACGACGCAGCTGATCAACGAGTCCGCGTCGCACTTCGAGGTGGAGAACAACCTCGGCACGTCCCCGTACGACCTGCAGCTGAACACCTCGGTGCCGCCGTTCAACAACGCCAAGGCACGCCAGGCGATCTACGCGGCCACCAACTTCCAGCCGATCCTGCAGCGCCTGTTCGGCAACCGGTACCCGATCACCGAGGGCTTCACCGGGCCCGGCGGCATCTGCTACCAGCAGTACGTGCCGGGGTACCAGGGATATGACCCGACGCTGGCCAAGACGCTGATCCAGGAGTCTGGCCTGAACAAGGTGACGATCCAGCTCGGCACGATCGCCTTGTCGACCGCGCAGGATTCGATGGACGCGCTGGCTACCGAGTGGGAGGCGCTCGGGCTCAAGGTCCACCAGCAGTCCTGGCCGCTGTCGGGGCTGATCGCGGCCTTCGAGGCGAACAAGGGCCAGTCCTGGGAGTCGATGGTCCAGACCGCGGGCGCTTACGACCCGGCGGGCGGCATCGGCGTCGGCTTCCGGTTCTACTCCACCTCGCCGTTCAGCGGGGTGCACGACCCGCACCTGGACACGCTGCTGAACGAAGCGTCGGGCACCACGAACATGGCGAGTCGGTGCAGCTACTACAACCAGGCGGCCGAGTACATCGCCAAGAACTATTACGGGCCGTTCTACTTCACCTTCTCTCCGGCGAACGTCTCGGTGCACGGCGTCGCCGGGCCGGGCCTGTCAACACCGCTGGCCTCCGTCGCCGTCGTGCCGACGATCCCGTGGGAGGACGTGTACTACAACCCGGCCTCCTGACGATTGATCATCTCTGAATTACTGGAGGACAGAAGAATCATGGCGCTGGTACAGCAAATCCAGCTCCAGAGTGGCGGATCCGGCGTGCGCGGTGCTAGCGCGCGCCGGATCGCCGGCTCTCCGGCCTTGCGGGTGGTGGGACGGCGGCTGCTCTCCGCCATCCCGGTGCTCATCGGCGTCACGCTCCTGACCTTCGCGGTCATGAGCGTGCTGCCCAACGACACCGCCCAGGCGGTACTGGGGCTGAACGCAAGCCCGGCCGCGGTGGCCGCGCTCAACCGCACGCTCGGCCTGGACCAGCCGTTCTGGGAGCGGTACTGGCATTGGCTGGTCAACGTGCTGCACGGAAACCTCGGCACGTCCATCCAAGGCCAGAGCGTCAACCACGAGCTGGCCATCCACGTGCCGACCACCCTGCTATTGCTGCTGTACGCGCTGGTGGTGTCGGTCCTGCTCGCGATCATCGTGGCCACGGTCGCGGCGCGCCGGCCGAACGGCATCTTGGACCGGCTCAGCCTCGTGGTCAGCATGCTCGGGCTGTCCACCGCCCCGTACGTGTTCGCGTTCCTGCTCATCATCGTGTTCGCGGTCAAGCTGGCCTGGTTCCCTGTCTTGTCCGGGCCCGTTACCGGTCCCGTTTCATTCTTCAAGAACCTAACGCTGCCCGCGTGCGCGATCGGGTTCGGGCTGTTCGCGATCTACACCCGGCTGCTGCGCGCCGATCTGGTCGAGCAGATGCAGCGCGAGGACTACATCGTCACCGCCAAGGCCAAGGGCGTCCCGCCGTGGCGGGTCCTGATCAAGCACGCGCTGCGCAATTCTATGTTCACCCTCATCACCGTCGTCGGGCTCAACCTGGGCGGGCTGGTCGGCGCGGCGGCGATCATCGAGACGATCTTCCAGGTGCAGGGCATCGGCAACGACTTGCTGACCGGCATCAGCAACCGGGACGCGCCCCTCGTCGAGGGGATCACGCTGGTCTTCGCGCTCGTCACCGTGCTCGGCAACCTGCTCGCCGACTTGGCGTACGCGGTACTCGACCCAAGGATCCGGTATGGCAGCTCCACTTCCTGACATAACGCTCGCGACCCCCGTACCGCCGCCGCTGCCTTCCCTGATCAACGCCCGCCGGCTGCGGTCGCAGCGGCTGGGCCGCGCGCTCCGGCTCTGGGTGCCCGTCGGGGTCCTCATCTTGATGCTCGCGATGTGCTTCCTGTTGCCGCTGGTCGTCACGCTGCCCTCGGCGACCGCTGGGAACATCCTCTATAACAACGAGCCGCCGTTCTCGCCGGGGCACTGGCTCGGCACAAACGTGCAGGGCGTCGACATCTTCTCCCAGCTCGTCTACGGCGGCCAGGTGGCGTTTGAGATCGGCGTGGCCGTCACTTTGATCGGCATCGCGATCGGCGGCACGCTAGGAGTCATCGCCGGTTACGGCAGCGGCTGGGTGGACGCGGTGATCTCGCGGGTGCTCGACATCCTGATCGCGTTCCCCGCCCTGGTGCTCGCGCTGGTCATCGCCGAGGGGCTCGGGCCGAGCGAATTCCACGTGATCTTGGCGCTGTCGGCGTTCGGCATCCCGGCGGTCGGGCGGATCACGCGCGGAACCACGCTGACGATACGCGGGCTGCCGTACATCACCGCCGCCGAGCTGAGCGGCACCCGCCGCTGGCGGATCACCGTGCGTCACATCTTGCCGAACATCGTCCCAGCACTCGTGACGTTCCTCCTGCTCGGCATCGGCGTCGTGATCATCCTGGAGGGCGCTCTTGACTTCCTCGGCTACGGGATCCAGTCGCCCGAGCCGAGTTGGGGCAACATGATCGCGAACGGCCAGCAGGTGCTGACGGCCCAGCCGGAGTACGTGCTGATCCCGTCGCTCGCCCTGCTGATCACGGTGGCTTCGCTGAACATGCTCGGCGACGCGCTACGCGAACGGTGGGGTACGCAATGATCGACGCTCTGCTGCAGGTCGACGACCTGCGCGTCACCTTCTCGGTCGGTGGCCGGGAAGTCCGGGCCGTCGACGGGGTCAGCTTCACGGTCGATCCCGGTCGCACCCTCGCCATCATCGGTGAGTCGGGGTCAGGCAAGACCGTCTGCTGCCGGGCAATCATGGGCCTGCTGCCGACCGGCACCGCGATCGGCGGGTCCGCCCGGCTGCGCGGCGCCGAGCTGCTCGGCCTGTCGGACGCCGAGTTGCGCAAGTACCGCGGCTCCGACATGGCGATGGTTTTCCAGGATCCCGCCCGGTCGCTCAACCCGACGATGCGAGCCGGTCTCCAGATCACCGAGGCAATCAGGACGCATCGCAAAGTGACCAAGCGCGAGGCGGAGACCCAGGCGATCGAGCTGCTGCGGCTGGTGCGCATCCCCGCGGCCGAACGCCGCTTCCACGAGTACCCGCACCAGCTGTCCGGCGGCATGCGGCAACGCGTGATGATCGCGATCGCGCTCGCGTGCCGGCCCAAGCTCCTCATCGCCGACGAAGCCACCACCGCGCTCGACGTGACCACCCAGGCGCAGATCATGGAGCTGCTGCTCGAGCTTCAAGAGCAGCTCGACATGGCGCTGATCCTGATCAGTCACGACCTGGGACTAGCCGCGTCCTACGCCGACGAGGTGCTCGTGATGTACGCGGGCAAGATCGTGGAGCAGGCGCCCGCCGCCCGGCTGTTCGGCAGCGAAGGCGCCGTCCGGATGCGCTACACCAGGGCGCTGCTCGACGCGATCCCGCACCTGGAGCGGCCCGCGCACGCAGAGCTGCCCGTGGTGGGCGGGCGCCCGCCGGACCCCACCGCGCTGCCGCCCGGCTGCTCGTTCGCGCCGCGCTGCGCCAGCGCGGCCGACGACTGCGTGGCGAAGGCGCCGGCGCTGCTCGAGCACGCGCCCGGCCACCGGTGGGCATGCTGGCACCCCTGCGAGAACGGAGTCGCCTCATGAGCGGGAAGCACAGCATGAACGCCAGCGGCGGCCAGGCGGCCGGGGAGCCGCTACTGTCCGTGCGGGACGTGGTCCAGGAGTTCGTGGTGCGTCAGCGCGGCACGCCGAGCAGGTTCATCTCGGGCGGTGGAGGTGCCAAGGCGGGCGTCGTGCAGGCCGTGTCCGGCGTGTCGTTCGACGTCATGCCCGGTGAAACCCTCGGCATCGTGGGTGAGACCGGGTCCGGCAAGTCGACGCTGGCCCGGGCGCTGCTGCAGGCGCCGCGGCCTAAGTCGGGCCAGGTGGTGTTCCGCGGCACCGACTTGACAAGGCTGCGCGGCCACAAACTGCTCCAGGCGCGGCGGCACATGCAGTTCGTCTTCCAGGACCCGTTCTCATCGCTGGATCCGAAGTGGCGCGCGCGGAGCATTGTCGAAGAGCCGCTGATCGCCTATCGGACCGGCGACCGCCCGGCGCGCCGCAAGCGGGTCGATGAACTGCTCGACCTGGTAGGGCTCGATCCGGCGCGGTACGCCAAGCGGCATCCAAGAGAGCTGTCCGGCGGGCAGGCGCAGCGCGTCGCGATCGCCCGGGCGCTGGCGCTGTCCCCGTCGCTGATCATCTGCGACGAGGCCGTGTCCTCGCTCGACGTGCTGATCCAGGCGCAGGTGCTCAACCTCTTCGAGAAGCTGCGCGGCGAATTCGGGCTGTCGTACCTGTTCATCGCGCACGACCTGGCGCTGGTCAAGCAGGTCAGCGATCGGGTGGCGGTAATGTACCTCGGCAAGCTGTGCGAGGTCGGACCGGGCGACGCGGTGTACCGCGAGCCGCTGCACCCCTACACCCGGGCGCTGCTTGACTCGATCCCGTCCACCGAGCCCGGCGCCAAGCGGACGGCCGCCACCCTCAAGGGCGAACCCCCCTCGCCGATCGACCCGCCCAGTGGCTGCCGGTTCCGGACCAGGTGCCCCCGGGCCGTCGAACAGTGCGCGCTCGAAGAGCCCAAGCCCAGGGAACTGGCGCCGGGCCACCTGGTGGCCTGCCACTTCCCGCTGAGCCAGCCGGCGCCGGCCATCACGGGTGCGGTGCCTGCGAAGGAGACGGTCCTATGAGGCTGCGGGTGCTGCTTGAACCGCACCACGGCGCGACGTACAAGCAAATCCTCGCCCTGGCCCAGGCGGCGGAAGAAGGCGGGTTCGACGCCTTCTTCCGCTCCGACCATTACCTGGGCATCGACGCCGACGACACCACCTACCAGCCGACTGACTCGTGGACAACGCTGGCGGGACTGGCGGTGCAGACCAGCAGCGTCCGTATCGGCACGCTGGTGAACGCCTCCACCTTCCGACTGCCCGGACAGCTGGCGGTCGAGGTCGCCACCGTGGACCAGATGAGCGGCGGCCGCGCCGAGCTCGGCATCGGCGCCGCCTGGTACGAGCGCGAGCACCAGTACTTCGGCATCCCGTTCCCGCCGCTCGGCGAGCGATTCGACCGGCTCGAGGAGCAGCTCGCGATCCTCACCGGGCTCTGGCGGACCAAGCCGGGGGAGCGGTTCAGCTTCGACGGCAAGTTCTTTCAACTTGCTGACTGCGCGTCGATTCCGCGGCCCGCCGCGCGGCCCAAGATCATCATCGGCGGAGCCGGCCCCAAGCGCACCCCGACGCTCGCGGCGAAGTACGCCGATGAGTTCAACGGCGCGCTCGGGATGGATGTCCGCGAGCGGTTCGAAAACTTCAGGCGGATCTGCGAGGACGTCGTCGGTCGCGACCCCGCCGAGGTCCGGCTGTCCGGCACGCTGCCGGTGTGCATCGGCTCATCACCTGACGACCTCGAGCGGCGCAAGGAGTCGCTGGGCGCGCCCGGCGCCCGGCTGCTCGCGGCCGGGGTGACCGGCACGGCCGGCGACGTGATCCGGGCGATCGAGGACCTGGCCGCGCAGGGCGCCGATACGGTGTACTTCCACCTGTACGGGCCGGGCGACGTCGAGCACATCAGGCTGCTCGGCAGCGAGGTTGTCAGCAGGTTTTAGTTTGTGCGGGTCCACAGCAGCCCGCGTGCAAAGTCTGTGAGGTGCGTCGATGTCTGGGCCCATCGGCTCAGGCAGCATGAGGGCGTGAGACAGGCTCAGGGACGTCCGCGGCGTTTGTGGCAGACCACAAATTCGGCTCCGCTGGCTCCGGGGGGGACAACCCCCCCGCGCCCCCCCGCAGGAAATTCGCCCGGGGCGGCGTGGTGATGACCCGCGTCATGGTCGAAATCCAGCCAAGGCCGCCAGCCGGCGGCGTGCCGGGTACGGCCGGGCCCAGGTCGGTGCCGCACCGGCCGCGACTGTCCGCGCGGCTGGCCTACCTGATGCAGAAGGTGCTCAAGCCGAACGCGGTGAACCGGCGTGTCGGCGCGGTCGTCGAGCGCTCGCCGACGGCGCGCAAGATGTTCACGGCGACGGAGCGCGCGTCCAAGGAGCGCCTGTTCGGCTGCCGCATGTGCGGCCAGTGCGCCCTGCCCGTCACCGGTTACTCATGCCCGATGGGCTGCCCCAAGGAACTGCGGAACGGGCCGTGCGGCGGTGTCGGCCCGGGCGGCGCGTGCGAGGTGTATCCAGACAAGAAGTGCGTCTGGGTGGTCGGCTTCGAGCGCGCGGCCAGCCAGGGCGCTGCCGCTGACCTGCGCCGCATGCAGCGCCCGATCGACCACCGCCGCTGGGGGGAGAGCTCCTGGTTGAACTACTGGGCCGGGCGCGACGACAACCTGTGGACCGACGACGACGGCCTGTCTAGCCAACCCGTCATGGGTGCCCAGTGAGTACCCTTCGCGACCGGCTCGCGACCGGAGAGTTCACGATCACCGCGGAGCTGAGCCCGCCGCGCGGCGCCTCCGCCGCGGCGATGCTCACCCGCGCCGAATTGCTGCGCGGCTGGGTGGACGCGGTGAACATCACCGACAACCAGGGCTCGCACGTGCGGTTGTCGAGCTGGGCCGGCGCGCTAGCGGTCAAGCAGTCCGGCACGATCGAGCCGATCATGCAGATGACGTGCCGGGACAGGAACCGGATCGCCCTGCAGTCGGACCTGCTCGGCGCTGGCGCGCACGGCATAGAGAACCTGCTGTTCATGTCCGGCGACCACCCCAAGTTCGGCGATCATCCGGGTGCCAAGCCCGTGTTCGACATGGACAGCACGCAGCTGACCTGGACCGCGCGGACGATGCGGGATGAGGCGAAGCTGATCTCGGGCAAGGAGCTCAACCCGGCACCGCGGTTCTTTATCGGCGCCGTGGAAAACCCGTTCGCGCCGCCGCTGGAGTACCGGGCGCAGCGGGCGGCGAAGAAGATCGCCGCGGGTGCCCAGTTCATCCAGACCCAGTACGTGTTCGACATCGACGTCTTCCGCCGCTGGGTGACCGACCTCGGCGAGCTCGGGGTGCTCGACCGGTGCTTCATCCTGGCCGGAGTCGGCGTGATCCGTTCGGTGCGGATGCTCGATTTCCTGTCCTCGGGCAGGGTGCCGGGCGTGCAGATCCCAGAGCCGGTCGTTCGCAGGCTACGCGGGGTCGCCCCGGATGATGTGGGCGCGGAGGGCGCGCTGCTCGCCGCCGAGGTGATCGCCGCGGTGCGCGACCTGCCCGGCGTTTCCGGCGTCCACCTGCTGACCGCGGGCTATGAGAAGCAGACCCCTGAGCTGCTGCGGATGGCCGGGATCGACCGGTCGGCGCTGGTAGGGAGGGCTCTGGCCGGGAAGTCCAGCGATGCACATTGACGTTCGCGCGTTCCGCAGGCTGCGCGAGTCGGCGGAGGCGCAGGCGGCGTTCGGGCCGCTGGTCAGCGCGGTGTGCGAGTCGGACATGGACCTCGCGAACCTGCGCGTGGTCTGCGACTGGATCCAGTACAAGAACAGCTTCCGTGACACGGCCACGGTCCGGCCGCTCATCGCGGCGTCCGGCGGCGGCGCGGCCGAGTCGGCGGTCGACGGTTATGAGCTCGCCGTGGACCTGCGCCGCTGCGCGCAGCCGGGCACCGACGTGGCGGCGGAGGTTCGCGCGGCGCTGAGTGACCCCGACAATGACCGCCTGTGGCTCGAGCCGTGGGTGCCCGGCTCGGCGAGCTGCGTCTGGCGGTTCAACGCGCTGTACTGGCAGGCGCTCGCGGACTGGGAGAAGGCCACGGGCAGGGAGTACGAACGGTCGCTGCCCGGCGGGCAAAGCGCCGCGCGCGACACCAGCGCGGCGCGCGACGTGATCCTTGGCCTGTTCAAGATCTGGGACGAGCTCGCCGCGCGGCGCGCGCTGCCGGACGAGCTGTACGTCATCGAGCTGGGCGTCGGCAACGGCGCCCAGGCGCGCACCTGGCTCGACGAGTTCACCGAGCTGGACAGGCGGCACGGCCGCGACTACTACCGTCGGCTGCACTACCTGATAGGCGACTACTCGGCGCACGTGCTCGACCGGGCCCGCCAGGAGGTGGCGCACTACGGTGAGCATGTCAGCGGGCTGGTACTCGAGGCGACCCGGCTGTCCGGCAGCGTCGGGTTCCTGGGCGGGAAGGTCTTCCTCGTCTACATCTCCAACGTGTACGACAACCTGCCCACCGACGAGGTGGCGACCATCCGGGGCCGCGTCTACCTGGTCCAGGCCCGCGCCTACCTCGGCGCGGCCGCCGCGGAGCGGATCGCCGCGCAGTTCGGGCTGCGGGTGGCTGAGATCGCCGCGCTCACGGACCGGCTGCTGCGAATCGGCCCAGAGCTGCTGTCGGAGTCGCTGCCGGAGAAGTTCGCGGACCCCGGGCAGGCGGTGCTGTTCTGGCAGGCGGTGTGGGCGGCGCTGCGCCAGGCCGAGCGCTACGTCCCGCTCGAGGGCCTGGACACCTACCAGGTGACGCCGACGCTGACCGGGGAGATCCTGCGCCCCTTGCTCGCCGCCGAGGGTGACGTCCGGATGCACGTCAGCAACGGCGCGCTGAGCAGCTTCGCGGACACGCTGCCGCTGCTGCACCCCTTCGGCCAGGTCGTGTGCCACGACCTGTTCCTGACCAGCCAGCACCAGTACCGGGGCGGGTTCTACGGGCCGGGCAAGTACGACGGCTCGACCGTCAACTGGGTCAACGGCCCGCTGCTCGCGCTGCTGGCCAACCGCCGCGGCTTCCAGGTCCGGTTCAGCGAATTCAAGCAGCGCCGAGCTATCAGCACGCTCACCGCGCAGGTCAGGGACTAGGCATGACACCCAGGATGCTGCCCACCACTGTGGTGGGGTCGTACTCGGTCCCTGAGTGGCTCGAGCGCCTGAAAACCGAGTACTACCAGCGCCGGATCAGCGCGCAGCACCTGGCGGAAATTCACGAGGTCGCCATCAAGGCCGCGGTCAAGGACCAGGAGCTGGCGGGCATCGACATCGTGTCCGACGGCGAACTGCGCCGGGACAACGATATCGACTACTTCCTCGCCCGCATCCCCGGCGTGCGGATCGGCCAGCGGGGCAAGGCGGACTACTACGACTACTACGAGGCCGAGGTCTGCGCTCCGCTGCCGGAGGACGACAAGTCCAGCCTCGGACTCGCGGCCGACTTCGAGTTCACCAGGCAGCTGACCGACCGGCCGGTGAAGTTCTCCTTCAC
>Ga0187808_10000561_pt1 | contig 11856 bp, 10 predicted proteins | sample NC_wetland_sal_i_5_FD_132427 | JGI IMG/M metagenome (GOLD analysis project Ga0187808, IMG submission 132427) | Wetland sediment microbial communities from Neuse River Estuary, North Carolina, USA - ASW_3 | ecosystem: Environmental > Aquatic > Freshwater > Wetlands > Sediment | place: USA: North...
CGTGCGCGCGCATCCAGCGGACCTCTACGTTTTCCCGGAGCTCTACCTCCTGGGCTATGCCCCCGGTGACCGGGTCCACCGGATGGCCCTGGTCACGGGCGACTACTCGATCGTGAGCATCCAAGGGCTCGCGAGGGAGCGGCATGTGGGAATCCTCGTCGGAGCCCCCTGGCGCTCGGAGGACCGGCCCGGCGAGGTCCACAACGCGGCCCTCTTGGCCGACCCGGATGGCTCGCTCCAGGTGCAGGTGAAGCGGTTTCTCCCCAACTTCGGCCCGTTCGAGGAGGCCACCATCTACACCCCGACCGACACCAGTACCCCATTGACACTGGGGAAGCACCGCCTCGGTGTCCAGATCTGCTACGACGCCTATTTCCCCGAGGTGTCCCGCGACCTCGCGCTCCGGGCCGCCGTGCTTCTGGTCGTGCTCTCGGCCGCCCCGGTCACCTCGAGGAGCCTGTTCGAGAAGGTGCTCCCGGCGCGGGCGGTCGAGAACGCCTGCCCGCTCGTCTACGTGAACCGGGTCGGCGTGGAGGACGGAATCGTGTTCGGCGGCGGTTCCGGCGCCTGGGACTCCCGGGGCGAGCCGCTGCCGTCGGAATCGCTCCGGCTCGCCGGCGGGACTCCGGAGGAACGCCTGGACCTGGTCGAGATCGACCTCGACGACGTCCCGCGATGGCGCCCCTTCCGCCCCGTGCTCCGGGACGTGGCAAGGTAGGGCGGAAGGCACCTCCGGTCCGGGGAGGAGCATCGTTCAGTTTGGCGACTCCAACTCACCCCTTATAGCCCCGCGAGCACCGAAGCCCCGACCGATGGGCCGGACCGCCACTCTCGCCGAGCAACTCGCCTCGAAGCAGCGAGAGATCTCCGTCGCGGAATTCTTCGAACGGAACCGGCAGATCCTCGGCTTCGACAACGCGCAGCGTGCCCTCCTCACAGCGGTGAAGGAGTCCGTCGACAACGCGCTCGACGCCAGCGAGGAAGCCGGCGTCCTTCCCGACGTGTCGGTGGAGATCTCCAAGGACGACTCCGGCCCCGACCGCTATCGTGTCGTCGTGGCCGACAACGGCCCCGGGATCCTCAAGCGCGAGCTCCCGAACGTTTTCGGACGGCTGCTCTACGGCTCTCGCTTCCACGCGCACCGCCAGTCCCGCGGCCAGCAGGGCATCGGCATCTCCGCCGCGGTCCTGTACGCCGGGCTCACGACCGCCCGACCGGTGAAAGTGACGTCGAAGGTCGAGGAAGAGGAGGCCGCGCACATCCTCGAGATCCTGGTCGACGCCCAGCGAAACCTCCCGAAGGTCGTGAGCGAGGCGCTCGAGCTCTGGGATCGGCCGCACGGCACCCAGGTCGAGCTCGTGCTGAAAGCGAAGTACGTCCGGGGACGGCAGTCCCCGCTGGAGTATCTCCGCGGGACGGCCATCGTGAATCCCCACGCTCGGTTGGTGCTGGTCGAACCGGACGGGACCCGGATCACCTTCGAACGGGCGTCCACGGAGGTGCCTCCGATCTCGAAGGAGGTGCTCCCCCATCCGTACGGCCTCGAGCTCGGAGAACTCGCTGCGATCCTGAAACAGTCGAAGGAGAAGCGTCTCTCCGAGGCGCTTCCCCGGCGACTCGCCGGGGTGACCCCGCGGGCGCTCAAGGAGATCCTCGCCCAGGGTGGTCTGTCAGGGAAGGAGGATCCCGCGGGGATTCACGGGACCGAACTCGAATCGCTCCTGGCGGCGCTCCACTCGGTCTCGCTGCTCCCTCCCTCGTCGGAGTCGCTTTCCCCCATCGGCTCGATCCTCATCAAGCGCGGGCTGCGTAACGTCCTCGGCGAGCTTCGGCCGGACTTCTACGCGCCCCCGGTGAGCCGCCCGCCCAAGATCCGAGCCGGGTCTCCCTTCCTCGTCGAGGTGGGGCTCGTGTACGGGGGGTCGCTGCCGCCCGACCAGCCGGTCCAGCTCCTTCGCTTCGCCAACCGGGTCCCGTTGCTCTTCCAGCAGGGCGCCTGCGCGATCACGACGGCCGTCGAGTCGGTCGACTGGCGCCGCTACGGCCTCGACCAACGGGGCGGCCAAGGGCTGCCGGCGGGTCCCTGCATCCTGCTGGTCCACGTCGCTTCGACGCGCATCCCGTTCACGAGCGAATCCAAGGAGGCCATCGCCGAAGACCCCGAGATCCTCAAGGAGCTCCAGCTGGCGCTCCAGGCGGTGGCCCGGCATCTTAAGTCGCACATCTCGCGCCAGATCCGTCGGGAGTACGCTTCCGAGAAGTTCACGATCATCCGCCGGATCCTTCCGCAGATCGCGGAGAAGACCAGCCATCTCGTCGGCAAGCCGGTGCCGGACCTGACGCCGGTGATCACCGAGATCATGAACGTCGTGACCCTCGAGACGGCGGAACCCGAGAAGGCCGCCGGATCGGGGCTCAACGTCACGGTCACGAACTATACGCCTAGGGCTCGGGTACTCGAGGTATTCGCGGAGATGCCGACGGAATTGGCGGGCCGGCTCGCTCCCGTCCCCGCCCCCGACGGAGTCGATGCCGGGCTCGGTCGCGTCTGGTGGACGCTCCCGAAGCTGGCCCCCAATGCACGGACCGAACTTCAGCTTCGCTGGCCGACCAGCAGCGACTGCGACGCGTCGGACTTCGACTGGTACATCGCCGGCGTGGACGAATCGCACCTGCTGGGAGCCGATGCGTTACCCGGGGACTGGGACGTTCGATTGCCCCGCCAGGTCGTGGAAGCCGCCGAAGCGGCGGAGGTCGCCGGCGTCACCGCCCCGAGCCCGACCGAGGAACCGGAGGTGGACTACGATGGCGCCGAAAAAGCCGCCGAGCTCGAAGAAGACGACTGACGAACCCGAGATCCGCATCGACGCGCTCGCGCCCACCTTCGAGCTGGCGGCCCAGATCTACGCCCAGCTCACGAAAGGCGAGGTCCCCCGGATGCGCCTCCCGCTCCGCACGAAGCAGAACATCCAGTTCCAGCTCAAGGAAGGGGTCTGGCGCCTCGGGCGCAGCACCGGCACCCGCTCGGCCCGCAAGCTCGACGGGGCGCTGATGCTGCTCCGGACGTTCTACCTCGTCGACTTCATCCACGAGATGGCCCGGGACCGGAAGACCTCGACGCTCCGAGAGCTGTACTACATCTCGGAGCAATGGAAGGACGCGAAGTTCCATAGCGAGGACGAGTCCAACCTGCTCATCGAGGACCTGGAGGTCCTCTGCACCCGTCTCCGAGAGGATTTCCGGCTGCATCCAGAGGAGAACGGCGCCTCCGTCATCGGCGACCTGACGATCGAGGAGACCAACCGCAAAGGAGTCGTCAAGAAGATCAACTGCCGGGACGATGTGGGGGACGGCGGCTACGCCCTTCCGTTCAACGTCGAGAAGGAGAAGATCAAGCTCAAGCGGTCCGGCGCCAAGTTCGTCCTCGCGATCGAATGTGGCGGCATGGTCGACCGGCTCGCGGAGAACGGTTTCGATGAGGAGCAGGACGCGCTCCTGGTCCACCTCAAGGGCCAGCCGGCCCGGTCCACCCGGCGGTTCCTCAAGCGGCTCAACGAGGAGCTCAAGCTTCCCGTGGTCGTGTTCACCGACGGCGACCCCTGGTCGTTCCGGATCTTTGCGTCGGTGGCCTACGGCGCCATCAAGACGGCTCACATCTCCCACTACCTCGCCACGCCGGGGGCCGAGTTCCTCGGCGTCACCGCGTCCGACATCGAGAACTACGAGCTTCCGTCCGACACGCTGACGGAGCAGGACACGAAGGCGCTCCACGCGATGCAGTCCGACCCCCGGTTCGGGACGGCCGATTGGCGGAGCGAGATCGACCTGATGCTCAAGAACGGAAAGAAGGCCGAGCAGCAGTCCCTCGCGAAGTACGGCCTGAATTACGTGACGGAAACGTACCTGCCCGAAAAGCTCGGCGAGATGAACGTCCTCTAGCCCCCCGGGGGGGTGGAGACTTAGCTCGGCACGCCGAGCGCCGCCCGTCCCTCCGGCGACAGGAGTCGAGCTTCCTCGCCCTTCGGGAGGTAGATGCTGTGCCTCTCCGCGAGGGTGAGTCGGTGCCAGTCGATCCCCTGGTCGCGGAACTCCTCGGGCTCCAGCATGGTGGCCCCCGCGGCGCGCCGGCGGGCGGGGCCCGGGGCTCCCCCGGGGGTAACGAGCAGCAACGTATCCGAGGCCTCCTCGTACTGGACCCACTCCCGCGGCACCACGACCCGCATCCGGACGAGCTGGGGCCGGAGCTTCGCCTCGGTCTCCGTCTCGGTGCGGGCGAAGATCGCGTACTCCGTGCCCCCGACGGTCACGGTCGACTCGTAGTCGAAGCTCTTTCCGGCGAACTGCAGAACGTTGAGGGACAGGGTCTGGTCGTCGACCACAGGGCCCGCAGCGGGGGAGCGTACTTAATCCGGGCGTGAGCAACGGGCGCCGCGCTTCTCTCGGCCCAGAGCCTTGCGTTCATCGGCGGAGCGCTTATAAAAGGAGGCGAATACCCCGCCTCGTCCTCGAGCGCGAACTGGATGAAACGGAGCTCCCGAGTCTGGAAAAAGCGCGGCCACATGCGCTGGAAGTGGCGCAAGAAGCGCATGCGCCGCCGGAAGCGCGCCCAGAAGATGCGGAAGCAGTAAGGGCGGGCCGTAGCGTTGGCCCTCTCTCGCCCGGTGTTCGTCGAGGCGTTACCAGGCGAGCCGGTCGAGGGTGCGCGCTTCCTTCGTGGCCTTCTTCCACTGCTTATAGTGATCCTTACAGAGTGCGGCCCGGCGTCCCTCCTCGGAGAGCTTGGGAAACGCCTTGCGTACCTCGGACCGCGCGAGCGAGCGGACCGAGGGTCCGCCGCACCCGGGGATTGCGCACGGCGTGGCCTCGTCGGGCGGGGGTCCCGTGGGGCTCACCGACTTCCCCCGTCTCGGAGGCGCTGAGCGACGAGGGTGGGCACGTCATACGGGAAGTCGGCCACGGTCGCCCCGGCGGCTTGAAGAGCGGCCAGCTTCGTTGCCGCAGTCCCGCGGCCGCGGTCGATGATCGCACCGGCGTGCCCCATCCGTTTCCCCGGGGGCGCCGAGCGGCCTGCAATGTAAGCCACCACGGGCTTGGTGAAGTGGTGCCGAATATAGTCCGCCGCCTCCTCCTCGGCCGTCCCGCCGATCTCGCCGACCAGAACGAGCAGGTCGGTGTCCGGATCCTGCTCGAACAGGGGCAAGGCATCGACGAACGTCGTTCCGATCACGGGGTCTCCCCCGAGGCCGATGCAGGTGCTCTGGCCCAGCCCGATCTCCTTGATCCCGTTCACGATCTCGTACGTCAGGGTTCCGCTGCGGGAGATGACGCCGACTCGGCCCGGGCGGAATACCACGTTTGGGATGATCCCGACCTTGGCCTTCCCCGGAGCCGCGATCCCCGGGCAGTTGGGGCCGATGACCTGGACCCCTCGGAGCCGGCCGTAGTAGTACATGGTGAGCATGTCGTGAAACGGAATGTGTTCTGTGACGATGACGACGAGCGGGATCCCCGCGTCCGCCGCCTCGAAGAAGGCGTCCTTCGCGAACGGAGCCGGCACGAAGATCACCGACGCATTCGCCCCGGTCTTCGCCACCGCCTCGGCCACGGAGTCGAACACCGGGACGCCCTCGACCTGCGTGCCTCCCTTCCCTGGCGTAACACCGGCGACTACCTCGGTCCCGAACGCCTTCATCTGCACCGTGTGGACGGTGCCCTGGTGTCCGGTGATCCCCTGGACGACCACGCGGGTGTCGGCGTCCACGAGGACGGTCACGTCGCCGCCCTCCCGGCGGGACGCGCGCGCTCGGCCGCGACGACCGCCTGCGCGGAGGCCTTCAGGTCCAATAGCGCGGTGATTCCGGCGGATTGGAGTATCTGTCGCCCGAGATCCTCGTTGTTCCCGCGGATCCGTGCGACGATGGGAAACCGGTCCGCGTCCGGCACCTGGGTCATCGCCGCGACGAGCCCCTTCGCCACCGTGTCGCAGCGGGTAACGCCGCCGAAGATGTTCAGGAACACGACGGAGGGGTGGGCCTTTGCCATCAGCAGGAACGCCTCGGTCACCTTGGCCGGGTCGTCGGTGCCGCCCAGGTCGAGGAAGACGCCCGGCTTCCCTCCGAACTGGGCCAACACATCCAGCGTGGCCATCGTCAAGCCCGCGCCGTTGGCGATGACACCGATGTCGCCGTCGAGCTGGACGAAGGCGATGTCCTTCTCGCGGGCGATCTCCTCGAGGGGTGTCCGGTCGTCCCGGATCTCAGCGTATTCCAGGTGCCGAAACCCCGCGTCGTCCTCGATGATGACCTTCGCGTCCAAGGCTATGAGATGCCCATCGACCACCGCCAGGGGGTTGATTTCCACGAGCTCCGCGTCTTCCTGCTGGAAGGCTCTCCAGAGGGAATCCAGCACGCCTCCGAGCTCCTTCGATGCGGGAGCCTCGAGCCCAAATGCCACCCCGACCCGGCGCTTCTCGTAGGCGGCGAGACCGGCAAAGGGATGGACATCGATCCGAACGAGCTCGTCGCCGTTCAGCGACTCGATCTCGACACCCCCTTGTCCACTCGCGATGAGCAGCGGTTCCCGGGCGCTCCGGTCGAGGGCGATCGAGAGATAGAGCTCGCGGCCCACTGAGACCTTCGGCTCGAGCAGCAGCTCCTTCACGGTCTCGTCCTTGAACTGCATCCCCAGCATACCGGACACCACGGTCCGCAGCTCCTCCGGGGTGGAGGCGAACTTCACCGCGCCGCCCTTGCCCCGCCCTCCGGCGAGCACCTGGGCCTTGACGACCAACGGCAGGACCAGCGCGCCCGACCGCACCAACTCATCGGCCTCCGCGGCGCTCCGGACGACGCGCCCGTTCGGGACCGGAATGCCGTAGCGACGGAAGACCTCCTTGCCGCGCCACTCGGCGAGCTTGACCACGCAACTCCCTCAGGCGCGCCCGAGCCGGGCCCCTTATTTATCCCACCGGGGGTCCCCGGCGCCGGAGCGCCGTTTGGAGTCTGACCTCGTCCTCGGGCTGCTGGCCTTTACGACCCTTTTCGTCATCGTGGACCCGATCGGGATGCTCCCGTTCTTCGTCTCGCTCACGGGGGGATTCAGCTCCGCGGACCGGGTGTACGTGATCCGACGCTCCACGTTGTTCGCCACCGTGCTTCTTCTGGCGTTCGCAATCTTGGGGCAGTACATCTTCCTGGCTCTGCACTTCACCATCTACTCGTTCGAGATTGCGGGCGGCGTGCTGCTCTTCGCGATCGGCTTCAGCATGGTCTTCGGGGAAACCCCCGGCACGAAGCTCACCCCCATGGACCGGGACGAACTCCTCTCACGGCGAGAGGAAGTGGGGATCGTCCCGCTGGGAATGCCTCTGCTGGCCGGACCCGGGGCAATCTCCTCGGTGGTGATCTATGCACAGGGCTCGGAGGGAAGTCTTTCCGGGAGCCTGACGCTCTACGCCGCCATTATCCTCGTGATGATCGTGAGTTACGTGGTCCTGCGCGCCGGGGTACAGATCCTGGACCGCGTGGGTCGCGTCGGCGTCGTGGCCATCAGCCGGATCATGGGACTCCTGCTGACCGCGATCGCAGTACAGTTCGTGATCAACGGCGTGGCCGGCGCCTTCGGGCTCGTCCTGCCCTAGTGGCGCCCGTCTCCGACCGGTACGCAAGGTCTCGGCCCAGCTCGTCGAGCAGGCGCCCGGCCACCTCGGACTTGGGCCCTCGGATCCAATGGCTCCGGCCATCCTTCCGCAGCAGAAGGACCTCGGCTTGGGCCGCCCCCATCACCGCGCGATCGTTTCCGACGACCGCATCGAGGCCCACTTCTTCCAGGAGCGTCTGGGCGAGCCCACGGAGCTTCTCGGGCGTCTGCCGGCTCACGAGCTTGAACCCCACGACGATCCCGGGCGCCGACACTCGACGGCGGATCTCGGGAAGGATCTTGGGCGTGGGCCCCAAAGTAAGCGTCAGGCGGGGGGTCCTGCGGGAATCGATCTTCTCCGCCCTCGGCTTCACCGTGTAATCGGCCAGTGCGGCCGGGATCCAGACGGCGTCGGCGACGACGAGCGACTCCGTCTCCCGAACCACCAGGCGATGCAGATCCTCCACCGAGGTCCATCGACTTACGGAGAGGAAGGAAGGGACCGGGGCGCTGGCCGCGCCCAGCCAGAGCGAGACGAGCGCGCCGCGATAGTGCGCCTGCGTGGCCAGCGCCACGGCCGTCTCCCCGCTGCTCTCGTTCGTGATCGATCGGACGTCGTCGATCGGTTCGTGGGAAGCGCCTCCGATGACGATCACCCGACGGCCGGCCCACGGACCGCGAGCCAACCGGTGGAGCACGGCGGCGGCGATCTCCTCAGGTGAGGGGACCTTCTCCTCGTTCTCCTCCCGCCGGGGCGCGATGATCTCGACGCCCCACGCCCGAAGTTGCTCGAGGTTCGCCTTCACGGCGGGGTTCTGCCCCATGGAGCCGTGCATCGCGGGGGCGAGGAGAATCGGCACGTGCCCGCCTAACGCGACCGAGGCGAACGTTGTGACGGGGGTGTCATCAATCCCGTGAGCGATCTTCGATATGGTGTTGGCCGTCGCCGGAGCGATAAGGAGCAGGTCGGCGCGTTTGTCGCCCGGACCCATCCAGGTTACGTGTTCCACGTCGCCGGTGAGCTCCAGGATCGGGGGATGACCGCTCGCGAAGCGGAGGCTCTCGGGGGTGACGAGCCGCGTCGCCTCGGCCGACATCACGACGCGCACGTCCGCCCCGTGACGGATCAGCTCGCGGATGACCCGAGGAACCTCGATGGCCGCGATCGATCCGGAGACGCCCAGAATGATCCGGCGTCCGGCGAGCAACTGGGAGCGCCGTCCTCGGATCGCTTCGCTCGGATGCATCGGTTGCCCAGTGTCCGGAGATCCCGGGACGGGACCGGCGGCGGCCAGGCCCGGGGAGTGAGTCGGGACTTAAAGCGCGACGCCAACGGACCGGGCGCGGGGCCCTTTATCTGCCCACTCGGCTCGAGAGCAACGTGACGTCTTCCCGACGTTCGACCCCGGGGGCCGACGCCCCGGAAGTCACACCCGAGGGGCCCACGGCCGGAGACGAGCCGCTGATTCCGCTGCCCGTGCTGGCCAACAAATCCCTGGACACTCCAGAGCCCTCTCCGCTCCCCGACGAGCCTCCACCGGAACCCCGGCGGGTGCCCCGCGGCGTGATAGTGTTCGACCTCGATGGCACCATTCTAGACGACCTGAACCATATCAGCGAAGTGGCGGCCGATGTGATGGCGACGGCCTTCGGAACCCCGAAACAGGAGGCGCGCATCCATTACTTGGCGACGACCGGCATGCCTTTCGAGGCGCAGCTCTCCCAGCTCTATCCGGATGTGCCGGCCGCTGACCGTCACAAAGTCGCGCGGCTGTTCCATCAACGGAAGGCGACGGAGGCCTACGGCACGGCACATCCCTTCCCAGAGATGTCCCGGGTCCTCAAGCGCCTCTCCCTGGAGAAATGGACGCTCGTAATCTCTACGGGGGCCGAGAAGGAGATCGCCGACCTGCTCCTCGAGCGGGAAGGGATCCGGTACTGGTTCGAGGCGGTCCTCGGAGCCGGTCAGGGCACCAAGCGCGAGCATCTGGCCGAGTATCGGCGAAGGTTCCCGGATGTGCCGGTGTTTCTTATCGGAGATTCTCGATTCGATATGGAGGCTGCTAGCTCCACCCCCGGCGTAACCGCCCTCGGGCGGGCATCGAGCGTACCGGGCTGGGCTCTCACTCCGAAGGACCTGAAGAAGTGGGGCGCCGTGTGGGCGGACCATACGCTGACGAACCTCCCCGAGGCGATCGAACGTTTTGAACGGAAGTCGGCCGCCCGTCCGCGGCGACCGGCCCCTGGCAAGAGGTAGGGCCGGGACCGAGACTCTCCGGGGACGGGGGGTGGCCCCGTCCTCTTTTGAACCCGGGTCGAGGGATCCACAGTCCCCCAGGATAGGCCAGACTACCCCATCCCGGCCGCACGCGAACGAGAGTGGTCCGGAAGAAAAGGGTTGGTATCAGCTGGCGTTGGCGGGCACCGGAATGAAACGACCCTCCTCGGACCGTTTCGGTCTCTCTCCTCGGACAGATTATCCGGTCCCGCGCAGTTCTGCCGCGCGGTTCGGGGAATGCTTCTCTCCTATCAGTACCGGCTCTACCCCTTCCAAGACCAGGTCCGGGCCCTGGACCACCACCGTCGAGAGCTTACCTTCCTTTGGAACTTCGTACTGGGCCAACGGAAGGACGCGTGGCGGGCCGAGCAACGATCCGTCTCGTACCTTGACCAACAACGGGATCTGACCCAATGGCGGACCTACGACCGCGAGGGGCTCGGGCGACTGTCAGTCGCCGTCGCCCAGGATAGCTTGCAACGCTTGGACCTCGCGTTCCGTGCCTTCTTCCGACGGGTGACGGAGGGGGAGAAGCCGGGGTATCCCAGGTTCCGCCGAGCGGTGAACTCGTTCACTTACACCCCTTCGGTCCTGTCCTCCCCGGTCGTGCCGGGCCCAAATCGAACCTGGCGGGTGAAGTTTCCTCGCGTCGGTGAGATTCCCCTTCGGCTACATCGTCCCCTCCCAACGGGGGCCTCCGTGAGAACGGTGACCGTGAAGTACGAGGCAGGGGGGTGGTATGCAACGCTCGTCGTCGATATCCCGGACCCTCCGCCTTCCCTCTCTTTGGTTCCCACGAATTCAGTCGGGGTGGATTTAGGCCTGACCCATCTGGCCACCCTCTCGACGGGCGAGGTCGTCCAGCCTCCGAGGATTCTCCGGAAGGCGGAGCGCCGTTTGGCGCGGAAGCAGCGACGCCTCTCTCGAAAGCGCCGGGGCTCGCATCGGTATTTGCAGCAGAGGATGCGGGTGGCGAAGTGCCACGCGAAGGTCCGGCGGCAACGGAAATGGTTCGCGCACCAGCTCTCGCACGACTGGGCCGACCAATTCGGCCTGATCGCCTTCGAGGATACAGACGTCGCTGCCTTCCGTGAGGGCAATCCGCGATCGAAAGGGATGGCTGACGCTGCATGGGGGATGTTGCGCCAGCTGACCCATTACAAGATGGCCCTACGGTCGAAACCGTGCGTCAACGTGCCGGCCAAGAACACCACGCAGACGTGTTTCCACTGTGGTCGGCTCGCGAATCCTCCTCTCACGCTCTTGGATCGAACGTATCGGTGCTCATGCGGCTGGGTGGCGGACCGGGACTGGAACGCCGCCCAGAACATTCTCGCTCGCGGACTGACTCTCCTTTCGGAGCTACGCCGGAGCACGGCGGAAGTAACGCGCACGGAGAACCAGCCTCCACCTCGGCGGAAGGGCCGCAGGTCCTATCAGCGGAGGCGCGCCGGTTCGGTGAACTGCGAAGGGGTGGGAAACCGCCCTCTCACGCCTGGCCTGGAAGGTCCCGCTGGGGACCCTCCAGAGCCTTCGGTTCTGAACGGATCAGAGACGTGGGTTGCTACAAGGGTTTGCGCGCACCGCCCGGCGTTCCGCCCAGAGGAGCCCGAGGACTTACGTCAATTCCTGCGCCCACTTTGCCGGGTTGTACCACGACGACTTGGCCTGCACCGCTCCGTCCGGGGCCAGGTGGACCCGGACCCCGGCGGACCGGCCGAACGCCGCGAACTCGAGCGAGTACCAGAAGACGTCCCAGCCCCCGGCGGAGCTGGGCCGGGCCTCGCCGAAATGGTACGTCTGGTCGAGCATGGCGCTCGCGTCCCGGGCCGCCGCAAAGGACCGGGCCAGGGCTTCCTCCGGGCTCGTCACCGGGCCGCGCGTGGCGGGAGGCTCGGTCGGCACGTCGACGGTCCACGGACCGCCCACGATCCCCCGGC
>Ga0187808_10000565_pt1 | contig 11816 bp, 8 predicted proteins | sample NC_wetland_sal_i_5_FD_132427 | JGI IMG/M metagenome (GOLD analysis project Ga0187808, IMG submission 132427) | Wetland sediment microbial communities from Neuse River Estuary, North Carolina, USA - ASW_3 | ecosystem: Environmental > Aquatic > Freshwater > Wetlands > Sediment | place: USA: North...
AGGTGGGTCAGATCCATAGAGCTATTAAAACATAGTTTCGAGAGTTTGGAAATAGGTTCGAATGAACAGGTCAGTCTATTCGATACAGGCCCGCCCGGCGCGCGGTTGGGCGGCCCTGCTCTCCCGGGATCGCCGCGAACCGGGGCCGAGCCGGATCCGCCTTGACAGACCTACTCGCTAGCCTCGTAGCGTGACCGTCCGCGAGCTCTCCGCACCGATGCGCGTCGCATCGCGGTACGCGCGCAGCTGCTCGACAGTTCGCAGCCTGCGGAGCTGCTTGATGTGGTGCGGCATCTGACCCTGCTGCAGATCGACCCGGTCGCCGCCATCGCGCCGGGCGCGGAGCTGGTGGCGTTCAGTCGCCTCGGGTCGGCGTTCCCTCGGGCGGGGCTTCGCGTCGAGTTGGGGAATCGGATGCTGCTGGAGTTGCAGGCGACCATCCGTCCGTCCGAGGACCTCGCGCTCGACCGTGCGGACATGGCCGCCTGGGAGTCGGCCGAGCGAGCGAATCCGCCCGGGTGGCACTCGTTCATGTCGGGGAGCCGGCCGTGGTTGAGGGCGTCAAGGGCACCTGGCGGGTCGATCCGTCCCAGCTCGGCCAGCCGTTCTCGGGGCGCGCGGCGTTGCTGTCTGCGTTCGACCGGCTGATCCACGACCGTAAGCGCGCCGTCGAGCTGTTTGAGTTCGCCTACCAGCTGGAGATGTACAAGCCCGCGGCCAAGCGCCGGTGGGGGTACTTCGCGCTGCCGATCCTGTATGGCGACCGCCTGGGGGGCAAATCGGTCGCTATTTCCCAGATGGACTTTTTCATGATAAGTCCAATTTGGCCATAATTACCCTGATGTCGAACAATGGACAATTACTAAAAGCGTTCGTTGTGCCGCGCAGTGTGCTATATAACAGGTCATTAGTGGCTTACCCCGTCTGCCGGAGAACGGGGAAGGGGTGTGACGGTGGCGAAATTAGTCCGTATTCGGGACGAAAACATCGCATTGACGCGCGGTATCTTGCCGAACGACGTACCTGCCGCCCGGACGGCGCTGCCGCCCGGAGTGGTACCGGTTCAGCAGTCGGCCGGCCCGCGGCAGGCGACCCGCCGGTCCAGGACCGCGGAGCTGCCGCCCGCCCGCCGCGCCCCGCTGTCGATCCGGTCCGCCGAACGCCGGCGCTGGTCGGCCGACCTGGACAGCCCGGAGGTGGCCGGACTCGTCCTGCACGGCATCGGCGGCATCGGCAAGTCGACCCTCGCGAGCCAGATCGCCTCGCGATTGGGCCATCTGGCGCCGGAGCAGGCGATCGCCGCCGTCAGCGGGGAGGTGTCCGCCGTCAGCCTGGCCTGCGAGTCGCAGCCGGGCCGGCTCACCCTGCTCGACAACTTCGACGACAACTTGTCGGAGGAGCCAAACGGCTGGCGGGTAGCAGACCCCGCGCTGGCCGACCTGCTGGCCGGCTGGACCGGGAAGCTCATCATCACCAGCCGCCTGCCGTTCACCCTGCCCTGGGCGGAGACCGAGCGCTTCTCGTTCCGGCACGTCGGGCCGCTGACCCGATCCGGCGCCGGTGAGCTGGCGATGGCGCTCCCCGCGCTCGGCGAGCTCACCGAATCGGAACGCGAGCGGGCGTGGCGGCTGAGCGCGGGCCACCCGCTGACCATGGAGTACCTGGACGCGGTGCTCGCGCGTGGCGCCCGCTTCGGCGAGGTGGCCGAACGGATCGCGGCCGCGGTCGAGGCGAAGGCCAGCCAGTTGAGCCGGGCCGCGTGGCCCGAACCGACCCAGCTCTCCGGGTCGGCCGCGGAGATGATCGCCCTGGCCGTGAGTGACCAGCTGTTCGGCGAGTTGTTTGACCGGCTGAGCACCGGGGCCCGGGCCCTGCTGGTCCGGGCGTCCGTGTTCCGCAGGCCCGTCCCGGCCGGCGTCCTCGCCGGCCGGCTGGGATACATCGCCGAGTGCGAGGCCGCTGGCCTGCTGACCGCCGGTCCCGGCCGTGACCTGTTCGTGCACCGCTGGACCGCGAGCGAGCTGCACCGCCGCCTGGGTGAGATCGGCCTCACCGAGCAGCTCGCCGACGCCCACAGCCAGGCGGCCGGATACTGGCGGTCTCGCGCCGCTGCCTGCCCGGCCGTAGACGGCGCGGAGCTCGAGGCGCGTTACCACCTGAACCGTGTCGGCGACCTATCGTGCGACCCGGTCCCGTCGGCGCCGCCAGCAGCAGAGGCCTCATCCGCGCCGCCCCGCTGGCCGGCCGCGGACCATGACGCCGGGGCCGGCCGCCGTCGCCTCCGGCGGATCGGCCTGACGTCGGCGGCCGCGGCCATGGCGGTATTCCTGGCCGTCGAGGCCACGAACGGATCGGGGGCATCGCGGTCGGCCGCCCCGGCCGCACCCGAACGCCCGGCCGTACCCGCGCCGGTGACGCAGGCGGCCGACGTCCGCAACCAGGCCGCGGCCTGGGTCGCCCGGCAGGTCAGCGCGGGCGCGATCGTGGCCTGCGACCCCGCGATGTGCTCGGCGCTCGTCCAGCAGGGCATCCCGGCGCCGAACCTGCTGGTCCTCGGGCCCGAGTCGGCTGACCCGCTCGGCTCTACCGTCGTCCTGGCCACCGCGGCGGTCCGCAGCATGTTCGGCACCCGGCTGGCGACCGTCTACGCGCCGCAGACGCTCGCGAGCTTCGGGACCGGCCAGGCCCGGATCGACGTGCGAGCCATGGCCCCGGACGGGGCCGGCGCCTACCGGGGCGCGCTCGCCGCCGACCTGCGCGCCCGCCGGGCGGCCGGCGCGCAACTGCTCGCCAATCCCAGGATCGTCCTGCCGCCGGCGGCGCGGTCCGAACTCGCCGGGGGAGAGGTAGACGCGCGCCTGCTGATCATCCTGGCCGCCATGGCCGTGAACGGCCCGGTCCACGTCCTGGCCTTCGGTGATCTGGGTCCCGGAGCCAGCATGGGCACGCCGCTCCGGTCGGCCCAGATCCTGGCCACGGGGGCATCCGGGCCGGCCATGCTCGCGTTCGTCCGCGCCCAGCGCCCGCCTTACCTCCCGGCGCAGTCAGGCCTCACCCCGGCGCCCGGCGGCGGGACCGAGCTCACGATCGCGTTCACCGCACCCGGCCCGCTCGGACTGCTGCAACCCGGCCCGTGAGCCCGCCACCATCAGCGCGCCCGAATCGGCGCGCTGCCGCCCCCATGAGCCACCACCATCAGCGCCCCGGAAAACGGCCTGGCCGCGGGTTAATCAAGTATTTCCTATTTGATCCATAATTGGCCGTTGGCTCCGACCCAATTTCTTTCTAATTTCCAATCGGCAACGGGTTCACATAATCACACCGCTGAATTATTCTTTGATCATGTCAGAGCCATATCAATCAGCGACCGAACAGGGCGCTTTCCCGCCCCCGACGGTGCCGTCGTTTCCGCAGGCGCCGCCCGTTCCCATGCCGGGATCCGAATACGGCTACGGCAACGGTCAATTTGCCGGGCAGCCATTGCCGACGGGAACGCACCTCGACCAGCGGTCTGGTCTTGTCCTGCCGGATGGCGTCGAGCTGGCCAGTACCGGCCGCCGCATCGGCGCCTACTTCCTCGCCATTCCGCTAGCCATCATCACGCTCGGAATCGGCTACGTCGTCTGGGGCCTCATCATCTGGCGCAAGGGCCAGACTCCGGCACTTCAGGTGCTGGGCATGCGATGCTGGCGACCGGAAACCCAGCAGGTGCCCGGCTTCTGGTGGATGGCGCTGCGTGAGGTGGTCGGGCGCCTGGCCGACGGCATCCTGGGGCCCATTACCGAGATCGTCTCGTTCGTCCTCATGATGTCGAGCCAGGACCGCAAGAGCCTGCACGACATGATCGCGGGCACCGTGGTCCTGCACGACCCGAACAAGGTGCTTTCCAGCTAACCCTGACGCGGCGATTCTCGGCTACCGTGAGCGAGTGCCGCGGCGTGCGAACGGGATCAGCCAGGTGACGGCCCGCACGCGAACCCAGCAGGGCACTCGGCTCGACGTAGCCGACGGCACCTCGGTGACCTGCGCCGAGGTGCCGGGCGCCCTGGGGGAGGTGCGGGCCGTCGAGCCCCTGCGGCACGGGCTGGGCAACGCGGCCACCGGGGGCATCTGGCGGGTCCTGGGTACGGCCGGGTCGGCCGTCCTGAAGGTGGCCCGGCTGCCCGCGTCGCCGGACCCGGCCAAGTCGTACCCGACCGGCGACGAGCCGGCGCACTGGAACTACTGGCGGCGCGAGTCGCTGGCCTACGAGACTCACCTGGCCGCAACCGCCTACGCCAGCGCGGGCATCACGGTCCCGGCCCTGCTGGCGGTCAGCCCGCGCGCCGACGGCGGGGTCGAGTTGTGGCTGGCCGACGTCATCGGGACCGCGGGCTTCGACTGGCCGGTGCCGCGCCTGGCGCGCTTCGCCTACGAACTCGGCGCGGCGCAGGCCCGCTGGGCCGGCCGGGTCCCCGGCACGCCGTGGCTGTCGCGCCGCTGGCTGGCGCAGTACCTCGCGGAAGGCCCGCCCCGCCGGGTCAGCGTCGAGGCCGCCGACTGGGACCACCCACGAATGACCGTCTGGCCGGCCTGGGTCCGCAGTGAGCTCCAGCGGCTCTGGGCCAGCCCGCAGCGAGCCCTCGCCGCCGCGCAGGCGGCCGAGCGGACCCTGTGCCATCTCGACGTCTGGCCGGCCAACCTGATCGACGACGCGGGCGCCTCGGTCCTGTTCGACTGGTCGTTCGTCGGCGAGGGGGCCATCGGCGAGGACGCCGCCAACCTGATCCTGGACAGCTGCAGCGACGGGCTGATGGACGCGGCGCTGCTGCCCGAGATCGCCGCCGGCGTCACCGACGGGTACCTGCGTGGCCTGCGCGACGCCGGCTGGCCGGGCTCTGCCGATTCCGTCCGTGCCGCCATCGCCGCCTCCGGTGCCGCCAAGTACAGCTGGTTCGGCCCGTGGTGGGTGAGCCGGGCCGTCCGCGATGACCTCGGTCCGTCCTCGTACGGGCAGGACCGCTCCGCCGCGGCGGGGGTCAACCGGGTTACCGGGCTGGTCACGCTCATCGCCGAATGGGCCAGCGCCACGGCGGCCGCGTTCTCGGCGCCGTAGCCGTGGGTAATTGTTCGGATTTGTCACGGCATAGGAAACGGGCCTGGTGGGGCGGCCAGTCGTCACGGTTGGGGCGCCGCTGAGTCATTATGCGTTATCGCTGACCGGCGGGCAGCACGCCAACTACCGTAATCGGCATGGAGGACCCTGAGGTTGTCGCAGCCATCGTGGCTGGCGACCCCGGAGGAATCGCCGCGGCCTACGACCGGTACGCGGTAGCGCTGTACGCCTACTGCCGTTCCCTGCTGCGCGAGCCCGAGGACGCGGCCGACGTCGTGCAGGACACGTTCCTCATCGCCACCTCCAAGCTCGGCGCGCTCAGGGACCCCGGCAAGCTCCGCCCGTGGCTGTACGCGGTCGCGCGCAACGAATGCCTCCGCCGCCTGCGTTCCGGGGAGGCGACGGCCCCGCTGGACGAGGCCGCGGACACGCCCACCGAAACGCCCGGCGTCGGCGACGCCGCCGAGCAGGAGGAACTGCGCCAGCTGATCATGGCCGCGATCGACGGGCTGAACCGCGGTGAGCGGGACGTCATCGAGCTGAGCCTGCTGCACGAACTGGACGGGGACGACCTCGCGGACGCGCTCGGGGTGACCCGTAACCATGCGCACGCGCTGCTGTCTCGCGCCCGCAGCCAGCTGGAGCGATCCCTGGGCGCCCTGGTGGTGGCGCGCACCGGGCGGGAGGCATGCGCCGAACTCGACGCCGCCCTGGCCGGGTGGGACGGGCAGATGAACGTGCTGGTGCGCAAGCGCGTCAGCCGGCACATCGAGCGGTGCCAGATCTGCGGCGAGCGCAAGCGCCGCGAGCTGAGCCCGGCGCTGTTCGTCGGCGCGCTGCCGCTGGCCGCGCTCATGCCGGGGTTCCGTGAGCGGGTCCTGCGGGTCTGCGCCGACCGAACCCTGGCCGGACAGGTGCACCGGGCGACCGTCGTCGGCCGGGCCGGCTCGTTCGGCCCGAACGGGTTCCCCAAGTCGGTCAAGCCGCCGGTCCCCGATGGCTGGCACCGGGTCCTGCAGCATTCCCACGCGGTGGCGGCCGGCACCGCGACGGCTGCCGCGGTGGGGGTGGGCGCGGTGCTGATCTTCAGCACTCCGCACCACGGCGGCGGGTCGGCCCCCGGACCCGGCGCCGCCGCGCCCACGTCGGCCTCGGCGGCCGCAGGGACCCGGTCGTCCCCGCATCACCGCGCCTCACCGGGCCCGGGACCGGGGGCCTCCCAGGCCGGCCGCGGCAGCGGGTCCGCCCCCGCGGCGGCCGCCGCCACCCAGCCTGGCGCCACGGGAGGCAGCAGCGGCGCCACGGCTGCGGCCTCTAGTCCGGGGTCTTCACCGTCGTCGTCTCAGTCCGCGCTGGCCTCCCCGTCGGTCGTCGTCCAGGGCAGCCTGCTGGTGTCGCTGTCCGAGCTCAAGCTGGTGGCCGTCACGGGCCTGCCGACCGGCACGTTCACGCTCACCGCCCAGGGCGGCCCCGTCAGCAATTACTCGGTATCCGGCGGAGGGGGCCAGCTCACCATCTCGCCCTCGTCGGGCTCGATCGGGGCGGGCGGCAGCGTGACCATCACGGTGACCGCGACCAGCCTGATCGCGATAGACACCACGCTCACGATCAACCCGGGCGGGCAAACTGTCACCATCCTGGTGACCCTTTCGCTGTAGGCCGCCCGCAGCGCTAGCCGCCGGGCGCGAGTAATGTGATGTGCCGTGGCAGGTGACACCGTGGCCGAGCCCGCCGGCGGTGGTGGGCGGTGACCACGGACCTGGCCGGCATCTTGCGGGGAACCGAATTGCTCAGCACGGCGCCGGCCGCGGACCTGGAGGTCCTGGCCGCCGGATCGCGGGTCCGGACCTTCCGCCGCGGCCAGGTCGTGTTCACCGCCGGTGACCCCGGGGAGACCGTGATGGTGGTCGTCTCCGGTCGCGTCAAGGTGGTGGTCAGGTCCGCCGACGGGGGCGAGCTGACGCTGACCGTCCTCGGGCCCGGCACCCTGTTCGGTGAGCTCGGGGTGGCCGACGGCGGCCCCCGGTCGGCCGACTGCGAGGCCCTCGAGGAATGCCGCCTGCTCCTCATACCGCGGGAGATGATCCTGGACCTCTGCCTGCGGGTGCCGACCGTCGCGCAGGCGCTGCTGCGGTCCGTCGCGGTCATGCTGCGCCGGCTCACCGAGGCGGCGTCGGACCTGGTGTTCCTTGACCTGCCGCGACGGGTGGCAAAGGTGCTGCTGGGCCAGCCGCGGGGCGAGGACGGCGTGATCCGGCCGATGCTCAGCCAGGAGGAACTCGCCCATCAGGCCGGGGGCAGCCGGCAAAGCATCAACGCCGCGATGCGCGGCTTCGAGCGACGCGGCTGGATCCAGGTCAGCGGCCGCACGGTGACCGTGACGCACGCGGGCGCCCTGAACCGGTTCGCCGGAATCTAACTGTCGGCAAGCTGACACCAAGCCTGTCAGGCGGGTGACTGACTCCCGTCTTGCGGTCCGGCACCCTTACGACTGTTGGTCATTTCCACACTGGCCATCGCATGGGGCGGGCCGTTCCGCCCGGAATTTCGAAGCCGGGCGGAACGGGCGTTTTCCCCATCTCTCGGGTCGCGATGGCCAGCCTCCCGGAAGGAGTGCTGTCATGGCAGCCGCCACCCACAGGATGAACAGCTCGCACGAGGATGATCTGCTTTCCGGTGCGGCCTGGACCGCAGAAGCCTACTTCACCGAGTTGTATACGTTGAATTACCGCAGGCTGGTCCGTGCGGCCTGGATGCTCTTGCGGGATGTGCCGACGGCGGAGGAGGTGGTGCAGGACGCGTTCGTGTCGATGAATGATGCGTGGCAGCGGCTGCGGGATGCAGAGAACGCGCTGGCGTATGTGCGGCAGGTAGTGGTGAACCGATCCCGGTCGGTACTGCGGCATCAGATGGTGGTGGAGAAGTACCTGGAGGATACGCCGCCCGATATGCCGAGTGCGGAGCATGGGGCGCTGGTCTCGTTGCAGCGGGATGCGGTGGTGGCGGCGTTGCAGGGGCTGACGGCCCGGCAGCGAGAGGCGATTGTGCTGCGTTATTATGCGGATTTGTCTGAGGCCGAGATTGCCGAAGCGATGGGGATCAGCCGCGGCGCCGTGAAGAGTCACACGGCCCGGGGCATGGCCGCCCTCCGCGCCGCCCTGGAGCACGATTCAGACTGAGGCCAGGCTCCGGCTAGCCAGATCTCGATCGCTACCACTCGACCAGCGTCCAGATCTCGGGCCGGGGGGCGTCACCCACGTCGACCGCGGCGAAGCGCCTGGCCGCCTCCTTCAGGTGCGCCATCGCGGCCTCGCCCTGACCCGCCGCGTGCAGCAGGTCGGCCAGGTTGGTGTGCAGGGCGGCCACGCGGTGCTGGTCCCCGAGCTCGCTGCCGAGCTCGAGCGCTTCTGCGGCGACCTCCAGCGCCTCGTCGCCGCGGCCCGTCTCGGCCAGCAGCCTGGCCAGGTTGTTCAGCGCCGCCACCGCCACGCCCAGCGGGGCGGACAGCGGTCCCGCACCCGCGCCCGGCTCCGGCCGGCGGCGGGCCTCGGCCAGGCTGTCCCGCAGGTAGGTTTCCGCCTCGGCGGTGTCCCCGGCCCGCGCGGCGAGCATGCCCAGCACGTTGAGCGCCTGCGCGGTCGCGCCGGGATCGGTGGCCGCCTTGGCGTACGAGAGCGCGGCCTGCCCGAACGCCGCCGCCTGCTCGGCGTCTCCGCGCCGGTACGCGACCACGGCCCGGTCGGCCTCCGCCCGGGCGAGCCGGCCGGGCTCGGCGTCGGCGACCAGTTCGGTGACCATGGCCAGATGAGCTTCGGCCAGCTCCCAGTCGCCCAGCCGGTGGTGCACGTCGGCCAGCTTGTGCTCGATGCTGGCCTGGACGGCTTGGTCGCTCCCGTGGTCGGAACCGTTTCCGTGGCCGGGGCCGCCTTCGCCGCCGGCCAGGGCCGCGGCGGTCTCGAACTCGGCGAGGGCCTCCCGGTACCGGCCGAGCACCACGAGCACCTCGCCGAGGGCGATCCGCCCGGGCAGTTGCGGGTAGCCGAGCGCCAGAGCCCGGACCAGGTGCGCGCGCGCCTCGGCGTGCGCGTAGAGCTCGCGGGCCACCTCGGCGGCCCGCCACCACCACTGCGCGGCGTCGGCATCGCGCCCCGCCAGCTGCAGGTGGTCGGCCACCGTCGCGGCCCTGGTGCCGGCGGGATCCCTCTCGTACCGGCGGGTCAGGATGTCCGCCGCCCGGCCGTGCAGCAGCCGGCGCCGGGCCAGCGTCGCCGATTCGTACGCCGTCTTGCGCAGGGCTTCGTAGGGGAACCCGTAGGACGGCGCCGACCCGGCGGCCAGTGGGGCCGTCTCGGTCAGCAGCGAGCGCGCCAGCGCCTCGTCGATCGCCTCGACGATCTCGTCTTCGCCGCGGCCGCTGACCGCGCGCAGCAGATCCGCGTCGTTGTCGCTGCCGAGCACGGCGGCGGCCGTCAGCATCTGCCTGGTCGGCTCGCTGGCCGCTTGCAGCCTGGCGCGCAGCAGGTCCTTGACGCTGGCGGGCGGCCACCAGTCGGCCTGGGCACCGATGACCGGACCGCCGGCCCCCGCCGCGAGGGCGTCGGCCGCCTCCGACCCCCCGGCCTGCTCCGCCGCACGCAGGGCCTCGACGTACTCCCGGACCAGCATGGGCAGCCCGCGGGTCTCGGCCATCAGCCGGTCCACGTCGACCCGCGGCATCCCGTCCAGCTCAAGGAGCGCGCCGATCGCCTCCGGGCCGAGCGGGCTCGGCTCGATCGTCTCGCCGAGAGACTGCTCGTCGGCCTCGCCGAGCGCCGTGCGCAGCACCCGGAGCCGCTCGGCCTGCTCCGGCTGCCAGCTGAGCACCAGCAGCAGCGGCCAGTCATCCAGCCGTCGCACCAGATAGGCGAGCAGCCCGAGCGAGGAGCTATCGGCAAAGTGCACATCGTCGACCACGACCGCACCGACCGGCCTAGGGCCCTTGTCGCCCCCCGCCGAGCCGCCGCTCACGGCGCCCGCCGGAGCGCCCGTGGCGTCGGCCGGAGCGGCCGTCGCGGCCAGCAGCGTATCGGCGATCGCCGCGTACAGCCGGGTCACGGCCACCGGGCTGTCCAGCGCCGGGGCGACCGAATCAGGGTGGGCCGCGGCCAGCGCCGGAACCAGGCGTCCCGCCATCGCGGCGGTCTGCGCCGGGAGGATCGCGGGCAGGTCGGGCCGGACCGCGAGCGCCGTCCGGAGCAGGTCAGCGGCCAGCACGAAGGGCAGCGCGGTCTCGCCGTCGTGACCCCGGACCGCCAGCACCGCGCCGCCCCCGGCCTGCGCCGCCTCGGTCCGGAACTCCGTGATCAGCCGCGTCTTCCCGCTGCCGACCTGGCCCTCGATCGCTACCACCCGCCCGTGCCGGCCCGCCGCCCGCCACGCCGCGCGCAGGCGGGCCAGCTCGTCGGCCCGCCCCACCAGCGGCCAGGCCGCGAGCACCGCCGGGCCCGCCAGAGCCGCCGGAGCCGGGGCCGGGGCCGAAGCCGGGGCCCAAGCCGAGGCCGCGGCCGAGGCCGAGGCCGAGACCCCAGCCTCAGCCGCGCCGGATATAGGAGCACCCGAAGTCACCGCAGCCGAGCGCGCGGGCGCGGGCCCGAGCCGGTCGGCCCGCACGTCCTCGTAGAGCCGCGTCGTCTCGGGCAGGGGCCGCACGGCCAGGTCCCGGTCGAGGATCCGCACCAGCGCTCGGTACTGCCGCATGGCCGCCGAACGCTGGCCGGCCCACCCGTACAGCCTGATGATGGCCTGGTGCGCAGGCTCGTGCAGCGGGTCGAGCTGCAGCCAGCGGCGGGCGTGCGCGCTCGCCCGCTCCAGCTCGCCAGCCGCGATGCAGGCCGCCACCAGGCGCTGCAGGCCCCGCGCGAGCGACTGCCTGAGCTCGTCGGCCACCGACGACTGCCAGTCCTCGAAGTCCGGGCAGCCGCGCACGGTGAAGCCGGCCAGGAAGTCGTCCCGGTAGAGCGCCACCGCCTGCTCCAGCGACGCGGCGTCCGGCCGCGCGATCAAAACCTCGAAGTCGCGCACGTCAACCTGCACCGCCGAAAGCTCGAGCGTGACGGCGGCCCGGGTGATGGTCAGGCCCGTGCTCATCGCCGCGGCGGTCACCGACAGCGTGCGCCGCAACGAGGCGCGCCCCTTGGCGCTGTCCGCGTCCGGCCAGAGCAGGTCGGCTAGCTGCTCGCGGCTGTGTTCCCGCCCCGTGACCGCCAGCAGCGCGAGCAGGGCGATCGCCTTCCTGGTGTCGAAGGTGACCGGCTCGCCGTCGCGCTTGACCACCGGCGGTCCCAGCAGCGCCAGGCTCAGCTCCGTCATGCCATCCTCCCCTTGGGGCTCACCGTAACGCATGGGCGTGAAAAGACACGCCAGCAGGCCTGACTGCCGTAACGATCCCGTATCGTCTGCTTCCTAGGCTGGAGGTGCGTCACAAGACGAGCCGCGAAACCCGGAGTGTGACATGGCGCAGCAGGTGGGGAGTACCAGAGGGACAGCAGCAGCGTCCCCGGAGACTGAGATAACGCCCGGGGGGGCGTCCGAGGTTACGTCAGAGGTGGCGCAGGGGGGAACGGCCGCCGCAGCAGAGGCTGGCCAGCAGGAGCCCGTCGGCGTCGGCCCCCAGGCCGATGCCGACACAGGCCCCGGGCTCAGCACCCTAACGGCCGACAACGGCGCAGGCGGCGGAACGAGC
>Ga0187808_10000566_pt1 | contig 11815 bp, 10 predicted proteins | sample NC_wetland_sal_i_5_FD_132427 | JGI IMG/M metagenome (GOLD analysis project Ga0187808, IMG submission 132427) | Wetland sediment microbial communities from Neuse River Estuary, North Carolina, USA - ASW_3 | ecosystem: Environmental > Aquatic > Freshwater > Wetlands > Sediment | place: USA: North...
CGACGGCGATCGTGGAGGTCGGCGGCGAGCGCGTGACGTTCGGGCAGCTTTGGGGCCGCGCTGCACGAATCGCCGGGGGTCTCAGGGACGAGACCCCGCGCGGTCGCCGGCGGCGTGCCCCCTGTCATCCCTACGAGGAAGCGGTCGCGAACTCAAGCGGCGTTCTGGGCCCACCGATACCGTTGCTATGGGGCGCTCGCTGCTGTTCTCGCTCGCGATCGTCCTGTGCTGCCTGGCTGCTGCGATGGGGGCGTTTCTGGCGGGCCGCGCGGGCGGCCCAGATCTCGCCGCTGCGGTACGCCGTGGCTCCCTCGCCGGGGTTCGGAGCGGCGCGCGTGTCGGCTCGGGCATGGGTCGGCGCGCGGGCTATCGGGCGGGTTACGACGCCGCCTATCACGCCGCCTACCTGGACGCCTACCGCCGCGCGTACCGCCGGGCCCTGAAGCGATGAGCCTGTGCCTAGAACGCTTCGGCCATCCAGCATCCTGGTTGCGGCGCTCGCCTTGTCCGCCTTCGGCGGGGTGGGGTTCCTCGTAGGACGAACCAACCAGACCTCGGCAGCCAGCGTCGCAGGCGCTGGGGCAAGCGCTGCGGCACGATCGTACTTGCGTGCGGAGGCCAGCGCGTACCAACGGAGCTGGCGGTTCGCTTTCCAGCGTGGATGGGTTGCGGGCATCGCGTCCGGCACCACGACCGGAACGCGTGCCGGACGCGTCGGTGGCGGAACTGAGGAGGCCAAACGAACGGCTGCGGCACGCGCACTAGCAGCCGCGCTCGCCTCGGCGCCCACCAGGCTGAGCCGCAGCACAAAGACCGACACGTGTGTCCCTGTCGGCGGGGGCCTGTGCGAAGTACTGGGACCCGGAGTGACCGGGAAGCGCTGCCCGCCGGCGTCCGTTCCCTATCCCCGGGGCGGGGTCGTCTGCGTCCCGAGTGTGCTGGTTCTCGCCGCTCGGATCGCCAACGCTCCGAACGTCGATCTCCTCACGCCGTAGCTTCCCGCCCGGCCGCGAGGCGCAGGTGGCAGCCCAGCGCGGGAGCCGGACCAGCCGAACTCCGTCGGGCCGCCGCGCGCCGCACGACGCGATGAAAGCGCCCAAGAAAAAGACCCGCCGCGCTATGTGGCGGGTCTTTGTCTTTGCGCTGAATGGGCCCGGGGGCGGGGGGCCCGTTGTCGAGGTCAAAAGCCCCTTCGGGACATAGGGGCCAGGACCGCTTGTCGCGCGCATTTGGTTGTACCAGCCCCGTTACAGGTGGTCCACGACGCTGGACGAATGTCTAGCGGTCAAAGCACGTGGGGGCGCTGCGCGCTCGCCGTAACTGGTGAGACAGAGGCTCGCCAACGTCTACGTCGCGTTGGTCTTCCGCGCGACCGGCCGGTCAGGATCGGTGATCCACTCGCTCCACGAGCCGGGATACAGCGCGGCGTGGTATCCGGCAAGCTCGAGGGCGAGCACTTCGTGCGCAGCGGTGACTCCGGAGCCGCAGTACGCCGCGACGGGGACGTCGTCTCGGACGCCGAGTCGCTCGAACGGCACCCTGAGGACGGAGCGCACGAGAAAGGCGCCATTCGCGTCCACGTTTTCGGACGTGGGGCGGTTGCGAGCACCCGGGATGTGACCCGCGACCGGATCGACGGGCTCGACCAGGCCGCGAAAGCGCTCCTCTGCGCGGGCGTCTATAAGCACCCCCCCGGCGGCGATCTGACCAGCCTCGTCGGCGGTGACGACGTGCATTCCACCGGGACGGGCGACGAAGTCGCCCGTCCCGAGCGTCGGGACTTCTGTCTGCACCGGGTGACCGGCGGCGGCCCAGGCAGCAAGCCCGCCGTCGAGGACCGTGACCGCTGGATGCCCGAAGTAGCGCAGCAGCCACCACGCGCGGGCTGCCGCCATCGACGCCACATCGTCGTAGACGAGCACCGGTCGGCTTTCCGAGACGCCGACCGCGCGCATCTCGGCTGTGAACCGTTCAGCGCTGGGCAGCGGATGCCGACCGCGCTCAGAAGGCGGATCGGCGAGCTGCGTGTCCAGATCGACGAAGACGGCGCCGGCGATGTGACCGTTTAGGTACGAACGCCGGTCCGCGCCAGTGCTGAGCTGCCAACGGACATCGAGGATTGTGGGAGTCGGGCCGGAGGAGGCGAGCAGCTCTGCGAGGCCCTCGGTGCTGATGACGGGAGCCCAGATCCGCGTGCTCATCGACCCGACAGTAGCGTTGCGGCTCGGCGACAAGAACGGCCTGGCGTTGGATGCGAGCAGTCCTCGCGGGCCGATCGGCTCGGAGGTTCAGCGGTTGCGTAGCCCTCAGTTAGCTCGCCGCACGGCGTCACGGATCGCCGCGGCGGTGACGGTTGCGGCGACCGTGCCCAGCATGGTGAGCGCCCATGAGGCCGCCAGCCCGGGAGGAGCAGGCGGCTCGGATCCCGACGCCAGACAGAACACGACATCACCGTCCACGGGAGTGAAGGCGGGGTTGACCGCGCGGGCGATCCCGGCGCTGGCCATCCGCGCGATGATTGCGCAACTGCGCTTGTCGAGGGAGGCATCTGTGCAGACGCAGGCGAGCGTGGTGTTCCCGGCGGTTCGCGCGGACAGATGGGGCAGCTCTGGCCGCTGGGGCATCTCCGCGACGAGCTCCGCGGTGCGGAGCAGCTCGCCGCGCTCGCCGCGCGGTGCGCCGAGTAGCTCGCCGTCCTCCCCGACCACGTCCCCGAACGCGTTGGCAATTGCGATCGCGGCGACGATCTCCCCGCTTCGAAGCGCGGTCGTTGCGTAGCCCACTCCGCCGCGGGTAGCCCGATCGTGACCAAGCACCTTGCCGACAGCGGCACCAGTGCCCGCGCCGACGGGACCACGTTCCGGTACGGCCGCGGCCGCGCTCTCGCACGCTGCGTAGCCTGCGTCCGGCCCGGGTCGCGTGCCCGCGTCTCCCTCCACAAGGTCGAACACGACCGCGGTGGGGACGAGCGGCACCATACCCGCGGGCGTGGGTCGCCCAAGTCCCCGTTCCTCGAGCCACAGCGCGACACCATCGGCCGCCCCAAGCCCGAACGCGCTCCCGCCCGTCAGCAACACGGCCGTCGGTCCCTCCGCATTCGCAAGCGGCGAGAGCGGCTCGATCTCGCGTGTGCCCGTGCCACCGCCGCGCACGTCCACGCTGCCTCGTGTCCCGGGTGCCGGTATCACGACCGTGCACCCCGTTCGGGCGCGAGCATCGGTCCAGTGGCCGATCTGAAAGCCGTCGGGCAGTGGCAACGGGTCGGTCATCATGGCTCCTTGACCCCGAAGCGACGGTAGCCGGTTTTCTGTCCCCGCGCCAGGTCTGAGCCGCAGCTCGGCCACTAGGGCGCCCGCCACCGCAGGCGCCGGCCGGCGGTCTTCGTCGATCGCCACCAGGCCGGACGGGAAGCTGGTTACGCTTGCGCGTAATGGCTCTCGTCGGACCGTCCCCAATCTCGTTCAACCCGATGCGGCGGTTGGCCGGCGACCTGCTGACGGAGTACCGCACCAAGGTGCCGTTCCCGCCCGGAGAGACGCGATTCAGCATCCGACGCACACGCGCGTTTGCCAACTATCCGCTGGCCCTGCTGCTGGACGCGTACGAGCGCTTCGGGCCGGTGTTCACGATGCGCGTCTTCCACGGCAACAGCGTGTTCATGATCGGACCAGAGGCCAACCACTACATGACGGTCTCGCACGCCAGCAACTTCAGCTGGCGCGACGGCCACATGGGCGATCTGACGCCGCTGCTCGGGGATGGGCTGCTGACGATCGACAACGAATTTCATCGCCGCTCGAGGCGGATCATGCTGCCGGCGTTTCACCACAATGCGATCGCAGCGGCGCTGGCGACGATGAACACCGAGATCGACCGAGCGCTCGAGGACTGGCATGACGGCTCGCGGATCGACATCTATCACTGGACGCGGCGCCTTGCGCTGCGGATCGCAATGCGGGCGCTGTTCGGCTTCGACCCCGACACAACCGGTGCGCGGATCGACATGGCGCGGAACTTCGAGAAGGGTCTGGGCTTCTGGGCGAGGGACTACTGGCTTCAGGTGCTGCGCGGCCCGGGGACCCCGTTCGCACAGATGCAGAACGCCCGGCGCGCGCTGGACGGTGTGATCTTCGACGAGATCGCGCAGCGGCGCCGCAGTGGCGACCGCGGCGCGGACGTGCTCAGCCTGTTGCTCGACGCGACCGACGAAGATGGCGACCGTCTGAGCGACCAGCAGATCCGCGACGAGGTGATGACGCTGCTGTTCGCGGGGCACGACACGACGACCTCCACGATCGGCTTCATGTTCTACGAACTGGCACGTCACCCTCGTGTCGTCGCCGCGCTACGCGACGAGCAGGACGGCATGCTCGGCGGCGATCGTCCTGACGCGGCGCTGCTGATGAGCGGACAGCTGAAGCTGCTCGAGATGGTTCAGGACGAGACGCTGCGCATGTATCCACCGGCCTGGATCGGTGCTCGCAAATCGATCGAGCGTTACGAGTTCGCCGGCCACGTGGTCCCGGGCAACGCCTACGTCAACTACAGCTCGTGGGTCTCGCACCACCTCGCGCACGTGTTCCCCGAACCGACGCGGTTCCGTCCCGAGCGCTTCGCCCCCGAGGCCAAGGCGGTCCTTCCGAAGGGCGCCTACGTGCCGTTCGGGGGTGGCTCGCGGATCTGCATCGGGATGCGTTTCGGCCAGCTCGAGGTCAAGGCGATCGCGACCGCGCTGCTGAAGCGCTTTGAGTTCGAGCTCGAGCCGGGGTATCAGCTGCGAACCCGCCAGATGCCGACGATCGGGCCGCGCCACGGCGTGCCACTGATCATCCGCCGGCGCAAACGAGCGCCGGCGCTAAACGCCCCACTCGCCGCCTAGCACGCCCGCTCGCAGGGCGGTTCCTCCAATCCCATGTGCTGCCGTTGCCCAGACGACTTGTGGGTGACGTGCGAGGCCACCCCGGAAGCGACCCGGCGCCGTCAGAGACCCGTCTTGCGGTTTGCGAGGGGCTGGTAGGCGCGGCAGGGTTCCCCCCTGAGGCCTGGACAAGGCGGCAGTCCTGTCGGCACGCTCACGCCCGGCACCACCGGGAGGATGAGGCTCGATGGCATCCGTTTGGAGTAGGCGATCGCGACCGTCGCGTGCCCTGCCGGGCTCGTCTGGCTGAACGACCAGATCGGCTGGTCGCCGTTCGGGGCTGTGATCGTCACACGGATTCGCGAGCCGGCGCGGTAGACGTGTCCCTCGTAGTAGAGCGGGATCGTGACCTCGACAAAGCGTTTGCGCGGTAGCGGCGAGACGTCAGCTTGCCTGAGACTGAGGACCGGTTCGAGCAGCGTGCTCTTGCGAGGATCGAGCTTGCGCTCGTCCGCTCGCACCCAGCCGTTCTGCACGAATGTCTCCTTGCCGTCAGGCCTGACCTCGGTGACCGTGGCTTGGAGATCGACGTTCGAAGCCGAGGAGCGGACCCAAACGTGGACCGCCCCGGCGCCGATCACCGCCGTATTGGTGCTCAGGGGGCTGGTGAGGTACGAGACGGCGCTACCGGGAGGAGGCGTCACCCAGTTGTAGGGGGGCGTCGCAGTCCAGATGCCCCCGGAGCTTCCGTCCTGGGGCCCGTTGAAGTCGGTGAGCGGCCGGGCATGGGCGTTCCAGGTGAAGGAGTTGGCGCCCGGGTCCACGGGGGGTCGATTGGCGAGCACGCCGTTGGCCGAGAGGTACCAGGACCGTGCAGCGGTGCCCGGAATCGGGAATCTCGCGAACGACTGCTCGAAGGCGGGATATGGGTACCCGGCCTGGCCGCCGGCGCCGTTGTCGAACAGCACGCGGATCTGCGGGAGCTGCTCGAACGCCGCCAGGGCCCCTGAGTAGGTCGGCTGCTCCTGGATCGGATCGGGCGGCACCGTCACCCCGTTGATTCCCATCGCCGACTGGTAGATCACGGGCGCAGCGGCCCGTATCGCAACGGAGTTCAGAATCGGTGCTTGTTGGGCGACGTAGAGCTCGAGGAAGTCGTACCAGCGGTTGAACGTCTGCGGATCGAGCGAATCGATGTGCGTGCCGTTCGTAAACGTGAACCACTTGTGCTGCGTACCGGTGAAGTGCTCGGCCAGATCCGCGCAATGACCGCCGGTCTGCTCGTCCGTCCACTGGCAGGCCATGTACACCGGCACCTTGATCTTGTTGACGAACGTGATCGGCGACAGCGGATCGGCGACCGCGGGCTTGTAGTGATTGTTGGCGCGGATCTTTGCCAGCAGGTTCACCGCCTCCCCGTGGAGGACCTGGTTGGCCTTGCAGGTCTCGTCGCCCCGCTGGATCCGTTGGTACGCCCACGCTTGCCCCCCGTTCGGCGTCGCCGGCTCCGCGTCGTGGGTCCGCTCCAGCGCGAAGGCGACCGCAAACCCGGTGTTCAGGATGCCGCCCGGATAGAGCGTGGTCTGCGTGTTGTCGATCACCGACAGTGGCGAGATCGCCGCCAGGCTCGGCGGGTCGGTCTGCGCGGTGAAGAGCTGGCTGAAGCCTCCGTAGGAGATGCCCATCATTCCCACCTTGTGATGGAGGACCCAGGGCTGTCGCGCGATGGTCTCGATCACGTCGTAGCCGTCGAGGTTCTGAAGCGGCTCGAAGAAGTCGTAAGCCCCGCCCGAGCAGCCGGTGCCCCGCATGTTGACGTCGACCACCGCGAAGCCCATCAGGTTGGCGAGGACCGCGATCCCGTTCTGAGGTCCGGCCGGGTCCGCGTACCCGTAACCCGAGTATTCGATCAAGGTCGGATAAGGCGGCCCGGTCGCCGGGCTCGGTGGCAGGGTGACGCCCGGCGGAAAACCCGGCTCACCGGCCGGACTCTCCGGGGGATGCACGTCGATGGCCAGCTTGATGCCGTCACGCATCGTGATGTAGCCGTAGCCGTTGGAACGGATCGTCTGGTTGTAGATGCTCGTGCTCGGCGGCGCCGGGCGGGTCGAGAGCACCGTCAGTGGGCCCGATTCCGCTCCGCTCGGGAACCGACGAACGCGGTATCCGGATCCCGGTCTGACGTTACGGAACAGGAGCCCCCCCAACGAGTCGGCTCGCCCAGTGGCGATCGTGCGGCCGGCGCGATTGAGGAGCGACATGGGCTCGCCGCTCGCGAGCCCGACTACGTAGACCTGCTCCACGCTTGCATGCGCGCTGAACGTCGCTTCAGCGCCACCGGCCCCGGTCGCGGCGGCGGCGCCCGCGGTCGTCGCGAACGCGGACCCCAGCACGGCGAACATCGCTGCGACACATGTGCGGGCGAGCCTTCGGGAACTGCGGCGTTTCCCGAGCATGTCGCGGACTCAAGCAGGTCCTGAGAGCGAACGTCGCAGTCCCGGCTATCGCTCTGGTGCGGCTACCGGGGTTCGAACTCGGCCGAACTTTCCTGTGGCGGACGCCGTGCCGGGTGGGAAGAATCGACCGAGCGTGCGCGTCTTCGCCAATGAGAATACGGCGCGGTCCTGCCCGGCGCGCCACCCCTACGAGGGAGGCCTTGAATGTTCGTATCGAAGCGCACAGCAGTAGCGTTGCTCGCGGCGTCCGCGCTGGCAGGGTCAGCGACAACGGCCGTTACGGCGCTGGGCGATCCGAGAAACGGAGGCGGAGATCACCAAGGGCATGGCAACCGGAGCGTGCTCGACACATCGCTCGCGCCCAGCGTGCCCACCGACCCAACGCTCCTTGGCGCGGCCGCCGGCAACGTGCCATGGGTCCTCCAGTCCGGCGCGGCCCGGCTCCACAGAAGCGACGGCGATGCGCGCATCACCGCGATGTTCACGCTCCCCACGAAGTGTCAGATTCCGGCGCTGTTGATCCACCCGAACGGCGCGCCAAAGGTATACATCGCGACCAGCGGCTTCGGCGAGTAGGAGCGGGCGCGACCGAGGGGCAGCGCGCCCTGCAGGGAATCCAGGGACCGGCTGGGCCGGCGATCTGCAATCTTGCCGACGTGCTTGACGGCATCGCTGCGCTGCTCATCGATCTCGACGGCGTGCTGTACGTCGAGGAGCAGCCGATCGCTGGTGCGGTGCAGGCGCTGGAGTGTCTGCGCAGCCGGGGGCTTGCGCTGCGGTTCGTCACCAACACAACCCTGCACTCACGTGATCGGACACTCCGCAAGCTGGAAGGTCTCGGGCTGTCGGTCGCCGGCCACGAACTCGTAACCCCCGCTGCGCTCGCGGTTCAGCACTGCCGCGAGCGAGGCCACCGGCGGGTCGCGCTGGTCATGAACAAAGAGGTCAAGCACGACTTCGTCGAACTCCAGGAGACCGCCGGCCACGCGGACGCGGTGATCATCGGCGACTTGGGGCCGGCGTTTGGCTACGACGTGCTCAACCACGCCTTCCGCCAGGTGATGGACGGTGCCGAGTTGATCGCATTGCAGAAGAACCGCTATTGGATGCGTGGCGACGGGCTATCGCTCGATGTCGGACCGTTCGTCGCGGCGATCGAGTTCGCCACCAACCGCGAGGCGTACGTGGTCGGCAAGCCCGCCGGCGGATTCTTCGAACAGGTGCTCGCCGACGTCGGAGTAAGTGCGGACGCCGCGGCGATGGTCGGCGATGACATCGAGTCAGACATCGGTGGAGCCCTTCGGGCAGGACTTGCCGCAATCCTCGTTCGCACCGGCAAGTATCGCGAGGACAGCGTGCGCGAGTCAGCAATCAAGCCGACCGCGGTGGTCGACTCGATCGCCGACGTGCCGGCTTTGCTCGGCTGCTGAGCTACACGCCCGCGCGAGCGCGTCGGGCGACCCGCCGTGCCTCCCGTAATGGCTCGGGCGCTCGCACGCGGCCGCTGGCGGCGAGCACAACGGCACAGGCCGTGTCCAGACCGGTGCGCCAGCCCGGGTGCACCGCCAACGGCCGGGTGTGACGACGGGTCCGCAACCAGCACCCAACCTGTTCCTCGCCAATCAGCAGCGCACTGCACGCCCCTGCCTGATCGGAAGGCCACTCCCCCCGCGCGACCAAGGGTCTGTGGGTGACGCCAATGGTCGGCAGCTCTAGGACCGCACCGAGATGAAGGGCCAGTCCCGCGCGGCGCGGGTGATCCCTTCCCGTGGCATTGACCAACAGCACGTCGGGCATCCGCGGCAGTGCCCTTACCGCGGCTTCGAGCAGCGGCCCCTCGCGCAACGCGAGCAGCCCCGGGTCGTACGAAGCTCCGGCTCGGCCCTGGATGACAGCGCTGCTCAAGATTCGCGCTCCCAGGGCGAGCGCTGCACCGGCCCAACCGGGCTCACCGGGCACGCCGCGCCCGCCAATCCCGCGCGTGAAGCAGACGAAACAACCACCGGTTGAGTAAGCCGCTGCCGGCGCGCGCCAGGCTGGCGGGCGCTCCTCGGCCAACTCCTTTTGGACCGCGCACAGTGCCCCCGCCGAGGCTGGCCAAGCGACCGTAGAGCCCATCGTGACTAGGATCGCGGAGGGGAAGGACCGGAGCACGCTCCGTGGGCGTCGCGGAGCGCCGGCACACCATCGCCGCTACCGGCCCCGCTGGTCGAGGTCCGAGAACCCCGCTTCGCAACCAGCTCGCCGAGCGACGCGACGGCAAAGAGCATCGCCATCGCCGGTCCCGGCTCGATGACGCCAGCAGCGTGTAACGTCACCCGGGGTGAGTCATCGGGACGCGCAGGACCGTCGCATCGACCAGGCGCGCGAGCGTCAAGTGCGAGCGAGGCGCGAGCGTTTTGCCGCGCTTGGTTCACTGGTTCTGGTCGGGGCGGTCGTTGCTGCGCTTGTGCTTGGGTCGACGATCGGGTCAGGCTCCCGCGCCTCGAGACAAAGGTTGACAGTGTCCGCCAAGCACTCGGCGCCACCGGTCTCGCAAGGCACCGGTCAGTCCGGCCTTGGGGCGGTGCCGATCCTCGAGTATCACGTGATCAACGTGGCCCCGCCTCAGAGCGCAGCGGTTCCGGCCCTGTACGTACCAGCCGACGTGTTTTCAAGCCAGATGGACGCGCTCAAGGCCAACGGTTGGCATGCGGTGACGCTCGACCAACTTGAGGCCTACTGGACGCGGGGGGTGGCGCTCGGACCCGGGAAGCCGATCGTGATCAGCTTCGACAGCGGCTACGCTTCGCAGTACACGAACGCCGCACCGATCCTTAAGCGGCTTGGCTGGGTGGGGGTCGAGAACCTTCAGGTCGACGGCCTGCCGCCCTCCGAAGGAGGCTTGACCGACTCGCAGATTCGCGGCTTGATCGCGGCAGGCTGGGAGCTCGATACCCAGGGGATGAGCCATGCCGACCTGATCACGCTTGGCTCTGGGCAGCTCGCCTACGAGGTCGCCACCGCGCGACAGTTATTGCATACCCGCTACGGGGTCCCCGTGAATTGGTTCAGCTACCCGTTTGGCCACTATGACGCGACGGTGATCGCCGCTGTCCGTGCGGCTGGATTCGTCGGCGCGACCACTGAAATTCCAGGCTGGGCGAGTCCGCAGCAGGATCGCTTCCGCCTGCCGCGGCTGCGAGTGCTTCCCGACACCAGCCCGCCCGAACTCTTGTCCCAGATCGCCTCGGCGCAAGCAAACACAGCAGCTCCCCCCGCCTTCAGCGGCTCGGGAATTGCGTGACGCGCTACTTGCAGCGATGTCACATGTCGTTTCGCGGGCCCGCGGGGGGTGAGTCAGCCGTGCAGTTTGACCGGATGTCCCTCGAAGGACTCGATTCGCTCGGCAGCTGTCTCGAGCAATTGGTGCGAGAGATCCGAGAGCGCCCGCGCAGCGGCCAGGTCCTGACCGATTACCGGGACGCTTGGATCCTCAGGCGCACGCTTTGCTTGTCCGAAGCCGTGGAATCTCTGACTCGCAAGTTCGAGGACCGCATCGGCCCGCGTGCGATCAGCATCCTCTGTGAACGAGACATTCACGGTCCAGCTCTGATCCGGCATGGAGCACCTCCTTTGAAACGATTGCTGAGCCCAGCCCATCGTCCCACCTAGGCGCTGGCGAGGGAAGACCATCTCCTCGTTCCATTGAATGGGATCGTCTGCGCCTGAGGGTCTGCGCCTGAGGGCTAGATCGGGAGCGAACGATCCCCGGCGGATCGAAGATATGTCGGTGGGAACCGTCGAGCCCCGCCCTCGCAAGCCCTGGTTTGCTGACCTCAAAGCCGAGGCACTTGCTTGGTGGGTGAGGAGGGCGACAGACCAAAGGCTGCAATCGGTCATGCGCAGCTGGCTTCGCGGCGTCCTTCTGTGGCAGATCTTCCGCACGATCTGTCAGCGCGCACGGCCTGATCCGCGCCTCAACGCGGTCGTGGAGTTCAGGATCACTGGCCGACGCGACGGCAGGACCGATCGTTACCAGCTCGCGCTCAGCGACGGCCGGTGCAGGAAATCAAGGACCGGCGGACGCAGGCCGGCGTTGACGCTTGAGCTTGAACCCGTGGCGTTCCTGCGTCTGGTCGGCGGTACTGCCGGCGCGGAGCGACTCTTGATCACAGGCAAGCTCAAGCCCCGCGGGGACCTGAGACTTGCCATGGCCTTGCCCGCCGCGCTGAGGCTACCAAGGCGCCGGTCACCAGCGCGTTCGCGCGATCGCTGAACTGGGTCGACCTCAGGGAAGCGTCCCGGGACGGTCCGTACGGCTACGACGTCGTGTATCCCGGGATGCCCACGCCGGCGCGCACCGGTCCCACGGAGAGGACGCTCTGGTGCGCACAGGCACCGAACGGAAAGGGAATCTCTTGGGCGAGGCTCTGGCCGGGCGCGTAGACCTTCAGCCCGTCGGCGGTGACCGACCTCGAGCAGATGGCACCCCAGTCATGGACTCCGAGGAGCGCGTGCG
>Ga0187808_10000567_pt1 | contig 11813 bp, 11 predicted proteins | sample NC_wetland_sal_i_5_FD_132427 | JGI IMG/M metagenome (GOLD analysis project Ga0187808, IMG submission 132427) | Wetland sediment microbial communities from Neuse River Estuary, North Carolina, USA - ASW_3 | ecosystem: Environmental > Aquatic > Freshwater > Wetlands > Sediment | place: USA: North...
GCCTGACCGACCACGGTGAAACCCGGCGTCGCGGCGATGATGCCGCAGAACCCAACCCTGACGAGCGCCTGATCGTCGGCCACCACGACGGAGATCGTCACCCCGTGCCGCCGAGGTCACCGAGGTCGCCGAGGTCACCGAGGTCGCCGGGGTCACCGGGGTCACCGGGGGAGTCCCGGTCGAAGACGGTCAGGCCCCGGTCGGCCTCGCCTTCCCCTGGGGGACCGCTGAGCAGGGGGAGCGTGGCGGTCACCTGGAACCCGCCAGCCGGCAGCGGCCTGGCGCTGAAAGCCCCGCCGCACAGGTTCGCCCGCTCGCGCATGCCGATGATGCCGTGCCCGGCGGCGGGCACGCCCCCAGCGACCTTGGCAGGAAAGACCCCGGCGGGCAGCGCGCCAACCGGCAGGGCGCCAGCAGACAGGGCGCCAGCAGACACGGCGCCAGCAGACAGGGCGCCAGCAGACAGGGCGCCAGCGGTGCCCATGGAGGCGCCTGCGGCGGCGCCGGCGAGAACCGGGGACCGGCCGCCATCGTCCGTCACCTGGATGGCCAGGACGTCCTGCCCATAGCGGAGGGTGACGCTGCAGTAGGCGCCACCGCCCGCGTGCTTGACCACGTTGGTAAGCGCCTCCTGGATGATCCGGTAAGCCGACATGTCGAGACCCGCGGGCACCGCGCGGACGAGTCCCGAACGATCCAGGCTGACCTGGACCCCCGCGCCGCACGTCCGCTGGATGAGCCGGTCGAGGTCGGCCAGACCCGGCGCGGGTGCCAGCGGCACGGAACTCGCCCCGCGGCCCGCGCCGGCGACGTCGGCGTCCTGCTGCCGGAGCACGCCCAGCATCCGGCGCATCTCCTCCAGCGCGTCCCTGCTCGTGGCCTGAATCGCGCCGAGGGCGTCCTTCGCGTCAGCGGGGCTGCTGTCGATGACGTACTGACCGTAGCCCGCCTGGACGGCGATCACGCTCATGCTGTGCGCCACGACGTCGTGCAGTTCCCTGGCGATCCGCAGCCGCTCCTCGGCGACCGCGCTGCTCGCCGCCTGATGCTGCAGGGTCTGCGCGTACAGCCGCCGCTGGCGCACGGAGTACCCCGTCATCCAGGTGATGACCTCGGCCAACACGACCGGAAGGTACATGGCCCCGGCGCCGCCCGCCCGCAGCTGCTTGTCCGCGACTACGATCAGCCCGATGGCGGCCAGCGCCAGTGCGAGCGCGGCGGCGCCGGTCTGCCGGTTGCTGGTGGCGGTCACCAGGTACAGCACGTACGCGGCCGCGAGGAACACCAAGATTGAGGCGGCGACGCCGGCCCCCGCCGTGATGACGGCTGCCGCGATCAGCACCCCGTAGGCGATGACAGGACCGCGGCGGCGCAGCCCGACAGGGAAGAAGACCATGGCCGCCAGCAGCACGCTGGTCGGCGCGAGCCGGAGCGGCGGGCCGAAGCTGGACGAGAGCAGGAACATCGCGGACAGCGCGACTATCGCGCCGACCGTGCAGTCGATCGCCATCCAGTGACCCGGCCGCATCCGCTTGGTCAGCGGCGCCTTGGTCACCGCCGGGCGAGTGGTCGGCACCGGGCGGACGGGCGGCACCGGGCGCGGCTCGTCCGATGGTGAAGACATGTCGCGTTCTGAGCCCACAAGTCTAAGGTAATGGCAGACCGGCCGCCGCGCGTCATCCCGCTGGCCATCATCCCGCAGGATTAGCACCAGGCCGCCAGGACCGGATATTTTCACCGTCAAGGGGGACGCCGGCGCCACCGCGAAGCTGCCACGCTATGACGCATGGATCCCTCGACCGCGGCGCGTCCTGTCATCGAGACGGCCGCGCTGACCAAGGTCTACCCGGGCGATGTCACCGCGCTCGGCGGCCTTACCGTAACCGTAGCGCCCGGCGTGACCGGGCTGATTGGCGCCAACGGCGCAGGCAAATCGACGTTGATCAAGGTTCTGCTCGGACTCCTGGAGCCCACGGGCGGCATGGCGAAGGTGCTTGGCTATGACTGCGTCCAGGAAGGCGAGCAGATAAGGCAGGTCGTGGGCTACATGCCCGAACACGACTGCCTGCCAGCGGACGTGACGGCGACCGAGTTCGTCACACACATGGGCCGGATGTCCGGTATCCCCGCGACCGCCGCCAAGGAACGCGCCGCGGAGGCGCTGCGGCACGTCGGCCTGCACGAGGAGCGGTACCGCCAGATCGGCACCTACTCCACCGGCATGAAGCAGCGGGTGAAGCTGGCGCAGGCGCTGGCGGGCGACCCGAGGCTGCTGCTCCTCGACGAGCCGACGAACGGCCTCGACCCGGCGGGCAGGAACGCGATGCTCGAGCTCATCGAGCGGATCGGCGAGGAGTTCGGCATCTCCATCATGGTCGCCTCGCACCTGCTCGGCGAGATCGAGCGCATCTGCGATCACCTGGTGGCGATCGACGCGGGGCGACTGCTCCGCGCCGACACCATCGACAGCTTCACCAAGGCGAGCCAGATGCTCCTCATCGAGGTGGAAGAGGGGACCGCGGAGCTGAGCACCGAGCTCACCAAGCGCGGCCTCGAGCCACGCGCCTACCAGCGCGCGCTGCTCGTTCCGATCGACGGCGACGACACCTACGACGCGGTGCGCGACAGCGTGGCCAGCCTCGGCCTGCCGCTGAGCCGGATGGAGCAGCGTCGCCACCAGGTGGAAGAACTCTTCCGCACCGACGATCAGCAACTGGAGGTTGTCGATGTCCGTTGAAGCGCCCCCGCCGAGCCCGGGCTCCGCGACTGGGGTCATCCACGACCTCGGCTACCGCCGCTACGACGGCCCGCGCCTGGGGCGGCCGCGGATCGTGGCGGCGCTGACCTGGCACAGCTTCCGGTCCGCGTTCGGCCTCGGCCGCGGGGCGAAGGCGAAGATCGTGCCGGTGATCACGTTCCTGGCGCTGTGCCTGCCGGCCGTCGTCAACGCGTTCGCGATGTCCAGGGGCAACGCCCGGCTCATCAGCTACGACACCTACTCGCCAGTGCTGCGCGCTCTCGTGATGACCATTTTCGTCGCCGTCCAAGCGCCCGAACTGGTCTCCAGGGACCTGCGCAGCCGGGTGCTGCCGCTGTACTTCTCCCGGCCGATCCGGTCCAGCGACTACCCGCTCGCCAAGTACATCGCGTTCACCGCCGCGTGCCTGGTGATGATCGAGGTTCCGCTGCTGCTGCTCTACGTCGGCTCCATCGTGAACGTGCACGGCGGCGCCGCGGTGTGGGCGCAGACCAGGGCGCTGATCCCGGGGCTCCTCGTTGGCCTGATGTGGTCGGTGGTGCTCGCCGCGATCAGCCTGTTCCTCGCGTCGCTGACCGGCCGCCGCGGTTTCGCCACCGGCGCGGTCGCGATCTTCTTCCTGCTCACGTACGTCCTGTCGCAGATCCTGTTGCAGGTCGAGACCCAGAACACGATCAATCAGAGCGGTCCGGTGCAGGTCAAGGGCGGCGGGCCGGGAGGCCCGATCGTGGCTGGCCCGCCGCTTCCCGTGCCGACCGCGGAGAAGGTCTCCGGGCTGTTCAGCCCGTTCACGCTGTTCGACGGCGTACGGATGTGGCTCGGCGGCACGACGCAAGCGGACCAAGTGCCCAAGCCCGGCTCCTTCGGCGCCGTGTACGCCGTCGTCCTCCTCGCGATCCTGGCGCTGTCTTTGACCGGCCTGTTCGCCCGATACCGGAAGGCGCGTCTTGCATGAGCGCGATAGAGCTGTCCAACGTGAGCCGCTGGTACGGCAACGTGGTGGCGGTCAACGACATCACGATGACCATCGGCCCCGGCGTCACCGGCCTGCTCGGCCCGAACGGCGCGGGCAAGTCCACCATCATCCACATGATCGCCGGCTTCCTCGGCCCATCCAAGGGAACGCTGACCGTGGACGGCAGGCCGAGCTGGGAAAACCCCGGCGTCTACAAGGTCCTCGGCCTCGTCCCCGAACGCGACTCCGTCTACGCCTTCCTCACCGGAGAGCAGTTCGTTCGAGCCACCGCCAAGCTACACAAGCTCCCCGATCTAGCCGGGGCCACCCGGCGCGCGATCGAGATGACCGATATGGCCGACGCCGCCGACCGCAAGATCTCCACCTACTCCAAGGGCATGCGGCAGCGGATCAAGGTCGCGGCCGCGCTGGTACACGACCCGCAGATCCTGCTGCTCGACGAGCCGTTCAACGGCATGGACCCCCGGCAGCGGATCCACATGATGGACCTGCTCGCCAAGCTCGGCACCGAAGGCCGCACGATCCTGTTCAGCTCCCACATCCTCGAGGAGGTGGAGCGGCTGTCCGGCACCATCCAGGTGATGGTCGCGGGACGGCTGGCGGCGTCCGGTGACTTCCGCGCCATCAGGCGGCTGATGACGAGCCGCCCGCACGTGTTCAACGTCCGCACGTCTTCGGCGTCCGACGACCGGCGGCTCGCCGCGGTGCTCGTGGGCCGCCCGTTCACCAACGCCGTCGAGCTCACCGGCAAGGGGTTGCAGGTAAGAACGTCCGATTTCGGCGCGTTCTGCGGGCAGATCGCGGCGCTCACCCGCGACAACGGCATCGCGCTGCGCGAACTGCTGCCCACCGACGAGTCGCTGGAGAGCGTCTTTGGCTACCTGCTCTCCGACCAGGCCAACTAGGAGTCTGATGTCTTCCCTCTTCAACCCGGTCGTAGCGGCGCTCACGTTCCGCGCGACGCTGGGCCGCAGGCGCGCCATCCTGTTCGCGATCCCCGCGGTGATCTTGATCGCGCTGACGCTCGTGCTGCGGGCCACGCACCCCGCGGCCGGCGCCCTGTGGCCGAGCAACGTGCTCGGCGACTTCGGCTTCTCTGTGCTGCTGCCGCTGACGGCGCTGATCATCGGCACCAGCGTGCTCGGCGCGGAGATCGACGACGGCAGCGCCATCCACCTGCTCGCGACGCCGGTCCCCCGCTCGTCCGTGATCGTGACGAAGTTCGCGGTCTCCGCGGTGATGACGATGGTCTTCGCCGCGCTGCCAGAACTGATCGCGGGCCTGCTGGCACCGCACAGCACCAAGCTCGCGTTCGCCTTGTTCGTCGGGGCCCTGGTGGGGTCGGTGATCTACTCGGCGGTGTTCGTCGCGGCCTCGGTGCTCACCAGCCGCGCGATCGCGGTCGGCCTGCTGTACGTGCTGATCTGGGAAGGCTTGCTCGGCAACATCGTCGGCGGCGCCCGGATCCTGTCCGTCGCCCACTACTCCCTCGGCGTCGCGAACGCGATCTACCCCGACAAGAACCTCATGGCCGGCCTGACCCTCGCCACCTCGGTGATCCTGGGAACGATAGTGACCGTCGGCGCGCTCATCCTCGCCACCCGCCGCCTGGCGGCCTTCGCCATCAAGGGAGAGCCCGCCTAAATTCGTCATCCGGAACGGAGGCGTGGCTTCCACCCCACCGAAAATAGCCGTGTGGGGCGCCAGAGGCGCCCCACACGGCCCCGTTCCCGCGGGGCCACCTCACCACAGGCACCCGCGCGTCCCGGTTCCCGCGGACCCACCTCCGAGGCGCCCGAGCGTCCCCGTTCCCGCGGGGCCGCCTCCGAGGCGCCCTCCGCGCGTCCCGGTTCCAGCGGAGCCGCCCCCCAGGCGCCCGCGCGTCCCCGGACCCGACCCAGGTCCTTCTCCGCCCCGTCTCACGCGCACCTACAGCCTCTCCCGCCGGCGAGCCAAGTTACTGCTGAAGGTTCGACCGCCTCTAGCCGGTCCAGTTTTCAGCACAAGGACAAAGTACCCTTTTCGGTTCAACGTATGTCACTATTAGTAGGTGCTTGGATACGTATCGTCATCAATGGCGAGCGCAGTCGAGCGGCAGGACGGGGTTATTACCCGGGAGCAGGCCATCGACGCGGGACTGACCCGACACGCGATCGAGGCGCGCCTGGTCTCCGGCCGTTGGCAGCGACTCCACCGTGGCGTGTACGCGACTTTCAGCGGACCCATCCCGCGCGGAGCGATGCTCTGGGGCGCGATTCTCCGAGCAGGCGATGGCGCGGTGCTCAGTCATCACACGGCGGCGGAAACCTGGAAGCTCAGCGACCGTACGTCGTCATCGATCCATGTCAGCGTCCCCCGGCAAGCCGGACCGCTTGCTGCTGGACGGGGGATGGTGATGCACTACTCGTCGCGGCTGCCCGAGGCCCGGCATCCAGCGCGGCTTCCGCCGCAGACCACGCTCGAGGAGACCGTCCTTGACCAGGCGGCCCTAGCGGCAACCGCGGAAGATGCCGTCGCCTGGGCGTTCACGGCATGCCAGCGTCGTCTGACCACCCCGGACCGCGTCAACAGCGCGTTGGCGCTGCGGCGCCGCACCCGTTGGCGTCGCGACCTGAGGGATGCGCTTACCGAAGTCAGGGAAGGCGTCCACTCACCCCTCGAACTGCGTTACAAGCGAGACGTCGAGGTCAAGCACCGCCTTCCGCGTGGTGAACGCCAGGTGCTAGCCATCCGCGGCTCTCAGCGGCGATACCACGATGTGCAATACGTGGGCTACGGCGTCTGCGTAGAACTCGACGGAGTGGATGCCCATCCGGAAGACTCCAAGGGGCGGGACGCCCGCCGTGACAACACCAACACCCTCGAAGGTCTGCTAACCCTGCGCTATGACTGGATCCCGGTCGCCTACCATCCGTGTTCGGTTGCTCATGACGTCGCTCAACTCCTCAACAAACGTGGATGGCCCGGGATCCTTCGCCCCTGTGGCCCGGCCTGTGTTCCGCTGGAGCGGCTACTGCTGGAGGTTTGACCGCCTATAACCGGTCCGGCCTTCAGCTCAAGGGGACGAACCGCAAACGGCCAGCACAACGGGACGAACCGCGAACGGCGAGCGCCCCGGCGCCGTAAACCGGCACCGGGGCGCTTGCAGCGACTACAGCGAGCGTGGGGTCCCCGCGAGGTCAGTGTTCCTGCCCCGACCCCGCCCCGGACCCGGAGTCCTCACCCGCGTCGCCAGAGCCAGAGGCAGAGCCAGAGCCGACCGCGGCGTGCTCACCCTCCTCGACGCCGTGCCCGTTGGCCTGGCCGTGGCCATTGCCGTGGCCGTACCCGTTGCCGTGGCCGTCGCCGACCGCGACGGTCTCGGTGAACGCGCGGTTGGCGACCGCGCGGGCCCAGCCCATCACGCCGCGCGAGTCGGGGGAGGGCACGCCGTTCTCGTCGGGCTGTCCAGGCGCGGGCAGCGCCGCTGGCACCTCCTTGGCATCGACCACCGCACGCTCCTCGTCGGTGAGCGGCCTGGCTTCCTCGATGAACTCACCTGTGGGCAGCTGCCGAATGATGCCGATCTCCACGCCGTGGGTGAGCAGCTCGGAGTCCTTACGCTGCAGCCCGATACAGATACGTCTCGTGACGTAGAACGCGCCGATGGGCACCACGAAGATCGCCACCCGGGATATCCACGTGACCGTGTACAGCGGAATCTGCAGCGCGTTGGCGAGCACGTCGTTCGCGCCCTCGGCCCACAGGATGCCGTAAAAGCAGATCGCCGCCACGCCCGTCCCGGTCCGCACCGGCGCGTTGCGCGGCCGGTCGTTGATATTGTGCGGGGCCCGGTCCCCGGTCGCCCATTGCTCGAAGAACGGCCACAACGCGGCGCCGGTGAAGATGATGGCGAGCGGCAAAAGGGCAGGGATCAGCACCGAAAGCGACAGCGTATGCCCGAGGAAGTTAATCTCCCATGCAGGCATCATGCGCAGCGAGCCCTCCAGGATGCCCATGTAGAAGTCGGGCTGGGACGCCGACGAGATCGCCAACGGCGTGTAAGGCCCGTACAGCCAGATCGGGTTGATCTGCGCGAACGTCGAAAGCACCGCCAGGGCGCCGAAGATGAAGAAGAACCACGCCTGGCCCTTGAGCAGGAAGTACGGCCAGAACGGCTGCCCGACGACGTTCTTCTCTGTGTTGCCGAGCGCCGGCATCTGCGTGTGCTTCTGGTGGAACATGAAGAACAGGTGCGCGGTGATCAGCGCCAGGATCACGCCGGGGATCAGGAACACGTGCAGGATGTACATCCGCGGAATGATGGAGTTACCCGGGAACGGCCCGCCGAACAGGAAGAACGCCGCGTACGTACCCACGATCGGTATGCCCTGCAGCACGCCCTCGGTGATCCGCAGGCCGGCGCCGGACAGTTGGTCGTCGGGGAGTGAGTAACCGAAGAGCCCCTCGAGCATGCCCAGGGTGAACAGGACGATGCCGATCAGCCAGTTGACCTCGCGCGGCTTGCGGTACGCGCCGGTGAAGAACACCCGCAGCATGTGCGCCATGATCGCGACCATGAACAGGTCGGCCGCCCAGTGGTGGATCTGCCTGATCAGCAGGCCGCCGCGGACGTCGAAGGAGATGTTCAGCGTGGACTGGTACGCCTGCGACATCGTGATGCCGTCTAGCTTGGCGTACGAGCCGTGGTACACCACGGGCGCCGACGATGGCACGAAGAACAGTGCTAGGTAGGTTCCGGTGAGCAGCAGGATCACGAAGGACCAGAGCGCGATCTCGCCCAGCATGAACGACCAGTGGTCGGGGAAGACCTTCCGCATCAGGACGCGCACGCCGCGCGCCCCGTGGAACCGGTCGTCGAGCCAGCCGCCGACGCCGGAGACCGCGGCCGGGATCTTAACTGCGTCCTCGCTCATCCGCGCTCCCAGAAGCTCGGGCCGACCGGCTGCGTGAAGTCACTCGCCGCCGCTATGTAGCCGCTAGAGTCGACCATCAGCGGAAGCTGCGGCAGCGCGCGCGCCGCCGGGCCGAAGATCACGTTGGCCCCGTTCGCCGCGTCGAACGTCGACTGGTGGCACGGGCACAGGATGTGGTGCGTGGTCTGCTCGTACAGCGCGACCGGGCATCCCACGTGCGTGCAGATCTTGGAGTAGGCGACGATGCTGCCCTCGAGCGTCCAGTTCATCGTCGACACCAGCGTCCCGCCGTCGTAGTTGGTCGGGACGTGCAGCTGACCAGGCCCGAACTTGATCAGGATCACCCCGGCCTTGGCCAGCGCGTCGTCGTCGTCCTGGTAGCCCTCGGGGATCACCGTGATCATGGTGCCGGGGGTGTCGAAGTCGGCCGGCATCAGCGGCCGGAGCCCGCCGAGGGTCACCGCGCGCAGGCCCTTACGCCACACGGTGTGCCGCAGCGAGGTGCCGGGCAGCGGGCCCAGGTCGCGCAGCAGCACCAGCGGGGCCAGCGCTAGCGGCGCGGTGGCGAGCAGCATCGTGCGCCGGACCAGCGGTCGCTTGGTGACCTGGCTGATCGCCGCGCCCTCGGCGAATTCCTGCTGGAACGCCGCCCGCTCGGCTTGTGTGGACCGCAGGTCGTGCCGCTCCTCCTCGATCTCGATGTTCGGGGTCAGGTGGCGGACCCAGATCATCGACCCGAGGCCGAGTGAGAGCAGGACGACCGACAGCGACAAGCCCAGGGCCAGGTTGGACCGGAACACGGCGTCGACGGCGTTCGCGCCGGCCGGAATGCTCGGCGATCCGACCTCGAGACCGACATACGCGGCGATGAACCCGCAGCCGGCTACGAAGGCGAGGATGAACAGAGCCGCCACAAGCTTTTCAGCCCTCGAGGCGTGCGCTGTGTCCGTCGGGTCGGTGGGGACCGGCGGCTCAGCCGGCTTCTTGCGGACGTCGACCGCGGGGGGCGCGCTCGGCGGCGTTCCGATCACCCGGCGAGGGCCACCGGGCTCCTCAATCTCCCGGCGAGGGCCGCCCGGCTCCTCGATCTCGCTCATTTAGTGTTCCTCAATCCGCTTGTCCCGCCGCTTGGCGGTGAGCCACATGGCGATGAGCACGAGGAAGCCGAGCCCGCCCAGCCAGGCAATGAGACCCTCGGTGGTCGTTCCTGTGCGGCCGAGGGAAAGCCCGCCGGGGTTGGGCTCGCTCCGCGTGTCGACGATATAGGCGATGATGTCGCGCTTCTCCGACGGGGTGATCACGCCGTCGCCGAAGACCGGCATGGCCTCGGGACCGGTCAGCATCGCCGTGTAGATCTGGGTCGGCGTCGACTGGGTCAGCGGCGGGGCCGACTTGCCGTAGGTCAGCGCGCCGCCGGCACCAGCGAACCCGTGGCACTGCGCGCAGTTCGTGCTGAACAGCTCCTCGCCCAGCGCGGTGTTCGCCCCGACCGTGCTCACCTGGGCGGCCGACGGGATGGCGGGACCGCCGCCGAGCGACGCGATGTACGCGGCGATGTCGTAGATCTGCGCTTGGTCGAACACCACTGGCTTACGCGGCTGCTCGGCGCCGAGCTCCTTGGCGGGCATCCGGCCGGTCGACACCTGGAAGTAAACGGCGGCCGCGCCCGCTCCGACCAGCGACGGCGCCTGCGTCGTGCCCTGCGCGTCGAGCCCGTGGCAGGAGGAGCAGCTCGCGATGAAGAGCGAATGGCCGTTGGCGATGCTGGTGTCGGCCTGCGCGGGGGCCGAGGCTGACGCGCCGCCGCCGGACAGCGTGCTGTACAGCACGCCGGCGGCTACCAGGCCGACCGCGATGGCCGCGTATCCGGCGGCCGGGTGCCTGCGCCGGGCGATGATCGAGCTCACTCGGGTTCCCATGGTCAGTGGATGAGGTAGATGGTGGTGAACAGGCCGATCCAGACCACGTCGACGAAGTGCCAGTAGTACGACACGACGATCGCGCTGATCTGCTGCTCCCGGGTGAAGCGCTTGGCGGCGTAGGTCCGTCCGAGCAGGAACAGGAACGCGATGAGACCGCCGGTCACGTGCAAACCGTGGAACCCGGTGGTCAGGTAGAACACCGAGCCGTAGTTGCTCGACCCCAGCGTCACGTCCTGATGGCGGATCAGGTCGAGGTACTCGTAGCCCTGCCCGCAGACGAAGTAGAGCCCCATGATGAAGGACAGCACGTACCACTCGCGCAGGCCCCACTGCATGAAGTTGAAGATCGACCTCGACCGCCTGATCTGGCCGCGCTCAACCGCGAACACGCCCATCTGGCAGGTGACACTGGACGCCACGAGCACGAGGGTGTTCGCTGTCGCGAGGGGCAGGTCAAGGTGAGCCATCGGCCACGGCAGGCCCTGGCCCTTATCTACCGAACGGATCGTGAAGTACATCGCGAACAGCGCAGCAAAGAACATGAGCTCGCTGGACAGCCAGATAATGGTGCCCACGCTCACGAGATTCGGTCTGCTGGCCGGGGTGCGCGGTACCGGAGCCCTCTCGGTCACGGGTGTCGTCGCCACGTTGGCAATTATTACGACACCCCGTAGGGGATGTGCACCCGACCCCCCCAAAAAGGGACTAGGCGGGAACCTGGGACGGCTATCAGTAAGATGCAGCCATGAAGGTCGTTGTCTACAGTCACGACGCCGACACGCGAGCCGAGATGAAGCTCGCGATCGGCCGTCGCCCGGCCCCCGACGTGCCGGAAGCCGAGATCGTCGAGGTGGCCACCGCGCCCGCGCTGTTCCGGCTGCTCGACGCGGGCGGCGCGGACGTCATGGTGCTCGACGGCGAGGCGCAGCCCGCCGGCGGCATGGGCGTCTGCCGCCAGGCCAAGGACGAGATCTACAACTGCCCGCCAGCGCTGCTGATCGTCGCCCGTGCCGACGATCGCTGGCTCGCGACCTGGTCGCGGGCGGAGGCCGTGGTCAGCCACCCGATCGACCCGGTAGCGCTGGCCAGGGAGCTGGCTGCCCTCATGCGCTCCCGCACCGCTATCACCGCGAAGTAATAAAAGAGTTATCCCGAACGGAGGCGTGCTTCCTCCCTGGGACTCGCTTCTCTTTCCCGCCCCCCGCCCTCCCCGCCTCCTGCTCCGCCCAACGCCCCTTCCC
>Ga0187808_10000568_pt1 | contig 11797 bp, 11 predicted proteins | sample NC_wetland_sal_i_5_FD_132427 | JGI IMG/M metagenome (GOLD analysis project Ga0187808, IMG submission 132427) | Wetland sediment microbial communities from Neuse River Estuary, North Carolina, USA - ASW_3 | ecosystem: Environmental > Aquatic > Freshwater > Wetlands > Sediment | place: USA: North...
AGATGTGCCTCGCGGGTCGATGCTGCTGCGCGGGACGGGCGGAGGCAGAGACCGTCGCAGCCAACGCGGCGCAGGAACGTTTGACGCTCGACCCAAACCAGTTCATCGGTCCGGTAAAGCAAGCGTACACAATTGCGGAGAAAAATCCCGCGCTGCTGGCGCAACTGCATTGCTATTGCGGATGCGACAAGAGCGAGGGCCATCAGAGTCTGCTCGATTGTTATCGCAGCCGCCATGGCGCGAGCTGCGAAATCTGCACCGAGGAAGCCCTGCTGGCCGAGCGCATGTCGGAGCAGGGTTCGCCGGTCGAGCAGATACGCGACGCGATCCGCAGGAAGTTCGCGCCGGACAACTGAACCTTCAGTTCTGGTTTAACAGGTTGTTGCGGGCCGGCTCGAAACTCGCGTTTGCAGCCCACGTCGCCCTGGCGCTAGTCTGGCCCCGGCTGCAAAATGGAAATTCAGGCTTATAAGCTGCAATAGCGGACCCAGCGATATGGCGTCAGACCCTATGAGGTTGCCCGATTTCATCGGTCTCGGCCCGCCCCGTACCGGTACGACCTGGCTGCATCGCATGCTCCAGGGCCACGTCGATCTGCCCTACGGAGTCAAGGAGACTCAGTTCTTCACTACCTACTACTCGAAGGGAATCGAGTGGTATGCATACCATTTCCGCTACGCGACCGGTGAGCGCAAGATTGCGGAGATTTGTCCGTACTTCAATGCGGCGAAGGCTCCTGCGCGCATCCATCGCCACCTGCCAGGCTGCAAATTCCTGGTGACGTTCCGCAATCCCGTCGATCATGCCTATTCGACTTACAAAATGCTGCTCCGCGGCGCGTTCGTGCGTGGATCGTTCGATGAAGTCCTCAAAACGCGCCCGCATATCGATGACAGCAACCGCTACGCGAAGCAGCTGACAGCATGGTTCGAGCACTTCGCCCGCGAGCGGTTTCTGATCATGCGCTATGAAGAGCTGCGCGACGATCCCCAGGACTATCTGGACCGGGTGTGCGACTTCATTGGCACGGCCCGAATCCCGATTGTCGATCGGGCCCGCGGACAGCAGCGGGCTAATTTGATCGAGCGTGCGCCGAAGAGCCGCAAGCTCGCCCAGAATGCGCGCCACCTCGGGTACTGGCTGAAAAGGCGTCATGCCTACCGCGTGATAAGCGCGCTTCGGAGCATCGGCTTCTGGGAGTTCTGTAACAGCGGCGGCGAAATATTTCACCCCCTGACCCCCGAGCAGAGGGAGATGTTGAGCGACCGCTATCTACCCGAGGTCGAGGCGCTCGAGCAGTTGCTGAAGGTCGATCTTTCGGAATGGAAAAAGCCCGGCGCAGCGCCGCGCCAAGCGGCGGCGCTCGGAGCCGGTGGGAGCTGATCAAGCGCGGGGCCATTCCGATCTTTCTGGCTCTTCTGCCTGTCTGTCATTCTCGCGCGTCTTTCACTGGCTGGCGCGCGAAGAATCCCGCTCTCTTTGGCTGAACTGCCGCCATGCGTGAGCGGAGCTTCTACGTATACATCATGAGCAGCCCTTCGCGGACGCTCTACACCGGAGTCACCAACGATCTTGAGCGCCGGGTCGCCGAACACAAGGAAGGCAAAAAGCCGGGTTCCTTCACCGCCCGATACAAAGTGAACCGCCTGAGCTATTTTGAGCAGCTCGGCGACATTAGCGAAGCGATCGCTCGCGAGAAGGAGATCAAGCTGCTGACCCGCAAGCGAAAAATCAAGCTAATCGAGTCGATCAACCCCGAGTGGATGGACTTGAGCCGCCAGTGGGAAGAGCCGCCACCGGAATCCGGGATTCTTCGCGCGCGCCAGACACGCGCGCGAGAATGACAAAAGTGGAAGGGGCGCGTAACGCCGAGAACCTCCGGTGGTACGGGGCGTGATTTTCAATCACAATCCCTTCGATGCCGTTGAATGCCGAAGCGCCGCCGCCGCTCGATGAACGCCTGAAAGAGACCGCGCACAGGAGCCGCATCATGATCGTCGCGGGCGAAGCGTCGGGCGATCTCCATGGCGGCGATCTGGCGCGGGAAATTCTCGCCCGCGATCCATCGTGCGACCTGTTCGGAATTGCGGGCGAGAAGATGCGCGCGGCCGGGGTGCGGGCGATCGTCGCCACCGAGGACATCCACGGGCTCGGACTTTCGGAGCTGGCTTCGACGATTGGGCGCACGATCGGCGCGTTTCGCACGCTGCGCCGGATCATCAGGCGCGAAAAGCCGGACCTTGTGATCCTGATTGACTACGCCGAGTTCAACTTGATTCTCTCCGGCACGGCCCGGCGCAACGGCGTGCCGGTGCTCTACTACATCACGCCGCAAGTCTGGGCGTGGCGGCGCGGCCGAATCGACAAGCTGGTCGATCGCGCGGATCGGCTGGCGGTGGTGCTGCCCTTCGAGGCCGAACTGTTCCATCGCGCCGGCGAGCGCGTTTCATTCGTGGGCCATCCGCTTCTCGATAAGATCGCCACGGTCCAGAGCCGCAACGAGACGCTGAGAAGCCATGGCTTCCCGCCGCGCGCGCGAGTCATCTCGATCCTGCCCGGCAGCCGCCGCGCCGAAGTTCGCTACCTGCTGGATCCGATGGTCAAGGCGGCGCGGATTATCGCGCGCGATCACGACCTTGAAATAGCGCTCGCGCTGGCGCCGACCCTGACCGCAGACGAACTCGCCGAGGTTGGACGCACGGATCTGGCGGGAATCAGGATTGTCCAGCGCGACACGTACAACATCGTCGCGGCGAGCGAGCTCGCGCTGGTCGCCTCGGGGACCGCCACGCTGGAGACCGCGCTGCTCGGATGCCCCGAAGTCATCGCCTACAAAGTTTCGCCGCTTACCTATATCCTAGGGCGGATGCTCGTGACGGGAGTGGATTTTATCGGGATGCCGAATATCCTGGCGGGCCGGCAAATCGTGCCGGAGCTGATCCAGGGCGACGTGACCGCGGAGAAGCTGGTGCGAGCCGCCGAGCCGCTGCTCAGTGACACGATACGCGCGGAAACGGTGGCCGCGCTTAAGGCCTTGCGCGACAAGCTCGGATCGCCGGGAGCCGCGGGGCGAGTCGCGGCGATTGCGCTTAAGATGATCGCGTCGAGGACGGAGGCATGAAGCTGCTGACTCCAATGCAACGCCGCCTGTACGGCTACCTGCGCCCATACCTGTTCCCGTATGTGCTGCTGCTGGGCGTGGCGATGGCCGTGCTGTCGGCGGCCAGCGCCGGAATCCCGTTCATCATGAAGTTGGTCGTCGACTTCGTCACCAATCTGAAAGACTCGCGCGTGATCGACCCGCACACCGGCTACCGGCTGCGCGAGCTTTCGCTGGCGCTGGCGGGGTTGTTCATGCTGCGCGCGTTCGCCAATTTTTCCTCCGACTATTTGAGCGCATACATATCCCAGAAGCTGACGATGGATATGCGGGCCGATCTGAACGAAAGCCTGCAACGCCAATCGCTGAGCTTTTTCAACCGTACGCCGACGGGCGTGATGGTTTCGCGAATCATCAGCGATGTCGGCCTGGTGGTGGGGAGCCTGAGCAGCGGCGTGTTTTCGATCTTCGGCGACGGCATGTCGCTGATCGCGTTGCTGGTGACGGCTTTCTGGCTCGACTGGCAGCTCGCGATCCTCGCCTTCATCGGTTTTCCGATCGTCGTTCTGCCGATCGGCGCTCTGTCGAAGAAAGTTCGCCGCGAGACCAAGAATCAGCAGAAGCAATTGAGCGGCTTGCAGTCGCTGCTGCATGAAACCTTCCAGGGCAACCGCGTCGTCAAGGCGTTCGGGATGGAAGACTACGAGCGCATGCGCTTCAACCGCGAGCTCAAGCGGCTGTTCCGAATCTTCATGCGCGTGGCGCGGATCAAGGCCTTTACCGGTCCGGTGATCGAGGCGATGGGCGCGATTGCGGTCGTCGCGGTGGTTTGGTGGGCGGTGGGATCGCTGCAAGCGGGCACCCGCACGCTGGGTCAATTCGCCGGATTCTTTACGACTATGATCCTCGTGTACCGGCCGTTTAAGGCGCTGGGCAAGACCAACAACAGCATTCAGCAGGGCCTGGCCGCGGCCGAACGCGTCTTCGAGATGATGGATCATCCGAGCGAGGTTCCCGACGATCCCGAAGGAATCGAGCTGCAGCCCGGCCCGCACAGCATCGCGTTCGAGAACGTCAGCTTTCGCTACGGCGACGAATGGGTGCTGCACGATATCAACCTCGAGATCGGGGCGGGCAAAGTCGTGGCGCTGGTCGGGATGAGCGGCGGCGGCAAGTCCACGCTGGCGGATTTGATTCCGCGTTTCTACGACGTGCAGCAGGGACGCGTCACGGTCGACGGAATCGACGTGCGCAAGCTGCGGCTTAAGTCGCTGCGCGCGGAAATCGGCCTGGTCACGCAGAGCACGTTTCTGTTCGACGACACGATTCGCGCCAACATCGCCTACGGCAGCAGCGACAAGCATCTCGAACGCGTGGTCGCGGCCGCCAAACTCGCCAACGCTCACGACTTCATCTCGCGCCTGCCCAAGGGTTACGAGACCAGGGTCGGCGAACGCGGCGTGCGCATCTCGGGCGGAGAGCGGCAGCGCATCGCCATCGCGCGGGCGCTGCTCAAGGACGCGCCGATTCTGATCCTCGACGAGGCAACCTCGTCGCTCGACTCGGCTGCCGAGCGCTCGGTGCAGGAAGCGCTCGAGCATCTGATGGCTAATCGCACGACGCTGGTGATCGCGCATCGGCTGTCCACGGTGCGCCGGGCAGACCGAATCGTCGTAATCGTTCACGGCCGGATAGTCGAAGATGGAACCCACGACGAGTTGTTTGCGCGCGGGCAGGAGTACCGAAGGCTCTACGACCTGCAGTTCATGTCGCCCGAAGATCTGGCCGGCAACGGCGGCCTGGTTAACTGATACTCACCGATCGTAGATTCGGCTCGCCAGACTGTGCGGATCGACGGGGCTTCGATGCTAAGCGCGCTGTACAATCTGATCTGGTATCCCGCGCTGCCGTTCGCGCTGCTGGCCGTACATCCGGCGAACATGCGCGACTATCGCGAGCGGATGGGCCACGGTGATTTTCCGCACGGCGCAGGCGCGCCTCGCATCTGGATTCATGCGGCTTCGGTCGGCGAGATCGAAGCGATTCGGCCGGTCGCCAACGGTCTGCTCGAACGCTATCCGGGCGCGGTCATGGCGATCACCGCGATGACCGCGGCGGGACGCGCGGCGGCTATGCGCCGAATCCCGGGGGCTGCGGCATGGATGCTCGCGCCGCTCGACAATCGGCGCGCGGTGCGATCCTTTCTCCAGCGTGTGCAGCCGAGCGTGGTGCTGATCACCGAGACCGAAATCTGGCCCAACTACTTCATCGAATCCGCGCGGATCGGCGCGACGATCGCAGTGGTCAACGGCCGGATGTCGGAGCGATCGTTGCGTCGTTACCTGCGCGCGCGCGCCCTGTTTAGAGATGCACTGCGCCGGGCAACTTTGATTCTGACGCAGAGCGGCGAAGACGCGCGCCGTTATGCGAAGTTCGATCTGCCGGCAAGAGTGATAGTCACCGGCAACACCAAAATCGATGCGGCGCAGGCGCAGATGTCAACTGAAGAACCAATTCGTCCCGAGCTGCTGGCGTTTGCCCGCGGGCGAAAAATTTTTATCGCGGGATCGACCGCCGCCGGCGAGGACGCCGTGATCGCAGACGCCTACCGTGAACTGCGCAAGAACTTTCCGCAGCTCGCGCTGACGATAGCGCCGCGCCATCTCGAGCGCACCCCGGAGGTTGAAAAGGCGCTGCATGCGGTCTCGCTCGACTACGTGAAGGCGTCGGAACTCGGTTCGCCGGGCGGCGCGCGCGACGCGGACGTTTTGATCCTCGACACCATGGGCGAGCTGCGCAGCTTCTACCGTCGCGGATCGATCGCGTTCGTCGGCGGCAGTCTCGCGCCGGGACGCGGCGGGCAAAATCCGGCTGAGCCCGCGTTGGCCGAGGTCCCGGTCCTGATCGGGCCGTATCACGAGAGCCAGCAGCAGATCGTCTCGTCGCTGGTCAGTTCCGGCGGCGCACGAATCGTCAAAAACTTAAGCGACATAATCAGCGAAACTTCCCGATGGCTCGCCGACGATGAGGCTCGGCGAGGTGCGGGCCAATGCGCGCGCGCCGCAGTGAGCAGGTCGTCGGGCGGCGCGGAGTTCGCCTTGAAGCAGCTCGAAGGGCTCATTAATCTCGGCTGACCGATGCCTTCTAGCGAGCCGAGTCCGAATCGCTCACGAATCGAGCGATTGTGGCGGCGGGATCTTCCCGTTCCATTTCTTCCGATTTGGATCGCGCTCGCGGCGGCGGCCGGATTGTACCGAGTCGTCGTGGCCGCACGTCATCTGTACTGGCGGAAGATGAAGCGGCGGGCGCCGGTGATGACGGTGAGCGTGGGCAATCTGACGGTCGGCGGGAACGGCAAGACGCCGTTCACGTTGTTTCTCGCCAGGCGCTTGCAGAGCCGCGGCCTGCGCGTCGGAATCGTGAGTCGGGGCTACCGGCGCCCGCGATCCAAAGCGCGCGCCGAACTGGTGGCTGACGGCGGCGCATTAAAAATCCCGCCGGAAGATGCGGGAGACGAACCGGCGATGATGGCGAAGTCGTTCACCGGTCCGATTGCGGTCGCGCGCCGGCGCATCGACGGCATCGAACTGCTGAGCAAGCTCGGTCCGCTCGACGCGGTGATCCTGGACGACGGCTTCCAGCACGTGCGCTTGAGCCGCGACGTCGATCTCGTGCTGGTGAGCAACGAGCGCGGCTTCGGCAACGGCTGGATGCTCCCGGCCGGGCCGATGCGCGAACCGATCCGCGCGGTCGGCCGCGCGGACGCGATCGTAGTGATGAACTTCGGCATTGGCGCGCCGGCAATCCGACCGTCGCAGATGAAGAAGCTGACTGCGCGCAAGATCCTTCACGCGTCGGTGCGTCCGCGCGCCCTGCTGGCCAGCCAGCAGGGGGTATGGCGCGAAACCCCGCTGGACCTGGGGGGCCGGCGCGTGCTGGCGGTGAGCGGACTGGCGGATTCAAGCACGTTCTACGCGATGCTGCATGAACTCGACGCGGACCTGGTCGGCGTCTTCGACTATCCGGACCATCACGCCTACACGCCCGCCGACTGGCAGGCTATGGTGAATGCGATGCGCGACGCCGACCTGATCGTCACGACCGAGAAGGACCTGGTCAAGCTGGAGCGGTTTCCGTTCCCGCGCGATTCGCTATACGCTCTCAGGCTCGAAGTAACGATGGATGGAGCCGATGCGCGCGCGCTCGACGAGTTGATAATGGGCCGCAAGAGCGCCGCGGCGGCCGCGGCGCATGCATAGAAGACCAATGAAAATGCCTGGAGGATTTCCGCGATGGCGCTGAGTCAGGAATTGCTCAACATCCTGGCGTGCCCGAAATGCAAGGGCGACCTGCGTCTCAACGACAAGCAGGACGGCCTGGTCTGCGGCGCTTGCAGACTCGAGTATCCGGTGCGCGACGACATTCCGATCATGCTGATCGAGGAAGCCAAACCGATCGCGTGAGCAGCGCGCGGCGCGCAGCCAGCCTGCCTTGCGCGATGAAGATGATCGACGCCACGCGCGCCCGCCAGTTCGCATGGCTGGCGATGGGCATCTATATCGCAGGGCTCGGCATCTCGGCCACGCTGCGGTCGCAGGGCGACTTCAACGTTTACTATCGCGCGGGATATCGCGCACTTCATGGGTTGGCGATCTACCCGCCCGCCGACTCCGATCATTTTCTCTACGCGCCGATCTTTGCGCTCGGGTTCGCGCCGCTGGCGCCGCTGCCGCGCCATGTTGCGCAATTTGTTTTCTTCGCGGTCAACGCATTTTCGTTGATCGAATTAATTTTAGGCGCAGGCGTGCTGCTGTTCGGCCGTGAGCGGCGGTTGCCGGCCGCGCTGATCGTTGTCCCGGTGTTGCTGTCATTTCGATTCATCGACAACAACATCGAGCACGGCCAGATAAATCTCCCGACCCTGGCGCTGATCGTGTGGGCGATCATTTACGCCGAGGAGTCGCGCGATGCATGGGCAGGCCTGATGCTCGCGGCGGCGATACTAATCAAGCCGTTCGCAATCCTGGCCGCGCTTCATCTCGCCATCCGCCGGCGCTTCGCCGCGCTCGGATGGGCGGTGGCGGCGGGGATCGCGCTGCTAGTCGTGCCAATCGTGATCTTCGGGCCGCGCGGCTGGATCGATCAAACCGGCGGATACCTGAACGCGATCGTTTCGATGACCAATCGATATCGCACCATGCTCACGAACCAGTCGGCCGTGTCGGCGATCGCGCGCCTGATGAGTCTTCGCGCCGGGGCTGAGGCGGAAACCTCGCCGGCTGCGACGATTGCCGGGATGGGAGTCGAGCTAGTGCTGGTCGCGGCGGTCTCGCTGTGGGACGCGACGGGCGATGAGCGCGGCAAGTTCGCGAGCCGGCTCGCGCTGTGCGGCTTGTTCTGCCTGATGTGCTCGTTCGCGCCGATTTCGTGGAAAAGCTACTACGCGGCGATGCTCGTGCCGTACATGGCTCTGACCGCGGCGCTGTGGACCGATCGAGGCGGCGACCAGAGACCGTTGATTTTCGTGTGGACGCTGTTCGCGCTTTCCGTGTTGCTAAATCTGGCGACCGGACACTACTTGAACCGCATCGCGCTGTTCTATTCGGCGCATTTCCTTTCATCGTTGCTCGCGCTTGCTGCGCTGTTCGGATTGTGGCCTCGAAGCGGAAACGAGGCGGCGCCATCGTGAGACCGCATCCGCAAATGAAGTGGCGCTCCGATCCGAACTTCATGGCGTTCAAGATCGGCCGCCGAGAGCTCGTGATTCATCGCGATATCGCCGCTCAGGCCGCGGAGATCGCGCAAAAGCTCGGCGAGCTGATGTCCTCATCGCAGGCGGGCGCAGGGAATCGCCAGAGCGCATTTCGGCTGCATCTTGGCGGCGGGATCGAGCTGTTCGCGCGGCGGGGGCGGCGCGGCGGAATGATTGGATCGATTCTCAGCGATGTTTACGTGGGCCTTGCGCCGCGACCGCTGAATGAACTCGCCGTGACGGTTGAAGCGATGCGGCGCGGGATTCCAGTGGCGGAGCCGATGGGTGCAATGATCGAATGGATCGGTCCCGCTCTCTATCGAGGCTTTTTTCTGACTCGCGCCGTGCGCGGGATGACGCTATGGGAGTTCCTGAAGACCGACGACGATCCGATCGTTCGAAGTCATGTTCTCGGGCAGGCGCGCGCGGCGATCGACACGATGCACGAGCGGGGACTGTTTCACGCCGATCTCAATCTGCACAACCTGCTGGTGACGCAAGCGGGCGAGAGTTTCAGCGTGATTATTATCGACCTGGACAAGGCGCGGCTGTTCGATGCGGGGCTCCCGGCTGCGATGCGCCGGGCGAACTCGGCGCGCTTGATGCGGTCTGCGCGCAAGCTCGATCCGTCGGGGCAATATATCGACGCATCCGCGCTTAAGATTCTGCAGGGTTGACCGCGCGCGACAGAAGAATCACCTGCGCGGTGGGCGGCAGGGGCTGCGGCCCCTGCACCCGCAGTGACAAGACGCGAAAATCTGCGCAGCGCATCTTTTCGCGACTATGCGACGGCAGCGATGAGCCCTGCACCCAGTGAAAGGTGAAAAGAGAATCGGCACCGCCGCGGGATGCGGGCCGAGTTTACCCTGAGTGAAGTCGAAGGGCCCTGTGTCTGTCGCGAGCCGAACGGCGCAAATGGCGGGCTCAACGGCGTCGGGTCCCCCGAATTGGCCGCGAGGGGATTTCTCCGCGGGCCCAAACGTTCAATCGCAGGCCTGCCCCTTTGCCATCCATTGGTACGAACATGATCCGTAGCGCCGCCGCGATCTCCGCATCTGGCCCCCGCGCTGCGACGGCAGCGGCGACTTCCCGAGGTAGACTAGCGAGAAAGTTGCTTTCGAAGGTTGGGCAATTTCTGACGCGGCCGCCCTGGCGATTCTGAATCTGGAGTAATCTTTGGCATGTACCGATTCCGAAACCTTCTCGCCTCTTCCACTCGTGTCATTCTGAGCGCAGCGAAGAATCCCGGATCCGGGGTCCCTCGACTCCGGCAGCCTTCGCTCGGGATGACGGATCGGGAGGAGGGATAAGAAACGAGGATTTTCAGAGCAGATGACTGAAGCCGCCGCGTCCTAAATTCCGTCATCCCGAGCGTAGCCGAGGGACCCCGGATCTTTCTCGATGCCGAGCCCTTCGACCTCGCTCAGGACAGGCTCCGCCGAGCGACCGGATCCGGTATGCTCAGATAACAGATGCGCTCAGCAGGTTCATCCTGCTTCGTGTACATCGTGGCGAGTCCGTCTCGCACGATCTACATCGGAGTCACGAATGATCTTCGGCGTCGAGTTAACGAACACAAGATGAAGGAGGTTGCGGGGTTCACTGCCACCTACAACGTTCATCGGCTGGTCTGGTTCGAGGAATTCACGGACCCAGCCACGGCTATTTCACGCGAAAAACAACTGAAGGCCTGGAGACGCGAGAAGAAGATCCGGCTGATCGAGTCGATGAACCCCGCTTGGAACGATCTGAGTTCCGAGTGAGGCGAGCAGAATCAGAAAAAGCTCCGGGGTCCCTCGGCTCCGGCAGCCTTCGCTCGGGATGACACAAAAAAGCAAGGTGACACAAAAAAGCGCGGCCTTTCCCCCTTACCCCTTCTAACAGGGCCCTTCGACTTCGCTCAGGGTAAACTCCGCCCGCATCCGGTTCACACAGGAAGTCCGAAACCCAGTGTGGGTTTCGGATCTGAAATCCTTATCTTCTCTCTCTTACTCGCGTTTGAGCGCGATTGCTTCGATCTCGATTCGCGCTTTGCGCGGCAGCGCCGCCACCTGCACCGTGGAGCGCGCCGGATAGGGCGGATCGAAATGCTCTCCGTAGACGCGGTTGACGATTTCAAACTCGGCGAGATCGATCATGAAGATTGTGGTCTTGACCACATCGACGAAGTCCAGTCCCGCGCCGGCGAGCACTTCGCCGAGATTCTGGAGCGCGCGCCGAGTCTCGAATTCGATCCCGCCTTCGACCAGCGCACCCGACGCCGGGTCAAGCGCGACCTGCCCCGAGCAGAAGACCATCCCGCGTTGCTCGACCGCCTGCGAATACGGACCGATCGCGGCCGGCGCCAGGCTTGAGTGAATCGAGGTTTTCATCAGAAGCGATGGCCGTCCTGCTGGCCGAGGCGCAACACGCGCATCACGCCGTCGATCGCGCCGATCGAGTTCATCAGGCCGTTCAATTGACGGGCGTTGGTCACGCTGACCTCGAACACCGCCAGTGCGTTGCCGTCGGTGCCGTGAGTCTTGACTTCGGCGGTCGATATATTGACGCCCGCCGAGGCGATCGCCTTGGTCATCGCGGCCAGCAAGCCGGGCTGGTCGGCGCATAGCACTTCGAGCCGAATCGGGCGCGGCGCTTCCTCGCCGTCCTTCCATACCACGGGCACGCGGCGCTGAGGATCGGTGTTGAGCGCGTGAGGGCATCCCGCGACATGCACCGTGACGCCGCGTCCGCGCGTGATGAAGCCGGTGATCGCCTCGCCCGGGAGCGGATTGCAGCATCGCGCGAACCGCACCAGCATGTCGCCGACGCCCGAGACCACAACCGCACCGCTGGCGGATTTGCGCGCTTCCTTGGCGGCGCGCTCTCTTTGGGCCGGGCCCAGGGGAGTGGGCGGTTTCTCGGGACGATAGAGTTTCAGTTCGTCGGGGGTCAGCAGTTTGGCG